>Ga0209108_10002136_pt1 | contig 11424 bp, 10 predicted proteins | sample Rifsed10ft1_FD_184003 | JGI IMG/M metagenome (GOLD analysis project Ga0209108, IMG submission 184003) | Soil microbial communities from Rifle, Colorado, USA - sediment 10ft 1 (version 2) | ecosystem: Environmental > Terrestrial > Deep subsurface > Rock core/Sediment | place: Rifle, Colorado...
CGAGAATCGACCCGGCCCCCCTGATCTCCAGGTCCCTCAGGGCCAGTTGGAACCCCGAGCCCAGCTCGGTTGCTTCCCCGATCGCCTCGAGCCGACGATGCGCCTCCTCGGTGAGGCTCCGATCCCGGGGATGGAGCAGATAGGCATATGCCCGCTGACTGGAGCGGCCGACCCGACCCCGAAGCTGATAGAGCTGGGCCAGGCCGAGGAGGTCGGCCCGCTCGACGATGAGGGTGTTCACCTGGGGCAGGTCGAGACCGGATTCGATGATGGTGGTGGCGACCATGACGTCGTATTCGCGATTCCAGAAATCGATCATCACCTGTTCGAGCTGTCCTTCCGACATCTGGCCGTGGGCCACCACGTACCTGGCGTCGGGAACCAGGTCACGGAGATGCGCCACCGCCCGATCGATCGATTGCACCCGGTTGTGCACGTAGAACACCTGCCCCTCCCGGAGCAGCTCACGTCGGATGGCCGCCGAGACCGCCTGGTCGTCCGCAGGGCCGACATAGGTGAGGATCGGATGACGGTCCTCGGGGGCGGTCCTGATGTGGGAGACATCCCGGATCCCGGTGAGGGCCATCTCCAGCGTCCGTGGGATCGGGGTCGCGGTGAGGGTGAGGACGTCCACCCCCAACTTCAACTCCTTGAGCACGTCCTTGGCGGTCACCCCGAAGCGTTGCTCCTCATCGATCACCAGCAAGCCGAGCTCTTTGAACCGTATGTCCTCGGATAGGAGGCGATGGGTTCCGATCACCACGTCGACCTCCCCCGTCGCCAGGGCGGCCACAACCCGATCCTGCTGCCTGGTGGTGAGGAAGCGGGAGAGAGCCTCTACCCGAACCGGATAGGGCGCAAACCGCTCGGAGAAAGTCTGATGATGCTGTTGCACCAGCAGGGTCGTCGGGCATAGAACGGCCACCTGTTTGCCCGACTCCACCGCCTTGAAGGCGGCACGGATCGCAACCTCGGTCTTGCCAAAGCCGACATCGCCAAAGACCAGCCGGTCCATGGGTTTGTCGGTCTGCATGTCGGCCTTGACCTCGAGGATGGCGCGGAGCTGATCAGGTGTCTCCTCGTAGGGGAACGTGCCCTCCATCTCGGTCTGCCAAGGAGAGTCCGGCGCATAGGCATGGCCGGCCGCGGCGGCTCGGAGGCGGTGGAGCTCGACCACACGCTGCGCCACCGCGGCCACCGCCTTGCGAACCCGCGCCTTCTGGTCTGACCAGTCCTTGCCCCCCATCCGCGACACCCGGGGGGCCTCCCCACCGGTGTACCTGGTGACGGCAGCCAGCTGATCGACAGGCACATAGAGACGATCGGCACCGGCATACGCGATGATCAGATAGTCCCGCTCCACCCCCACCATCGTCCTCGACACCAGACCTTCGAACCTCCCGATCCCGTGTTGGTGATGGACTACATAGTCACCTTCGGTCAGGTCGCGGTATTGGTGGGTCAGTGCAGCCCGACTCCGGGCCGCCCGACGATGAGCTCGGCGCCGGCCGGCGATCTCCTGCTCTCCCAGGACCGCAACCCCGATACCCGGGGCCACGAAGCCGCGATGGATGCCCACCGGGACGATCGCCGGCCTCGGGTTCACGAGCCACTCGAGCCGGTCGAGGGCCAGCCCGTTCTCGGCCAGCGCCTTTGCCACCCGGTCGGCCGCCGCCGCTCCGTCCATCGCCACCACGGTGGTGATCCCCCGTTCCAACAGTCGTGCCAGTCCACGAGTCACGGCTTCGGGATCACCTGGGGTTGCATCGAGGCCGCGCACCTCCAGCACCGGGTCGGAGGGGCCGGTCGGCGCCGCCGGGACCCGAAGATGAGCTCGATCCCTGAGTCTCTCCTCGAGGTCGAGGAACAAGGCGGGGTGGGCGCCGGCCTCCGGAGCCTGTTCTCCCCAGGTGGGAGCGAGGGCCACGGCCAGCTCGGTTTCCTCCTTGATCAGCTCGCGCGCTCTGTCCAGCGCCCGTGCGGGCTCGATGACGACGAGGCGAGCTTCGGTCGGCGCGGCATCGATGAGCGAGATCGGGTCGGCGACCCAGGGCAGCCACGACTCGATGCCGGGAAAGAGCTGACCCTGGGAGATCCGATCCCAGGTCGACGCCGCCCATTGTTCGGAGATGACGAGCTCGGAGGCGCGTTGGACCAGGGCTCCTCCAGGGCGAACTTCTCGAGCCGGGTAGGCGACCAGGCGGTCGACCGGGTCCTCCGATCGCTGGGTGGCGACCGAGATGACCCGGATGTCTTCGACAGTGTCACCGAAGAAGTCGAGGCGAACCGGCTCTTCGTCCTGGGCGGGGAACACGTCGACGATCCCACCCCGGACCGCGAACTCGCCTCTTCCCTCGACCCGGTCGGTCCTCGAGTAGCCCAGATCGGCCAGTAGGCGCACGAGGTCGTCGAGGGCGACCTCGTCTTCCCTGGCCAGGGTCAGCGGGTCAGGGCTGGATGGGCTGAGTCGTTGAATAGCACTGCGGATGCTGGCCACCACCACCGCAGGGCCACCACCCCGGGCCAAACGATGCCGGGCTGCCGCCCGACGGGCCATGGTCGCGATATTGGGTGAGACGTGCTCGAAGGGCAGGGTCTCCCAGGCTGGAGCCAGCGTGACATCCTCGAGAAACAGCGCTATGTCGTCCGCCAGCTCCTCGGCATCACGCTCGCCCGGCACCACGACCAGGAGCATCTCCTCGAGTTGGTCGGCAAGCCCGGCGATGGCGAAGGCTCTCCCCCCTGCAGATACAGCCCAGGATCCCCCGAGATCCGGGAGGGACGCGGAGCGCCAGGCGGAGAGAAGTGGTGCGAGCGGTGCTGGCATCGAGCCGGTCGATGCTACCTCTGGGTCTGAAGTAGGCCCTGGGCGCGGAACCAGTCGATCGCGCGTTGCACGGTGTCCTCAGCCGGCGTGTAATCCAGCCCCAGGTCCCGAGTCGCCCTGGTGCCGTCGTAGTGGTGACCGTGCCGCAGCACCCGCGCCATCTCTCTACAAACCGGGGGCCGGCGTCTCAAGGCACGCGCCCCGAGCTCGATGCCTCCGGCCAGGGCGGAGACCACCGAGCCCGGCAGAAACCGGCAGTTGAGAGAAAGGCCACTGACTCGAGCCAGCAGAGCCAGGGCCTCGTGAATGGTCAGCGAGACACCGCTCAACAGATAACGCTCGCCGGGTGATCCCAGATCCGCCGCCAGGAGGTGGCCTCGGGCGCAGTCGTCGATGTCGACGATCGAGATCGTGGACTCGACCAGAAAGGGGAGCTTGCCCCGCATGACATCGAGGATCAGCTTGCCGGTCCCCGAAGCGCGGCCTGGTCCCTGCACCGATGAGGGATTGACACACACCACCTCGAGCCCAGCCGACGCCTCGAGGACGAGTTGCTCCGAGATGTGCTTGGAGCGCTCGTAGCGAGAGAGATACCAACCCCGATGCGGGCTTGCCTCGGAGCCGACTCTGCCTTGTTCCTCACCTATAGCCACCGCCGATGAGGTGTGGATCAGCCGGCCGACACTCGCAGTCAGGCAGGCGTCACGCACGTTGGAGGTGCCGACGATGTTCACCTCGTCCATGTGCCCGGGGGCAGCCGAGCACATCTCGTTGACCCCGGCGACATGAAACACCCGGTCCACATCCGAGACCAAGCCGACGAGGCTCTCGGGGTCGAGGACGTCACCGGGAAAGGGCTTGGCCCCCAGGGCGGCGATCTTCTCCGAGGCCGAGGTCGTTCGCGCCAATCCCCTCACCTCGTGCCCGGCATCGACCAGATGCCTGACCACGGCCGCCCCCACCACCCCGGAGCCGCCGGTAACGGCGACCCTCACCGCCGGTAGCCGGCAGGCTCAGAACGCACTGTGTGCCAGAACGCCGTGGTGTACCCCCAAGCCGACCCGATGGTGGCGATGACGGCCAGCAGCATGACCCATTGATCCAGGTACCACGGGCCCCATGGCTCCGAAAGCCTGAAGAACGCCAGCAAGAGAGCAGCGAACTGGGTCGCCGTCTTGATCTTCCCCCACGTCGAAGGGCGGATCAGACCCCCCTGTGCGGCAACCACGCCACGGAGGGCCATCACCCCGAACTCGCGGAAGATGATCAGGGCGGCCGGCCAGACCGAGACCCGGTCGATCGAGACCAGGGCCAGCAGGGTGCCGGTCACCAGGATCTTGTCGGCAGTGGTGTCGAGGAACCCACCGAGGATGGTTCCTCCGCTGATCTTCCTCGCGAGATAGCCGTCGAGATAATCGGTGAAAGCGGCCAAGGCGAACACCCCCGCCGCAATCGCCAGGGAGTGCTCGATCTGCTCGCTCCTGGTGAACGCCATGATCACAGGCACCAGAAGGATCCTGGACAGCGCCAGCATGTCAGGCAGTGAGATGGGACCTCCTCGACTCGCAGCGATCTTATCGGTGGGACCGGCGAAATCCTCGGGTCAAACCCATCCGAACGACCTCTCGACAGCCTCCCGCCATCGTCCGTAGAGCCGGGTCCGTTCGCTGTCATCCATGGTCGGTTCCCATCGGGCATCCTCGGCCCAGAGACCGCTGATCGCGTCGAGGTCCGGCCAGAACCCCACCGCCAGTCCGGCGGCGAAGGCAGCACCCAGTGCCGTCGTCTCCGGTATCCGGGGTTTGATGACATCCACACCGAGGATGTCGGCCTGGAACTGCATCAACAGTGAATTGGCCGTCATGCCCCCGTCGACCCTGAGCTCGGTGAGCCTGACACCCGAGTCGGCGGTCATCGCGTCCAGGATGTCCCGGGTCTGATAGGCAGCGGACTCGAGGGCGGCCCTGGCGATGTGCCCGGCGTTGGCGAATCTGGTCAGACCCGTGATCACCCCGCGGGCGTCGGGTCGCCAGTAGGGAGCAAATAGCCCGGAGAAGGCGGGGACGAAGTAGACGTCCCCGTTGTCCTCGACCGTGCGAGCCAGCTTCTCGATGTCCGAAGAGGTGTCCAACAGCCCGAGGTTGTCCCTCAGCCATTGGACCAGGGATCCGGTCACCGCCACCGAGCCCTCGAGGGCGTAGACCGGCTTCTCCCCGGCGCGCTGATAGGCAAGGGTGGTGAGCAGGCCAGCCTCGGAGACCACGGGCGCCGAGCCGGTGTTGAGGAGCATGAAATTGCCGGTCCCGTATGTGTTCTTGGCTTCACCGGGTTTAAAGCACACCTGACCGAACAGCGCGGCCTGCTGGTCTCCGAGCATGGCGGCCAAGGGCACCCCTTCCAGGGGGCCGACACAGGTGCCAAGGACTCCGATCGAAGGCACGATCTCGGGAAGCATCGCGGTAGGGACATCCATCGCCACCGCGATGTCGGCGTCCCAGGTGGTGGTGGCGAGATCCATGAGCAACGTCCGGGAGGCATTGGTGACATCGGTGATGTGGGTCCCCCTGCCCGGCCCGCCGGTCAGATTCCAGGCCAACCAAGAGTCGATGGTGCCGAAGGCCAGCTCCCCACGGGCAGCGGCGTCGTGCAGGTCGAGCTCGTCGAGGAGCCAGCGGATCTTGGGCCCTGAGAAATAGGTCGCCAGCGGCAGACCGGTGACCGCACGGAACCGATCGGCGCCCTCGGCCCCGGCTAGCTGGGAACAGACCTCGGCGGTCCGGGTGTCCTGCCAGACGACCGCGTTGGCAACCGGTCTTCCGGTGGCGCGGTCCCAGATGACGGTGGTTTCGCGCTGGTTGGTCATCCCGATCGCGGCCAGGTCCGAGGCGGTCAGGCCGGCCTTGGAGAGAGCTCCCTCGATGACAGACGATGACCTGGACCAGATCTCGACCGGGTCGTGCTCAACCCAACCGGGCCGGGGGAAGATCTGGGCATGCTCGCGCTGGTCGACGGCCACCACCGCCCCGGCGGCGTCGAACACCATGAAACGGGTGGAGGTCGTCCCCTGATCCAGGGCGCCGATGAAGTCGGGCATCCAGAAACGCTATGCCCTCGGCGTCACGAAAGCTGGTCCCGTCCTCTCAAAGCAGCCATCTCCTGGGCCCGAGCCGGATCGATCGGCCACTGGTCCACGACGTCGGCAGCCTCCTCGAGCATGACGTCCACCTCGCCACGCTCGGCTTTGGAGAACGGGCGGAGAACGAAGTCGGCAGGGTCCTGCGATCCCGGAGGGCGGCCTACCCCCAACTTGAGCCGGCTGAAGTCGGGCGTGCCCAGGGCCTTCTCCAGAGACCTGATCCCGTTGTGACCACCGCTCCCACCGTTGACCTGGAGCCGGAGACGGCCGAAGGCAAGATCGATGTCATCGTGGATCACCAGGACTCGGGATAGATCGACACCCCAGTAGTCGACAGCGGCGCGCACCGCAGAACCGGACTCGTTCATGAAGGTGGAGGGCACCAGATACAGCACCCTGCTGTCTCCGACGCCAAACTGGGCCACCTCACAACGGACCCGTGAAGGAGCCCTTCCGAACCTGGCACCGTGACGGGCAACGACCCGCGCCACGACCTCGAACCCGGCATTGTGCCTGGTTCCCTCGTAGTCGCTCCCCGGATTGCGGAGACCGACCACCATGTGAACCTGGCTATTCGGCGCTTTCGCTTTCTTGCTCGCCCTCAGCAGGCTCCTCACCCTCGGCAAGCTCCTCTCCCTCGCCCTCGAGCTCCGCTTCGGGCACTTCGACGACTTCGGCAGCGAGTGTGGTGACGCTCATGACGACCGCTTCCGGATCTTCGGTGTAGGTCACACCCTCGATCACGGGGAGGTCGCCGATGCGAAGCGAGTCGCCGATCTCGACATCCGAGACGTCGAGCACGATTGCTGATGGAATCGCCGTGGGCAGCGCCTCGATGACGACATGGGTGCGCTGGGGGGAGAAGACGCCGCCGTTGATCACTCCGATCGGCGAGCCTTCGAAGTGGATCGCCACCTCGGCGGTCACGATCTCGTCGAGAGAGACTGTCACAAAGTCGATGTGGCGGTACTCGTTGCGGAAAGGATGGCGCTCGATGACCCTGGCCATGGTCAACAACGTGGCGCCGCCTTCGATCTCGAGGTTGATCAGGGCGTTGGCCCCGGCCTCGGTGTGGAGCACCACGTGCAGATCGTGGGCGTTCACCGCGATCGAGACCGGCTCGGTGCCCTTTCCATAGACGATGGCCGGCACATTCCCTGTCTTCCTGACGCGACCGGACTCACGCGAACCGGTGCTCCGCCCCGTTTGGGCGCGCAGACTGACTTCGGGCATCGAAAGACTCCTTGGAGGAATGAGAGGTGGCGGCCAATTATGGCTTGATGGCGGCTGTTCTGCCAGACGAGATCGCGGCGATCCACGATGTGGTCCTCTCGGTCAGATGCTTGAGCATCGCCTCTTCGGACCAACCGCCCCCGGTGAGCAAATGGGTGGCGCCCTCGAGGATCTCCACGGTCGCGTTGGGAAGGGGGGCGATGTGTCGTTCGAAGAGATCCATGCGACTCAGAGAATCCCTGGTCCCCTGGAAGAACAGAAGTGGCAACTTCACCTCCGGGAAATGGGCGACTCGAAGCGATTCCGGTTTGCCTGGCGGGTGCAAGGGATAGGCGTAGAGGACCACACCGGCGGCGGGGTAACCCTCGGCCACCAGGTAGGTGGCCATCCGGCCCCCCATCGACCTGCCGGCGAGGAAGATCATGTCGACCTTCTCACCCAACACCTCCGCCGCCGCCCGGTGACACTCGACGAGACGCTCTGCTCGATCAGGGCTCTTCGACCCCCGTTCGGAGTAGGGGTAGTTGAAGGTCAGCACCTGGTGCCCGGCTGCGGCGAGTCGGTCACGGAGGGCCACCATGACCCGGTGGTCCTGATTGGTGCCTGCCCCATGGGCAAGGAGGATCCCAAGTGGCCCAGCACCGGCGAGCCGGCCGCTGACCGCACCGCCCGGCCAAGGGATAGCGACCGTCGAGACCATGTTTCCAATGTATCGAGCCAGTACCGTTGCCATGTGGAGCTCATCGTCCATGACACGCCTGACGCTGCGACCCAAGCAGCATCGAAACGGATCGCCGACCTGATCTCCACGGTCGAAGGGCGTGTCTCCTTCGGGCTGGCAGGCGGCTTGGCGGCGGAGGCCACCTACCGGATGCTGCGAGGCCGGGCCACCGGTTGGGACAAGGTCGATGCCTGGCTCTCGGACGAGCGCTGGGTCCCTCCCGACCATGAGCGTTCCAACGGGCATATGGCCGCCGTGACCTTGCTCGACCATGTCGACGCCAACTTCATCAGGCCGAGATGGAGTGAGTACCTGGAACCGGAGGATGCCGCGGCCCATTATGACGCACGTCTGCGCTCGATTCATGCCGGGAGGCCTCCCGACCTGATCATGCTCGGCATGGGAGCCGACGCCCACGTCGCATCGTTGTTCCCGGACACACCGGCGCTGGCCGAGCGCAGCCGCTGGTATGTCGCCAATCGCGAGACAGGTGATGGAGAAGATCGGCTCACCGCGACCTACCCGCTCCTGTGGAGCGCAAGTCTGGTCCTGGTGGTTACCCTCGGAATCGATAAGGCTGTCGCCCTCAAGGCCAGCTTCGAAGGCGGCACACCCGCCGGACAACTGAGCGAAGCCGAGGGAGTCGTCGAGTGGTATGTGGATCGGGACGCAGCCTCCCTTCTCTCCTGATCTCAACCGTCCTGGTCTTGACCGTGGCCTGCAACGCCTCTGATGGGGCGACCGTGACCACCGCCGCGGCGCCAACCACCACGACCACCTCGCGTCCCCTCGCCACCAGCTCGACTACTAGGACCACCTCGACGACGACCACCACGGTCACCACCACCACGACCACGACTCCCGAGCCGTTGCCCGAGATCGACGCCGAGATCCTCATTCCCGCAGGCACCGCCCCGTTCCCGGCAGTGGTCCTGGTTCATGGCGGAGGATGGGTGGCAGGCTCGCCTTCGATCATGCGGCCCCTCGCCGAGTCGCTCACCGAGGCGGGTTACCTGACCGTCAACACGCGGTACACCTTGGCCGGCGAGCAGCCTGGCTTCCCCGCCGCCATCGACGATGTCGCGTGCGCAGTCCGCTACGCGGCAGCACACCCCGCTTCCGACGGCACTGTCGTAGTGCTCGGCCATTCGGCCGGAGCCCACATTTCGGCGGTGGTCGCTCTCAGCGGTGATGGCTACGCAACCTCCTGCCCGATCCCGGGGACCGGGGTCCCCGATCGCCTGGTCGGGCTCGCCGGGCCCTACGACGTGGCCCGGCTCGGCCCTTTGATGTACCCGTTCTTCGGTGTCACCCCCACCGAGGATCCGGAGACGTGGCGAGCAGGAAATCCTCTCAATCTGGTCGACCAGAACCCCGATCTGGCGAGTCTCCTGATGTACGGCGACGAGGACGGGCTGATCGATTCTTCCTTCACCTTCGATTTCGCCGAGGCTCTGACCGGCGCCGGCTCGGAGGCCCTGGTCGAAGGGGTCGAAGGCGCCCGTCACAACGACATGTACTCGCCCAGATTCGTCGGTGACCTCATTGCCGTCTGGCTCGAGAGTTGACCAGGCTCAGACCGGCTCCTCACCGGGTGCCAGGATCCAAGCACTGTTGTGTTGGGTCATCCCGATCCGGGGGTAGTACTCGACCGCCTTCGGCGCAGCGAGCAGGATGACGGTGGCTTCCGGTGTCTCCTGACGCGTCCTCCGCACCAATTCGCGACCGATGCCCTGCGCTTGGAAGTCCAGTCTCACTGCCAGGTCGGAGAGGTAGGTGCAGTAGACCCAGTCCGTGACCGAGCGGGAGATACCGACCAATGTCTCGCCGTCCCAGGCAGTCACCACGAGGTCGGCTTCCGCCAGCATCCTTCTCATGCGCTCCCGATTCTCAACCGGGCGGCGCTCCCCGATGGTGGAGTCGATGTACAGGTCGATGACGGCGTCGAGATCGAGGTCGTTGCCCAACCGGTACGTGATCACGGGGGTGGAGAGTAGGGCCCCAGCACGTCAGCGCCCGAAATTGGGTTGCACAGGGTCGTATTTGACACCTGAGCCTCCCAATTAGGAGAGGTCACCGTGCTCAGGGCCAACAGCTCCTTGATACTGTTTCGGGCCGAACCATCCGCCGCGCAATTGTGCGCACCCGTACAGGAGGCAGCTTTCTGAGCAAGACCGGCTACGACCGTGTTCGCTTTCTCTGGCCCGACCATCTCGGTCTGGCCCGAGGCAAGTACCTGTCGAGCGCCCGGGCGGAGGAGGGGAGCAACCACTGCGTCGCCTTGTTCTCTCTTCAGCTCAACCGGGTGATGATCCCCCATCCAGGCGCCCATCACGAGAGCTTCCCGGATGTCGAAGCCCGCTTTGCAACCGATGACATCAGGCCCGGCTGGGAGGAGGGGACCGGTGTCGTCGTCGCGTCGATAAGCAAGGACGGGACACCAGTGGAGCTCGCCCCGCGTTCGATTCTCGAGCGGGTCGTCGCCGAGTGGGAAGAGTTGGGGCTGACTCCGATGATCGGCTTCGAGCTGGAGGCGTTTCTGTTCGAGCCCGACGGCGACCGGGGATGGCGGCCGATCCACACCCCTGGCTCGTACGTCTACGGCACCGGGACCGCGGTCGATCCAAGCGGGACCATTCAGGAGATCATGGAAACCGCCTTGGATGTCGGCCTCGAGCTGGAATCCGTCAACTCCGAATACGAAGACGGTCAATTCGAGCTCACCCTTCGCTACGGCACGGCCCTTCAGGCCTCCGACGATGCCTTCTTGTTCAGGGTGATGGCGAGGGAGATCGCGGCCAAACGCGGTTACCTCCTCTCCTTCCTTGGCAAGCCGGTCACTGAACGAGGAGGCAGCGGGATCCATGTCAACTTCTCGTTGGTCGACCGGGACGGAAAGAACGCCTTCAGCGATCCCTCCGCCCCGGACGGCCTGAGTGAGCTTGCACACCGGTGCATCGCCGGGATCGTCCACGATCATGTGCCAATGACCGCTTTGGTCGCACCCACGGTCAACGCTTACAAGCGGCTCCAGCCAGGATCTCTGAATGGTTACTACGCCAACTGGGGATTCGACCACCGCGGGGTCGCGGTCAGGGTGCCACCCGCCAATGAGTCAGGGATGAGGCTCGAGCACCGACTGGCGGATGGCGCTACCTCGGTACACGTCGCCGCCGCCGCGTCGTTGGTGTCGGCCCTGCGTGGGGTGCGCATGGAACTGGAGTGCCCTCCTGCCGAGGCTCAGGACTGCATCACCGGTGTCGACACCGACGTGACGGTCCCCTCCAGCCTCGGCGCTGCCCTCGACGCGCTGGAGGATGACAAGGAGTTCGTGGAGGCATTCTCGCCGAGCTATGTCGAAGGGTTCCTCGCAGTGAAGAGGGCCGAGTGGAAGCGGTTCATGTCCCACACCACTGACTGGGAGCTCGAGGAATACTTCCCGTACTACTGACCCGATCAGATCGCGGTGATGTCGCGGGGCGCCGTCCTCGGCCCGAATTTGGGCTC
>Ga0209108_10002137_pt1 | contig 11423 bp, 12 predicted proteins | sample Rifsed10ft1_FD_184003 | JGI IMG/M metagenome (GOLD analysis project Ga0209108, IMG submission 184003) | Soil microbial communities from Rifle, Colorado, USA - sediment 10ft 1 (version 2) | ecosystem: Environmental > Terrestrial > Deep subsurface > Rock core/Sediment | place: Rifle, Colorado...
GAAGAGATCGGCCAGCCGATTGAGCACGTAACCGCGATAGACCATTTCCTCCGCGACGGCGGCCAGCGGCCAGGTGAAAGCCAGCAGAGCCAGAAAAGCAAGGAGATTGCCCCGCAGAAAAGCCAACCCGTTTGCTGTGGCCGCCTCGCCTGTCAGGCGAAGGAGCATGGGATTGACGACGGTGTAACCAAGAATTGCTGCCGCAGCAGCAATCGCAATGCCAGTGGAGCAGGTCAGGAGCCAGCTTTCCGGATGCCGCAAGCCCACATTCCCCCAACCCCGTTGGCGCAACCAGAGTGATAGCCAGGCCAATAGTAGAAGCGGGATGATTGTCCGGGGCAGCGGCAGGAGTTCCCACAGCGCCGGGATCAGCACGACGACCAGCATCTCGGCGACGACGACGGGCTTCCTGTCGCGAAGCAGACTCCCAACCTGTTCACGCCATGCAGGCACGGGATGGTGTGTTGCCCTCATTCTATCCCTCGCCGTCACCGGATGAAGCGCCGGATGGCGAACGCGCTCATCTCCGCCGGAACCGGGGCATCCACGCAGGCACGCGCTGGCAATACGCCTCCCACTGCGCGCCGAACTCGGCGGCCAGCGCCTGCTCCTCGCGCCGGGCGCGGATCACGAGAAACAGCGAATTCACGGCGAGAAACGCGAGCGTCCAGGTTCGATAAATCAGCACTCCCCCGAAGGCGGCCATCATCAGCCCCAGGTACATCGGGTGGCGCACGAGGGCAAACGGACCATGCGTGATGAGTCGTTGATCGGCATATAACTGCACACCGAAGCCGCTCGACACGTTGTACATCTCGCCCAGAGTCAGCCGCGCCCACAGCAGCGTGGCCAGGCCGGGGAAATAGAGCAGCGCGCCCAACCCCAAGACGGTGATCCGGGCTGGTGGCGAGAGGTTCAGGGGGAGCGGCTTCCAGAGCAAGAAGCACAGGCCAAAGTAAAGGATGGTAGCCACCAGGTAGAACGGCGCACGCAACACCTTATGCGCCCAGCCCGTCGTGCGCCCGGAGGGCCGGTGCAACCCTCGCCACAGCCCCCAAAACACAGCGATCAGGGAAGCCAGCACCCCTGCCCCACCCAACCAGCGTACCCCCTGTTCGACACCTTCCAGGTTCATATTGCGGTTTGCCCTTCGCAGTCGAGTTCAGTGTAATCAAAATGCCGGGGCGGCTGTAGTGAATAATGTCGTCACTTTGACACCCCCTATAGGTCGCAAAGTCAGCCGGATTGGTCGGGATTCGACGCTCCGGCCAGTGTCATTCGACTGAGATAAAATAGAGCAAAGGCCATTGACGAATCGCCTTTTCAGTTTCATTGTGTATACGGGTGGGCATCGCGAAAAGTGGCGGAACTCATGTATAAGACGAGAGAGAGCTACAAGGCCGACGTGCGGCGAGCCATGCGCCGCGTGCCACGCCACAAATTCATCCCGCTTAACTATGCGGCGTACGCCGACGCGGACGCCCCCCTCCCCATCGGTTACGGCCAGACCATCTCCCAGCCCATGCTGGTCGGCGTGATGACCGAGCTACTGGATTTGCAGCCCGGGGACAAAGTGCTGGAGATCGGCACCGGCTCCGGCTACCAGACCGCCATCCTCGCCGAGTTGGGCTACGTCGAAGTGTACAGCGTGGAGATCATCCCGGAACTCGCCGAGCAGGCCGTGGCCCGCTTGCAGGCGCTGGGCTACACCAACACCCACTTGAGGCAAGCGGACGGCTACGCAGGCTGGGAAGAACACGCCCCCTACAACGCCATCATCGTCACGGCTGCGCCCGACCACCTGCCGCCGCCGCTGGCGAATCAGCTGGCCGATGGGGGGCGGCTGGTCATCCCGATTGGGCCACCCGGGGAATGCCAGACCCTGTGGAAGTTCTTCAAGCAGGGCAACGCCCTGCAGGCTGATGAGATTGGCAGTGTGGCCTTCGTGCCCTTCACCCGAAAACCGCCCGGGCAAAACACGCTCTGAGTGTAGCGCCTGAACATGCGGCATGACTTTTTGCGCCTGCGCCGATGACAAACGCAACGTGATTCAGGAAAGCATCAGTAGATCACGTGTCATGCTGAGCCGAAAAAGGCAAGATTCTTCGGGCGCTTCGCGCCCTCAGAATGACATTTCGTGATCTACTGAGAATTGATTCCGGACCGGAGGCTGGAGCGGATAAAGACACAACGCTCTAGATTTTCTCCTTGGCGGCCTCGTGTCTTTGTGGTGAGAGATGTTCGCCTTTGGAGGACATGCGGCTCATGGCATACTCAGCTAGCGCAGTGATGGTCAGGCTGGGATTCACACCCGGGTTGGCAGGCACAACCGAGCCATCCACGATGTACAGGCCCGGATAGTTGTGCGCCTGACAGCTCAGGTCAATCACGCCCTCCTGCGCATCACGCCCAAAGGGGCAACCGCCCAGGATGTGGGCAGTCATGGGGATATTGAATAGACCCTCATTGACGGACCCCGCCGCGATCCCATTCGTCTTCGCCGCGAACCGACGCGTAGCGTTGTGACCGGCCTTGATGCGGATGGGGATCGGTTTCTCGGGATCCAACTCCGAAACCAGGTCACGGCGGAAGAGGGTGAGCAGATGCCGCCCCAGGCGCAGACGAATGTCGTTGTCCTCGGTTTGCATGACGAGCAGGATGGTGGTGCGCCGCGCCCAACCCGGCAAGATGTGAGTCTTGAGAAAGTCAATCGGGTGAATGAGGATTTCGGCCACCGACTTGAGCAAGCGCGCGACGAAACCGCCGTCTTCAATCAACGGACTGCCCAAGAAGCGCATAAGATCGGAACCCGCCGGGTAACGCACCGGCTCAATCGCCGTCACTTCGTCTGCCTGAAAGATGGAGGTGATGGCGATGCCTTCGGAGTAATCCGTTTGCAGGCTGCGATTGGAGACGCCGAGCAGCGACTCGCTGTTGGTGCGCACGATCTCGCCGAGGCGCGCGGAGATATGGGGCAGAGAGCGGGTGAGGTCGCGGCAACGGAACAGCAGCCGCAGCGTGCCTAGCGCGCCAGCGGAGAGCACCACGTTGCGCGCCCGCACGGGCTTCTCGGGTTTGAACAACCACGCCGTTGGGCTCCGGTAGACGACCTCATAGCGCGCGCCGTCCGATTGACCCTCGGGCAGAGGGCGGAGGTCGCGTACCTCACACTCCGGCCACACTTGCGCCCCCCACTGCTCCGCGAAGTACAGGTAGTTCTTGTCCAACGTGTTTTTGGCATTGTGGCGGCATCCGACCATACACCCGCCGCATTGGATGCAGCTCTTGCGGGCCGGCCCCTGCCCGCCAAAGTAGGGGTCGGGAACCTCCTGTCCTTCCTTCCCCGCCTCACCAAAAAAAACTCCGACCGGCGTAGGATGGAAAGTGTGCGCCTGTCCCAGCTCCTGGGCGATCTGTTTCAGCACGAAGTCGGCGGGCCACAGGCGCGGGTTGAGGGTCACGCCCAACATGCGGCGGGCGGTGTCGTAATGCGGCTGCAGGATGGACTTCCAATCCGCGAGGTGGCTCCACGCCGGGGCCTCAAACATCTTGTCGCTCGGTTGCACGAGGACGTTGGCGTACCCCAGGCTGCCGCCGCCGACTCCGCAGCCGTGCAGCACGAACACATCTTTGAAGGGGGCAATCTGCAAGATGCCGAAGCAGCGGGCCGCGGGCAGCCAGAGATATTTCCAGACGTTCCAGGTGCTGCGAGCAAAGTCATTCTCGCGCCAGCGTTTGCCGCGCTCCAGCACCAGCACGCGATAGCCTTTCTCGGTCAGCCGCATGGCTGAGACGCTGCCCCCGAAGCCGGAGCCGACGATGACGAAGTCGAAGGTTTGCCCGAAATTTGTGGTTGCCATATGTTTTCTTCCACGAAGCCACACGAATGGACGCGGAAACTTTCAGCGCCGCCGGCTCCATGCTTTCTGGCGTGTCCTTTCGTGGAGTCTATACCGTCTCAGCCCTTGGGGTCGTGATGCTAGAGATTGTAGGCGCTGGCGAATATGAAAGCAAGCGGGACGTGTTGCCCGTCCCGCTCTCGATCACACCGAAGCCTCCCCCTCGCCGCCGATTCAAAAATCCACTAGGCAATTTTCTCCTATTTGGCTTATTATCAAGGCTGAGAACACCATGGGCCGTTTAGGGCTTCTCCTCGTCTACTTTATTTACGGGCTGGCGTTCTTCAGCATGGGCCTGACGGTGATGCTGGAGGGCGGGCGCAGCGCGGATGCCCGGCTGCGCCACGCCCTGCGCCCGCTGGCGGCTTTCGGGCTGGTGCACGGCGCGCACGAATGGCTGGAGATGTTGATGGGATTGCATATGCTCCCCGGCCAGCTCACCACGCCGCTGGCGTGGGAAGCTCTGCGGTTGGGTATCCTGTCGTTTTCTTTCCTCTCCCTCGCGGCCTTCGGTTCTTCACTCCTGGCTCCCACCGACTATTTCCGCCGCCTCAGCATGAGCGTCCCGCTGTTGCTGGTGACGGTCTGGGGCATCGGGCTGCTCGTCATGCGCAGCCACTACTCGGTGGAGGCGGGGTTGTGGGACGCGGCGCACGCATGGACGCGCTACGTGCTGGCGATTCCAGCCGCCCTCCTCGCCTCGGCGGGGCTGGTAGCGCAGCAGCGCGCATTCCGGCGGGCCGGGTTGATGCGCTTTGGCCGGGATGCCCTGTGGGCGGCGGTCGCCTTCGCCTGGTATGGGCTGATCGGCCAGCCCTTCACACAGGCCAGTCCCCTGCCCCCCTCGAACGTGATCAATCAGGATCTTTTTCTGCGCGTATTCGGTTTTCCCATTCAACTGGTGCGGGCCGGCGCGGGGGTGGTGGCCGCGAGCTTCGTCATGCGCTTCCTGCGCGCCTTCGAGGTCGAAACCCAGCGCCAGATCGCCGAGCTGCAGGCGGCGCGTGTGGAAGAGGCCCAGCGCCGCGAGACGCTGCGGGGCGAGCTGCTGCGGCAGGTGGTCGCCGCGCAGGAGGCCGAACGGCAGCGCATCGCCCGCGAGCTGCACGACGCGACCGGGCAGGCGCTCACCGCGCTGGGCCTCGGCCTCCGGGGCGTCGCCACCACGCTGGGGGAGGACGGCGACCGGACGGCGCATATGCTGCGCAAGCTGGAAGGCCTGGCCGCCGGTTCGCTCGACGAGCTCCGCCGCCTGATCGCCGACCTGCGGCCCTCGCACCTCGACGACCTGGGGCTGGACGCGGCAATGCGCTGGTACGCCAAAGAACTGCAGGCGCGCGCCGGGCTGGACGTGCAGGTGGAGATCACCGGCACGCCGCGCCCGCTCTCGCCGCCCGTCCGTATTGCGCTCTTCCGCATCGCGCAGGAGGCGCTCACCAACGTGATCAAGCACAGCGGGGCGACGCGCGCCGGGGTGCGCCTGGGTTACACCGGGCAGGGCGTCACCTTGCAGGTGGAGGACTCGGGCTGCGGGTTCGACACGTCCGGCCACGCGATCCCGTCCCGCCCTTCGTGGGGCTTGCTGGGCATGGAAGAGCGAGCCACTTTGCTCGGCGGGCAATTCAGCCTGGACTCGCACCCGGGCCGGGGCACGCGCGTCGAGGTCGTGATTCCCTATCAAGATGTGGAGGCGGCGACATGACCATCCGTCTGCTGTTGGTGGACGATCACGCGGTGGTGCGCTCGGGCCTGCGCATGCTGCTGGAGCACGAGACGGACATTGAAATCGTCGGCGAGGCGGGGACGGCCCACGAGACGCTCGCGCTGGTCGAGCAGCTCCAGCCGGACGTGGTGCTGATGGACATCGGCCTGCCGGACAAGTCGGGGATCGAGGCCACGCAGGAGATCAAGCCCCGGTGGCCGCAGGTGGCCGTCGTCGCGCTCACCATCCACGAAGACGAGGAATACTTCTTCAAGATGCTGCAGGCCGGGGCCAGCGGCTACGTCCCCAAACGCGCCGCGCCGGAGGAGCTGCTCACCGCCGTGCGCACGGCGGCCGCGGGCGAAATCTATCTGTATCCCTCGCTCGCCAAACTGCTGGTCAAAGACTATCTCACCGGAAGCCGCGAGGCATCGCCCGCCGGGACGCTCGACGAGCTGACCGAGCGCGAGCAGGAAGTGCTGGCCTACGTCGCGGAGGGGTCGAGCAATCCAGAGATCGCCGAGGCCCTCACCATCAGCCCGAAGACCGTCGCCCGCCACCGCGAGAACATCATGCACAAGCTCAACCTGCACTCGCGCGCGGAGCTGGTGAAGTACGCAATCCGCAAGGGGATTATTCAGGCGTAGCGCTCCGTCGCCGTTTCAGCCGCCCGTCCGCGCGCCCCTTCTCGCTCCGCCGCCGCGCGATCTCCTGCTCCACGTCTTTCACCAGCACGCGCCCTTGCTTCTGCGGGTTCGGCTCGCGTTCGTCGCGCAGTATCGCCATCTGGCCGCGCTCACACAGCCCCCGTAAGGTCACAACCGAAATCCCGATCCGGCGCGCCGCTTCGCTCATCGTGTACACGTCGCGCTCCCCCACCACCACCGGCTTCCACTCTTCGACACGCTGCATCAACGTCGGCATCACCACCTCCGCCCTCATCCTAAATAACTTCCGCTAATTGTCAAGCAGGATCAAGACCAGGGGAAGGCGACGTGACCCTGCTGGCCGGACAGCGTCACGCTGCACGCGTGACCTACACCTCCCGAAGGGTCGGACCCTTCGGGAGGTTTTCATTTATGCGTGTGGCATGGGCTGAATCACCCATCTCCCCTCCCCTGGCGTGGGATACGTCACCCAACACACGGCGGACACATGGGCTGAGCACGGCACGCGATAAATCGGGCGTGCGTCGAATTTACGACGCCGGTCCGGAAGGCTAGAGTGTAGGCAAGGAAGTAAAGGTTGCGCGAAATAGAGGTCCCCATGAACGCCTTGCTCACACTCACGATCCTGACTCTCCTGCGGCTGGTCATCCCCTTCGGCCTCCTCGTACTGATCGGCACCCTGCTGGAGCGCCGCGAGGCTGCCCGCAGATACGTGTAACGGCAGGTCGAGGAACCATAGAAAGTCCAGGCCATGGACGCGCTCGATGCCTTCACCGTCTTCCTGCTCGGCGTGATGCTGCGGATTGGCCTCCCGCTGGCTGCGACGGCCCTGATCGTCTGGCTGCTCCAGCGGGTGGACGCCCACTGGCAGGCCGATGCTCGCGCAGCACGGCAGCGCGCTCTCGCCCCGGTCACGGCCACCCCGCGCGTGGCGTGCTGGGTCGCCAACACCTGCTCCGCCGAGCGGCGCGCGACCTGCCCGATCTATGGCCATGCGGAAGCGCTCTGCTGGCAATATTTCCGGGACAAGCAGGGGCATCTGCGCGAGGCCTGTCTGAGCTGCCCGGTGTTCCGCAGCGCACCCGTCCCTGTTCCGGCGTGAAACGATTTCGCAGACCTGCCGGGTCTTCGGAGACCTGGCAGGTCGAAAACTTTCGAGAAGGGAACTCACATGAAACGGCTGACCTTCCAACTCTCCATCGGCCTCATCTTTGCCCTGCCCCTGGCGCTGGTCTCGTTTGCGCTCGCACAGGCCGATGCGCCCGCGGCGGCCGCCGGCGATCAGGCGCCGCAGTGCCAGGATTGCCACGCCGAATTCCAGATGGTGTGGCAGAACGGCGCGCACGGGCAAGCCGTGAGCGATCCCGCATTTCAAAGCGCGTGGGAGGCGCAGAGCAAGCCCAAAGAGTGCCTGGGCTGCCACACCACGGGCTTCGATCCCGTGACCGGAACGTACCAGGCCGAGGGCGTCACCTGCAACGCCTGCCACGACCCGGTGGCCTCCAACCACCCGCTGGCCCCGGCCACCATGAGCCGCGCGGCGAAGCTGTGCGGGGAATGCCACCGGGACACGTACTTCGAGTGGCAGTCGAGCAAGCACGGCCAGAGCGACCTCTCGTGCGTGAGTTGTCACGACCCGCACGCCACTACGATCCGGGCCAAAGATGCCGCGACGCTGTGCGCCTCCTGCCACGGCACGCGCACGGCGGCCTTCGAGCATTCCAATCACGCCGCGCAGGGCCTCACCTGTGTAGACTGCCACATCGGCGACTCGAACGGCAAAGACGGCATCATGGGCAAAGGGAAGCACAGCCACACATTCGAGGTTGACCTGGGCAAGTGCAACAAGTGCCACGCCGCCGAGTTGCACAGCCCGGCGGCAGCCATGCTGGTGGCCGCCGACGGGACCCCGCCCCCAGCCGCGGCCAGCTCGCTGTCCTCCGGCGAGCCGACGACGGTGAGCGCCGATCCCAGGCCGGTCAGCCCGGTGGGATTCGCGGTCTTCACCGGCCTGATCGGCCTGGCCTTCGGGATCGTGATGGCCCCGTGGCTGGAGCGCGGCTTCCATCGCATCCGGCGCAGCGAAGCGCAGCAACGACACATCCCGTGAGGTGAAACGATGAGCAAAGAAACTGTTGGACGCCGTGGCTTTCTCAAGGCCCTCGCCGCCGGCATCACCGCCGCCGTCAGCCTGCGGATGTGGCGGAACGCGACCGCCTCCGAGACGGCCGGGACCAGCCCGCACAAGTGGGCCATGGTGATTGACCAGAGCAAGTGCGTGGGCTGCGAATACTGCACGCAGGCCTGCCGCGCGCACAACGACGTGCCCCCCACCATCGCGTGGAACCGCGTCATCCCGGCGGGCAAAGTCGGGGACAAGGACGTGTTCCTGCCGCGCCCGTGCCAGCACTGCGAGCACCCGCCGTGCGTGGAGGTCTGCATGGTCGGCGCGAGCTACCGGCGCGCGGACGGGATCGTGATGATGGACTACGACAAGTGCATCGGCTGCCGGTATTGCGAGGTGGCCTGCCCGTACGGCGCGCGCGCCTTCAACTGGGAAGCGTTCACCGGCCCCAACCCCGCCGTGCCCACCTGGGGTACTCCGGAGGTCGAGCGGCGGCCCCGGGGCGTCGCGGAGAAGTGCTCGTTCTGCTATCAACGGGTTGACCGCGGGCTGGCTCTCGGCCTGAAGGTGGGCGTTGACCCCGAGGCGACCCCCGCCTGCGTCGTCGCCTGCCCGACCGGGGCGCGCAAGTTCGGAGACCTGAACGACCCGGAGTCCGAAGTAAGCCAACTGCTGGCGAAGCATCCTTCGTATCGCCTGCGCGAGGATCTGGGGACCGGGCCGCGAGTCTATTACCTGCCCGCGCACGAGGAGGTGGCCGGATGAAGACCATCAAACGTTGGGGCTTTCGTAGGGGCGTTCAATTGCCTGCGCCTGGGCCGCAGGCACAGGTGAAGGCCCCGACACCATATCAATGGTGGCTGGCCGCGCTCGCCGCGGTGATGGCCGTCGGCGCGAGCGCCGGGTTGATCGTATTTGCGCGCGGGCTGGTGGTGACGAACCTGACCGACCTGGTGCCGTGGGGGCTGTGGATCGCGATTGACATGTCGTCCATCGCGCTGAGCGCGGGCGCGTTCCTCCTGTGCGCCGCGGTCTACCTGCTGGGGCTGAAGCAGTTCCAGCCGGTGGCGCGCACGGCCACGTTCGTCGGGCTGATCGGCTACAGCATGGCGATGCTGTGCCTGGTGCTCGACATTGGCCGGCCCGACCGCTTCTGGCACGCGCTGGTGTTCTGGAACCCGCACTCGGTGCTGTGGGAAGTGACGATGTGCATCACGCTGTACTTCACCGTGCTGGCGCTGGAGACCGCGCCCATCGTGGGCCACGCAGACTGGATGCAGCGGCGCTGGCCCCGGCTGGCGCACTGGCTGACCGAAGTGCACCGCATCGCGCCCGTGCTCGCGGTGGCGGGGCTGGGGCTTTCGATGCTGCACCAGTCGTCGCTCGGCGCGACCTATGGCATCCTGAAGGCGCGGCCCATCTGGTATCGGCCCGACCTGTCGGTGCTGTTCATCGCCTCGGCCATCGCGGCCGGCCCATCCCTCACCATTCTCGCCTCGATGCTGGCTGCACGTCTGACGCGGCGCGCGTACGTGAACGACGCGCTGTTTGAGAAACTCGCGCACTACATCGGCTGGGTGCTGGTGGTGTACCTGTACTTCCGGTTCTGGGACGCGTTCTCGATGACGTACACGTACGCGCCGGGCCGGACGGAGGGGTTGAGCCTGCTCACGAGCGGCGCGCTCTCGTTCAACTTCTGGGTGGGCGAAATCCTGCTGGGGGCCGTCGTCCCCATCCTCATCCTGCTCACCCCGCGCCTGCGCCGGATCCCGCTCGTGCGGATGATGGCGCTGGCGCTCGTCGTCGGCGGCGTGGTCGCCTATCGGTGGGACACGAACATGGTCGGGCAGCTGGTGATGCTCACCTATCTGCCGCAGGAGATCATCGCGCGCTACACGGATTACGTCCCGTCGCTGATCGAGTTCCTCACCGGGGCGGGCATCGTGGCCTACGGGCTGCTGGCCTTCACGCTGGGCGTGCGCTATCTCAACATCGTTGACCACCGCGCCGCGCCGGAGGCCGAGCACGCGGTGAGGCTGGCGCTGGCGGCGGGAGATTGAGGCAGTCGCCAGTCGTCAGTCGCCAGTCGCCAGTCGCTAGTAATCAGTAATCAGTCATCAGTAACCGCCCGTGGGCCGGGAGCCTGCGGGCGGTTGTTTTTGAGAAGGCCTCCGTCATTTCGAAATCGTCGGGTCGGCTGCGACACCATCCCGCTACCTCCGTGAGTTGCCGGGGGCAAGCCCCCGTCACTTTCCTTAAACCCCAAGCTGACCTACACTTAGGCCATCGTCCGATCCGGCGGCGGCGTGCCGTCCGTTAGGCGGCGCTACCTGGACCCCATTGCATGTGTAGTGCCACCCTCAGGAGGAAGGAATGAACGAGATAGAAACGCAGGTCGTTCAAGCAGAGAATGACCTCTTGGGTTCTCTCAGAAGCGGCGATTTAGCGAGGGGGGTGGGGATGCATTTGAACTCGCCGGAGTACAGGAACATCTGGAACGGCGAGATGAAGACATACGGCGAATTGAGCACGCGCATTGCCATGGCCATGGAAAAGGGTCTTTCCTCCATAGATTATCAGGTCGCCAGTCGAGAGATGTTCATTCTCGACGAATCCAATGTCCTGGCCACCTTGGTTGCGACAGAGACAACCCGTATGAATACTGGCGAGTCGAAGACTTCAGGCAGGACCATCATTTCCATCCTTTGGAGGAAGATAGATGGGAAGTGGTGGCTGGGGTATTTGCATGCGTCCGAGGAACCTCAGGGCACTGCGAATCCTGTCTGGAAAGAGAAGTAGACCGTCCCACCACGCACCGGTCACGTTAGCACCGCCTACCACTGCATGCAGCCGACTTGCTTCGCCTCGCTGCGCTCGCGTGCGGGTTATGCCTGCCGTTATGCGTCAGGAACACAACGTAGGAGGCAATTATGGAACTGGGAGCTTTCTCTGTTAGCTTGGCTGTAAAAGATATCGAGGCGTCGAAGCTCTTTTACGAAAAGCTGGGTTTTACAGTTTTCGCAGGAGAT
>Ga0209108_10002138_pt1 | contig 11417 bp, 12 predicted proteins | sample Rifsed10ft1_FD_184003 | JGI IMG/M metagenome (GOLD analysis project Ga0209108, IMG submission 184003) | Soil microbial communities from Rifle, Colorado, USA - sediment 10ft 1 (version 2) | ecosystem: Environmental > Terrestrial > Deep subsurface > Rock core/Sediment | place: Rifle, Colorado...
GGACTTGCCGGCCGGCCCCTTCCTCGCCCAAAGCGACTCGGCTGACTCGGCCCGAATCACGGCCGGGTTGTTGGTGGGATCCAGATTGTCGCCGAAGCCCACGGGCTTGGGCCGCGTCTCCGGGTTTCGCTCCCGGTTCTTCTCCGGCTCGAGCGGGCCCTTCTGAGTCTTGAGGAACGCCACCATGTGGACGATGTCCTCGGGCTTGAGCACACCCGCCGTCCCCCAGGGCGGCATGGTGGTGTTGGGAAAGACGTGGCGCGGATCGTAGATCATGTTGAAAACGTACTCGTCCGGAAGCCGGCGGTCCCCGAGCGTCGAGAGGTCGGGCCCGACATTGCCCGCGGGCCAGACGTCGTCACCCTGGACAAGGTGGCAGCCGGTGCAGGGCCCGAGGGTCCGGGCGAGAAAGAGGCTGCGCCCCTTCTTCGGATCTCCCGCCACGGCCGGCATCGCCACCCTCGCGGGCGCAACCTCGGGCCGGCTGTCGCCGTAGGCATAGGTACGGTACTTCCCGAAGTCCTCCGTGGTCCACCCCCGGTAGCGGAGGGCCTGCCGCTTGCCGTCGGGGAGTGTCTTGAAGTCGCCTTTGGCTTCGGGAACGGCTCGCGACACCCAGGGGGCTGGCGGGAGCCCGGGGATGCCCTTGGTCTCGGTCTGGGCGCATCCGGCAGCGAGGAGCACCGCCACGAGCACGGCGGGGGCAGCGCGATGACGTGATCGACGCATGTGCGGGGCTCCTTGTCAGGAGAACTTGATGTCGGCCGTGCCCTCGTACTTGCCGCCCTGCGTGTCGAGGAACGTCACTGTGAGCGGCCCCGCCTCCATAGCCTTGAAGGCGAAGGAGAAGAACGGGTTCTCGCTGATGGACTGCGTGGTCTCGAACTGGGCGATCTCCTTGCCCACGTAGGTCACCACCACGCGGTTGATGAAATGGTAGTTCTTGTCCACCGGCTTGCCGTCCCGGCGCTGGACGATCTCCATCGGATGGATGACCAGCACGCGGACCTTGACCACGTCCCCCTGCTTGATGCTCGACGGAATCCTGATCCTGACGCGCCCGATCTCGGCCATGGTGTTCGCCTAGCCTCCGCAGCCGCCGACGGTGACCTTGACTTCACGCTTGGCCATGAGCAGGGTGCCGTCGCTCAGTTCGGCTATGGCGCGCACATCCGTGGTCTCCCCCAGGCGCAGGTTGGTGCCGACGAACGCCTGGCCCATGGTCGGGCTCAACGTGAACTTGGCGTTGAGCGGGCGCCGGTTCTTGTCGGAGATGATGTAGATGGTTCTGACATAGCCCTGTGGCGCCATCGGGGCGTTGACCTCGACCGACACCGGCACCACGGCGCCGTTCTCCGCGATGAGCGGCAACTCGAGCTTGATGGCCGAGGATCCGTCCTTGATGGGCCGGCTGCCGAAGAGGCGCTTCATCGTGACGTCCACCGGCTCCTCGGGCCCGAGGCTGGCGAGGCTGCCCGGACCCTGGGCCTGGGCATGAGCCGTCCAGGGCGCGCCCGGCCAGGTCCCGCCGAGCCCCGCGAGGCCGAGGAGCCCCAGCGCCCGCAGCAGCGCGCGCCGTGTGATACCGCTGTTGTCCATCAGTCTGTCCATGCTCGCCTCCTGTAAGATATGGCCTACTGCATGACCTCCAGGCCGCTGTCCCTCCTGCCCGCCGTGCTGCTGGCGGCGCTCGTTGGCGCCGCCACCGCCGCGCCCTCGCGCATCCTCGAGCAGTCCGTGGACTACCCCGGCAGCGAGGGCGAGACGCCCGCCCACATCTATAGACCGGAAGGCGGGGGCCGCGGCCCCGGCATCCTCATCCTCCACACCATCGCGGGCCCGGGCCCCAACGTCGAGGCCTTCGCCCGCCGCCTGGCCGCCCAGGGCTTCGTGACCATGACGCCCGATCTCTTCAGCCTCCACGAGTTCGGCCCGGAGGGGCGCGCCGATCACCCGTTGGTCCTCAAGGACCTGGACGGTGCCCTCGACTTCCTCCGGCGCCATCCCGCGGTGGAGCCGTCGCGTATCGGCGTGGTCGGCTTCTCCTTCGGCGGCCGCCTGGCCCTTATCGCGGCGGCCGGACATCCCGACCTCAAGGCCGTCGTGGTCCATTACGCCGTCGCCTCCTACCAGGAGTTCGCCAAGGAGCGCCCGGTAGCCGGACGGGCGCTTCAGACCCGCCCGGCCGCCGACTTCGCCCCCTCGATCCGCGCTCCGGTGCTGATCCACCACGGCCTGGCCGACCGCAGCATTCCCGCCAGCCAAGGGGTGCTGCTTCACCGCGCTCTCACGGCCGCGGGCAAGCAGGCCACGCTCCATCTCTACCCGGACGCCGATCACCTCTTCAACTTCGAGATCGCCTCGGAAGGTCCGGGCACCTACCGGGAGGAGGCCGCCCGCCTCTCCTGGGAGCGCACCCTCGAGTTCCTTAAGCAGCACCTGTCTCACTGACCGCGCAGGATGCGGCTCAGGAAGACCACGGTCCGATTGAAGGCGTCTTCCCGGGCCAGGTCATCCCCCACGGTACGCCCGTAACGGCGGAAGTCGAAGGCGCGCTGGGCGCCCGGATAGACCACCACCTCCACCGGGCGGCCCAGCTCCTTCAGGCGCTCGCCCACCCGCACCACCTGCTCCCTTCTCAACTGATGGTCCCGGTCGCCCACCATGAGCAGGGCCGGCACCCGGATCTCATCCACCTCCGGCATATAGCGGTACACCTGCACGGGCTCCGGCGCGTTCGGGTTGGCCAGATGGGGGTAGTAGCCGACGATGGCCGCGATCTCCCACCGCCTCACGGCGAGGAGCGCCATGTGGTAGCCGCCTCGCGAGATGCCCACCACGCCCACCCGGTCCGCCCGGGCCTCGCGAACGGTCTTGAGATAATCCAGGCCGCCCTCGACATCCTGCTCGGTGGCCGGGTCGTGCTCGATGGGGTTTTCCGCAATGAAGCGCCCCGTATGGTAGTCGGGCGCCAGCACCACGAAGCCGCGCCGGGCGAGCCGGAGCGCTTCGGCTTTGAGGCGGTCGTGCCACCCGGAGCGCCCGTGGATGAAGAGCACGGCCGGGTGCGACCCGGGCCCACTGGGGACGGCCAGGTAGGCCGGGACGTCCACATCGCCGCTCTTGTATTCCACGGACCGCTCCTCGACGGCCACAGGTGGAGCCTGGGCGGCGGCCCCTCCCGCCCAGAGGCAGGCGGCAATACCGGCCGCGCCCCAGAGAAGCCGCGTGGAGCGACGGAGACGGGCGGACTTCAGGCGGGAGCGCGACGGGGCCGCGATCGGGGACTGCCGGAAGCGGATCACCCTAGACTGCTTAGTGGTCATTCGTATCCGTTTCGGATGTCCGAAACTATGAAACTCTTGAACCCTCCATGTCAATAGGAATGCAGCCCTCAGGGATCGACGAAGCAACCCTTGGCCAGCCCGCGCTGCTCGTGATGGCGCGCCGCGTCGGCGGCGAGCGCCACCACGCGGCCGACCGCTTCCGATGGCACATCGGGCAGCCGGAGGCCGTCACGCTCGCTCAGGCTCTCGAGCGTCTTCACCACCGCGTCGGCGGAGGCCGGGTGCCAGCGAAGGGCGCGCTCGAGCCCGGCCAGCACCGCGTCGTCGGTGAAGAAGTCGCCGGTGAGATAGATGGCCTTGATGACGTCGCCCGCCAGCGTGAGCTGGGCGGTGAGAAGCCCCCCGTCGGTCTTGACGGTGGCCGATCCCATGGCGTCCGGCGTGGCGGGCTGGCGCTCCAGCCACTCCCGCGTCCGGTACCGCTCCCTCTCGAGGGCGCGGATGGCCTCGAGCTCCCCGGGGGAGAAGCCGCCCGGCTGGAGCTCCACCCCCAAGGCGCTCGCGTAGGCCTCTCGCACCCGGCCGCGCACCTCCCCGACCCCCACCGGGCGCCCGAGCTCGCGGCGGATCGTCGTCATTCGCTCGGCCACGGTGGCGATTTCCTTGTCCGAGATCTTCTCGAAGGGCGTGCGCAGCACTGAGAGCATGAAGCCGATGTCGAGATCCACGAGCAGGCTCGCGTGGAAGAGCAGGCCGCCCGCCGGGTCGAAGGAGATCCCGAGCCCCGCGATCTTCTTTCGCCCCACCTCCACGTCGTTCTTCCGCCTGTACTCGGCCTCGATGCCGAGCCCCCTCAGCGCCTCGATGATGCCGGCAGAGAAGCGGGTGAAAAGCTCCCGCGTCCGGTCATAGGACCGCGCTCCCGGAGGCGCGGGCGTCATGAGCGCCACGCCGAGCTGCCCGTCTCCCATGACAATGGCTCCGCCGCCCGTGGGGCGCCGGTTGATCTCGACCCCACTGCGGCGGCATTCGTCCAGGTCGATCTCGGCGGTCGCGCGCTGAAATCGCCCGATAAGCGCGCAGTGCGAGCGAAAGGTGTAGAGCCGCAGCGTCGGCGGGCTCTGCCCCGTCCCCTGCCGGCGGGTAACGACCTCATCCGCCGCCAGGCCGAAGCTCGCGCTCACCCCGTCGTCGGCGATGTACCGCCAGACCGCGCTGGCGCCCGATCCGAGCGACCGCGCCTCCACGTCATTCATGCGGCCCCGGCCCTCAGTTCAAAGTGGGGGGAGCGCCCGCCGCTCCTCCCCCACGCCCCCCCACCGGGCACCGTTCACGGCGATTTCTTCACGGGCTCTTAACGCTTCGAGCACGCGGCGCTCGGCATCGTCGCGGGCGAGCGCCGCCCCGCTGACCACGAGATCCTCGATGCCACGGTCGGCGACGCGAGCCGTCACCCGCGCGTCACCGCCGCCCACGGACCAGGTCCACTCGTGCACCCAGACCCGGTGGGTGACCTTGAGCCGGGCGCCGCGGGGCCGGACACCGCCGCGGGTCTCTCCCGGCCGGAGGAGCCGCTCTTCTTCCTCGAGCACCCGCACCTCTTCTGCCGCGCTGAGGCTCCCCGGAACCAGGGAGCGGCCCAGCCCGGCCTCGTAGCGCGTCACCAACTCGGCCCGGATCCGCGCTTCGGAGGGCCGCTCGGCAAGCACGCTGTTCAGCGTCGCCAGGTGCAGGCGGAGGCCGTCTTCCGCGAGGCGCCGGAAATCGTTGGAGGGCACGCGCCAGGCGCGTCCCATGACGGCGGCCGGGAAGTCGAAGAGGAAATTGCCCACCACGACCACGGCCTCGCCGATCTGCCCGCCGCCGGTGCCGGCGATCCGCCGCCCGCCCACCTCGATCTCGTTGACGCCCTCCAGAGCGGCGGGCAGCCCCAGCGCCCGCAGCGTCTCCACCGCCGGGATGAGGAAGCGGCGGTAGATCGCGTTCACCATCAGCGGCGCGCGCCGCCGATGGAACACGCACTGGTAGAAAAGCTGGCTCGTGTCGAGGAATACCGTGCCGCCGCCGATGCGCCGCCGGAAGACCGGGTAACCGTTGTCCCGGCACCAGTCCAGGTCGAGCTCCTCCCCGGGAGACTGGTGGTAGCCGACGCAGAAGTAGGGCGCGGACGGGCGGCACAGCACGATGGTGTCCGGCGAGTCCTCCCCCATGCTCTCGGCGAGCGCGTGATAGAGCGCCTGGGAGCGGAGCGGGGAAACCGCGCCCAGGTCCAGGAGCCGAACGGGCGGCGTGGGCACCACGGTCATCCGGTTCCCTCGTCGAGGCACGCCTGTCCGCGGACCACCTCGATGTCCTCGGCCGTGGGCTGGAAGGGGTAGTCGCGGAACTCCTCGCCCGGCCGGTAGCTGCCGAAGGGGCGGTTGCAGGCCACCGTGCCGCCCCGATCCGGGCAGCCATTGGTCATGAACGGCGTCCCCGCGTTCACGCACTCGCCGATCAGCCGCTGCGGGGCAAGGACGCGCGCGATGGCGCCCGCCTCGTCGAAGAGGATGGCCTCACGCGGCAGGTCGCGGTGCTCGATCAGGTATTTGGTGAGCTGGATCCGGCGCAGCCGCGAGATGGGCGCCCGCGGCACATCCGCCATCGCGGTCCCGGGCTCTGGATTGAACGAGAAGAGATAGGCCGCGATCTGCTCCGACTTCACCTGGTAGAAGAGGTCCACCAGCTCCGCATCCGTCTCCCCGAGCCCGACGATGACATGACAGTTAACCTTCAGAGGCCCAAAGTGCTTCAGGGCGAGGCGGATGATCTCCCAATGCTGGCTCCATGAATGCGGCCCGCGCGCGCCCTTGCCCCGCGTCCGGTAGAACACCTCCTCGCTGGCGGCGTCCAGCCCGACGCCCACGATGTCGGCTCCGGCGTCCCGGATGGCCAAGAGCTTCTCCTCATCGAGCAAGGTGGCCGAGACCAGCGCCGAGATCGGCACCGCCGAGCGCCGGCGGATGCGCCGGCTGATGTCAAGGAGGTCCGGGTAGGCGCGCTTGTCCTGGACCTGGGCGATGCAGACGCGCCCGACGCGGGCTTCGTGCAGCGCGATGGCCTCCACCACGCGGTCGGTGGGAAACACCGGCCAGCCCACGCGGATGAAGGTATTGTCCTGGGCGAGCCCGGGCCGCTCGCGCGCCAGCCCGCAGTACGTGCAGTTGGCGTAGCAGCCCTCCGGATAATTCAGCAGCAGGTTCACGCAGTCGCAGGTGGCGTTGCGGTAGAAGGACCCGGGCCTGAGCCCTATGGTCATGGCCGCCGCCACGCTGATGCGGATGTAGTCGGGGCTCGGCAGCGTCTGCTCCACATGCTCGAGGAGCTCGAGCTTGGTCTTTTTGGATCGGCCAAGAGCGTGGGCGCGCGGGTCGACTCTCTCCACCGGACTCCCCCTACCAGTCGACGCCGCAGCAGGCGTCGTGGAAGCGCGGCACAAGGCCGCGGGCGCGCGCAAAGGTGACGATGCCCTCGGCCGGAAACGCGATGCCGTCGAGCCCGGCCTCCACGGCACGGCGGTCGATGAGGGCCTTGACGGGGCCGATGGGGCGGGCGCAGCCCAGCATGATGGGCGTCTCGGATAGCGCTCGCCGGGCCGTCTCGAAGAAGGCACCGATGTCCCCCACGGGCGGCGGCGTCACGCCGTTCATTGCGGTGCCTGTGAGCGGCATCAGGACGACCAGCACGAGAAGCTTGGGCCGGTGGCGGGCAATCATCTCGAGCGCCCTCCACTCGCCCAGCATCCTGCCGTAATGAAGGCCGAGGATGATGTGCGGGACCAGCGGCACCCCGTGACGCTCGAGGCGCTCCAGCACCGCCTCGTACTCTTCGACGCCGCACTCCAGATGATAGACCTCGCGGATGGTCTCCTCGGCCCCGATGATGTCGAGCATGGCGCCGTCCACCCCCACTTCCCCCAGCGCGGCCGCCGTCTCCTCGTCGGGAACGCCGGGGTGGACGCGGATCAGGAGCCCCAGCTCGCTGCGGATGCGCTTGAGATCGGGGATGTGCCTGAGCAGCGGGACGCGGCCGCGCCTGTCACACCCGCCCGAGACGACAATGCCGCGGGCGCCGCGCTCTTTGAGGCCCGAGGCCATGTCATAGAGGCTCGCCGCCCTGAGCGGCAGCATGCCCTCCAGCACCCTGGACTGGCAGTGATCGCACTGGAGCGCGCATTGGGCGCCGGTCACGGAGACGGAGACGAAGCGCCCCGGCTCCTGATCCGCGTACTCAGAGGTGCGGTATCGCTTGAGCCCCGGCGCGTAGAAGTGGATCGTGGCAGCGCGAGCCGCAGCCGCAGGCGACGCAAGCGAATCGATGGTCATGACCGCTCTTCCTCGTAAGCTTTGAGCTCGGCTCTCACCCACTCCTCTACGGCCGTCGTGCCGTGGAGGAGATCCCGCGACTCAGCATCCCATCGGTTGGCGCGTATCCTCACCAGCCAGCCGCGCCCGTACGGGTCGGTGTTGAGCAGCCGCGGAGCGGCGAGGAGCTCGCCATTGGCCTCGAGCAAGGAGCCCGACACGGGCGCCACCAGCGGCCGCACCATTTTCTCGGCCTCGAGCGAGCCGATGGCCTGGCCGCTCAGCACAGGCCGGCCCGGGTCAAAGAGCTGAACGTACACAACCTCGCCGAGGGCCTGAACGCCTATGGCGTCCACGCCGACGGTGATCTCCCGGCGCCCTTCGGCATCAGACTCGGCAGGCCGGAGCCAGAGATGCTCCTCCCGGTGGTACCAGAGGCCCTCCGGAAATTCATAGCCGTCAACTGAGAACGTCGGCACCGTCGTCGCTCCCTTCAGCGCAACGCATACAGTTGATGACGTCGTACGACAGCTCCTCGGGGAGGTCGCACCCTCGGTAAACTGCCACCCGATCCCCTTCCTGTCGAGACGGTGCCGCCCTTCACCCGTGCCCTCTCCCCTCACGGGGGACAGGGCGCGGGTGAGCGCGGCAACCGGAGGCTCGAGTAGTAGGCGGCCACGCCGGCGTAGGTCGCGCCGGGAATGGTCCGCATCAGGGCTTTCATCGACGCGAGTGTCGCATCCGCGGGGTTGCGCCGGTCCTGCGTGAAGTCAGGGTAAGGGGGGGCACTCTATGCCCTGCGCCTCGAGGTACGCGCGGTATGCCTCGAGCCCCTGGCTCCCTGTCACCAGATCCGCCTTGTCGGTCTCCCAGGCGGCCGGCATGAGCCTGACCAGCCAGCCTTCGCCATACGGATCCCGGTTGAGGAGCCCCGGGGTTTTCCTCACGGCCTCGTTGACCTCCACGATTTCCCCGGCCACCGGGGCCGGCACCGGCCCGACCCACTTGGAGGATTCGATGGTCGCCACGCTCTGCCCCTTGGGTACGGAGCGGCCGGCCTTCTTGGTCGTGCACGACACGATGGGCCCGGCCAGGTTCTGCGCCACGTCGTTGATGCCCACCGTCACGGGGCCGTCCCCAGACCGCTTGAGCCAGACGTGCTTCTCGACCAGGTAGTAGAGATCCTCGGGGAGGTTGCAGTTGTTGAGCGTCGCCATGGCGCTTCACGCCTCCGGGGCTTCGGGATGAGCGTCCTCGAGATGATAGAGCAAGAAGTCGAAGGCGGCCGGCCGAATCTCTCGCTCGAATGCGGGGCTCATGAGTCGAGCAGTTCCGGGAGCCCCCGGCTCATGCGCTCGCCCAGCGCGCCGCCCAGCGCCTCGAGCAGGCCGACGAGACCGCGGCCAGCCGGGGTGGCGACGGCGGCGTTTCGCTCGAGATCGCGCTGAGCCAGGCCCGCCTGGGCGAGCGCGTTCAGACGCTCCGACACCGCCAGCTCGGGCAAGCCAACGCGCCGCGCCAGCTCCCCCAGCCCCACCGGTGCCTCCCGGCCCGGTCCAGACTCGCCGAGTCCGGACAGGATTCGAAAGTTCACTCCCTCAGCCGCCGCTGCCACGGCCCGGAGCGCCATGTCCCGGGCCATAGCACTCGCCGCCTCCTTGTCGCCGGCCAGCGCCGACAGCGGCCCCGACGCGCCGCCCTCGGGCGTTTCGGGGGCGAAGGTGAAGCGCTCGAGCCGCCGCTCGGCCAGGATGACGTCACGCATCCTGAGCCAGAGCCCGTCGGCTACCGTCGCGAGGTCGAAGGTTTCCTTCGCCATGGCGCGAGCTCCTTCTCCCTCACCTACCTGGGTGAGGGGCAAGGGCCTGTTCGAGCAGCTCGACGATTTCCTTCACCTCGATGCGGCCCTCGAAGCCGCCGGTCTTGACGGCGTCGCGGTACATGGTCACGTCCTTGGGGCACGCGACCACGAAGGAGCGGATGCCGGGAATCTCGAGCGCCTCGGCGATGCGCTGCTCGGCCGCCGTCGGCACCCCCGCCACGCGCGTGTCCCCCAGCCAGATGCGGCCGCCGCCCGCCCCGCAGCAGAAGCTATTCTGCTGGTTGCGCCGCATCTCCACCAGCCTGAGCCCCAGCGTCACCAGCATCTCCCGGGGGGCGTCCATCACCTCGGTGTAGCGCGAGAGATAGCACGGATCGTGGTAGGTGGCGACGCCGTCGAGCCGGCGCCCGAGCGGCAGAAGACCCGAGCGCATGAGGTCCAGCAGGACCTCCGTGTAGTGCCGGACCGGATACGCCGCGCCGAGCTCCGGGTACTCGAACCGGAGCGTGTTGTAGGAGTGGGGGTCGGTGGTCACGATGGCTTTGAACCGCGCTCGGGCGAGCGCCTCCACATTCTTTTCCGCGAGCAGCTGGAACAGCCCCTCCTCGCCCACGCGGCGGACATCGTTGCCCGAGTTCCGCTCCCCTTCATAGAGGATGCCGAAGTCGAGCCCGGCGCGGTGAAAGGCGCGGGCCACCCCGCGCGTCAGCCCCTGGAGCGCCGGGTCGTAGGCCGCGTAGTCGCCGACGAACCAGAGGTAATCCACCGGCTCCTTCCGCGCGTCCTTGATCTTGAAGTCCAGGCCCTGGGTCCACCGGGCGCGGTTCCGCTCCGATTGGCCGAAGGAGTTGCCGTAGCGCTGGAGCTTTTCCAGCACGCCCTGGAGGCCGGCGTCGAGATTGCCGTCGGCGACGAGCCTCCGGCGCATCTGGACGATGAGCGGCACGTGCTCGATGCCCACCGGGCAGGCGTCCATGCACGCGAGGCAGGTCGTGCAGGCCCAGAGGGTCTCCACCCGGATCACCGTGCCCGTCATGGCCAGCCCCGCCGGACGCTCCTGGCGCTCCCGGAGCCAGCTCCGCCCCCCGAGCGCGCGCTCGGCATGCTCCCTGAGCTCGAGGATCAGATCGCGCGGGCTGAGCGGCGCCCCCGCCGCCCGCGCCGGGCAGGCTATGTGGCAGCGCCCGCACTTGGTGCAGGCGTCGAGATCGAGCAGCTCCTTCCACGTGAGGTCGGCAAGCGTCTGGTAGCCCGGAACGGCCGCCGCCTCGGGAACAGCAGGGAGCCGTTTGCCGGCGAGATCGTCCTTGAAGACGAGGTTCACGCCATCCACCAGCATGTGGATGGCCTTGGAATACGGCAGATACGCGATGAAGCCCAGCGCCAGCAGCCCGTGAAGCCACCAGGACCAGAGGTACAGCCGGTTCGCCGCGGGGGTGACGCCCAGCTCGTCGAAGAGATTGGCGATCTGCCAGCCCACCGGAGACCAGGTCTCGAACGCGGGCCGGTCGGCCGCGATGCGCAGCCCCTCCACCAGATAGCCGGTGACGCCTATCCAGAACAGGAGCCAGAGGAAGAGCCTGTCGTCGCTGGTATAGGCGCTCCGGCTGTACGCCCCAGGCTCGCGATCGGGTCGCGTGTAGTCGAGCGCCGGGGGCCGCTGGATCCAGCGCCGGCCCATCATGAGGCCGAGCCCGCCCAGGAAGGCCAGGCCGAGCAGGTCGAGGGTCACCGAGTACCAGAGATAGAACGCGCCCTTCCAGAAGCGCCACTGGGGGTTGACCAGCCTCACCATGTCGTAGTCGATCATGATGATGACCGTGCCAATGAAGAGCGCGACGAACCCCCAGAAAATCCCCGCGTGGGCGAGCCCCACCCAGGCATTGCGCCTGGCGAGCGTGGTGTGGCTGCCGACGGCGGCGCCGGCCCGCAGCAGCCGGCGGCCGAGGGCATGCCAGCGGTGGG
>Ga0209108_10002141_pt1 | contig 11413 bp, 10 predicted proteins | sample Rifsed10ft1_FD_184003 | JGI IMG/M metagenome (GOLD analysis project Ga0209108, IMG submission 184003) | Soil microbial communities from Rifle, Colorado, USA - sediment 10ft 1 (version 2) | ecosystem: Environmental > Terrestrial > Deep subsurface > Rock core/Sediment | place: Rifle, Colorado...
ACCCGAGCCTTCCTGGGACCGGGGGATGAGGCGGTGATGGGCCATCCGGCCTTTGTCGTCTATCGGAGTGTCTGCCAGGCCGTGGGGGGCCACATCCGAGAGGTCTCTCTGAAGGATTTCACGCACGATCTTCGCGGGATGCTCAAGGCGGTGACTGCCCGAACCAAGCTGGTCTTTCTCGGCAACCCCAATAATCCGACCGGGACGTGCGTCTCGCCCACCGACCTGGACGATTTTGTGCGGGCGCTTCCACCCGATGTCATCCTGGTGGTGGATGAGGCATATCGGGAGTATGTCCCCCGGTATCTTCAGCCGGATCTCCTTCGGTATGTCCGGGAGGGACGCTATCTTTTGGCCCTCAGGACCTTTTCGAAGGCGTACGGTCTCGCGGGACTGCGGATTGGGTACGGCATCGGCTCCACGGAGATGGTGGAGCTTCTGAACCGGGTGCGGCAGCCCTTCAACGTCAACACGTTGGCCCAGAAGGCGGCCTTGGCTGCCCTGGACGATGCGGCCCACCTCGAGGAGACGCTTCGAATCACCGAGGCCGGACGGCGAACCATGCAGTCCCGCCTCGACGAGTTGGGACTTGTCACCATCCCGAGCGTCACCAACTTCATCCTGGTCAACGTCGGGGTGGAAGGCAAGGCGGTCGCGGACGCCCTCCTGCGCAACGGGGTCATCGTTCGATCCATGGAGGGGTATAGTCTGCCCACGTATATCCGCGTGACGGTGGGGACACCTCAGGAGAATAGCCGGGCTCTCCAGGCCCTGGCCGAAGTGCTCGGCACGGTGGGGGCGGCGGCGAGGTCCGGGGGTCCCCCAGGGGGGAGGAGCAAGAGATGATCATCGTCATGCGCTCTACCGCCACCCAGGCGGACATCGACCAGGTGGTGGAGCGAATTACCCAGCATGGCCTCAAGCCCCACATCTCCAGAGGGGTGGAGCGGACCATCATCGGGGCCATCGGGGATGAACGGGTCCTTCGGAACGTCCCTTTTGAGGCCCTGCCCGCCGTCGAAAAGGTCCTCCCCATTTTGAAGCCCTTCAAACTCGCCAGCCGAGACTTCAAGACCGAGCCGAGCGTCGTGGAGGTCAATGGTGTAGCGATAGGCGGGGAGCGGCTCGCGGTCATTGCCGGCCCGTGCTCGGTCGAAGGACGCGAGATGCTGCTCGATACGGCGATCAAGGTCAAGGAGGCGGGGGCCACCCTGCTCCGAGGGGGGGCCTTTAAGCCGAGGACATCGCCGTATTCGTTTCAGGGGCTCGGCGAGGAGGGGTTGAGATACCTGGCCGAAGTGCGGGAAGTGACCGGGCTGCCGGTCGTCACCGAGCTGATGGACCCGCGGGATGCGGAGCTCGTGATGAAGTATGCCGACATGGTCCAGATCGGCGCCAGGAACATGCAGAACTTCCGTCTCCTCAAGGAGGTGGGCATCCACCGCAAGCCGGTCCTCCTCAAACGGGGGATGAGCTCGACGATCAAGGAGCTTCTGATGTCGGCCGAATACATCATGTCCGAGGGAAACTACAATATTGTCCTCTGCGAACGGGGCATCCGGACCTTCGAGGAGTACACCCGGAATACGTTGGACCTTTCGGCGGTCCCGTCGCTGAAGCAGCTCTCGCACCTGCCGGTCATCGTCGATCCGAGTCACGCCGCCGGAAAATGGGATCTCGTGGCCCCGCTGACCCTGGCGGCCGTTGCCGTGGGGGCGGACGGGGTCATGGTCGAGGTCCATCCGCAACCCGAGGTGGCCTTGTCCGACGGACCTCAAGCCCTGGTCCCTGCTCGGTTCGCCGCACTGATGGACCAGATGCGGGCCCTGGCGCCCGTCGTTGGACGCACCCTGTAGGCTCGATGACCGACGACCGATGACCGACGACGGGGAAACAGATGACGGATCATCGACGACCGACTGCCGAATTCAGACCGTCACCGGTCCACGGTCATCGGACCTCGAACTGTGAACCGTGAACTATGAACGACTCGACTGAGCTCGTCGAAGTCCGTGAACCGATCTTTCAGCGCATGGCGGTGATCGGCGTGGGGCTCATCGGCGGCAGCCTGGCTGGGGCCTGCCGGGGGCGGCTCGCCGCGCGCGTGGTCGGCCTGGACAGAGATCAGATCCATCTGAATCAGGCGATTGCCCTGGGCCTGGTGGACGAGGTTGGCGATCTGCCAACCGGGGTGGCGGGAGCCGACCTCGTGGTGGTGGCCGTCCCCGTCGGGGCCATGGCGGAAGTGGTCCGAGCCACTGCGCCCCACCTCGCCCCCGGGTGTATCGTGACCGACGTGGGAAGTGTGAAGGGAGATCTCGTCGCCGAGGTGGAGAGAGAGATCCCTCCTGGCCGAGCCTACGTCCCTGCCCACCCTATCGCCGGGACCGAACGCTCTGGGCCCGAGGCCGCCTCGGCCGGACTCTTTCAAGAGAGTCTCTGCGTGCTCACACCGTCGTCCCGAACCCCCGAGGAGGCCCTCAAGAAGGTCATGCGCCTGTGGGAGGGGGTGGGATCCCACGTGGTCCTGATGGATCCCTTCCGGCACGACCAGATCTTCGCCCTCGTCAGCCATCTGCCGCATGTCGTCGCCTACGCGCTCATTGGAACCGTGCTGAACCGTGGGGACGGGGAGGAAGAACTTTTGCGGTTCAGCGGCGGTGGGCTTCGGGACTTCACCCGGATTGCGGCGTCGCACCCGATCATGTGGCGTGACATTCTGATCCGGAATCGAGATGAGGTCCTCGAGTCCATTAATCGATTCCGGCAGGTGCTGGAGCGGATTGCGGAGATGATTCGGACGCAGGATACGGCCCGCCTGGTCGAGGAGTTTCAGCGGGCGAAGGAGGCGCGCGAGCAACTGCGGTGAGAGCGGTCTCCCTACCACGGCGTGAAGTGGCGGTCCTCATCGGGCTCAGGTGGCCTCACCAGTCCCGTTGGGACGCCGAGGATTCCCTGGAGGAGCTGGCTCAGCTGGCGATCTCGGCAGGGGCTGAGCCGGCCTTTCGCGTCCTCCAAGAGCGATTCCTGCCCAATCCCCGAACCCTGATCGGTCCGGGCAAGGCCGAGGAGGTCAGAGCGATCTGCGAAGAGGGCGTGGACCTCGTCATCTTCGACGATGACCTGACCGGGTCCCAGCAGAGAAATCTCGAAGGAGTCCTCGGGCGAAAGGTGGTTGACCGGACCGGGCTCATTCTCGATATCTTCGCCCAGCGCGCCCGCTCTCGTGAAGGGAAGCTCCAGGTCGAGCTGGCCCAGCTCAAGTATCTGCTCCCGCGCCTCACCGGCCATGGCGTCGAGCTGTCCCAGCTGGGAGGTGGCATTGGAACCCGGGGCCCCGGCGAGACCCAACTGGAAGTGGATCGACGGCGGATTCGGCGCCGCATCGTCAAGATCGAGGAGGGGCTGCAGAAGGTGCGGCGGCATCGGGCGCTCTTGCGTCGAGGTCGGCAGAAACAGGCCCTCCTGACCGCAGCGTTCGTGGGGTACACCAATGCGGGGAAGTCGTCCCTGCTTAATGCGTTGACCCACGCGGCCCTCCCGGTGGCCGACAAGTTCTTTGCCACGCTGGACCCGACCGTACGGAAGGTGATCTTACCCGGGGGCCGCGTCATCCTCCTGTCCGACACCGTGGGATTCATCCGGAAGCTTCCCCATCAACTGGTGGAGGCCTTCAAGGCGACATTGGAAGAAGTCCGGGCATCGGATCTCCTTCTCCACGTGATCGATATCTCCCATCCAGACTGGCAGAATCAGTCGCAGGCGGTGATGGCGGTCCTGGGGGAACTGGGGGCAGCCGCGAAGCCGCTGATCAGCGTATACAACAAGGTGGACAAACTGCCGCATCCGGAGGCGGTCGCCTTTCTCGCCCGCAGGCCGCGGTCCGTCGTGGTCTCGGCGCGGAACGGGGCGGGGCTCGATGACCTCAAGCGCGCCATGGCCGAGACCCTGAAGACCGTCGAAGACGCCACGGCCGTCGTGAGAGACCTTTCGGTCGACGCGGGAGACGAGAGGCGCAGACCGTGATCATCAATCTCCCCAATGGGCTCACCCTTCTTCGCCTGGTGTTGACGCCGGTGATCGTGCTCCTCCTCCTCCGGGAGGATTTCACCTTGGCGTTCCTCGTCTTCCTCGTCGCCGGGATCACCGACGGGCTCGACGGATTCTTGGCCCGCTCCTTGCGGGAGGGGACGGAGTTCGGGAGGATCCTCGATCCCGTCGCGGATAAACTGCTCTTGAGCTCCTCCTTTTTGACCTTGGCCTTCGTGGGGAGGCTCCCCTTGTGGCTGGTGCTGATCGTGGCGGGAAGAGATCTGCTCCTGATTCTGGGCTCAGGTCTTCTCCTCATCGCCACTGGCCGCCCTGGGTATCCGCCGTCGATCCTCGGAAAGCTGACGACGGCACTGCAGGTCCTCACGGTCCTCTGCGCCATGGCGGTGGAGGCGGGGAGTGCATCCCTGGCTCCTGTCCTATGGGCGACAGGAGCGTTCACGATCCTCTCCGGCCTCGATTATCTCTGCCGGGGAGCCACAGCGTTGCTTTCCCGCCGTCGGAATGCCTCACTCGTGTAGCGAAGGCGCCCGCCCGCCTCTGCGTTGCTTTGCCGTGAGGGGGATGGAATTCGGCGGGACCACAAGGGAGCGGACTTCATGAGGCAGACCAGTAAGGTGAGCTCAGTGAGGAGCCGGTTCACAGGGGCCCTCGCCACGGGCCTCTGCCTCCTCGTTTTCGGGAGCGCGTTCGGCGAGGAGTTTCATCAGGGGGTAGGGAGAGTCGTTGCCGTCAATCCGACCGGGGGGATGGTTGTCCTCGACCACGAAGAGATCAAAGGCTTCATGCCTCGGATGATCATGCGCTTCCCGGTCGCCTCCCCGGAGGTGCTCAAGGACCTCCGGCCCGGGGATCAGGTGCGCTTCACCCTCAAGGCAGAAGGCCCGGCGGGCGTGATCACCGAGATCGCCAAGGCCGACAGTAAACGGGTTGCCGTGATGGCGCCCGACTTTGCCCTTCCGGATCTCACCGGGAGGACTATCTCCTTCTCGGAGTTCAAGGGAAAGCCCGTCCTCCTCCACTTCTGGGCGACCTGGTGTCACCCCTGCCGGACCGAGATGCCTTCCCTGGAGCGGGCCTATCAGGATTACAGGGCAGCCGGGCTCGTGATCGTCGCGATCAACGTGGACCAGGGTCCCCAGGCCCAAGTCGAAACCTTTGTGAAGGACTCCAGCGTAACCTTCCCGGTCCTGGTTGATCCGAAGTGGACGGCGGCCGAGGCGTACGACGTCTTTGGAGCGGTCCCGACGACCTACCTCATCAACCGGGCGGGACAGATCGTCGCACGCGTGGGGGGGGTTGACTGGACGCAGCCTGTGGCGCGCAACGCCTTAGAAGCCCTCCTTCGCTAAACGGCTGTCGATCTCCCCCACGCCTCCTGCCCGCCCTCCTCTCGACAAGAGCCCGCACATGTGACCGAACGGTTGCCGTGTCCCCCCATTCGCCAATCCTCCTCGTTGCGCTGTCTGGGGGGATAGAATATGATTGGAGTGCACGCACCCAGTGAGGAGATGCGGACCATGGTGCAGATTCCCACGATCGCCATCGTGGGTCGCCCCAACGTGGGAAAGTCCACCCTCTTTAACCGGCTGGTGGGGGGACGGCGTGCGATCGTCGATGCGACTCCCGGGGTCACTCGGGACCGCAACTACGGAACCGTCGAGTGGCGGGGGCGATCCTTTCTCCTCGTCGACACCGGCGGCTTCGAACCCAAGGCCCCTTCCCGCATCGCCCAGCAGGTCGCTCTGCAGGCCCAACTGGCCATGGAAGAGGCGGAGCTCATCCTCTTTCTGGTGGACGCCAGGGAGGGGCTGACCCCTCTGGATGAGGAGATCGCCCTTCTGCTCAGAAAGAAGGCGGAGAAACCGGTCATGCTTGTGGCCAACAAGGTGGATACCGCGGTGAGGACCTCCGAGGCGGCTGAGTTTTATCGGCTCGGGTTTTCCGAGGTCCTCCCGGTCTCCGCCGAGCACGGGACGGGCGTGGGAGAGCTTCTGGATGGCGTGCTTGCCCTTCTGCCGCCGGCGGAGAAGACGCCTGCGGCCGTTGAGGGCGTAAGCATCGCCGTGATCGGACGGCCCAACGTGGGGAAGTCTTCCCTGGTCAACCGGATATTGGGAGAGCCCCGAGTTATCGTCAATCCTGATCCCGGAACGACGCGAGACCCCATTGATACCCCCTTTACGTACCAAGGACAGCGATATGTGTTGGTGGACACGGCGGGGATTCGCTCCCAGAGCCGGATGAGCCATCGGGTCGAGTATTACAGTATCCTCCGGGCCGTCAAGGCCGTGGAGCGCTCCGATGTGGCCCTTATCCTGCTCGATGCGGTGACCGGGGTGGTGCGTCAGGACGCGCGGATCGCCGGAATCGCCATCCAGGCGGGATGCGCTTCGATCCTCGTGGTGAACAAGTGGGACCTGGTGGAAAAACGGGCAGGGGCGGCTGACGAGCATCTGCGCCGAATTCGTGAAGAGCTAGGACATCTGGACTACGCTCCAGTCCTCCATGTCTCGGCGCTGACGGGCCAGCGGGTCTTCAAGATCTTTCCCGTGGTGGAACGCGTGCTGAAAGAGCGGGGCCGGCGCATTCCACCCGACGAACTTGATCGCTTCATCGGCGAGGCCGTGGCCGCGCATCCTCCCCCCTCAGTGCAGGGGCGGCCGATCACGATCTGGTCTGCCACCCAGCTCGCCTCCCGGCCACCAACCTTTGGCCTCTTCGTCAACGATCCCAAAGGCATTTCCCCGTCGTATGTGCGGTACCTCGTGAATCGGCTTCGGAAGGCGTACGGGTTTGAGGGCAACCCGATCCGCCTTCACTTCCGAAGAGGGCGCCCCTTCCGGCGGAAGAGCCCCCATGCACCGGGAGATTGACTGCCTCATCGTCGGATCCGGAATGGGCAGCGTGACCTGTGGAACGGCACTGGCCCAGCGTGGCTGGCGGGTCCTCCTGCTCACCCCCGGGGCGCTCGAGGACTCCTTCTATCGGATTCACGATAGGTTCGAGCATGATCGATCCCCGGATCTACTCTGGGGTTTGGAGGAGGAGGGATTTCTCCATTCGTTGCTGGCCACAGAGGAGCAGCCCCCGGTGGTTCGACTTCAACCGGGGGTCCAGGTGGTCCTTCCCTGCCACCGCGTGGGACTGTACGGCCCGGGTCCCGACTGGGAGCGGGAGCTTCGACGGGAATTTTCGAACTCCTGGTCTGACATTCTCATCTGCGTAGAGGGCCTGTGTCAGTTCTCCGAAGTGATCTGGGCGCGGATGGAGATGCCGCTCTGGACCATGGCCCGCTGGAGTGGCAGCCGCCTCGACGGCAAACGTCAACTCCGGACCTTTCTCCGTAAGCGCGGGATCACCCCCCCTTTTTGTGACATGGCCGAGGCGGTGGCCGCGGCCTGCTTCGGTGTGGACCCGTCACAGGCCACCGTGGCCATGGCCGCCATGGCCTTTGGTCACGCCCGGAAAGGTTTCTTCGCCCCCCGGGGTGGAAGCAAGGCGTTCATCGAGCGCCCCATCCTTCGCTTCCAGGCCCTAGGGGGAGAGATCCGGGGTGGAGTGGTGCGAGAAATCACGGTCAGATGGAATGCAATCCGTGAGGTCGCGATGGCGGATGGGGAAGTGGTGTCTGCTCGATATGTGGTATGGGAACCCGATCCGGGTCCACAGGATCGGGTCCTGCATCTTCTCGTGGACGAGGCGTGGATCCCGGGGGAGATGGGGAGGAATGTCCTCCTGGTCGAGGCCGAGCGGTCGGGTGAGGCTCCGCCGGGTCTCCTACATCTTGCCTTGGGAGTCGTTGGGGATGCCGATGAGCGGTCGTCCCGAAAACGAGCGGTGGCGATCCGCGTTCTCCGGGCCCCGCGTCGAGATCCGGTGAGTCTCCTCGACGAGGCCTTCCCGGGCTGGGCGGGGGCCCAGACCTGCCCGGTTCCACCCAGGCAAGCGCGGCTTCATTTTCCGCTCGCTTCACGCTGGCTCCGACCGCGAAACCTCGCCGTCATCTCGGCCGAGAGCCCACTGGGACGTGGACTCTCGGCTGCGGCCTGGAACGGGCATCGCATCGCCACCCGCCTCCTATCCCGTGCTTGACATCCCTGCTCCTCGTTACCTCCCCTTCAAGTCCCCCGTCACCTGTCAAGGAGGCCGTTCCACTCAGTACCTTGGAGGTGACCGGCCGCTATGCTGAGGAATCGAATCTCGGTCTCTTGATCGCGCTTGGCCTCAAACGCCGATCCCAGGTAGAACGTTACAGCGGTAGGCACGGTGGCCGTGAATGCGCTAGGCCAGATTACTTTCAGATAGTGCCGCTGGGCGGCGTCGGCGTCGTCGAAACCGTAGGAGGCGTTGAGGAGATACTCGCCCATGAAGGCCATCGCCCCGGGCGAGACCGTTACCGCCGTGGCCTCGATCAACTGCTTCGAGAATATGGTCACATAATCCTTGCGCAGCCTGGAAAAGACGGAGGCAACTGCGGCATAGCGCCCTGGTGGTGCGTCAAGGAGGTATACCCACCCCTCAGCGGAGTAGTTCGACAGGATGAATTGGTCCTGGGCGAACAGGCCCTTCTCGCCGTCCATTCTGACGAAATAGACTCGCTGGCTCGCCCGGGTGAATATCGCGAGTCCGTTGGGGGGTCGAACCTGCACGGATATGCCGATGCCCCCCCGCTCGGGCCCACTGCGTGTCGGTAGCCCAGTGGCGCATCCCACCAGAGCAAGCAGCGCGAGTGCGACGGACACCTTGGTCATACCCCTCATCACGCGTTGCTCCGGCGGCCGGGAGTCACGCCGCGCCCGATCACCTGTTCCGATAGCCTCCGAGCACACCCGTTCATCGACACCTACTCACGTGCCGGGCATATTGTAGCCGAACACCCGCTCAAATGGACCAATGAACCGATGATTGTCTGACCAATCCGTGATGGCGAATGCGATTTGAGCAAAGACACCTTTGTAGCGAGTCGTCAGCGCGTCATGGAAAAGCTCGGCCATCTCAGTAGCGTCATTCCCAAACGCGCCTCAACCCCACGCACCCAGAATCAGCGTGTCGTGTTTGTGCAACGCGGCTATCGCCAGAACCTTGCGAATCCGGCTTTCCATGGCGGGTCGGATTTCGGGTTGCCGCCCAGGACTACGCTCCAGCAAGGCTTTCGCGTTTACGGCCGGTGAGGTCAGAAAGGAACACAGATATGGGCTATCAAGCAACGTCCCCTCGTCCGTGCGAATGACCGGCACATCCGGCGAATAGATGACGTAGTCGGTATACACGGGGTCGTGTCGGTCGCGATGGAAAGCGTACATGGGATTGTTGACAAGGCACGCATACAAACCCGAGGAGCGCGCCAAGGACTCTTCTTGTGCCCGCGCCCCGTTGAGGAAGCCACCGCCCGGGTGAGTGGCCGATGCGAAATTCAGTGCGGCTACGGAGAACCCCTCAGTGACTAAACGTTGAGCGGCTTCAAGTGTCGTCTCGTTTCCGACTTGAATATCAGTATGTGATACTCTCGGCTGGACTATCGGAATTAGTGCTTCGGGCGGATAGGAGATCGTCGCGCTGACCGCTTTGCTGAGAGCTTCACGAATGTCCATCGCGGAGCCGCGAACAGTCTGATAGCGGGCTTGGTGAAGAATGCGAACGGTATCGCGGCCTAATTGAGCCGCACGCTCACGATCGATTTGCATGAGGGTGTACTTTGCCTGCGCCCAAGGGAGTGCCGCTCACCCGCAGGGTACAAAGCGGACTGTCGGGTGCAGCGGCGGGTTATGTGGCCGTCTTGGGGTCGTCCAAGAGAATGCGAAGCACGACGTAGCCCGTCACTGCGCTAAGCAGGGAGCCAGTCAGGATGCCGAGTCGCTCCAGGCCCAGATACGCTGCGCCGCCCTGCTCAAACGCCAGCGACGCGACGAACAGGCTCATCGTGAACCCGATGCCGCAGAGCAACGTGGTACCGTAGAGGTGCGACCAACGGACTCGTTCAGGTAGCGACGCGATCCCCAGCCTCACCGCCAACCAACACATCCCCATGATGCCGATCTGATTGCCCAGAAACAATCCGGTCACGATGCCAAGCGGCACGGGATGAAGCAGCTCGGCAAGCGAGAGCTCTAGGACGGAAACGCCCGCGTTGGCGAATGCAAAGACGGGCAGAACGCCAAAGGCCACCCACGGATGTAGCGCATGTTCGAGGTGGTGCAAAAGCGTCTCGGTCGCCATTGAAGAAAGTGGCCTCTGCCGTCCGCGCAGTGGGATGAACATCGCCAACACGACTCCCGCGAGCGTGGCGTGAACACCGGACTTCAAAACGGCCACCCACAGCGGAACGCCGATGAGGAAGTATGCGGCGGACCTCGTCACGCCCCACCGGTTTAGGCATGCGAGGCCCAGCACCAGAACGGCCGAAACGACGAGGGCAAGCAAGGACAGCTCAGCCGTGTAGAACAGGGCGATCACGACGATGGCCCCGAGGTCGTCGAAGATGGCAACACTTAGCAGGAAGGCTTTCAGCGCGGTCGGCACACGCTCGCCGAGCAACGAGAGCACCCCGAGCGCGAAGGCGATGTCCGTCGCCGACGGGATGGCCCACCCTTTCATCGCAACGGGGTCACCCCAGTTGAACGCCGCGTAGATGGCGGCGGGCGCGAGCATCCCGCCCACCGCGGCGAACGCGGGCAGGCTCGCCCGGCGCAGGCTCGACAGGTGCCCCTCCACCACCTCGCGCTTCAGCTCCATCCCTACGAGGAAGAAGAACACGGCCATCAGACCGTCGTTGATCCAGAGCAGCAGAGGCTTGGCGATCCCGAACTTGCCGATCCTGATTTCCAGCGGCAGATCTAGTAGTGCGGCGTAGTATGCGGCCAGGGGCGAATTGGCGACGACCATCGCCAACACGCTCGCCGCCATTAACAGATGTCCACCCGCAGCCTCGAGACGCAGGAACTCTTGGAGGGGCTTGAGGGCTCTGTCAACGAAGGTTTCTGTGCACGGTTGCATACGATCGAGAGTTAGTCAAGTGCATCGAGGAACACACGATGCGTGAACGCTGAGCGGCCGGCGGAACCAGTCCTCTCGGTCTTATCCGGCTAGATCGCCTTTCGCGTTCCAGAGACAGGCTACAGGATGTTGTAGCGTATCACAGCGAGGCCACCGCGGCCATCCCTAGCTCCCCCTGGTCGGTAACTGGCAACGTGGCCTCCGAGTGGGTGGTACCTATTAGGTTCCGGTTGACGGCCTCTACCGAGTCAAGCGCGTCTCTGAGGGCTTTGACGCGACGCGGCGGCGACCTTGACAGCCCCCACTTGCCATGGTAGTTTTAGCCTCGCTCTCTTTGAGGATACCTGCCGAGAACAGTATCAGAGAA
>Ga0209108_10002142_pt1 | contig 11411 bp, 8 predicted proteins | sample Rifsed10ft1_FD_184003 | JGI IMG/M metagenome (GOLD analysis project Ga0209108, IMG submission 184003) | Soil microbial communities from Rifle, Colorado, USA - sediment 10ft 1 (version 2) | ecosystem: Environmental > Terrestrial > Deep subsurface > Rock core/Sediment | place: Rifle, Colorado...
AGCGCCCGAGCGCCAGCAAGGCCGCGGCGCGCTTGTCCAAATCTTCCGGCTTGAAGTGGCCGCCCGCCACGTACACCGCTAGCCCCTCCGTCATGATGATCGGTTTCCTGATCGGCCTCGTAATCGCCAGAAAACGATCGAGGATATGGGTGCCCTCGTGCTCGAAGACGATGAGCAAATTACTCCCTGTCGGATTGCGATCCATGTACGTCAACGAAATCTCGTCCGCCGCGAACCCGCCGTGCCCGAGCAAACGGCTGAGCAGGGTGAAAGCGACTTTCTGATTCTGCTTGACTCCCAGCACATCTTCAACGTGCGCGAACGCGCGGTCGGCTTCCGCCTCGATGAGTTGAATGTCGCGCGCGGCGGCGGTCCCGGTGAGGTAGTGGAAGACGCAGCATACGCTTTCGGACTCGGCCCAGTGCGCGAGCGGCTCCGGCATCGGGCGTTGCGAGGCCGGGAGCAGATTGACGGTGACCGTGAGCACGTCGAGCGGCGCAATGTCCGCTGACGCGCCCTTCGGGGCAACCGTGATCATGACCGTCTGCGGCCCCTCAAGATGCGCGGTGTCCCACACCCATGTGAACGTGGCCTGCGCCCGCTCGCCAATTCCGAACTTTCCGAACTGCCCGGTGGCGACGGGCTGGCCCGCGCGCGCCCCCACGTACACGTTCACCGACGCCTCCTGCCAACCCGGCGCGGCGTTCTGCGCGCTGATTTCCAGACTCACGATGTCGCCCGAATACAACTGCGGATCGGGATGAAACGTGACGTCGCCCGGCTGAAGATGATACTCGCCTTCGATCGTGGAAGAGGGCGCAGGAGTCGGCGTGTCTGTGGCGCGCGGGGTCGCGGTGAGGGTCGGGGGAGCGGTGGCCGACTTGGGAACGGGAGTCGCGGTGACGGTTGGCCCCTCGACTGCGCTCTGGGTCGGCGTCGCCGGGATGGACAGGAGATTGCAGGCGAGAGTCAGCAGCAGGAGAAAAGGGATAAGTTTGCGCATTGGGAAATCACCTCACCCCCTCCCCCTCTCCTGAACTTCGTTCAGGAGAGGGGGTGAGGTCATCAACCGCAATATTCTTTCACCACCTCGTACAGCACCCGCACGCCCCACCCCAGCCCGGCGACGGGCGCGCGCTCGTCGTGGGCGTGGGCGAGGCTCATGACGTTCAGGCCAGGCGGAAACTGGATGGGCGCGAAGCCGTATGTCGGCACGCCGAGCGGGGCGAGGTACTTGGCGTCGGTCGCGCCGGACATCATATACGGGACGACACTCGCGCGCGGGTCGTGCCCCCGCAGCGTCGCGGCGATGAGCGCGAAGAGCGGCGTGTCGCGGCGCGTCTCGAGGGGCGGCGAGTCCAGCGTCACTTCGTATTCGAACTCATCGCTTCCGCTTGCCGCGGGACCTTCGGCCACCACCGCCCGCAACTCGCGCAAGAATGCCTCGGTGTCAAAGCCGGGGAGCGTGCGGCCATCAATCGTCGCCTCGGCCACGCTGGGGATCACGTTGGTCTGGAGGCCTGCCCGCAGGCCGGTCGGCGCGGCGGTGTTGTGGAGCATCGCAAAGAGGAACGGAGAGAGTTCGTGGTGCTTGAGTTCGCCCGCGAACAACTGCGCCGCGCCCTCGGGCGATTTGAGCGATTGCAACGCCGCCCCGAAGTCGCCGCCCACGGCCTCAGAAGCCGCGTCGAGGAAACCGGCGGCGGCGCTGCACAGGTGATGCGGCAGCCCGCGTGTCGCCAACCGATCCACCGCGCGCGCGAGATGCACCACCGCGTTGTCGTGATGCGGCATAGACGCGTGGCCGGGGCGGCCTTTCGCGCGGACTTTCAGCCAGCATGTCCCCTTCTCCGCCACCTGAACCACGTAGACTGGTCTGCCGTTAATCTCCCGGTTGTAGCCGCCCGCCTCGGTGAGGCCGAACTCGGCCCTCAGCAAATCCGGGTGATGCCTGACCAGCCACGAGATGCCGTAGCCGTCTACGCCGCCGATCTCTTCGTCGGCGGTCGCCGCAAAAATCACGTCACGTTTCAGGGATACGCCCTGCCGCTTGAGCAGCAGGAAGACGAGCAATTGCTGCGCGACCGTCCCTTTCATGTCCACCGCCCCGCGCCCCCACACATACCCGTCCGCGATTTCCCCGGCGAACGGCGGATGCGACCAATGCTCCGGCTCGGCGGGCACGACGTCGGTGTGGCCGTAGAGCAACAGGGGCGGCTTCTCGCCCGTGCCTTTCAGCCGCGCGATGACGTTCCCCCGCCCTGGCGCAGACTCCAGCACGAGCGGCGCGATGCCTTCGGCTGCCAGCACCCCGGCCAGACACTCGGCGGCCAGCAGCTCGTGGCCGGGGGGATTAGTGGTGTCCAGCCGGAGCAGGGCCTGCAGATGGCGGGCAGTTTCGTCGGTGATGGAGGGCCAGTTGAGATCAGACATGCGGAGACTCCACAGCCTCAAATGGAACGCCGCTACCGCGGGTGAGTTTACCACACCCCCTGTGGCCTATCGCTGATGGCTTATCGCCTATGGCGCATCGTCTATTATGCCATCAGCGATACGCGGTAAGCCATCCGCAAGCTGCCATTCGTCATTTGTCATTCGCCATTTGTCATTTATAATCCGCCGCATGCTCCTCGCCCTTCTGCAAACGATGCGGCCCAAACAGTGGACGAAGAACATTTTCATCTTCGCCGCGCTCATCTTCGATCATCAACTCTTCCGGCGTGGGCCGTTCCTGCGGATTCTCGCCGGTTTCGCGCTGCTGTGCCTGCTCTCCAGCGCGGTCTATCTCGTCAACGACCTCGCCGATATTGAACAGGATCGGCTGCACCCCAAGAAGCGGAACCGACCCCTCCCCTCCGGGCGGCTCAAGCCCGATGTGGCGCTGGCCGCCGCCGTCCTGTTCCTCGCCATCGCCCTCCCGCTCGCCTTCCTGCTCAGCTGGCAGTTCGGCGCGATCGCGGCGATCTACCTTGCCACGAATCTGCTCTACTCGTTCTGGCTCAAGCACGTCGTGCTGATTGACGTGCTGCTCGTCGCGCTCGGCTACCTGCTGCGCGTGCACGCGGGCGTAGCGCTCATCATCGTGTCGCGCTTCTCGCCGTGGCTGTACATCTGTATGACGCTGCTCGCGCTGTTCATCGGCTTCGGCAAGCGGCGCGGCGAGCTGCTGCTCATGCAGAACGAGCCGGGCAACTCACGCAAAGTGCTGGAAGACTACAGCCTGTCGTTCCTCGACGAGTTGATCAACCTCGTCTCCACCGCCACCGTCATCGCCTATTCGCTTTACACTTTCTCCGCCGAGAACCTCCCGAAGAACCACGCGATGATGCTGACCATCCCGTTCGTGCTCTACGGCATCTTCCGCTATCTCTATCTCATCCACATCAAGGGCGAGGGCGGCGCGCCGGACGAGCTCGTCCTCACCGACCGCCCCCTGCAAATCACCTTCGCGCTGTGGGGCTTGTCTGCCGTCCTCATCCTTTACCTGAACCCGCCGCCCACATGAGTGCGACACAGGCATCCGCGCCGGGGAAGATCATCCTCTTCGGCGAGCACGCCGTGGTCTACGGCCAGCCCGCGCTCGCCGTGCCGGTCACGCAGGTGCAGGCGACTGCGACCCTCACCCCTCTGTCCCCCTCTCCCACAGGGAGAGAGGGTAGGAGTGAGGGCATCTGGATTGACGCGCGCGACGTGGGCCGCCGCTACCGGCTGGAAGACGCCCCCCCGGACGACCCCCTGGCCGCTGCGATTCGCCTGACCTTCGCTAATCTCCAGTTGCCAATCTCCAATTATGTCCTACAGATTACCCTGACATCGTCCATTCCTATCGCCTCCGGCCTCGGCTCCGGGGCTGCGGTCTGCACTGCCCTCGTCCGTGCGCTCGCGAATTATCTCAATCACCCCCTGACGAACGCTGAAGTTTCCTCGATAGTTTTTGAAACCGAAAAACTTCTCCACGGCACACCCTCCGGCATTGACAACACCGTCATCGCTTACGGCCAACCCGTGTACTTCGTCAAAGGTCAATCGCCCATTCCCTTCAACGTCGCGCGGCCCTTTCAATTGCTCATCGCGGATACCGGCCTCCCCAGCCCGACGAAAATCACCGTCGGCGACGTGCGTGCAGCGCGCGAGAAAGAGCCGGAGCGCTACGAGCAGATGTTTCGCGCCATCGGCGATATCGCTCGCGAGGCGCGTACCCTCATTGAGATCGGGCAGACGCCCGGTGCCCGCTTCGCAGAGAAACTGGGCGCCCTGATGAACCGCAATCACGCCCTCCTTCAACAACTGGGCGTCTCCTCCCCGGAACTCGATGTCCTGGCCGAATGTGCGCGCGCGGCGGGCGCGGCGGGCGCGAAGCTCTCGGGCGGCGGGCGCGGCGGCAACATGCTCGCGCTCGTCACGCCGGAAACCGAATCGGCGGTGCGCGCGGCGCTGGAAGTGGCCGGGGCGAAGAGGGTGATTGGAACAGTGGTGGGCGAATAAGTTGGAGGTGTGGGAGCGTGGGCGTCGCTCCCATACCCCCACACTCCCACACCGGGAAGCAACAATGCTCATCTTCCTCAAACTCGGCGGCTCGCTCATCACGGACAAGAACACCCCGCGCGCCGTTCGCCCGGAGCTGCTCGCGCGGCTGATGCGGGAGATCGCCGAGGCGCGCGCGGCGCGGCCCGGGATGCGGATCGTGCTAGGGCATGGCAGCGGCTCGTTCGGGCACGTCGAGGCCAGGCGCTACGGGACGCGCGCCGGGGTTTACTCGGAGACCGACTGGCAGCGCTTCGCCGAAGTGCAGAGGGTGGCTGGGCTGCTGAACCGGCTCGTCGTGGACGCAGCGCGGGCCGCCGGTCTCCCCGTCTTCAACTGCCCGCCGTCGGCCTCGGCGTTGTGCGAGGATGGCCGCCTCATCTCGCTCGCCGTCGCACCGGTTCGGGCGGCGGTCGAGCACGGGCTGATTCCGCTCGTCTACGGCGACGTAGCAGTGGACGAGGTGCGCGGCGGGACGATCATCTCGACTGAGGACGAGTTCCGGCTGCTCGCGCCGCATCTGAGGCCGGAGCGGATTCTGCTGGCGGGCATCGAACCCGGTGTGCTCACGCATTGGCCGGACGGCCAGGTGATTCCGGAAATTACCGCCATAGAGACGCGCCATGGCGCGTCTCTACAAAACATCGGCGCCTCTCACGCCGCGGACGTGACCGGCGGGATGGAGAGCAAGGTGCGCGAGATGCTCGCGCTGGTGGAGGCCGCGCCGGACTGCACGGTGCAGATTTTTTCGGGCGAAGCGCCGGGGCAGGTGCGTGCGGCATTGTTGGGCGAGGCGATTCCGGGAACGATCATCCGTCACGGTTGACTTTGTCCCTGTCTGTGCCAGAATCAGCGCACACCTGTTCGAGCTTGCGCCGGAGAACGCACAAGGAGCATCGAGATGCCACCGAAACCAACACCGGAAGAAATGTGGCGGGCCGTCTTGAACGGAGAAGATCCAGACTTTCATCGCACCCGGCACATCTTTAAACTGATTCCTTCGAGCCCGCGCTGCAAACTCTGCAATGCGCCGTTCGGAGGCCTCGGCGGCCCGCTCATGCGCCTGGTGGGCAAAAGCCCCTCCAACAAAAACCCCAACCTCTGCAATGTCTGTGACACGCTGGCGCGGACGCAGCGGGGCGGCGCGGAGATCGAGCTCAGTATGCTGTTTGCGGACGTGCGCGGCTCGACCGCGCTGGCCGAGGGTATGAACCCTTCCGAGTTCAGCCGGTTGATGAATCGTTTCTTCGCCGCGGCTAATCAGGTGTTGGTGAACACGGACGCCATCATAGACAAGCTGGTGGGCGATGAAGTGGTGGGGTTCTATATTCCCGGCCTCGCGGGGCCTGACCATGCGCGGCTGGCCGTGCGCGCGGCGCGGGAATTGCTGCGCGTCACCGGCTACGCCGACCCTGCTGGGCCATGGATCCCCATCGGGGTGGGCGTGCATACCGGCATCGCCTTCGTCGGCTCGATTGGATCGGAAGGCACGTTCACCGATTTCACCGCGCTCGGCGACAACGCGAATATCGCCGCGCGCCTCGCCTCCCAAGCCAGGCCGGGCGAAGCGCTCATCAGCGAAGCCGCCTACGCCGCCGCCGGACTCGACCTCGGCAACACGGAGCAGCGCCAGCTGGAGTTGAAAGGAAAGAGCGAGCCGGTGGGCGTGCGGGTCTTGTCAGTGGGCAGTCGGCAGTAGGCAGTCGGCAGCCAACCGTCTGCCTACTGCTTTCCGCCTTCTGCCTTCTGTTCTTCAAGCATCGCATACAGTATCACCCCTGCCGCCACGGCCAGATTGAGCGAACTCACCCTTCCCCGCATCGGCACGCGGACGACCTGCTCGCACACGGCCATCCGCTCCGGCGATAATCCCTTCTGCTCGCTCCCCAACAACAGAATCGCAGGCCGCGCGTATGCGACGGCGCGATAGTCGGCGCTGGCATGCGCGGATGTGCCGTAGAGGTGATAGCCGTGCGACTTGGCCCACTGTGCGAATTCGACGAAGGGGGCAGAGACGACGGGGAGCCAGAAAAGCGCCCCCATGCTCGCCCGCACCGCGTTGGGATGATACGGGTCAGCGCCGCCGTCGAGGAGCAGGAGACCGCTCGCCTCCACCGCGTCAACCGTGCGGAGGATCGTCCCCACGTTGCCGGGGTCTTGCGGCGCGACGAGCGCGACGCCCCACCCGAAATTCTCCGGCCTGAGTTCCGCCAGCGTCCGGCGCTGTTGGCGCACGACGGCGAGAATGCCCTGCGGGTTCTCCTTCTCCGCGATGGACGTGAATACCTCCGCCGAGGTGGCATAGCACGGCACGCCGCGCGCCGACTGCTGTTCGATCAACTCGCGGGCAAACCCGCTCGCCAGCAAATCGGGCGCGTAGCAGATATACTCGAGGCCCGCGGCCACGGCCTCGCCCACAGGATGAATCCCTTCGACCACGAACAGCCCGGTCGCGTCACGCTGTTTGCGCTGGCGCAACGCGCGCACTTGCTTTATCTTTGGGTTGCCGGGGCTGGTGAGGATGGGCATTGGGGGTTGGAGGTTGGAGATTAGAGATTGGTAATTGGGGATGGGGATGTGGGATTTGCCTTTTGCCTCTTGACTCTCCCCTTGTGGGAGGTTGTAGATTCTACACCAATCCAACGTTGATAGGACAAAACGGGGCGGATTGCTGAGACAATCCGCCCCGTTCGTTTTGCGATGAGTTTTGCCTCTTGACTCTACTGCTTGCTCTTTCCCGCTACTTCTTCACCACTCCCAGCGTCAGCCTCTCTCCGTCAAACTCAGCTTCGCTCGTGGCCGCGCCAGCGGGGGCCGGGCCGGAGACGAGTTCGACGCTCAACGTCTCGCCCTTGATGTAATCGGCGAACGCCGCCACTGCCTCGGCCAGCCGGGGCGTGGCGGTGTAATGTGCGGTGATGCGGTCGGCGATGTCGAATCCGGCAGCCTTGCGCAAGTCCTGCACGCGCCGGACGAACTCGCGGGCCAACCCCTCGCGCACGAGGTCAGGCGTGAGGTCGGTCTTCAGCGCGGCGAGGTAGCCGCCTTCGCTCATCACCGCGTATCCCGTCTTCGCGTTCATCCGCACTTCCACTTCGTCGGGAAGCACCTCCACCTTTTCACCGTCCACTTCGACGGAGATGGGTTGATGGGACAGTAGAGATTTGGCGGCGGCCTCGGCGTCGAGGGCGAGCAGCGCGGCCCGAATCTTCGGGAAGCGCGCCCCATGCTTTTGCCCCAGTTGTTTGGGCAGCGGATTGAGCGCATAGCTCACCGCCTCGCCCGCCGCGCCGAGCGCGCGCACCGATTTCACGTTGAGCTCGTCGGCGATCAGGTCGGCATAGGCGTCGAGCGCGCGCCGCTCGTCCGCGCTGCCCACGGCGAACGCGGCCTCGGCGAGGGGCTGGCGCACTTTGCGGTTGGCCTTGTTCCGCGCCGCGTGCCCAAGCGAGGACAATTTCATCGCCAGCCGGATTTCGGCGTTCAACCTCTCGTCAATGCGCGCGAGGTCGGGCGCCGGCCAGTCCGCGAGGTGAACCGACTCGGGCGCGGAAGGGTCAACGCTGACCACAAGATTGCGATACAACACATCTGCGAGGAAGGGCATGGCCGGGGCGAGCAGTTTGGCGAGCGTGGTCAGGCATTCGTACAGGGTGGCATACGCGGCCTGCTTGTCGGCGGAGTCGCCGCTCTTCCAGAACCGGCGGCGCGAGCGGCGCAGATACCAGTTCGAAAGGTCGTCCACGAACTTCTCCAGCGGCCGCGTCGCGCCGATCACGTCATAGCCCTCATACGCCGCCGTCACATCACGCACGAGCGTGTGCAACTCGGAGAGCGCCCAGCGGTCGAGGGAACTCAAGGAACTCTCAGGAGTTGAGGGAACTCCTCCGGTTCCTTCTTTTCCTTTAGTTCCCGGTTTCCAGTTGTCCAGGTTCGCGTACGTCACGAAGAACGAGTACGTGTTCCACAGGGTCAGCATGAACGAGCGCACGACTTCGCCGACCAACCCCACTGAGAAGCGGCGTTCCTGCCCCGGCGGGGTGGCGGTGTACAGATACCAGCGGAAGGCGTCTGCGCCGTGCGCGTTGAGCACGTCCCAGGGGTTGACGATGTTGCCTTTGCTCTTGGACATTTTCTGCCCCTCGCCGTCGAGGATCAGCCCGAGGCAGAGCACGTTCTTGTACGCGACGCTCTCGAAGAGCATGGTGCTGATCGCATGCAGCGAGTAGAACCAGCCGCGCGTCTGATCCACCGCTTCGCAGATGTAGTCGGCGGGGAACTGCTCCTCGAACATGTCTTTATGCTCGAAGGGATAATGCCACTGCGCCACCGGCATCGCGCCGGAGTCGAACCACACGTCAATCAGCTCGGGGACGCGGTGCATGGGCTTGCCCGTCTTCGGATTGGGGAAGGTGATCTCGTCCACGAACGGGCGGTGCAGGTCGAGGCCGCCGGCGGCCAGGTCGCGCCCGGCGAGGAGGGACAGTTCGGCGACCGAACCGACGCACAGCATATCGCCGTCGTCATCCACCCACACCGGGAGCGGCGTCCCCCAGTAGCGTTCGCGCCCGAGCGCCCAGTCCACGTTATTCTGCAGCCAGTTGCCGAAGCGCCCGTCCTTGACGTGCTCAGGATACCAGTGGATGGTCTGGTTGAGACCCATCAGGCGGTCTTTGTAGCGCGTGGTGGCGATGTACCACGAGGTGCGCGCGTAGTACATCAGCGGCGTAGAACAGCGCCAGCAATGGGGATAAGCGTGGGCATACGTCTCCTCACGGTACAGGAGACCGCGGTCTTTCAGATCGCGCGTGATGAGCGGGTCGGCGTCTTTGAAGAACTTGCCGCGATACGCCGAGACCTGCTCCACGAATTTACCCTCGGGGTCAATCGTCATCAGCACCGGCAGATCGTAATCGTCCGCCATCTGCATGTCTTCCGCGCCGAACGCGGGGGCCTGATGGACGACGCCCGTGCCGTCCTCGACCGTCACGAAGTCGCCGAGCACCACGTAGTGCGCGTCGCGGTCGGGCGGCATGAAGGTGAACAAGGGCCGGTAGTGCCTGCCCTTGAGCTCGCTGCCCTTGTACTCGTGGACGACTTTGTACTTGTCGTCGCGCAGGACTTTCTCCAGCAGGTCCTTGGCAAGGATGAGATACTCTTTGTCGCCGCGCTCCGCGTCGCCGACCATGCGCTCGACCTTCACGTAGCGCACCTCGGGATGCACGGCGAGCGCGACGTTGCCGGGGAGCGTCCACGGCGTCGTCGTCCACGCCAGGAACGACGTGCCCGGCTCGTCGCGCAAGGGAAAGCGGACGAAGACGGAGGGGTCGTCAACCTCCCGCCGCGCGTCCGGGTAATCTACCTCGTGGTCCGAAAGCGGCGTGCCGCAGCGCGGGCAGTAGGGCACGACTTTGAAGCCTTGATACAACAGCTCTTTGTCCCACAACTGTCTCAATATCCACCACACCGACTCGATGTACTCGTTGGTGTAGGTGACGTAAGCCGTCTCGAGGTCCACCCAGAAGGCAATGCGGTCGGTCAGCTTCTCCCAATCCTGGATGTAGTCGAAGGCGGACTTTTTGCAGAGCGTGTTGAACTCGGCGATGCCATATTCTTCGATCTGCTTTTTGCCGGAGAAGCCGAGCCGCTTCTCGACTTCGAGTTCGACGGGGAGGCCGTGTGTGTCCCAGCCACCCCTCCGGAGTACGAAGTGGCCCGTCATCGCCTTGTAGCGCGGGAACATGTCTTTGAACACACGCGCGAGGACGTGATGGACGCCCGGCTTGCCATTGGCGGTGGGCGGCCCTTCGTAAAAGACGTAGCGCGGCCTGCCCTTGTGGGCGTCCATAGACTTGTGGAAGATGTCACGCTCTTTCCAGAAGACGAGCGCGGACTCTTCCAGTTGTTTGAAGTCGGGTTTTGGTGAGACGGGTTGGAACATGATGACCTCTACGGTTTGGTACACGGATTACACAGATAAGGCGGATTTCACGGATTCTGAAAAAGAGTCAGTCATACTCCCTCCGTGCAATCCGTCAAATCCGTGCCATCCGTGTACTCAATCCTCAATCGCCACCTCAATCCTTTTGTTGATCTTCCCCTTACTCTTGTAATCCACCACGCGGATGCGCCCGACCTCGCGCGTGTTGGCGACGTGCGTCCCGCCGTCGGCCTGCAAGTCCAGCCCCTCGATCTCGACCGTCCGCACTTCGGCGATGCCCTCCGGCAGCAGGTTGATCTTCGTGCGGATGAGGTCGGGAATCTGGAAGGCCTCCTCGCGCGGAAGGATTTTGACCTTCACCGGGCGGGCGGCGGCGACCTCGACGTTGATCTTCTCCTCGATCTGCCTCACGAACTCCTGCCGCATGGTCTCGAACTCGAAATCCATCCGCCCCCGGAGCGGCTCCATGTTGCCGCCGGTCACGCTCGCGCCGTAGTCGCGGAAGATCACGCCGCACAGGATGTGCATGGCGGTGTGCGTGCGCATGAGCTTGTAGCGGCGCTCCCAGTCAATCGCGCCGTGCACTGCCAGACCTGTCAGGTCCTGGAGACCCGACAGGTCTCCGTCTAACTCGTGCCACACGTCCGCCCTGGTCGGGGCGTTCACCTGTGCCTGCGCCTGTGCCTGCGGCCCAGGCGCAGGCAATTGAATGCCCCTACGAACCTTCGTCACCTTCCACATCCGCGCGCCGTCCGCGAGCGTGCCCTCGTCGTGGGGTTGGCCGCCCCCGCCCGGATAAAACGCCGTGCGGTCAAGCGCGACGGCATGACCTTCGACGGCGGTCACGACGGCGTCAAACTCTTTGAGATAGGCGTCGGTGTGATAAAGTGCTTCGGTCATCGGCTTCTCCGACCTCACCCTTACCCCTGTCCCCTCCCCCTCTCCT
>Ga0209108_10002144_pt1 | contig 11401 bp, 7 predicted proteins | sample Rifsed10ft1_FD_184003 | JGI IMG/M metagenome (GOLD analysis project Ga0209108, IMG submission 184003) | Soil microbial communities from Rifle, Colorado, USA - sediment 10ft 1 (version 2) | ecosystem: Environmental > Terrestrial > Deep subsurface > Rock core/Sediment | place: Rifle, Colorado...
CCGGTCGAACTGACCGGCAGCCTCACCGTCCTGGATTGGGCGGGTTACGACGCCTTTGACTTCTGGGTGGATTTCCAGGACACGTATCCCAAGGTCACCGTCAACTTCGAGATCGGCGCTTCGGATGCCGATATCTACTCCAAGATGAAGGCCGGGGACCAGGCCGACATCTTTCACCCCTACACCGGCTGGCTCCAGTTCTACGTGGACGAAGGGCTGGTCGAGGAGATTGACACCAGCCGGCTGACCAACTGGGATAAAGTGCCCGACAGCTTCAAGAAGATCGGCCAGATCAACGGAAAGCAGTATTTTCTCCCGTGGGACTGGGGCTTCACCTCTATCCTCTACCGCACCGACAAGGTTCCCGAAGGCGTTGACTCGTGGGCGGCGCTGATGAATCCCAAGTTCAAGGGTCACGTTTCCACGTGGGACGACGGCCCTGGCGCGGTCACCGTGTCGGCGTATATCCACGGCTGGGACGAGACCAAGATCACGCCGGAGCAGCTGGCTACTATCAAAGAAGAATGGATCCAGCAGCGGGATGTGAACCTGTTCTACTGGGCCGGTGAGCCGGAGTTGGTGGATGCCATGGCCAATGGCGACGTGTGGGTGGCCTACGCCTGGCAGGGCGCATACGCCACCTTGTTGGGCCAGGGCGTGCCGGTGGCCTACGCCAACCCCAAAGAAGGCCGGAATTCCTGGGTTGGCGTCTACGGCATTCGCAAAGGCAGCCAGAACTACGATCTGGCGCTGAAATTCTTCGACGCTAAACTCGCTGCCGCCACTGGCAACAACGTGGTCAACCTGTTTTACTACGGCCACTCGAATCAAAATGTGATGAACGGGATCACGGACGCCGCGCTCAAGCAGGCGTTCTCAATTGACGACCCCAACATCCTGCAGAAGACGAATTTCACCCCAAACCTCACGGCTGAGCAGCGCGACGCGTGGACGGCGATGTGGGCTGAGGTAAAGGCCGCGCCGTAACCCTCACCCTCTCCCCGGCTTCGCTGCCCCTCCCCCTCTCCGGACGCTGAAGTGCGCGTCCGGAGAGGGGGCAAGGGGTGAGGTCTATGCTCGACCGCCGCGCCACCTTCTGGGTGCTCTATCTCCCGCCTCTGCTCTGGCTGGGCGCGTTCTTCGTCGTCCCGCTAATTCTGATGGCGGCGTTCAGCTTCCGCGCAGATATGCGGGGCGAGGTGCTGCAAGGGTGGACGCCAACCCTCAAACAGTACGCGGGCCTATTTGCCGCGGGCAGCTACTGGCGGCTGCTGGGGATATCCGCGTTTATGGCGTTGATCGTCGCGCTGATCTCGACCGCGCTCGCCTATCCGATCGCTTACTTCCTCGCGTTCCGCGCCGGACGCCGGGCGGGCTTCTATCTCGTTTTGCTGCTGGTTCCGTTCTGGACGAGCTACCTGCTGCGCGTCATGGCCTGGAAGTTCATGCTCGGCTCGAATGGCGTCATCAACTCCTTTCTAATGTACACCGGCCTGATTCACGAACCTTTGACCGCGCTGCTCTACAACCGCAATGCCGTCGTCCTCACCCTCATCTATGTCTGGATACCCTTCGTCGCGCTGCCGATCTTCGCCGCGCTGCAACGGATTGACCTCGCCCTCTTCGAGGCCGCCGCCGATCTGGGCGCGACGCCCTTTCGGCGGTTCTGGCGCGTGACGTTTCCGCTCAGCCTCCCCGGCGTCTTCGCGGCGTTCTTCATGGTCTTCATCCCGACCGTGGGCGAGTACGTCACGCCCCTGCTGGTGGGCGGCAGCCGGGGGAGCATGTACGGCAACATCGTCCAGGACTTCTTCACCAAGGCCGCCAACTGGCCGCTCGGCTCGGCGCTCTCGATGATCATGCTGATCGCAACGCTGGCGCTGGTCGCCCTGGCCGTGCGCATTGTGGATTTGCGGCGGTTGATTGAATGAGCACTCCTCGCATCCCCTCGCGCCTCAGCGGCTACTACTTCGGCCTCATCGCGCTGCTGTACCTGCCCATCGCCATCCTGTTCGTGTTCTCGATCAACGCGAACACGACCCTCTCGTTTCCGATGCAGGGGCTGACGCTGGGCTGGTACAGGCAGCTATTGGAGTCCGAGGCCGTGCTGCGCGCGGCGCGCAACAGTTTGGTCGTGGCGGCGGGGAGCAGCGCCGTCGCCACCACGCTTGGGACGATGGTCGCGCTCCTCATCGCGCGCTACCGGTTCCGGGCCAAAGGGCTGCTCGTCGCGCTGGCCGTCCTCCCGCTCATCGTCCCCTTCGTCGTCCTGGCGGTCGCGCTGCTCATCCTCTTCTCGGCGCTGCACGTGGATCGGTCGCTGTGGACGATCGGGATCGGGCATACGGTTGTCGCGCTGCCTTATACCCTCCTCATCGTAGTCGCGCGGCTGGCCGGGTTCGACCCCAATCTCGAAGAGGCGGCGATGGACCTCGGGGCGAACTACCCCACCACCCTCCGCCGCATCGTCCTACCCATCATCGCCCCGGCCATGGTGTCCGCGTGGCTCACGGCCTTCACCGTCTCGTTCGACGAGTTCGCGCTCGCGCTCTTCCTTGCCGGAACCGAGCCGACCTTTCCGGTCTACCTCTTCAGCCAGCTGCGCTTTGCCAACCGCCTGCCGATCATGATCGCCCTCGCGGTGCTGTTGATGATCGGCACGCTCACGCTCGTGTTCATCGCCGAGCGCGTCCGGCGAGTGGAATAGTCTCACTGCGACCCGCCGGTCTTTTTTGAACAGGAACCTTTCTCCCCTCCCTCGCGTCTTACGCATACCGGCTTATCCTACACCCATCGCCGGGTTGAATAGAAAAAGAGATCGAAAAAGTCTGCTCTATCCATCCTCATTCGCTCCATCCGTTGACACAGGAGTCCGAATATGTGGCGCAAACGCCTGCTCCGCCTCACGCCGTTCATCCTCCTCGTCGCGCTGGTCGGCGGCCTGTGGGCGCTCACCGCCTATTACGCCGACCTGCCCAACCGCATCAGCCAGCACGAGACGATTGTCCTCGGCCAGAGCAAGTTCGTCCCCGGCAGTCAGGCCGCGTTGCGCGTCGTCGTGCGCGATAGCAAAGACGCCTCTCCGCTCTCCTACGCGCGGGTCGAAGTGTTGATGCAACCCGCGAGCGGCGGCGCGGCCCAGACTCTCTTCACGGGCGGCACCGACGAGACGGGAACGGCCGACATCGCCTTCACCGTCCCCGAAGGCCTCGACCCTCAACAGACGCTCATCGTCGAAACGAAATCATCGCTCGGCTCTGACCGTGTTGAGCGCGCCGTCACCGTCGCGCGCGACTACCGCGTGCTGCTCACGACCGACAAGCCGCTCTACCAGCCGGGGCAGATGATTCACGTGCGCGCGCTGGCCCTGGGCACGTTCGATCTGAAACCCGCCGCCGGGCAAGACCTTGAAATCACCATCGCGGACGGCAAGGGCAACAAGGTCTTTCGTGAGACCCTGAAGACCTCCGCGTTCGGCGTGGCGGCGGCAGACTTTCAACTCGCCACGCAGGTCAACACCGGCCCGTACAAAATCACCGCCGCGCTCGGCAACACCTCGTCTGAAAAGACCGTCACCGTCGAGCACTACGTCCTGCCCAAGTTCGCGGTTGACCTCGCCACCGAGCGCCCGTACTACCTCCCCGGCGAGCACGTGCGCGGCACGCTCCGCGCCAACTACTTCTTCGGCAAGCCTGTCGCGGGCGGCGAAGTGTTGCTGGAAGGCTACACCTTCGACGTGCAGCGCACCGTCGTCTTCAGCCAGCAAGCGGCGACCGACCCCGAGGGCAACTTCGCCTTTGAGTTCGACTTGCCGACCTACATCGCCGGAACCGACCTCGAGGGCGGCGCGGGCCGCTTCTACCTGCAAGCCAGCCTCACCGACCTCGCCAAACACACCGAAATCTCCAACCTGTCACTGCCGGTCTCCCAAAGCTCGCTCGTGATTGAGGCCATTCCCGAAGGCGGCCAGTTCCGGCAGGGCATCGAGAACATCCTGTACGTGCTCACCAGTTACCCGGACGGCACGCCCGCCGAGGCCGCCCTCAGCCTGACGTTCGCCGACGCAACCCATCCCCTCACCGCGCAGACCGGCCCTTACGGCCTCGTCGAAGTCCGCGTCACGCCGAACTCACCGTGGCAGCAATTCCGCATTGACGCCACAGACACGCGCGGCAACTTCGCCACCCGCGATTTCTACTTTGAAGGCGCGTGGGATGAAGAAACCGTCTTGCTGCGCCCCGACCGGCCTGTCTATCGCGTGGGAGACACGATGCACTTGACCCTCCTCACCTCGCAGCCGCAGGGCACGGCCTACCTCGACGTCGTGCGCGAGGGTCAGACCGTGAGCACCCGCGCCGTGCCCGTAGGGGCCGACCCAGGTGTCAGCCCTGGCCGCGCCGAGATTGCCGTGGATTTGACGCCCGACCTCTACGGCACGCTCGAACTGCACGCCTACAAGATTCTCAGTTGGGGCGGCATCACGCGCGACACGCGGCTCGTCGTCGTGGACGCGGCCTCTGACCTCAGCCTCGCCCTCACCCCTGACCGCGACGTGTACCGTCCCGGCGACACGGCGGGGTTGGACATTCAAGTGAACGGCAGCGACGGCGCAGGCGCGCAATCGGCCATCGGGCTGGCGGTCGTGGACGAGTCCGTGTTCGCGCTCGCCGAGCAGGACCCCGGCTTCGCCAAACTTTACTTCCTTCTCGAACAGGAATTGCTCCAGCCCAAGTACGACCTGCATGGCTTCAGTGTCCCGCAGCTCCTCACCGGGCAGCCCGCGAGCGATCCCGTCCTCCGCACCGCGCAGGAGGGCGCCGCCCGCGCTTCATTGGCGGATGCCTCACCTCGCACTGCGGGCTTCACCCTGCAGGCCAACTCGCATCAAGACGCTGTTCAACGCGCCGTCACTTTACAGCAAAACTACTTCACCAAACTCAGCACCGGGCTGTATGGTCTGTTGCTCATTCTCCCGCTGGCCGTGCTCGGCCTGAGCGCCTTCGCCGTGTGGCGCGAAAGGACCTTGATTCGCAGCATGGCGTTGGTCGTCGGCCTCGTCGTCGTGGCGGCGTTGCTCCTCTTCCTCTGGCCGCTCGGCAGCGACTACTGGTGGATCCAGACGCCGCTCGACCGCTTTAGCCTGCTGGTAAACTGGCTCGGCGGGCAGGGTGGGATGCTGGCGCTTAGCCTCGCGCTGCTGGGCGTGGCCGGGTACATCGCGCTCGCCGCGATCGCATGGCTGCGCAAAGACCGCGCACTCGGCTGGATGCTGGGGCTGCTGCCGCTCTTCGTCGCTGTGATCTGGTTCCTGATGCTCGCCGCTTCGCGGATCAACGTCTTCCCCGGCGACCGCGTCGTCATTCGGGCGTTGATCGCCTTCGCGCTCGTTCCGCTCGCCTTCCTCCTCCGCGCCGCCGGTTTCGTGTGGGCGCGGCGCATTGTGCCAGCCCTCGCGGGCTTGCTCGTCTCGCTGTTCATCCTGTTCGGCATTCTGCCCACGTTTGCGATGGGCGGCGCGGCCTCCGCGCCGGGCGCGCAGCGGTTCGCCGCCGATGCGGCTAACGTGGGCGCGGTCGCAGAAATCCCCATGCTCGCACCGGTTCCGACCGCCGCACCTCAAGCGACCGCCCTCGTCGCTCTGTCCGCGGAAACCAAAGAGGCCAATGCCGCCGAGCCGCCTCGCCTCCGCCAATACTTCCCCGAAACCATGCTCTGGCTCCCGGATGCCGTCTCCGATGAAAGCGGCCACCTGCGCGTGGACATCCCTGTCGCAGACAGCATCACCACGTGGCGTATGACGGCGCTCGCCTCCACGCAGGATGGGCGGCTGGGGAGCGCGACCGGCGGCCTGCGCGTCTTCCAGGATTTCTTCATTGACCTCGACCTCCCGCTCGCGCTCACCGTCGGGGACGAGGTCGCGGTTCCGGTCGGCGTGTTCAACTATCTCACAGAGCCGCAAACCGTGCGCCTCGAGTTGGAGCAGGCGAGTTGGTTCGAGCTGCTTGACGAGTCTTCGAAAGAAATCACCATCGCGGCGAACGACATTACGGTCGCGTATTTCCGCGTCCGGGCCAACGACTTTGGCTCTCACCCGTTCAAAGTCACCGCCTGGGGCAGTGCCATGTCGGACGCGATTCAGAAGGACGTGCGCGTGTACCCGGACGGCAAGCAAATCACCTTCACTCAGTCCGACCGCCTCACCCCCGGCGCGCCAATTCAGCAGACGGTGAACATCCCCGCCGACGCGATCCCCGGCACGCAGTCGCTCGTCGTCAAAATCTATCCGGGCATCCTCAGCCAGGTGGTCGAGGGGCTGGACAGCATCCTGCGAATGCCCTATGGCTGCTTCGAGCAAACGTCCTCGACCACGTACCCCAACGTGCTCGTGATGGACTATTTGAAGACTACCAATCAGGCCTCGCCCGAGACGCAGTTCAAGGCCGAAGAATACATCAACCTCGGTTATCAACGCCTGACCACGTTCGAGGTCGGCGGAAGCGGCGGCTTCTCGCTCTTCGGCGACCCGCCGCCCGACCGGATGCTCACCGCCTACGGCCTGCAAGAGTTCAGCGACATGAGCCGCGTCCACAACGTGGACCCCGCGCTCGTCCAGCGCGCCGCCGAGTGGCTGTTCACGCAGCAGGCCGCGGATGGATCGTGGGAGAACGATCGCGGCCTCGTCCACGAAGACACCTGGAGCAAGCTGGAAAACGACCGCCTGCCCGTCACCGCCTACATCGTGTGGAGCCTTGTGGACGCGGGCTTCGGCGACGACCCGCGCACGCAGAAGGGCTTGGAATATGTGCGCGAGCATCAGGGGCAGGCCAAAGACCCGTATGTGGTCGCGCTCGTCGCGAACGCGCTGGTCGCTGATGACGTGCGTGGGGGCGGACAATTGTCCGCCCTTACCGAAGAAGTGTTGAAGCAGTTAGCGGAGATGGCCGTGCAAAAGGGAAACGGCGTGGTGTGGCCGAGCGGCGTCGCCACCTTCATGGGGAGCGAGGGCGAAACCGGCAGCATCGAGACGACCGCGCTCGCCGCGCTTGCCTTCCTGCGCGCGGACCGTTATCCCGAACTCGCCAACGGCGCGCTCACCGCGCTCGTCCAGCAGAAGGACAGCTTCGGCACGTGGCATTCCACACAGGCCACCGTGCTCGCGCTCAAAGCCCTCATCCAGAGCGTACGCGCCGGGGCCGAGAACGCCGCAGGTGCGTCCGTCACGGTCTCGCTCAATGGCGGGCAGACACGCACCGTGCAGGTCACGAAAGAGAACTTCGACGTGGTGCAATTGCTGACCTTCGACGATGTGCGTCCGGGCGCTGAGAACGTCGTCGAGATCAACGTCGAGGGCGTGGGCAACTTGATGTATCAGGTCGCCGGGAGTTACTACCTGCCGTGGGACAAGCTGGCGCTCTATCCCGACCAGGTGGAGAGCAAGGAACTGGTGACGATTGACGTGGCCTACGACCGCACCGAGTTGGCGGTGGACGACACGGTGACCGTGAACGTGACCGTCAGCCTGAACGAAAAAGATGGCCGCGCAGAGTGGGCGCTGATTGACCTCGGCCTGCCCCCCGGCTTCGCCATGCAGACCGAAGACCTCGACGCGCTCGTCACGCGCTACAAAGACGTGCCCGAGGACTACGCCCTGCCCACCATCAAACGCTACGAACTCACCGGCCGCCAGATCATGATCTACATCGGCAACCTGAGCTACGGCAACCCGCTCACATTCAGTTACCGCCTGCGCGCCAGGTTCCCGCTCGTCGCGCAGACCCCGGCCAGCACCGCCTACGACTACTATAACCCGCAAGTCTCCGGCGAAGCCGGACCGCAAACGTTGGTGGTGAATCCGTAAAACAGTAGAGACGACCCGGCGGGTCGTCTCTACTTTATGGGCGCATACCTCCGTGCGACTACCCTCTGACCCGCCTCGCTCTGCGCCCACGCCAGAAAATCGCGCGCCGGGCCGCTCGGCTCACCCGTCGCAACGGCCGCCATCAACACCCGTAGAGACGCGAGATCCCGCGTCTCTACCCGTTTCACCGTCGCGTCCAATTCGGGCAGTGGCATGTAGCCGATGGCGTTTGGATTCTGGCTCACTGCCTCACGCATCGCCTGCCAGCTCGGCGCGACGAGCGCATTGGGGGTGGGGAGCGCGCCGGATAGCGCGCTCGCCCCGAAGGCCCTCGCCGCGTCCGAGGCCTCCTCGCGGATTACAATCTGGATTTCCCCCTCGGGGCCGCCGACCTGAACCCAACTCGTCACGCGGCCCGCGAAAATCACCAGCACCTGCGCCGCGCTCAAACCGATGATTGGGTTATTGGGATGCACGACGACGATGAAAGAGACGTAGCCCAGTGGGGTCGCGAACTGATCGGGGCCGGGGCTGGCCACCAGCGCCAGGTCGGCGCGGCCCGCCGCAAGGTCCGCGTTCAGCGTCGAAAGCGGGACCACGGTCGGGGATAACGTCACGCCCGGGTTCGCATCGGCGTAGGCCGCGATTAAATCAGAGAGCAACGGCGCGGTGAGGTCGGTTGCCGCCACGCGCAGGGTGATCGGCGCAGGAGGCGGCGCGGCGCACGCGGCCAGCAGTGGCAATGCAGCGAGCGCAGCGGCGCAGCGCGCGGCGCGGCGTGAGAGCGGATTAGGCACGCAGGAAGTAAACGATCACGCAGAGCACCCCCGCGCCGATGCGATACCACGCAAACAGGTTCAGCGGGTGCCCGGAGAGGTAGTTGAGCAGCCAGCGGATGGACACGAAGCCGACTACCGCGGCGGCGAGCGCCCCGAGCGCAAGTGCTGGGAGGTACTCTCGGTTATTGGGGAGGGCGATCAGGTCTTTCACGGCCACCGCGCTCGCGGCGACGAGCGCCGGGATAGACATCAGAAAACTGAAGCGCGCCGCCGCTGGCCGTTCGAGATCGCGCACCAGACCGCCGGAGATGGTCGCCGCCGAGCGCGAGACGCCGGGGAAGAGCGCGAGCGATTGCGCCACGCCGATGATGAGCGCGTCCAGCCACGTGAGCGAGTCCAGGCTGCGCGTCCGGCGTCCCAGCTGCTCGCTGACCAGCAGCAGCCCGGCCGTGCCAATCAGGATTGCCGCCACGATGACCGGGCTGCCATGCAGCCTTTCGAAGAAATCCTTGAACAGCAGGCCGACGATCACCGCCGGGACGGTCGCGACCGCTATCAGCCAGCCCAACCGGGCCTCTACCGTCCCAAAGGGTTTGCCTTTCATCACCCCACTGACGACGTCACGGGTGATGTGCCATACGTCTTTCCAGAAATACACAATGACAGCGGCGAGCGTGCCGAGCTGTAGCAGCACGTCGAACACAAAACGGGCGTTCTCGTCGAACGTCCACTCGAACAGCCACGGGATCAGGATGAGGTGCGCCGTGGACGAGACCGGGATGAATTCGGTGAGGCCTTGCACGATGCCGAGAATGAAGGATTGGAGGAGAGTCATAGAGTTGGGGTTTGGAAGTTAGAAGTCAGAGGTTGGAGGCCGTGGAAAGCTGGCGGCTATTGTAGTTGAGGAGAAAGTTCTCTGCATACCCCTCGAAAGTCCCAGCCAGAATCGCCGCGCGCATTTCGCGCATGAGGGTGAGCAGCAGGTGGACGTTGTGCTGAGTGAGCAGCACCGCGCCGAGGATTTCGTCCGACACGACGAGGTGGCGCACGTAAGCGCGGGTGAAGTTCGCGCAGCAATAGCACATGCAGCCCTCTTCCACCGGGCGCGGGTCGCGGGCGTAGGGCGCGTTCTTCATGTTCATCCGGCCCGTGCGCGTCAGGGCCGCGCCGTTGCGCGCCAGCCGGGTGGGCAGGACGCAGTCGAAGATGTCCACGCCGCGCCGCACGCCGTGGACCAGATCCTCCGGCGAGCCGACGCCCATGAGGTAGCGCGGCTTGTCGGCGGGCAAAATGTCGTTCACTACTTCGAGCATCGCGTGCATCTGATCTTTCGTCTCGCCCACCGCCAGCCCGCCGATGGCATAGCCCGGAAATCCGAGGCCCGTGAGATAGCGCGCCGACGCCTCGCGCAGGTCCGGGAAGACGCCGCCCTGCACGATGCCGAAGAGGGCCTGGTCGCTCCGCGTCTTGGCGGCAAGGCAGCGCGCGGCCCAGGCGTGCGTGCGGTCGAGCGCCTCGCGGTTGTAGTCGCGGTCGAGCGGCGGCGGGCACTCGTCGAAGGCCATGATGATGTCGGCCCCGAGATTTTCCTGAATGGCGATGGACTTCTCCGGGGTGAAACGGTGCGTCGAGCCGTCAATGTGGCTCTTGAACGTCACGCCGTCGTCGTCAATCTTGCGCGTGTCCGAGAGGGAGAATACCTGAAAGCCGCCGGAGTCGGTGAGGATCGGGCCGTCCCACCCCATGAATGAATGCAGCCCACCGAGGTCGCGGATCAGCTCGTCGCCAGGGCGCAGGTAGAGATGATAGGTGTTGCTCAACACGAGCGTCGCGCCAAGCTCGCGCAGTTGCGCCGGGGTGAGGGCCTTCACAGTCGCCGCCGTGCCCACAGGCGCGAAGACCGGGGTGAGCAGATCGCCGTGCAGGGTGTGAAAAACACCCGCGCGGGCGCGGGTGGAGGAGGTTTGGGCGAGAAGGTCGAATTCGAACATCACAGTTGCTTTGACTGAACCCTTACTTTTGGCCTTTAGCTATCTTGTCCACCTCACCAAGAATAAAAGCGGTTTCTTCCATCAGAGGCAGTTGGGCTTCGTCATTGCCAACTAAGAATATCTTGGCTTTTTTCATATCCGCATGCCTCTTCCTCAAACAAGCATTCACCGTTTTCGCAGCAGCACAGCGGTTTCAGTCAGCGTAGCATCGTTCCGCTCCCCCTGCCGCACGGACGACTGCGTGATGCTCGCCCCCACGCGCTTTTCGCGGATGCAATGTACGCCTTCCAAGATCAAGCCTTGCATTGCGCCGATCTCGCCGAGGACGTTCTCGGTCTCGATGTTCATGCCTTGAATGATGGAATTGCCAATGACCACGACTCCCACACCGCCACGCGCCAGTACCCGCTTGAGTACGGCCATGAAGCGGAAGCCGTCATTGAAGTAGGCGGTTACGTAATTCGCCCAGCCCGGCCCGCCATAAGCGCCTTTGTCCGTGCGGGTCTGGCGCAGTTGTTTCAGAATCTTTTCCAACCCACGATGCTCGAAGGCCAGCGCTGCAGGTTCGGCATCGCGCACGGTCTGCCAGTATTGGCCGAAGTTGTTGGTCTCCAAATGCTTCTGTTCGCCGGGCGACGAAATGAAATTTAGCCAGTACAACTGTGGGCGCGTGTTACGGACGTAGTGATAGTTGTTCATGTAGGGTGGCGACGTGACCATCAAATTTACCGACCCTGTTTCCAGTTGTCCGTTTGCGCTGAAAAAGTCGGCGT
>Ga0209108_10002145_pt1 | contig 11400 bp, 6 predicted proteins | sample Rifsed10ft1_FD_184003 | JGI IMG/M metagenome (GOLD analysis project Ga0209108, IMG submission 184003) | Soil microbial communities from Rifle, Colorado, USA - sediment 10ft 1 (version 2) | ecosystem: Environmental > Terrestrial > Deep subsurface > Rock core/Sediment | place: Rifle, Colorado...
CCCGCTCGCGCGCCAGCCGCTCCCGCTCCTTGCGGATCTCCTCGTCAAAATCGCCCAGTGACTCGTCCATGCGCTGATTTGCCGCGGCGGTGCGTTCCGCATCGGTTTGCGCCGCGCCCGGCAGATTCGGACCCCGCCCGCCGGCACCGCCCTGGATCGTGCCCTCGGCCCGTGACGCACCGGATGTGCCGCCCGCGGATGCGGTGCGGGTGCCCGCTGCGGAAGTGCCACCCTCACCAGCGTTTCCCGACTCCGACTCAGTGCCGGACGACGATCCGGATGCGGTCGAGGGCGACGACGCGTCACCACCCGACTGCGAGCTCGAGGAGTCACCCTCTCCCGATGAGCTCGAGCTGGTCCCCGGGACACTCGGTGAGCCGCTTGAAGTCCCGCTCGGGTCTGGTGATGAACCCGAGGTGGCGCCGCCACTCGTGCCGGAAGGCGATCCACCCGACGATCCGCTCGGATCCGCCGATGGCCAACCTCCGGAGGTCCCTTCCGTGCCAGCCGTCGGGAAAGACGAGCCGCCCGACCCTGTCGAACCACCAGTCGACCCGGTCGAACCGCCGCTCGATCCCGATGATCCGCCGCTCGATCCCGACGACCCGCCGCTGGAACCGGACGACCCGCCCGAGCTGCCGCTGCTACCTCCGGATGGAGAAGATTGCCCGCCGCTCGTCGCGCAGCCGGCGATCAATATCGCCGCCAACGCCAGAACCCGGATTCCATACTTCATTACAGGCTCCTTGCGCTCACTGCACGGCGGCGAGGTCGTCGCCCTTCAGGAACGAGCGCAACTGATCCGCCATCCGATCGCAGGCTGTTCCCTGCACACGCGCGATGAACGGGAGGGGCACGATCGCCCCGACCAGGGCTGACGTGCCGGTCACGTTCGTGCTGACGGTCCCCACTGACCGGGTCTCCTTGAGATCCCAGATCGTTGCCACGTAGTCGGATTCCTTTTCCCACCAGCCGAACCCGATGCAGCCCGCGCCGCCGGGTCCCGCCCCACAGGCAATGCTGCCACCACCGTCGGTCTTGCGGGTAACCCCGTCGAACCAGACGACATAACGTACGCCCGTCCTGGCCAGCTGCTCAGCCACGCGCGGCCTGTCGACCAGCGCCGCCAGGCCCTCCGGGCGCGTCGGCGCAGTCGAGGGCTCGAACCAGGGAAACAGCTGGTCGACGAACTCTTCGCTGTCCTGGATCCTGAAGGGCGTCTTGCCCCCGGCCAGATCATCGCCTACGCACTCGGTAAAGCCCGTTTCCGTCCCGGTCCCCTCCACGTGCGGCTTGGTCAGCAGGACCACGGCTTCGTCACCGGTAATCTTGGTCGCGAACTCACGGCTCTCGACCACCTGCGCCCGCATGCATGCGCTTGCGCTTAAGCTCAAAACGACTACAACGGGGATGCCAAGGCGCCGGTTGACAGACAGCGCTCGGCAGGTCGGGCTATGGCGGGTCATATGGCCCTCTACACGCTGATAGGTCGCTGAAAATTTCGCTTAACGAGCCGGGCCGGTTTCAGGTCCAGTATATACGTGATTCTTCGTGGTCGTTGAGACCCGCGGAAGCGCGCCGGGTTCCGGTCTACAAGAGGTTGAGCTGGCCGCCGGTCGCGGGAAAGCGACGGAAATGAGCGGTCGAGAGGGAATCACCCCGTTTCCGCGACAGCCCGAGACGCCGGCACGCGGTTTCGAAGCGCCGGGCGATGAGATCCGCATACGGCCCGACGCCTCGCATTCGCGTGCCGAACCGGGGATCGTTGTCCCGACCGCCGCGCATGGCACCTATGAGCGACATCACGTGTGCGGCGCGATCCGGCATGTGCCCGTCGAGCCACTCCCGGAACAGAGTCTTGACCTCGTACGGCAGCCTCACGAGGACATACCCTGCGCTCTCGGCGCCCGCCTTCGCGCCCGCTTCGAGAATGCGTTCGATCTCGTGATCGTTGACGGCCGGAATCACCGGGGCGACGAAAATGCCGATCGGCACACCGGCCTCACACAGCGCCCGAACAGCATGCAAGCGCGCCAGCGGCGACGGCGCGCGAGGCTCGAGGTTGCGCTTGAGCGCTGGATCGAGAGTAGTGACGCTCACGAAGGCCGCCACCAGATTCTCGCGCGCCATATCCGTGAGGATGTCGAGGTCGCGTTCGATCAGGGACGACTTGGTCACGATCGTCACCGGGTGCCGGAATCGCTGCAGGACCTCGAGAATCGAGCGCGTGATCTTGAGCTTGCGCTCGATCGGCTGATAGGGATCGGTGCTGGCGCCGAGATTGATCGGCTTGCACACGTAACTCGTGCCGCTCAGTTCGGCTTCGAGCAATTGCGCTGCTCTGGCTTTGTAGAACAGCCTGGTTTCGAAATCGAGTCCGGGCGAGAGATTCACGTAGGAGTGCGTGGGCCGCGCGAAGCAGTTGTGGCTGATCACGCCATTCGCTACGAAGTCACCCGTTCCCGTGGTGATGTCGAACAGGTCACGCTCCCCATCCAGTTTTTCTATGGCAGCAACGTCGAGCTTAGCTCGCGAACGCACGGCCTGGCCCTCGATATCCCGCTTGCGCGCGATGGATGGATCGCAAGCGCGGAAAAATCTCAGGTGTTCCCGTAGTCCGCCGCGAACTCGTACGTAGTGCATGGGCTTAGGCCTGCTCGACCTCGCTGTCTCTACGATAGAATCGAAGCCCAGCCAGGTCAGCGACGATCTCGCAGCATCGATGATCCTTGTGTCTGTATTGGCGATGCGCAGGGCACCATCATTGAAAGATCCTTCCGCATCGAAAATCCCTGCAATGAAGCCGTAGACCCAATCGCCTGCGTAACAAGCGGGCCATTCGATCAGTCGCTCGATGCACTCGATCGAAGCGCGCGCGCTGGATCGAATCGCTTCGATGCGTTGTCGATTCGGCCTTTCCTCCTGAAACAGAAATCGTTGCGTCCCGATGCCAAAGCCGCCCAGATAGCGAGCCGTCCGGTCTAGCGCATCGGTATCGATCATCGCAAGGCGGAACCGGTACTGATCACCATGTCCGCCTCCGGGTCTTTGGTACCGATAGACACCGAGGTGGCCGTCGCCGCGGATCACGCCGCACAAGTAGCCACGCCGATAGTCACTTGAGTCGCAGGGGCGCGCGGTTGACGGGATGGCACCGAAGCCCATCAATGTGTTGTTGAGCGTCAGATGTGCCCGCTGCTCATGACCTTCTTGGCTCACGTACTTCCATCCGCGCTCGGTCAGGAAGCGATGATCGCCGCTCGCCACGAGTTCCGTCCCATCGGCCAAGATCATTCGGTAGGCAGACTTGCGAGTCTGCCAGTGGGCGAGCACACGTGTCTTTGCGTAGTACCGATAGTGGCCCCGCTTCTCCGTTCCGTAGATCTCATCGCCAACACCGAGCTCGCTCAGCGGCCTTGTGCTGCCGTCTCCCATGAGAATCGGCGTGCCGCCATCTGCGCAGTAGACGCATCCATGCTCACAACCCCGGTAAGGATTGATCGACTGTTCGAATGGGATGTCGGGCGAGTCGTTACGCGTGATGATTTTCTTCGCGTGTTCCGCAGTGACCGTGGTCTTAAGCGGGGGCAGCTCCGCGGCTTCCGGATCCTTCGCCCAACCGTCATCGATGGCCTCCATGCGTCGTGACTCGAAGCGCCCTTCCGGGTTCGAGAGAGCCCCTCGGCCGGGTCGGGGTGGTGAATGTGAGGGCACAATTGACCTGTATGGATATACAGGCAGTATAACCGGGGCCATGCGGGCTGCAAGCGGACGATCAGTTCGCCGCCTTGTGGCCCGGAAACCGGTCGACGTCGCGTAATTCCCGAAACAGCCGCGTCCAGAGCGCTGCGATGATCAGTGTCGCCGCTCCGCCCAGCACGACTGCAGGCTTCAGACCAAACCAGGCGGCGGCCATGCCCGCCCGGAATTCGCCCAGCTCGTTGGACGCCCCGATGAACACCGAGCTCACGGCGCTCACGCGGCCGCGAATCGCGTCCGGCGTTTCGAGCTGCACCAGCATGTGCCGGATGTACACGCTCACCATGTCGCCGGCACCCAGCAGGAACAGTGCGGCCAGCGACAGTGCGAAGTTCTCGGAGTAACCGAACAGCACCGTCGTGATTCCGAAGAGCGCCACGCCGGCGAACATCCAGCGTCCGACATAGCGCGTCATCGACACATACGCCAGCACTATCGCGGTGAGCGCGGCGCCAGCGCCCGGCGCGGTGCGCAGCAAACCGAGACCCGTCGGGCCCACATGCAATACGTCGCTCGCGTAGATCGGAAGCAGCGCCGTCGCGCCGCCCAGCAGCACCGCGAACAGATCGAGCGAGATAGCGCCGAGCACGATGCGGCGCGAGCCAACGAAACGCAGGCCCTCGAGCAGCGTGCGCCAGCTCGTGGGTTCATCACTCGGCAAGGTGCGCGGGACGCGCACCGCGAACATGAGCACTACCGCCACCACCAGCAATCCGGCCACGCTCGAGTACACAGTGTGCGGCCCGGCGAGATAGAGCACGCCACCGATTGTCGGGCCGACGATCGTGGCGACCTGCCAGCTGGAGGAATTGAGCGCCACCGCATTGCCAAAGCTTTCGAGCGGCACCAGGTTCGGTGTGATCGCCTGCGAGGCGGGCATGCTGAAGGCGCGCGCCGTGCCGAATAGCACCAGGACCGCGAACACCGGCCACACCACGGTCATGTTGACAATCGTGAACGCGAGCAGGAACAGAGCGCAGAGCAGCTCGGTCGCGTAGCACAGCGCGAGGATCAGCCGGCGATCGTGGCGGTCCACGATGTGCCCGGCCGGCAGCCATGCCGCCAGGAAAGGCAGGAACTGCGCGAGACCGATGAGGGCGAGGTCGACCGGATCGCGCGTCAGCGCATACACCTGCCAGCCGATCGCGACGCTCTGCATCTGTACCGCGAGCGTCGCGAGGAATCGCGCCAGCAGGAAGCGCTTGAAATCGGGATAACGCAGCGCGCTCAGGGCGCGCGCGCCGCTCATGCGCGCCTCATGCGTCGATAGCTGCGGATTGCCCGCAGATTTTTTCGTCGTCACGCATCGCGACTCATTGTCGCAGATTGCGCCATGCACTACTTTACCCGGATGTCCGTGATCGTCCGCCAATTCCGCCAGACTGTGCTGTGGCCGCTGCAGCTCATGCCGCTGAAGCCGGGCGTGCAGGTGCAGCGGCACTGGGAAGCACTCGAGGCGCTCGGCTCCGAGAGCCCTTGGGCGGAAGTGATCGACGAGTTCTTCTGCGACCCGGACGAGTTCCAGGAACGCCATTACAAGGAGTTCATCACCTTCCTGCCGTACGTGCAGCGCTTCCTCTATGGCTCGAACGTCGGCCAGGAGGCCTCGCAACGCCACGGGGAGCCGAGCCTGCGCGTGTTTCGCCGTGCCGACGTGGCCCGCGTCCGTCTGACGTTCGACGACGACAGCGCGCAGATCCTCGAGGTGGCGCACGTCGACCTGTACTTTTTCCTCGACGCCGACATCGCCATCCTGGCGGTCGAGTTGTACGCGAGCGACGTGCCACTCGATCGCGCCCAGGACACGCTGTTCCGGTTCGGGCGCGCTTATCCCGCCTTCTGGGACAAGCATGGGCAGGGCGGGAACTGCGCGCGGCGCGTGGAATGGCTCGATGACGACGACAAAGTGCTGGCGACATCCGACTACGAGCTGAAGAAGAAGTATCTCGTGCACGTGGCGCGTTACCGAGCCCCGTGCATCGCGTCCCATTGGGAGCATCTGCTCAAGCCACTGGTGCTCGAGTATCCCGGGCAGACCGGCCCACTGCGATATCGGCAGCTCGAGTACTACCGCATGCCGTTCATGACCTATCTCGCGGTGGACAATCCGCTCGAGCTGTCGCGCGCGGACTTCGTGCGGCTCGCCATGGTGACGCGCCCCGGCGAACGCGATGAGCTGCCCTATTCGGCGAAGTCACTGGGCAATTTCGAAGCCGAGTACTGCGACGATCGCTTCTGGGACCGTTCGGGCGAACTGTTCTCGGGCGACACGCGGCTGCTCTGCACCGGCCAGATGCTCGGCGTGATCGGTCGGCACGGGGACTACTTTTTCTCGGGGCGCGAAACCGGAATGCTCGGACAGTTCCGGCACCAGTACTTCCTGCTGTTCCTGATCGCACACTTCCACAAGGCGGCGCTGCTCTCCATGTCGGATGAGCTGGCTGTGGCGATGAACCGGCTCGAAGTCGGCGACACGGACTCGGTGCGGCAGTTCAAGCGGGCTATCCGCGCGGCGATGGAGATCTTCCTGCGTTTTACGCATCGCTACTGGTTCCACGAGGTCTCCAACCAGGCGATCGCGCGCAGCATCTATCGCCGCCTCACCGAGCAACTCGGAACCGACGAGCTCTATGAGGAAGTGCGACTCGAGGTCGAGGACATGAACGAGTACCTGGACACCGACAGCGTGCGGCGTCAGGCCAACACGCTGCTCAGACTCACCGTCGTGACGATTTTCGGCCTGATCGGCACGGTGGCGACCGGGTTCCTCGGCATGAACGTGATCGCGGAGTCTGAACGGCCGCTCGCCTGGCGCATTCTGGCGTTCGTCGTCATCCTCGTGGGCACAGGCGCGATCACCCTCATCACCATCGTGAAGTCGAAGCGGCTCGCTGATTTCCTCGATTCGCTGTCGGACGAGCGCATCGGCTGGCGCGACAAGTGGCGCGCTTTCGTCAAGACCTGGACGAGCTGATGACCGTCGCCACCGCTCAGGTCGTTTCCGAGGGCCGGTGAATGTGCGGCTGGGGATGCGGGATACCCAGCCATTCGCGCCACACGGCCATCAGGACGGCGAGGATCACCGGGCCGACGAAGAGCCCGACCAGCCCGAATGCCGCGATGCCGCCCAGCACGCCGAACATCACCAGCAGGAAGGGAATGCGCGTCGCGTTGCTGATGACGAGCGGGCGGATGAGATTGTCGACCCAGCTCACTGCCAGTGCTCCCCACAGCAGCAGGAAAATGCCTGCGCCGCTGCGATCAGTGATCAGCAGCCAGATCCCGGCGCTGATCCAGATCACCGGTGCGCCAAACGGGACCAGCGCGATCAATGCAGTCACCGCGCCGAGCAGCACCGGCGCCTGCAGTCCCGCCAGCCAGTAGCCGAAACCAGCGAGTATTCCCTGGGCCACCGCGGCCAGCACCAGTCCGTACACCACGGCGCGCGTCGTGTCGCCGATCGCAATGGTGTAGTCGTCCACGCGCTCGCCGAGCAGACGATGCATGACCTCACGCACCTGTTTCGCGAACTGCTCACCGCTGCGATACATGAAGAACGCGCTCAACAGTGCAAAAAAGGTCTTGGCGAGATTGCGGCCGACGCCGCCGATCACCGTGCGGATCTCGCCCAGGGACTGATCGGCGACCTTGGCGAGTTCGGCCGGCAGCGACTGCGGGTCTTTGCTGAGGCGGTCGATCAGCTGCTGGAGCCAGTCGCCGAGCCAGGGGACCCCGGAAATCGAATCCGGCAGCTGCGGCTGCTTGGCGAGGAATGCGGCGAGCGTCTCGTATGCGCTCGCCAGCTCGGTGCGCATCAGGCCGGTTAACCAGACGACGGGCACGATGAATGCCGTGGTCAGCAGCAGCGTCATGATCACTGCCGCGAGCGTCACCTGGCCGCGCAGGAGCTTCCGCAGGCGCACGAACATCGGCCAGGTGACATACGTGAGAATCAATGCCCAGATCACCGGCACGAGGAACGGACGCAACACCCCGTAGCTCAGCACCAGCAGGCCGCCAAGCAGGAATGCAACGATCAGCCGTCTGAGCCAGGGGGCTGACTGCAGGTCTTCAAACATGGAGGACACCGAGGCGCGCCAGGGCGCGATCGTGCACTCGCGAGAGCGTGAGCTGCGCCGTGATCGCCCCGCACAGGGCGAGGAACATGTCCCACTGTGTGTCCCAGACGTCTCCCTGCATGCCGAGGAAAGCCTCGGCGGAGCCGCCGCCGATCAGCGCCGTCCACCACTCGATGAATTCGTAACCCACGCTCACCGCGAGCGCGATACAGCAGACGATGAAGAACAGCCAGCCGCCGCGCCTGAGCGGCGAAGTCCTGAGCAGGATCTCGCGCGCAATCATCGCGGGCACGAACCCTTGTGCAAAATGGCCGAGGCGGTCATACGGGTTGCGCGTCAGATCGAGCAGGTCCTGCATCCAGAACCCGAGCGGCACCTGCGCATACGTGTAGTGTCCGCCCAGGATCAGGATGAGGGCGTGGATGGCGATCAGCACGTACAGCAGATTCGTCAGCGGGAACCGCCGCACGGTGAGAATCAGCACCGGCACCGCGATGAGGACCGGTGCGACCTCGAGCCACCATGTAAGCCGGTCCGTCGGGCCGATCGCGGAAACGATCAGCGCCCCGGCGACGATCGCCAGCAACAGCAGCGGCAGTGAATGTTTTCCCGGCAAACCGCTTGAGCCCGCTAGTTGTGCGGCGGTCGCGGCGGGTCAGACAGGGCACGGGCCCTGCGGCGGGTCGATTTCCTGCGCGACTGCGGTTTCTTGGTGACTTTCCTGCGCTTTTTCGCTGGCTTGGCCATTTCCTGCTCCCGTGACTTGATCACCCGGTACCCGCGCCGATCAGGGTCCCGATCGTGTGCACCGCAGTCGAATATTACCTGAGCGGGCGTCGTTGCCCGCAATTCCCCCGGACACTAGTATGCGGTCGCTCGCCACACCAACCCGCCACATCCCGATCCGCACATGCCCGCAGAGCAACTCCAGGTCGTCGAGGAGATCGTGCGGCAGGCGTCCGAGCTCGGGCCGCACGAGCGGCTGGCCTTCCTGCGCAAGGCATGCGGCGGCGACACGGCGCTGTACGACGCAGTGATCGAGCATGTGTCGCAATCATGGATGAGTGACCTCGCCGGCGAGCTGCTGTCACGCGGTGATGCGTCGCTGGCGCTGGGCGACACCCGCCAGGCGGGTCAGCTCATCGGCCCTTACCGGATCGTGCGCGTGCTCGGGCGCGGCGGAATGGGCGAAGTCTACCTGTGCGAGCGCGCGGACGATCAGTATCGCAAGCAGGTGGCGATCAAGCTCGTCGGCAGCGGCCTCATCTCGCGCCAGGTCCAGAACCGGCTGCGTACCGAGCGCCAGATCCTCGCGACGCTCGATCATCCGAACATTGCCCGGCTGCTCGACGGCGGAGCGACTGCGGACGGCGTGCCCTACCTGGTGATGGAGTACGTCGAGGGCGAGCCCATCGACGTCTACTGCGACCGGCATGAGCTCCCGATCGGCGAGCGACTGCAGCTTTTCCAGACCGTATGCTCAGCCGTACAGGCAGCTCACCGCAACCTCATCGTTCACCGCGACCTCAAGCCGACCAACATCCTGGTCACGGCGGACGGGACGCCCAAGCTCCTCGATTTCGGCATCGCGAAATTGCTCGACGTGCGAGAGACCGCACACACCGTGGCGGTGACGCAGGCGGACATCCGCATCCTCACACCAGATCACGCCAGCCCGGAGCAGATCCGTGGCCAACCGATCACGACCGCGAGTGACGTCTATGTCCTGGGCGTGCTGCTCTACGAGCTGCTCACCGGCCGCCGCCCGTTCAAGGTCGAGGGATTGCGCCTCATCGACATCGAGCGGCTGATCTGCGAGCAGCCACCGGTGCCGCCGAGCCAGGCGCTGAGCCCGGCGGAGATGAGCCGGACCGAGCTCGAGCTCGCGGCGGGGCGGCGGCGCACGACAGTCGTGCGGCTGCGCCGCCAGCTCGCGGGCGATCTCGACAACATCATCCTGATGGCGATGCGCAAGGAGGCCGAACGGCGCTACGGGTCGGTCGAGCAGCTGGCGGCGGACATCGCCAACTACACGCGTGGGATGCCGGTGAACGCGCGCCGGGATACGTGGGGCTACCGCACTCACAAGTTCATTGGTCGTCACACCCTCGGCGTCTCACTCGCTACTGCGCTCGCCGTCCTGCTGGTCGGATTTGCCGTAGCCATGTATGTGCAGGCCGAGCGCATCGCGCAGCAGCGCGACGAAGCCAACGTCCAGCGCAACCGCGCTGAACAGGTGTCGAACTTCCTCGTCGATCTGTTCCGCAGTTCGGATCCGACCGAGGCGCGTGGGGAGGAAGCCACGGCCGGCCAGATCCTCGAGCGTGGCGCGCGGCGCATCGATACCGATCTCGAGCAGGATCCGGAGACCCGCTCGCACATGATGGAGGCCATCGGCCGCGTCTACCTGTCCATGGGAGAGGCCGACAAGGCGCTGCCGTTGCTCGATCGCTCGCTCGCACTGCGCCGGGATCTCTACGGTCCCAATGATGTGCTCACGGCAAGCAGCATGCACAGCCTCGCCCAGGCGCGCCGCGACAAGGGCGAGTACGAGGCAGCGGAGAATCTCCTGAGGGCAGCGCTGGCCATCCAGCAGCGCAAGCTCGGAGCCGATCACGAATCGGTCGCCGCCACGCTTTACGATCTCGGGTGGTTGTTGACCGCTCGCGGTGAGTGGGATGCGGCGGAAAGAATCTATCGCCAGAGTCTCGACATCTACGTCGCCACGGGAAGGGAGCGCGACCGCGGCGCGACGACCGTGATGGATGGCCTCGCGACCGTCCTCATGTACAAAGGCGACTATGCGGCGGCCGAAACGCTGTACCGGCACGCGCTGGCGATCAATCGCGAGCTCAGGGGAGCAGATCACCCCGACGTCGCGGTGGAGCTGATGTCTCTTGCAGTGACTTTGCAGGGGCAGTCACGGCTCGCCGAGGCGGAGCCCTTATTTCTCGAGTCCATCGACATCCTCCGACGTGTCAATGGGGCCCAGCATCCCCACACCATCACAGCCCTGGGAAACTACGGGTGGTTTCTGCAGATCAAGGGCGAGCTCGAGCAGGCCGAGCGCGTCCTGCGCGAAGTCCTGGCGCTCGATCGTGACAAGCACGGCGAGCGCCACGCAGACGTCGGCTACGACATGTCCAGTCTCGCCGACGTCTTGTACGAACGCGGACAGATCTCGGAGGCCGAGGAACTGTATCGCGAGGCGCTCACGATATTTGATGCGACCCTGCCATCCAGTCCCCAGTACGTGGCCGCGGCTCTCGTGGGACTGGCGCGCATCTTCGCCGAGCGTGGAGACGAAATTCGCGTCCGCGCATTTGTCGATCGCGCGGTCAGCATCTGGCGCAAGGAGCTGCCCGCCGATCACTGGCGACTTGCCAATGCACAGGCCGCCCTCGGGTGGTGTCTGCTGAACGAGAAGAAATACGTCGAATCTGAGCGCATTCTGCTTGCGAGCCATGCGACGCTGGAAAAACAGCGCGGAGCGAATGACCCCGACACACGACGCGTGCGCGGCTGGCTGGTCAGGCTCTACGATCGTTGGGGCAGACCTGCC
>Ga0209108_10002146_pt1 | contig 11398 bp, 7 predicted proteins | sample Rifsed10ft1_FD_184003 | JGI IMG/M metagenome (GOLD analysis project Ga0209108, IMG submission 184003) | Soil microbial communities from Rifle, Colorado, USA - sediment 10ft 1 (version 2) | ecosystem: Environmental > Terrestrial > Deep subsurface > Rock core/Sediment | place: Rifle, Colorado...
GGCTGATAAATGCAGAACCTACAAGCGCTGCTGGATCACTGAGTGAGTTGAAACAAGCTGGCGCTTCCATTCGGTTTGTTAAGACAGTTATTTTGTTTGGGATCTTACTCAGTGTTGTTCTGAGCGCCCTGTTTGTTGCATATCTAGTGCGCACCATATCGAATCCTGTGGTCGGATTGGCTAATGCTCTGAAACGAGTTTCGCAAGGTGACCTGACAATATCGATGCATGTAGACAGCAGGGATGAGATTGGCCAGGCCATCGGCGCCTTGAATTCACTGGTAAACGAATTTCATGAATATATCCTGCGAGTTATGCATGCGGCAGAGATGGTTGCCTCAGGCTCTCAGGAATTGAGCGAAGCGGCTGAGCAACTTTCATCATCTTCGCAGGAGCAAGCGAGCTCACTGGAAGAAACCGCTGCATCAATGGAGGAAATGACAAGCACCGTGAAGCATAATGCGGATAATGCATTACGGGCAGATAAGGTTGCACTGGATGCGCAGAATGCCGCACACGAAGGTGTAACGATGGCGTCATCCGTCAAGTATTCCATGGATGCAATTAATGCCAGTAGCACGAAAATCTCAGACATAATCAGCGTTATCGACGAAATTGCATTCCAAACCAATTTGCTTGCTCTTAATGCTGCGGTTGAAGCGGCGCGGGCCGGCGAACAAGGGCGCGGCTTTGCCGTGGTAGCCGCAGAAGTTCGCAACCTCGCTCAACGCAGCGCTTCTGCCGCAAAAGAAATCAAGATCCTGATCCATGACAGTGTGGAGAAGGTACAGGATGGGGCTGAGCTGGTCAGCTCCTCGAGCAAAACGCTCGAAAGCATCCTGGAGAGCGTGAAAAATACCGCAGAAATTATTGCGGAAATCAGCACTTCCAGCCAGGAACAGGCGGCAGGCATTGACCAGGTCAATCGCGCTATCATGCAAATGGATAGCGTCACTCAGTCAAATGCAGCACAGGTGGAAGAGCTTTCCGGCACAGGACAATCCCTGACGTCACAGGCGGAACAAATGATGAGCCTTGTGTCGCATTTCATGCTAAAGACCGGCGCCATCGCAAAGTTTTCCCCTCGAAAAGAAATGCCTGCGAAGATTAAGTTCAGCAAAGCACAGATAAGACCTCGTGAGACACACGTCGAGGATGATTCGAATAATTCCACAACACCGGTTAGCGCCCCCAAAGTGCAGTACTTGAAGCCGCGAGTTGCGGCTCAAAATAAAACCAATTCTGCGAATGGAGACTGGAAGGAATTCTAGGCGGTTTAGATCCAAGATATTCGGAACGTGACGGAAATCCCCGCTACGCTCCATGTCAACAGTAGTGGCGGAGAACAGAAGATGGTGGCTAATAATACCGTCACCGGAACTATCAGAGTTCAGCTTGAAGACACCCGTCTGGTTATCTCAGACGATGAATTTCGCCTGCTCCGTGAATTCATCCATCTGCACACAGGTATCGCACTATCTGAACACAAGCGTGCACTGGTATGCTCCCGTCTCGCAAAACGACTGCGCTTCCATGGACTCCGTCACTATTCCGAGTACTACTCGCTTTTGACACAAGGCGACCCGAAAGGGCACGAATTGGTGTCAATGATAAATTGCATCACCACCAATAAAACCGATTTTTTTCGCGAACAACATCATTTTAACTTCCTGAAAGAAATCCCGATACCCGCATATCTGCGGAATCAAAATCGCGTACGGCCGATGCGGATATGGAGCGCGGCCTCATCCACTGGCGAAGAGGCGTATTCCATCGCCATGACAGTCCTTGAAGCCATGCTGTCATGCACTGAACTGGATGTGCGAATTCTCGCTACCGACATCGACACTGACGTGATATCTCGCGCCCAGAATGGCATATATACACTCGAGCAGGCTAAACAGATTCCGCCAGCGCTCTTGCACCGGTATTTTCTGAAAGGGCAGGGGACGCATGAGGGTTATGTCATGGTGAAACCGGTTTTGAAGAATCTGATTCAATTTAATTGGCTCAATCTGCTTAACGACCCTTGGCCCATGCATGAGCGATTCGACGTTATTTTTTGCCGGAACGTGCTGATTTATTTCGATAAACCAACTCAACAGAAGCTATTTCAGCGCATGGGCAATGCATTGAAGAAGGACGGGTATTTGATGCTTGGCCACTCAGAGGCTATGCACGGACTGGTTCATAAATTCAAACCAGTCGGACACAGCATCTACCAGAACCGGGAGGAGAAATAAAATGGACCCGGCTCGTCCAACATATGTACCGAGAAATAATCTCCCGGTTGATATCGATTCAGAATTGTCACGCGTAAGCATTAATATCGGCGGACTGCGTGCCAGCCGCGAGCCATTGATTCTGGATACCGTTCTCGGATCGTGCATAGCCGCTTGCTTGTATGACCAAGAAACAGGTATTGGCGGGATGAACCATTTCATGCTGCCAGAGGGCGCAGATCCGAAAAACCCTGCCAGCACACGATACGGGGTTTATGCCATGGAGTTGCTCATCGCCGAATTGATGAAAATCGGCGCCGATCGATCCCGTTTTCAGGCGAAGATTTTCGGCGGCGGGCATGTCTTGAACATACGCGAGAATCTCGATGGTGTTCCACAACGGAACATTGATTTCGTGAAACGATTTCTGGAAACGGAAAAAATCCCAGTCATCAGAGAAGACTTGGGAGGTTATTTGCCGCGACGGGTTCTGTTTCATACAAATACCGGGAAGGTTTTTATGAAATATCTCGGTAACAATGAAGCCAAGCGGACAGCAGAAGAAGAACTGGTCTATCTTATCAGCCTCAAAAAACAGAAGCTCGATGGCGATGTCACGCTGTTTTAACATGGAGTATTCACAAGATAAGAAACTTTTTAATCATGAATGCTAAGAAAAGAATAAAGGTTCTTGTCATTGACGACTCGGCGGTGATGCGTAAGCTGCTGACGTCCATCATGCACGAACAAGCCGATATTCAGGTCGTGGGCGCGGCAGCGAATCCACTTGTTGCACGTGAAATGATTAAAACATTTAAACCTGATGTGCTTACACTCGATATCGAAATGCCTTGCATGGACGGCATTACTTTTCTCGAAAGACTTATGCGACTCCACCCTTTACCTGTCGTCATGGTTTCATCGCATACGGAAAAAGGCGCTCATTCGACACTGCGCGCGCTTGATCTTGGCGCCGTGGACTTCGTTACCAAGCCGCAGAATACTTTCGATGGCATCAGCAGTGACCTCATGGAAGAAATTTGCGAAAAGGTTCGTGCCGCCGCCGGTGCACATGTGCGGCCTTCTGTCGATGTCATCGCTTCAGATATACAACACCATAAGCATTCTCCTGTCTCACCGTTTTGCCGTGAAGGAATAATCGCAATCGGCGCATCTGCCGGCGGAACACAGGCGATTTCCGAAATACTGGAAAAACTCCCGCGACCAATCCCCGGTATTGCTATCGTGCAACACATGCCGCCGAAATTCACGGCGTCGTTTGCAGAACGTCTTAATAATCATTGTGATCTGGAAGTTCGTGAAGCGAAAAATGGCGATCCGTTAAAACCGGGTGTTGCACTCGTAGCGCCCGGAGGTTTGCACATGTCAATCACGTCTGCGAGTAGAGGCTATGCCGTTCGGATTTATTCCGACGAACTGGTCAATCGGCATCGACCCTCGGTTGATGTTTTATTCGATTCGGTGGCGCGGGTTGTGGGAGAAAATGCCCTGGGAATAATCCTCACCGGCATGGGTAGTGATGGTGCCCGGGGTCTCCATGCAATGAAAACCGCCGGTGCCCACACTATCGCCCAGGATGAAAAAACCTGTGTGGTGTTCGGAATGCCCGATCAGGCCATTCGTCATAATGCTGTATGCGAAATATTGCCGCTTGAGCGCATTCCAGACCGGATCGTTGATTGGGCGAGTTCGAATCAGCGAACAGATAGGAATTACAGCAGTGATGAATCCCCTTGACTCACTTTTTTAACATCATCAGTGATATGCTGAAATTCCTGCTTATTACGCTGACGATAGGAGCGCTGTTTTTCGTCAACGCGGACCACGCGTCGGCGGCAGGCAATCTAAGAATCGCGGCGGCACAGACCGCTGTCGATACGGGATTGATAGGGGATCTTGCCGACGATTTTCGCCGCAGGCATCCCGATATCACCATTCATATTCAATCTGCAGGTGCATTAGCAACACTGGACATAGGGCGGCGCGGATTTGCCGATCTTGTCATTACTCACTATCCGGAAGGCGAAAAGCTGTTTGTTGAAGATGGCTACGGCTCGTTGAGAACCGAGCTATTTTTCAATGGATTTGCGATTTTCGGTCCGCCGGAAGACCCACTGAAAATAGCCGGCGAAAGCGACTTGGTCGCGGTACTACAGCGGTTGGGGCGCGAAGAAGTCCCGTTTCTCGTCCCCGGTAAGCGATCCGGTACGCTGAATAAACTGAACGAATTATGGCTGTTGGCCGGAATAGAACCCGAATGGATGGGTTATGAAATTAATAATGTCAGCTCGTCAGCAACACTCAGAGACGCAGCTTTATTCGGCAGTTACACGTTTACCGATCTCGGAACCTATCTTGTGAACCGCGAGTTGATCGCTGGCGGTATCATACCATTGTTCCGGGACAACATACTTTTACGCAATTATTATTCGGCCATCGTAATCAATGCCAATAGATTCCCCCAAGCGAACCAACAACTTGCCGAACGTTTTCTCGATTATCTTATTTCAGATGAGACACAGGAGCGGATTCGTAATTTCGGTATTAACAAATTTGGCGCGCAAATATATACGCCCTCTGCGGATTATGACGAAGGACTTCTGGCACGTCGTGGACAAGCCGCACTGGAAAAGAAAAAATACGAACTAAAACTGATGGCAGGATTAGTGACGGTATTCCTGGCATTATCAATATTTTCCAGCCTCTTGCTGATACGAATGCGTAAACTCGACAAAATCCGGCGTCGCAGCGAGGAGCGGTTCAGGCTTGCTGTCGCTGGAACGAACGACGGAATATTTGATTGGGACGTGCTGACTGATAGAGCGTATTTTTCACCGAGACTCAGGCAAATATTAATGCTTGAATCAGACCAAGATTTTTTCAGCAATCCTAAATATTTGATTTCCGAAAGAATCGCGCCGCCGGATCAACCCACCATCCTGGGTAAACTCGAGTCGTATTTGCAAAAAGGAACGGGTGATGATCTCTACCAGGCCGAATTTCGCATGCAGGGTATTCAAGACCATCGCTGGATCTTGATACGCAGCAAAGCCATACGCAGTCCCACCGGCGAAGCCGTGCGCCTGTCCGGTTCATTTACCGATATTACATCCCGCAAAACAGTGGAAGCCATGATTGAGCACCAGGCGCTCCATGATGCCCTGACGAATTTACCAAATCGCGCCTTACTGCATGACCGGCTAACGCACGCCATCCAGTTGGCAGAGCGGCAGAATACTTATCTTGCTCTTCTCGTCATGGATTTGAATCGCTTCAAGGATATCAACGATACGCTGGGACATCAGGTTGGCGACAAGATACTCCAGCAAGTCGCCAAGCGCCTACAACATATCCTGCGTCCTTCAGATACCATTGCGCGTCTTGGTGGAGACGAATTCGCCGTGTTGTTACCCGTTACGGATGTCACTTATGCGAATCATATCGCACAAAAAATCATTCTGGTCCTGAAGAAAGTATTCGTATATGAACGGCACACCCTATATGTGGGCGGAAGCCTCGGTATTGCAATATATCCCGATCACGGGCTCGATGCTGAAACATTAATCCAGCACGCTGATGTTGCCATGTATCTAGCCAAACGCGGAAATAGCGGTTGTGCTTTCTACGACCCACAACAAGATCGTCACAGTGTCACGCGCCTGGCTTTGGAGAGAGACCTCCACGATGCCATTGATAATAACTCACTTGAACTGTATTACCAGCCTCAAATGGATATAAAAACACAAAACGTCGTTGGCGTTGAAGCCCTGTTACGCTGGAAACATCCGCAGCGCGGCATGATACCGCCTGATGAAATGATCCCTATCGCCGAACAAACCGGACTGATCAGGCCATTAACCATGTGGGTACTCAACAATGCGCTGAAGCAGGTAGATACCTGGCGACGTCAGGGTATCCAGATGAGTGTATCGGTCAATCTCTCGGTTTGGAATATTCAGGATCTGTCGCTGGTTGATGAACTGAAGGCAATCTTTTCCATCTGGAACATTCCCCCGTCATTCCTGAAACTGGAAATTACTGAAAGCGCAATGATGGCCAATCCTGAGCGTGCACTCGAAGTGTTAACCGGTCTTCATTCAATGAATGTCCATTTGTCCGTGGATGATTTCGGGACCGGATTTTCTTCACTCGCTTATTTGAGAAAATTCCCGGTTTCTTCGCTCAAAATTGACAAGTCATTTGTGATGAACATGGCGAGCGACGAGAACGATACCACGATTGTCGTTTCCACTATTGAACTCGCGCATAACCTTGGTCTCTCCGTGGTGGCGGAGGGCGTTGAGAACGAGAAGGTTCTTGGCCTGTTGGCCAAACACGGCTGCGATATCGCGCAAGGGTATTATCTGGGGCGCCCCATGCCGCAGGCCGATATCACGCGTTACCTGGAAGCCCATCGTGGCGCAATGGAGGTAAATAAATTGTCAGGCAATTCGGCACACAATTCGGGTCGGCTGCTGTCCTAGGAATGCGCTAGGGAACTCACGAATTTAACCATAATTTCGTTATGGGATTCGTATCATCACCATAAATCGAAAAATATGTTGCTTGCGGTCTCATTCACAAATTCATAATATAGTCCGGCAGTTAGAGTACTTTTCTATAGTAGATTTGTAAATTATCATAGAAAAATGTAAGTGAATCGCTGAATTTTTTTGCGATGCGCCTGACACGGGAGGCCATGTACCTCCAGGTGAGAACAAGTGGGGGCTTTACATCCATGCGTTGTGGTCGTGCTGTCGTGAAATCAGCCATCGATATCGCTGTTGGCTGACAGGCAGTCTTTCAAGGTGACTGCTCCATGCGCAAACCGAGATCCAACTAACAATATTCCCGTTTCAAAAATGGAGTAACTTCACCAAGGAGCAACAGATGGATGCACAGAAACTCACGTCGTTTTCCGCGTCGGGAGGTTGCGGCTGCAAAATTGATCCCACGGCACTGCAACAAATTCTGGAGAAAGTTCCAAAACAGTGGAGTCAGCCTGACCTGCTAGTCGGCATCGAAAATAATGATGATGCTGCCGTCATGCGAATCAACGAGCATGAATCGCTGATTTTCAGCAGTGATTTTTCCACCCCTATTGTTGACGATCCCTGTATTTACGGCCGCATCGCCGCCGCTAACGCCCTCAGTGATATTTATGCCATGGGGGCCGATCCGCTTATCGCTACTGCAATTGTTGGTTTCCCCATCAATCATCTTCCCATGGACTCCATGCAGGAAATCATGCGCGGCGCCGTGGAAATCTGTCAGGAAGCCGGTATCCCCCTCGCCGGCGGTCACAGTATTGATAATCCACAACCAATTTTCGGATTATCTGTTATCGGGAAAGCCCATACACACTTGGTAAAAACCAATGCGGGCGCACAAACCGGAGATCTATTAATACTTACTAAACCGCTTGGCATCGGAATTCTCGCCAGTGCTATCAAAATCAACACAATCCGGGAAAATACTTATCAGAAATTCATTCATCATATAACCCAACTTAACAAGCCCGGATCGTGGTTGGGCAAGCAACAAGGCGTGCATGCTTTAACCGATATCACAGGATTTGGCCTTGCCGGACATTTATTCGAAATGGCAAAAGCCGGGCGAGTTCGCATGGAAATTAATACTGCCGCCGTTCCCGTTCTGGAAGAGGCCTGGTCTCTCGTCAGGGAAGGCGTTGTACCCAGCGGAGCCTATCGTAATATGCACAGTTATGGCGACTCGATTCACTTTGATGATGAATGGAACATCGACCATCAATTGGTATTTACTGATCCGCAAACAAATGGCGGATTACTGATTTCCGCTGTTGCGGAAAAAGCAGATTACTTTATAGAAAAGCTCAAGGAATTCGGTTTTGCTGAATCTGCCGTGGTAGGCCGGGTCACAGCACTTAATGGCACAGAAGCTCCTGTAGTTTTCAATAAATAATCCTTCCTGATCTGCCGTCATGGACCCAGGGATGTTCCCGACACTGTTTGCGCTCGGGCTTGTCGGGGGGTTTGTGTCGGGACTCCTTGGTATAGGTGGAGGGATCGTCATGGTACCGCTGCTGTTGTACGTCCCCACAGCACTGGGAGTGGGGGCACTCAGCATGAAAACAGCCGCAAGCCTTACCGCCGTACAAAGCTTCTTTGGCGCCATTTCTGGCGCGATAGGCCACAAGAGACACAAACGGATCAGCGTCCCGCTCGCCTATGCCATGGGCGGAAGCACCGTGATCGGATCGCTCTCCGGGTCAATTGTGTCGGTCTATTTAACTTCCAAGGTATTGCTCATGGTGTTTGCCGCAATGGCCATCGTGGCGGCAGTAATGATGTTGATTCCCATCCAGGAAACCGGATCAGAGCCCGAAGTCGAAGGGCTTGAATTTAATAAACCGCTTGCCGTACTCGTTGGGCTCATTATTGGAACGCTTTCGGGCATTATTGGACAAGGCGGGGCGTTTCTTTTTGTTCCTGCGATGCTTTATATACTTCGAATACCAACGCGCATTACCATCGGTACCACGCTGGTGGTGGGACTTGCCTCTTCAACGGCTGTTTTACTCGGACGGGTGGGAACCAATCAGATTCCTTATTTGATGTCAGCGATTCTCATAGCCGGAATCCTGATCGGCGCACACGTTGGGAGCACCATGAGTCAAAGAACGCCACAACGAGTCCTGCGAGGGATATTGTCGGTATTAATTTTTCTGACTGCGTTAAAAATAAGTTACGAATTGTTACTTGCCTGAAGCGCGAAGTAAAGTGATTGTGTTGCAATCGAACATCTATCCTGAGACATCGCGAAATTGATTATTAAGATAAATACTTTGACGCCTTCATCAAGGATGTAAGGAAATCTCTCTTGGCAGGGTAAAGTATGCAGCCGGTGGCTTCAATAAAAACTGCAACTAAGCTGAAGTCTTGCAGCAAAGGCAAAATGACTGACCCGTAATTATCTAAGGAGACAGGGGGCGGTGAATTCGCTCGAGCAGGGTTTCCGTGGTCTTCATCTGGGATTCTAGATCTTTACGTACTTCTTCCATCTCGGCGATACGCTCACCGAGACTATCCATGTTTTCATGGATTTTCTTAAGCGATTCGAAGCTTCGATCAATCATGACCTTGTGTTGCTGGATTTGGGCAAACACCGGGTTAACGGCAGCCTGAAACCAGTTTTTCGCAGCGGTATTGCATTCATTGAACAGTTGACGGGCCTGGCTGACGAGGGTTATGAAGAATTTTTTAATTACAAAATGCTGTTCGGTCATGACCGTAACAGGACTATCACGAAATGCATTTGCTCTTTCTTCGAGCTTTTTAAATTCCATCACATATGTGAGCAGCGATAATCTCGGCGGTATTATCTTCGACAGGCCATATTCCGTGTGCAGTCTTAAATAAATGGCCTCGATAACCTTGCGTATTTCATCAGCTTCCTGACTGACTTTTTCCATGCGTTCCAGAGTCCCTTTGAAGAATGTTGCCATACCGGATTTAAGTCCGCGTGTTGTCCAGGTTTCATTCATTTCCACACGTGTCTTGACGATTAATTCGTCCAAACTTTTCATGCTCAGAAAACCAAGCAGAATCTGTGCTTGCCTGGAGAGCGCAGCACGCGTAATTTGAAAACCTTCTAGTTCTTTATCGTACTTTTGTTTTTCTTGCCGCATGCGTGCAATCATCTTTTGAATTGCATCAAGGTTCCTGCCACTCAATGCCTTTAAATCCGTAAGCTGTTTATTGACACTTGTAAGCCTGGATTCAATCAGCGCGCGATTGCTTTCAACCCTCCCGCTGATCTCATGCACGATTCGATTACGTATCAGCGTGTGCCTAGATGGTATGATTTCCTCGGACAGGGTGTGCTCCAATGCCGGTAACCCGCTCTTCTCGGTTAACGTACGGTCATTCTTGATTCTGGCAACCAGGCCTTTTTGTGCGGAGACAGGAAAAATGATTTTTCTATCTACGTGCAATGCGCGCGATGTCTCTTCAATCTGTCGTGCAATGCCTTTGGATATTGCGGCATCCTGTTGCAGTTCGTCCCAGAGAATGTCTATTTTGTTAAGCACAACAAGATGTGTATTTCCTTTTATGGCATTGACATGATTCGTCCATACTTCAAGATCGGTTTTGGTGACACCCGTATCGGCTGCAAGCACAAACAGGATTGCCTGCGCGTTGGGAAGCGTGTTAAGGGTTAGTTCCGGCTCGTGGCCGAGCGCATTCAGGCCCGGCGTGTCCAGTACAGCCAGTCCCTGCTTCAGCAGTGGATGTGGGAAGTTGACGATGGCATGCCGCCATACGGGTACATCAACCAGCTCTTTGGTTGATGATTGCACTGACTCAATGCGTGAATTGTAAAGCCCCAGTTCCTGGGCTTCTCGAACAGTGACTTTCTTGGTTCGCGTTATCTCGGAAAATGCCTCGTTGATTTCATCCGCAGATCCCAATTTCAGTATATGCAGTGTCGTCCAGTGGATCGGCGTGCGCTTGTAATCGGAAATTGTCAATGCTGTTTTGCGAGTTTCAATCGGCAGAAGCTTGACGCATGGTCCATCTTCCTCCACCCAGCGCAGTTCGGTTGGACACATGGTTGTGCGTCCGGCGGAAGAGGGCAGAAGCCGCTGCTTGTAATCCGAGAAAAAAATGGCGTTCAGCAGTTCAGTTTTTCCGCGTGAAAATTCGCCCACCAACGCAACCGTCAATTTGTCTGACTGGAGCGTTTCGATCAACTCGTATACGCGCAGATCCTGTTCGCCATCGGCGAATCCCTGGCGCTCTACCCAGCTTTGATAATCGGCTATGGCCTGGGCGAGATCATCACGCCAGCGCTTGAACACTGCCACATGCTTTGAAAAACTGTCCGCGGCCGATTTGGAAGCTCTGGACTTGATAAAACTTTCCAGTGCGACGACGTTGCTGTTGTCGGCATCTTTGGATTCCTGAGAAATTGATGCACCGGCTTTGGTATTCAAGGGCGCCCTGCCTTATATTCCGTATAATTAAGGATTTAGCTTATATTTATGCAAAAGTCAGGCCAGAAGCCGAAATTTCCGGTAAAAACCGTGGTTTTTTGCAGTTGTCGGGTCGTAAATTCGCGTTTTAGAGGCTGGCATTTCCAGATCCAGAATAGTGCATATCCCGACCCATCGG
>Ga0209108_10002147_pt1 | contig 11396 bp, 9 predicted proteins | sample Rifsed10ft1_FD_184003 | JGI IMG/M metagenome (GOLD analysis project Ga0209108, IMG submission 184003) | Soil microbial communities from Rifle, Colorado, USA - sediment 10ft 1 (version 2) | ecosystem: Environmental > Terrestrial > Deep subsurface > Rock core/Sediment | place: Rifle, Colorado...
CCCCGCCCGCCGCTGCACGAGCACCATGCGCAGCCACGACTCGTTGTCGATGTCGGGGTAGTCCTCGCGCAGGAAGGCCACCCGGCTCTCGCGCCGGTGGTGGTAGGCGGAGAGGATCGCCTCCAACACCTCGGCGTAGTGGCGGAGGCCCCAGACCTTGGCCAGTTCGCGCCCATCGCGCGCCCGCAGCCGGTCGAGGTCCTCGCCGATGACGGCCCGCACCTTGGCGATCGCGCGCTCCAGGCGCTCGCCGCTCATGACGAAGCCGACGTCGTCGAGCAGGATGCGGCCGAGGCGCGCGCGGCCTTCGGCCCAGTCGAGGTCGCCCGGGCGCGTGACCGGCGCCACCGCCCGCTCGACCAGGGCGCGGGCGTACGTGTCCACCGCCTCCCACGCCGGCGCCTCGCGCTCGCGGTCGAGCCACGCCACCGCGCCCTCGCCGGCCCAGTGGCCGCTGGTGGACGCGAAGCAGAGGTGGCCGCCCGGCAGGTAGGCCATGTCCGAGCAGGTGCCGGCCGCGAAGAGGCCGGGCACCGAGGTCTCGCCGTGCTCGTTGACCCGGGCCCCGGCGCCGAAGACGCCGCTGGTGGCCGCCACCTGGTAGGTGTAGGGGATCCAGTCACGGGTGAGGTTGTAGCCGGCGCGCTCGAAGTTCCGGACGATGATCGGGATCACGTTGCGCATCAGCCGGACCTGGTCCTGGGTCAGGCTCGTGAGGTCCATGGCCGGCCCGTGGCCGCGCAGGTACTCGGTGCCGATGGCGAAGTAGAGGAGCGCGCGGCTGGTCAGCTCCAGGCGCCGGGGGTCGTAGCGCTCGAGCAGGCGGCCGCCGTCCCGCGTCATGAAGCGGGCGCCGGAGGGCATCAGCGCCTCGAGTCCCGGCGCGCAGAGCAGGTTCTCGGAGTGGATCTGGATGCCGCCCAGCTCGAGCCGGCTCAGCACCGCGCCCGCGCGCAGCATGGCCGCGATGCCGTCGCCCGAGAGGTCGATGGGCATGTAGCCGAAGTGGCTGCCCTGGGTCGGGTAGGGGAACTTGTAGGGGCCGGTGCAGACGATCGTGGCCCGGGCCAGGATGGCGCCCGGCTCCCCGGTGCGAGTGCCGAACCCGACGGCGCCGACCACGCGCCCGCCGGTGGGCTGGCGCCCGTCGGAGGTGAGCAGGTCGGTAAGCATCCAGCGGTTGAGCACCCGCACGCCCCGCCGGACCACCTCCGACCGCAGCGCCATCATCATCTGGGGGCCACCCTCGCCCATGAGGGCGCCGCTCTCGAAGCTCCGCCCGGGGCCGCCGAGGCGGACAATCTCGTCCCCGTGCTTGACCCACTTGACCCCGGCGCGGTCCATGAGCATGAGGTGCTCGTACATGACCGGGAGCGACTTGCGCAGGAGCGGCTGGTTGACGAGCGGCCCGCCGAAGGCCCGGAGCCAGTCGTCGTCGTCGTCGCCGGGCATCCAGCTCGGGTAGACCCCCGAGGCGAGCGCGCTGCAGCCGCTGCGGCCGAAGTACGCCTTGTCCGCCAGCAGGACGTCGAGGCCGGCCTCGCGTGCGTTGATCGCCGCGAAGGCGCCGGCGATGCCCCCGCCGATGACCAGGACGTCCGCCGTCAGGCGCTGCATCGGCTCGCCGGCGCCATGCGCGGCACGTGGAGCGGGTGGATGGGCGGCAGCGGCATGACGTCGGTCCCTCCTCTCACGGGTTGGGGCAGCATACCCTCGTGCGCCGGCGCGCCGCAACGCCGGGCGGTCAGGGTGCGGCGCGGCGCGCTAGGACAGGGGACGCCTCTTGCCAGATTCTCGCGAGGCCCTAACACGGCCGGGGAGCCAACTTCCACCCGGGGCCTGTCACTGAGGCTGTCACTCACCCCGCGCAACAACGCGCAACTGGCCGCCACTTGGCGCGCCTTGGACTGCTTGCCGACGAGAGAGCAAGTCGTTGAGAATGCAGGCGTCGCGTGCGATGGACGGAGAGGACTGAAAATCCTGGTGTCGGCGGTTCAATCCCGTCCCTGCCTACCACTTCTTTCCTCGCAGGTCCGCACTCACCCCGCCTTACTTTGTCCTAGGCCGTCTTCATCATTGACGCCCGCATGTATTGGATCTACAAGTCCGACGAGGAGATCCCTCGCCTCCATTCCTCGCTTTCCGTGAACGCACTCATGGTCGAAAGAACAACTCGATCGTCTCTCGGATAGTCTGCGCGTCGAAGGCGACGCCCGATCCAGCGAGCGTTGGGAATACGCGGCCTCCGATCGGTATCGGTGCAATTTTTGTCGCTGAAACGATACCAGGAAGGCGGCGCGCCGCTCAGCCGCCGAGGAGGCGGTCAACCTTCTCGCCGAGCTCCTGGAGCGACAGGTTGGACTTCACGAAGTAGCCCGAGATGCCGAGGGCGCTGACCGCCTGCACGTCTTGCTCGCGGGAAGAATTCGAGAGGATGACGACGGGCATCGCGCGCGTCCCGTCCTCGCTCCGCAGCGCACGCAGCGCGTCGAGCCCGGAGAGCTTCGGCATCAGCATGTCGAGCAGCACCAGGTCGGGCCGCTCGCTCCGCGCCAGGCGCAAGCCCTCCTCGCCGTCGGCCGCCGTCGTCACCGTGTACCCGCGCTGGCGCAGGCTGGCCTCGCACGCCCGGCGCAGGAAGCGATCGTCTTCCACCAGGAGGATCCGTTTCCCTGTGCTCGTCATCGGCCTCGCTCGGATACCGGCAGTGTGAAGATGAACGTGGACCCCTTGCCTTCCTCGGACTCGCACCAGACCTGGCCCGAGAACTTTTCCAGAATCAGCCGGACGATGTAGAGCCCGAGCCCCGTCCCCTCGGTCTCGACCATCTGCACGTTGTCAGCCCGGAAGAACTTCTCGAAGAGGCGCGCCTGGGACGCCCTCGGGATCCCGATGCCGCTGTCCTCGATCGCCCACCGGACGGCGCCGTTCTCGAGTTCCATGCGGATCACCACCGCGCCGCCGGGGGGCGTGTACTTGATCGCGTTCGAGGTGAGGTTCAGGACCACCTGGCGCAGGAGCTGCGGATCGGCCGTGACCGTCGGCACCGAATCCGCGCCCTCCACCGAGAGCCGGTGCCCCTTCTCGCGCACGAGCGTCACCAAGTCGTCGAGCACGCTCCGGGTCAGCTCGCCGACGTCGATCGCCTGGGGAGCGATCTTCAGCTTGCCGCTCTCGAGACGGGACACATCGAGGAGATCATTGACCAGGCCGATCAGCCGCTCGGCCGCCTGGCGCGCGTCCTGGACGTAGCTCGCCGGCTCGTCGGAGAGGGCGGGCGCCTGCTGGGCGAGCTCGAGCATCCACTTGATCCCCGCGAGCGGCGTCCGGAGCTGGTGGGTGACGAAGGAGACGAAGTCGGTCTTCATCTGGGCGACCTGGCGCTCCTGCGTGACGTCCCGAAGCGTCAGCGTCAGCCCGAGGGTGCGGCCCGCCGCGTCCTTCGTCGGCTGTCCGGTCCAGTGGACGATCCGACCCATCCGCCGGAGCTCGAGATCGCCCTCGCCGGCGCGATCCGGATCCTCGAGCAGGACGTGGAGCGCGGCGAAGGCGTGATCGTAGTCGGGCACCGAGCTCCGGTAGCCCGCCAGGAGCTCGCGCAACCCGACGCCGACGGCCTCCTCGGCGTCGAAGCCGAGCAGCTCGCCGGCCCGGCGGTTCACAGCCTGGATCTCGCCGGCGCTCGACACGAGGACGATGCCGTCGGAGGTGGAGTCGAAGATCTCCGCGAGGCGCACCCGCTGCGTCTGCGTCTCCTCGAAGAGGCGCGCGTTCTCGAGCGCGATCGCCAGGTCCTGGCACAGCAAGCTGAACGGCTCGATGCTCGACGCGCTGATGGGCCGCCGGCTCGGCTTGTTGTCGGCGCTCACCACGCCGATCACCCGCTCGCCGACGACGAGCGGCGCGACCACGAAGCGCGTGCTGCGGAAGATCGGATGGGTCCGGTACTCGACGCCGATCGGCGCGACCCGCGCCAGGTCGTCGTCCGACAGCACCGCGATGGGGCGCCGCGTCTGGACGACCTCGTAGAAGGGCCCGGAGGCGGGAGACAGCGGGAGGCGGGCGAACGCGAGGGCGGCCGCCTCTCCGCGACTCTTCACGAGCTCGAGGACGGAGGCGTCCGGCGCGGTCAGGTGCACGCGCACGCGATCGAACCCGACGATCTCGTGCGCGGCCTTGACGAAGGCGGTCAGCCGGTCGTCGCGGTCCCACGACGTCTGCATCGCGATCGCGGCCTGATAGAGGCGGGCGAGGAGCTGCTGGCTCTCCTCGGTCTCGCGGAACAGGCGCGCCTTCTCGATCGCCGTGGACGCCTGGTCGGCGAGCGCGGCCAGCAGGGCGATCTCGTCGGGCAGGAAGTGGCGCGCGCCCTTCGTGTAGACGTTGAGCGTGCCGAGGATCCGGTCGCGGCTCTTCAGCGGGACGCCGATGAACCCGCGATAGCCGTGCTCGACGGCGCCCCGCTTGTGCGCCGGGTCGTAGACCGTGTCCTGCGACAGGTCCTCGACGACGACGGGCGTGCCGGTCGACACGACCCGGCCGCTCAGGCTCTCGGTGGTCTTGATGCGGGGCCGGGTCATCAGGGCGGCCGCCGATTCCGTCCGCGCGCCGACCACGAGATCGTCCCCCTCGACGAGACGGAGCCCTGCGGCCTCGGCGCTCACGAGCCGGGCGGCCTCGTTGACGATCAGCGAGAGGACCTCCTCCGGCTCGTGGACCGCGGCGAGGCGCCGCGAGACCTCGTTCAGGACCTCCAGCCGGTGCTGGTTCCGCTCGGCCTGTTCCCAGAGACGCGCGTTGCGCAGCAGGAGCCCGACCTGGGCGGTGACGCGCGTGAGCAGCTGGAGCTCGGGCTCCGAGAAGGTCCGCCGCGCCGTCCACCAGACCAGGTAGAACGCGCCGACGACCTCCTCGTCGAGCACCAGGGGGAGGAGGAGCCCCGACTGGTGGGCGAACGCGCGGAACAGCTCGTGCGTGAACCGCGGGTCGCGGGCGACGTCGTCGGACCACACGGGCCGGCGCTCGCCCCAGAGCGGGAGATAGAAGCCCTGTTCCCGGAGCGGCAGCCCCGTCGTCGCGAGCGTCGCGAGGTGCTCCTTCGGCACGTGATACGCGGCCGTGGGCACGAGCTCCCCGGTCGCGGGGTCGAGCAGGTAGGCCGCCGCCGTCTCCGCGCCGAGCAGGCGCGCCAGCGCGCGGCTGATCGTCCGCAGCGCCTCCCGGGTGTCGAGGGTGGAGCTGACCGCCGCGGCGATGGCGGCCAGCGTCTCGCTCTCGGCGAGCCGGTCGCCGAGCTCCTGCTGCAGGCCCCAGTTCTCCCGCAGGAGCCGGCGCCGCTCGAACACGCGGCGGACGACCACGCCGAGGCGGTGGAGGTCGACGGGCTTCGGGAGGTACCCCGCGGCGCTCCCCTCCACCGCCTCCATCGCCGCGTCGAGCGTGGCGTGGCCGGCGACGATGATGAACTCGGGCGCCGCGGGGTCGCGCCGCGCCTCCTGCATCACCTCGGGTCCGCTCGTGTCGGGAAGGCGGAAATCCAGGAGGACCAGGCCGATACCGCCCTCGCGGATGCGCCGCAACGCGGCCGCGCCGGTGTGGGCCACGGCGACCGTGTGCCCCTCACCCGTGAGGAACTCGCTCAGGGTCTTCGTGAGACCCGGCTCCTCGTCCACGACCAGGATCGCTTCCTGGTCCTTCATGACACGAGGCTATCACCAAAGAATTCCGAACGCGCCGTTCTGGATGAGGACGACGACGAGCCACGCGAGCTGGACTCCGACGAAGACCGCGCGCCCGCGCTCGGCTCCCGCGCGGACCTGCGTCTTATAGTGGCAGAGCCCGCCGACCACCGCGACCGGGGCGAAGACGGCGCCGTGGTACGTGTCCAGGAGCCCGTAGTGGAGCGCCAGCCCGCCCGCCAAGGTCCAGCCGAGGTAGGCGCCGAGCCAGCACGCGACGACCGAGAGGAGGAGCGAGGCGCGCCCGAGCCAGCGCCTCACGCGCCCTTCCGGTACTCCGGCCGCCAGCGCAGGAGGCGTTGCTCGACCTGCTTGATCCCGAGCGCCATCACGATGCCGATCACGCCCAGCGCCACGAGCGCCACCATCATGTCGGCCGCGTTCAGCGTCCCGAGCGACTGGATGATCAGGTAGCCGAGGCCGCCGCCCGACTCGCCCCCGAGGAACTCGCCGACGACGACGCCGATGAGCGCGAACGAGATGGACGGCGTGAGCGAGGCGAAGGTCCAGGCGAGCGCCGAGGGCACGACGACGGTCCGCATGATCTGCCGCTCGGAGGCGCCCAGGAAGCGCGCCGAGTGGATCAGGTCGGGGTCCACGCTGCGCGCCCCCTGGAACGTGTTGAAGAAGACGATGAAGAACACGATCGTCCACGCCAGCACGACCTTGGCCAGGAGCCCGAAGCCGAAGATCATCGTGATGAGCGGCACCAGCGCGATGCGCGGGAGCGAGTTGAACGCGACGATGTAGGGCTCGAAGACGCGGGCGAGCCGGTCGTTGCGGCCGAGGACGAGCCCGGCGGCGAAGCCCGTGGAGACGCCGACGACGAACCCCCAGAGCGTGGACTGGACGGTCGAGAGGGCCATCGCCCAGATCGTGAGGCGCACCTGGTCGGAGGCGAGGTACGCGAAGCGCCGCGCGATGACCGACGGCCGGCTGACGAAGAACGGGTCGAGCCAGTAGAGGCCGGGCGTCCTCGAGATCGCCTTGATCCCCGTGAGCCACTCCCACGAGCCCAGGAGGACGGCGAGGATCACGAGCCGCCAGAAGATCACGCGCGCCCGGTCGGTCATGCGAACTCTTCCCCGAGCACGTGCCAGATCCGGCTGTACTCGTGCGCGTACTCGTCCGACTCGCGCAGCTTGATGACGTCGCGCGGCCGCGGGAGCGCGACGGCGTGGATGAGCTTGACCCGGCCGGGCCGCCGCGTCATGACGACGACGCGGTCGGCGAGCGTGATCGCCTCCGAGAGGTCGTGCGTGACGAAGACGACCGTCTGGTGGCGCGCCCCCCAGAGGCTCAGGAGCTCGGCGTGGAGGTTGAGCTTCGTGTGCGTGTCGAGCGCGCCGAACGGCTCGTCCATCAGGAGGATCTCGGGCTCGACGACGAGCGTGCGCATGAGCGCGACGCGCTGGCGCATGCCGCCGGAGAGCGTCGCGGGGAAGGCGTCCTCGAACCCCTCGAGCCCGGCGAGGCGGATGCCCTCGCGCACGCGGCGCTCGACCTCGGGGCGCGGGAGCCCGCGGTACTCGAGGCCGAGCGCCAGGTTGCGGGCGACGGTCCGCCACGGGAACACCGTGTCCTTCTGGAAGACGTAGCCCACCTTCGGCGGCACGCCCGCAAGGGACCGGCCGTCGAGCTCGACGGTCCCCGCCGAGGGCGCCACGAGGCCGCCGATCATGTTGAGGATGGTGGACTTGCCGCAGCCGGAGGGCCCGACGATCGCGACGAACTCCTTGTCGAGGACCTCGAACGAAACGTCGCGGACGGCCGGGACCTCGCGGCCTCCCTCGTGGAAGGTCTTCGCGAGGCCCCGGATGACGATGCGCGGCCGGAGGGGGCTCAGGACCGGTACTTCGCCTGGGCCTTCCGGACGAACGAGAGGTCCACGACCCTCGCGAACGGCAGGGGCTTCTCGATCGCCATCGGGATGAAGACCTTCATGCCGTTGTCGTAGTCCTTCTCGTCGATGAGGAAGTCCCAGTCGAAGATCGTCTTGTAGTAACGCACGGACTTGAGGACGTCCTCGCGCTTGAACGTGTCCATGTAGGGCTTGTGGAGGAGCTCGACGACCTCGTCGTCCTTCGCCCGGCGGATCCACTGCTGCGCCCGGTAGTTGGCGTTCACGTACGCCTGCACGAGGTCCGGCGACTTCTCGAGGGTCTCGCGGAGCGTGTAGCCGACGGTCACCGGGATCGCGCCGCCGAACACGCGGTTCCACGCCTTCTCGTCCTGGACGTCGTAGAGGACCTGCCCGAACCCCTCGCCCTCGGCCGCCGACTGCCACTCGGGCACGGCCATGATGGCGTCGAACTTCCCCGCCTTGAGCCCGCCCAGCATCGTCGTCGAGGCGCCGCCGCCGATCCAGTCCACGTAGTCGTTGACGGACTTGCCGTCCGGCGCCTTGGTCTGCTTGAGCACGTACGTCCCGTAGACGTGCGTCCCCGACCCGGGCGACGTCATCGCGATCACGGCGCGGCGCCCGACCAGCTTTCCGTCGGCAAGCCCTTCGACCGACCGGAGGCCCTTGTCCCACAGGTCCTTGCGGACGACGATGTTGGCGTAGCTGCAGCGCGTGTCCGTAGCAAAGAGGATCACGGTCTCGCGCCCTCGCTCCGTCGCCTTGAGCGGATGGTTCGAGTCGCCGAGCCCGAACATTGCCTGGCCCGCGGTCAGCGCGTTGACGACGCGCGCGCCGCCCCCGGGGACGATGAACGACGGGAAGGTCACACCTTCGTCCTCGAAGAACTTCTTCTCCCTCGCGACGAGGTGCTGGCCGTACACGACCGTCGAGACGCTGTGGGCCACGGTGATCGGCTTTGCCGCCTGGGCGCGGGCGACGCCGGACGGGCGGCGCGCCGCAAGCGCGAGGCCGGCGGTCGCGGTCGTGATGAACTGGCGGCGGGTGACACGCATGGCGGTCGTCCTCCTGGGTTGAGGCGAAGGTTCGGCGAAGTGTACGCCGAGCCGTCCCGGGCTGTCAATCGCAACATATTGACACTACAAGGAATTTCGCCCCATAATGTTTGGATGACCCCGACCCCTGCCGCCCCCGTCGCGGTCCTCCGCAGCATGACGGGATTCGGCCGGGCGGAAGTCAGCGGGCAGACGGTTTCCCTCGTCGCGGAAGCGCGCTCGGTGAACCACCGACACCTCGACATGGCGCTCCGGCTGCCGCGCGCGCTCGCCGCGTTCGAGACGGACGCGCGCCGGCTGATCCAGGGACGCCTCGAGCGTGGCCGCGTGGATATCTCGGTCCAGCTCGGCCCCGCGGCCGGGACGCCCGCCCAGCGGGTCAGCGTGGACGCAGCACTCGCCGCCGAGTACGTCGCGCGCGCGCGCGAGCTCGGGCGCACCGTGGGCTCGGACAGCGACGTGACGCTCGCCTGGGTGCTCGAGCGTCCGGGCGTGATGCGCCTCGAGGAGGCGAACGCGCCGGCACCGGAGGCGCTCTGGCCGCTCCTGGCAGAGGTGCTCGCGCGGGCCCTCGACGAGCTCGTGGCGCGGCGGACCGCCGAGGGCGAGGCGCTCGGCACCGAGCTCGGGGCGCTGCTCGCCGACCTGCGCGCTCAGGTGGAGGCCATCACCGCACGCGTGCCCGCGGCGCTCGCGCGCTACCAGGAGCGGCTGCGCGAGCGCATCCGGGCGCTCCTCGGGGAGGCCGCCGTGGACCAGGGCCGGGTGCTCACCGAGGTGGCGGTCTGGGCGGAGAAGACGGACGTGCGCGAGGAGCTCACGCGGCTTGCGGCCCACCTGGAGCAGTTCGCCCTGGTCCTCGGCAAGGGCGGGGCCTGCGGGCGGGCGCTCGACTTCCTGATCCAGGAGCTCAACCGCGAGGTCAACACGATCGCGTCGAAGGCGGACGACCTCGAGATCAGCCAGGCCGCCCTCGCCGCGAAGGGCGCGATCGAGAAGATGCGCGAGCAGGTGCAGAATCTTGAGTAGCGGGGGCGCGGCCGAATGATCCGGCGCCGCGGCACGCTGTTCGTCGTCTCCGCGCCCTCCGGCGCGGGCAAGACGACCCTGTGCCGCGAGATGCGGCTGCGCCTGCCCGAGCTCGCGTACTCGGTGTCGGTGACGACCCGGCCGCCGCGGCCGGGCGAGATGGACGGCGTGGACTTCCGCTTCGTCGGCGAGGGCGAGTTCCGCGCGATGCTCGCGCGCGGCGAGCTCGCCGAGTGGGCGACGGTGCACGGGAACCTCTACGGCACGCCCGCGCGCGCCCTCGAAGACGCCCTGGCCGCCGGCGCGGACGTGCTGCTCGACATCGACACGCAGGGCGCGGCGCAGCTCCGGGCGCGCTACCCGGAGGCCGTGCTCGTCTTCGTCGTGGCGCCGTCGCTGGCGGAGCTGGAGCAGCGGCTGCGCGAGCGCCGCTCGGACCACGAGGGCGAGATCGCGCGGCGCCTCCAGCGCGCCCGCGAGGAAATCGCCCTCTGGCGGCGGTACGATTACCTGATCGTGAATCGAGACGTGAAGGAAGCGATGGAGCAGCTGGCATCGATCATCCAGGCCGAGCGCTGTCGCACCGGGCGCCTCGGCCTGAATTTCCCCGACCTGGAGGTACCCAAGTGATGACGTTCCCCTCGCTCGAAGGCGCCCTGAACAAGGTGTCCAACCGTTACCTGCTCGTGGTGCTCGCCGCGAAGCGCTCGCGGCAGATCAACCGCGGCGCGATGCCGCGCGTGGAGACCCGGCACAAGAAGCCGACCAGCACCGCGCTCGAGGAGATCGCGGCCGCCAAGGTCGAGTACCGCGTGAAGGAAGAGGGCGAGACGTCCAAGACATGAGCCTGGCGGGACGGGAGCTGATCCTCGGCGTCACCGGGTCCATCGCGGCGTACAAGGCTGTCTACCTGCTCCGCGAACTGACCCGGCTCGGCGCCGGGGTCACCGTCTGCCTCACCGAGCACGCGCGGGCGTTCGTGGGCCCGCTCACCTTCCGGACGCTGTCGGGCCGGCCCGTCCTCACGGACCTCTTCGACCCGCAGAGCCCCGACGCCGTGGAGCACGTCGCGCTCGCCGAGCGGGCCCACGCGGTCGTCGTCGCCCCGGCCACCGCCAACCTGCTCGCGAAGGCGGCACACGGGATTGCCGACGACTTCCTCACCACGCTGCTCCTCGCGGCGCGCGGGCCCGTGGTGATCGCGCCGGCGATGGACGGCGGCATGTGGGAGCACCCGGCAGTCCGGGCGAACGTCGCGACGCTGCGGGCCCGTGGCGTCACGGTGCTCGAGCCGGATGCGGGAGCGCTCGCCTCGGGCCTGTCGGGCCGAGGCCGCTTCCCCGATGTGGACGCGATCGTCGAGGCGCTCGAGCGCGCGCTCGCGCCGGCGCGTGACCTCGCCGGCGACCGCGTGCTGGTCACGGCGGGGCCGACGCGCGAGCCGATCGACCCGGTGCGCTACATCTCCAACCGCTCGTCGGGCAAGATGGGCTACGGCCTCGCGGCCGCGGCGCTCCGGCGCGGCGCCGAGGTGACGCTGATCTCCGGCCCGACCGCCCTCACGCCCCCGCCGGGCGCGGTGTTCGTGCCCGTGCAGACGGCCGAGGAGATGCGCGAGGCGGTGCTCCAGCACCTCCCGTCGGCCACGGTCGTCATCAAGGCAGCCGCCGTCGCGGACTACCGGCCGAAGCAGGCGGCGGCCGCCAAGATCAA
>Ga0209108_10002148_pt1 | contig 11395 bp, 9 predicted proteins | sample Rifsed10ft1_FD_184003 | JGI IMG/M metagenome (GOLD analysis project Ga0209108, IMG submission 184003) | Soil microbial communities from Rifle, Colorado, USA - sediment 10ft 1 (version 2) | ecosystem: Environmental > Terrestrial > Deep subsurface > Rock core/Sediment | place: Rifle, Colorado...
CGATTATCCTACTGCCCTGGCAGTGGAGCGGGCTGGAATCGACTCCATCCTGGTCGGCGATTCTCTGGGCATGGTGGTGCTGGGTTATCCCAATACACTGCCGGTCACCATGGAAGACATGCTTCACCATTGCCGCGCGGTTTCACGTGGAGCCAGCCATGCCATGCTAGTCGGCGATATGCCCTTCATGTCGTACCAGGTCTCGGTTGCGCAAGCCGTAGCCAACGCGGGCCGCTTCCTGCAGGAAGCCGGTATGGACGCTGTGAAGCTGGAAGGCGGCCGCGACCGTGCCGAAGCAGTCCGCCAGATTGTTTCCGCCGGTATCCCGGTTATGGGTCATCTGGGTCTCACGCCGCAGAGTGTCAATGTCTTCGGCGGCTTCCGTCCACAGGCCCGTACAAGTTCAGCCGCCAAGCGACTTATCGACGATGCCTTTTCTCTTGAAGAGGCAGGCATCTTCAGCCTTGTGCTTGAATCGGTGCCAGCTCGACTGGCAGAGTGGATCTCTCAAAAACTTTCGATCCCAACGATCGGCATTGGCGCCGGCTTGGGCTGCGATGGGCAAGTCTTGGTCACCCACGATCTGCTCGGCTTCTTCGATCGTTTCACTCCAAAATTCGTCAAACAATATGCCAACCTGCATTCGGCGATGGGCGATGCCTTCACCCACTTCAAGGATGATGTGGAAAATCGCCGCTTCCCAACTGAAGATCATTCCGTATCCATGAAGGATGAGCAATGGCAGGCACTCTTAAAGGAATTGAGTGAAAGTGTCTGAGTGCAGCGAGTAACTCAGATTGATATGAGCACAACAACTGATGGGCATAGAAACATGGATTATCTTTTCATTTGCCGAGGATGGGGTTAGTAAATGAATAGCAACGAGCCGGTATTGATCGTAGGCACAGGCGCTCTGGCTTGCCTTTTCGCTGCGCGCCTTGCGGCTGCCGGTAACCACGTGCGCATGCTCGGTACTTGGCCGGAAGGTCTGACGGCACTAACAAAACTTGGCGTCACATTAGTGCAGGAGGACGGCTCACTCCACAGCTATCCAGTCAAAGCGAGTGTAAATCCCTCCGATTTTGCTGGAGTTCAACACGCGCTAGTACTCGTGAAATCTTGGCAAACCGATCGCGCCGCGGGGCAGCTCTTCGATTGTTTAACGGCAGACGGCGTTGCACTCACCCTGCAGAATGGTTTAGGCAATCGTGAAAAGTTGGTTGCCAAACTGGGTACGGAGCGCGTCGCTTTCGGCATTACTACAACTGGTGCCACGTTGTTAAGCCCAGGGCAAGTACGTCCAGGTGGTGAAGGCAAGATTACCGTGGCGAACCACGCTCGCATCGCTCCACTGGCAGAATTGCTCTCAGGTGCTGGTTTTCAAATCGTAACCGCTGAAAATGTCGACACACTAGCCTGGGGCAAGCTCGTGGTGAATGCAGCCATCAATCCATTGACCGCTCTACTAGGTGTCACCAATGGGGAAATACTGAAACGTCCCGCAGCTCGTGAACTCAACTCAAAACTGGCAAACGAAGTTGCAGCGGTGGCAGCCAAGAAGAATATTCCCCTCCCTTTTGATGACGTCGTAAAGGCCGTCGAAGATGTCATTGAACGGACCGCGGATAACCAATCTTCCATGCTGCAAGACGTGCGCCGCGGCGCGCAGACTGAAATCGACGCCATCAATGGTGCCGTTGTTGAAGCCGGGCGCGAGGTTGGCGTGCCTACTCTGGTAACCGAAATTATGTGGAAACTGGTTAGCGCTTTGCGAGTGTCGCAATGAAGCAGGTTGTCACGCTAGATGAACTACGCAAGGCTCGAGCGGAATTAAAGAGCCCGGTCGGTTTTGTGCCGACGATGGGCTTTTTGCATCAGGGCCACATTTCGCTGGTTGAGCTTGCAAAACAAGATTGTGCGTCTGTAGCCGCCAGCATTTTTGTCAATCCCGCTCAGTTCGGCCCCAAAGAAGACCTTAACGCTTACCCTCGCGATCTTCCTGGTGACCTGGAAAAACTTCAGGACGCCGGCGTGGATTTGGTCTGGCTTCCCACACCGGATATGGTCTATCCGAAAGGGTTCAATACCTGGGTAAATGTAGAAGGGGTGAGCGATCCACTCGAAGGAGCCATGCGTCCCGGTCATTTCCGCGGCGTCGCCACTGTTGTTGTCAAATTGTTCAACGCGGTTCAACCAGATAAAGCGTATTTCGGGCAGAAAGATGCTCAACAAGTGGCCGTGATCAAGCAAATGACCCGCGATCTTAATTTCCCGATCGGGATTGTTGTCGGGCCAACGGTTCGCGAGTCAAATGGTCTGGCCATGTCCAGCAGGAATAGTTACTTGAATCCCGCTGAGCGCAAAGCTGCCACAGTGCTCTACCGCGCACTGAGTGCTGGGCAGTCCGCATACTCTTCGGGCGAGAGCGATGCTGAAGCATTGTGCATTTTAATGCGCACGACCATCGAGGCTGAACCATTGGCTAGACTGCAATATGTTTCATGCGCAGACATACAAACCTTGCAGGAACTCAACAGAGTCAAAGATGGCGCTCTGCTCTCTATGGCAGTTTATATCGGCAAAACGCGCTTGATAGACAACATCATATTGGAAGCAAGTAGTAAATGAATAATCTCGAGTCTCTAATCTCCAATCTCTCTTCACTACTCACAATTCCTGTTTGCGAGGGAATCTATGCTCCTAACCATTGATGTTGGCAACACCAATATCACCCTGGGTCTTTACGATGGCGACACGCTTGGCCCCCGCTGGCGCATCGCCACCGAGCACGACAGCATGCCGGATGAGTATGGTTTGCAATTCAGTGCCATGTTTGCCCACGCCGGGGTTCCAGTGGGATCTCTGACCGGCATCTGCATGGCTTCTGTGGTTCCCCCGCTCACAGGTAAGGTTGTCGAGGCCTGTCGCAATTATTTGCAAAAGGACCCGCTCATCGTGGATGCGGGCGTTAAAACCGGCGTGCGCGTGCTCTATGAGGATCCCAAAGCAGTCGGCGCCGACCGCATCGTTGATGCCGCCGCCGTGCAGCACCTTTATGGCGGCCCAGCCTGCGTCGTTGATTTCGGCACCGGTACTACTTTTGATGCCATCACCGCTCAAGGTGAATACCTGGGCGGCGCGATTGCGCCCGGCATTGGTATTGCCGCCGAGGCACTGTTTTCCGCAGGAGCTAAGCTTGTGCGCGTGGATTTACAACGTCCGCCTGGCGTCATCGGCCGCAATACCACCCACGCGTTGCAATCTGGGTTGCTGTTTGGCTACGTAGGTCTCGTGGAAGGCCTTGTCAGCCGTTTCCGTGATGAACTTGGACCTGATATGAAAGTGATCGGCACTGGTGGCCTCGCTGAAGTGGTGGCCCGTGAAACTAAGGTTATCAAGATCCTAGCTCCATGGCTCACACTGGATGGTCTTCGAATTATTTGGGGGCTGAATCAATAGATTATGGCAAAACGAATTGCGTTTGCAACGCATGAGGGATTTCCAAACTTGACGGACGACGACCGGCTGGCAGCCGACGCATTGGCGAAGCGCGGCTATAAAGTCGAAGCGGCATTATGGACCGACCTCTCGGCAAATTGGTCGAACTACTCGGCAGTGGTCATCCGCTCTTGTTGGGATTACCACCTGAAGCCGGATGAGTTTCGAAATTGGTTAGACAGATTAGAACATGAGAATGTTGCGCTCTGGAACCCGTACGGTGTCGTCCGGTGGAACTTGGACAAGTCTTATTTAAGTGATTTGCAGAAACAAGGCGTTCCTGTATTGGATTCAGTGTGGATTGCTGAGGGTGCGAATACAGACGTAGTTGAGTTAATGCGGAACAAAGGTTGGCGGCAAGCGGTGGTCAAGCCCATGATTTCGGCCGCAGCCAATGAAACATATCTCGTCATTGCGAGCGGAACGAAGCAATCCCCGCCACTGAATTCAATTCTTCATAAGATAAAGGGCGGTGTGATCGTCCAGGATTTTGCCGAGGAAATTCAGAAAAGTGGGGAATGGTCTCTGATCTTTTTCAACAAGCAATACAGCCACGCAGTGATCAAGCGCCCCCAGAAAGGCGATTTCCGTGTGCAGCGAGATTTTGGTGGAACTGCCCAACCCAAGGAAGCTCCTCTGCGTCTAGTCGATCAGGCTCAATCGATTCTTGAAGGGATCGAAGGCGACTTGCTCTACGCTCGAGTGGATGGCATCGAGCGAGATGGTCAACTGTTTTTGATGGAGCTTGAATTGATCGAGCCCCATCTGTTCTTTGAGATGCATTCCCAAGGCGCAGAACGCTTTGCCGATGCACTAATAGAGACATTATCCGCGAAAGTGTGATTTGATGACGGTCCTGGCATCAAAAAAAATGCTGCTTGGCGTCACAGGTTCAATTGCCTGCTATAAAGCTGCGGACTTGGCATCAAAGCTAACTCAACTCGGCGCCGACGTGGACGTGGTTCTAACGTCAGCGGCTACGCAGTTTGTTACTCCACTTACCTTTCAATCGGTAACCGGACGCAAGGCATACGTAGACTCCGACCTTTGGGGTGCCGAGGGACATGTATTGCATGTGAACTTGGGCCGGAACGCCGATTTGATTGCGATCGCACCGGCCACGGCGAACACGCTGGCAAAACTGGCTCATGGGCAAGCCGACAATCTGCTAACTCTTGCGGTGCTAGCCAGCAAAGCGCCATTGCTTATAGCACCCGCAATGGATGGGGGCATGTATGAACATTCAGCAACCCAGGCCAATCTGGAGATATTGAAATCCCGCGGTACCACCATTGTGGGGCCCCAGAGCGGACATCTTGCATCCGGCTTGAATGCATTGGGCCGCATGACTGAACCTGCCGAATTGCTGGGTCACATTCGCCGCTTGCTTGGCAGAAATGGTCCTCTGACGGGGCGAAAGGTGATTGTCACCGCTGGAGGTACTCATGAAACCATCGACCCGGTGCGTGCCATCACCAATAGATCGTCAGGCAAACAGGGCTACGCTCTGGCGCAAGGCGCAGTGGATCTTGGAGCCGAGGTTACGCTGATTTCCGCACCTACCTCTTTAGCTGCTCCGATAGGGTGCGCAGTGATTTCAGTCACAAGTGCAGAGGAAATGGGCGACGCTGTGCTGTCAGGCGCTAAAGATGTTGATGTGCTGCTTATGGCGGCCGCTGTAGCCGATTTTCGACCTGATAAACTATCGAAACAGAAGATCAAACGTGTCGAGGGCATCCCTGAAGTCACTTTGGTTGCCAATCCCGATGTTCTCGTTGAGCTCAGTAAATCGACAAGCAAGAAACCAAAGGTGGTTGTAGGCTTTGCCGCTGAAAGCAAAGACCTGCTGAAGAACGCTCAGCAAAAACTGGAAACAAAGAAATTGGATCTGATTGTGGCAAACGACATCTCAGCTGAGGACGCCGGCTTTGAAGTGGATTCGAATCGAGTTTTGTTGCTCGATAAATCCGGAAAACACGAACAATTGCCTTTAATGTCGAAAGAGGAAGTAGCTCGAATTGTATTGCAACGCGTTGTTGAATTGCTCGGGAAATGAAAAGACCTCGCTTGAGCGAGGTCCATGGTTTGATGTCATCTAGTCGGCATTCCTCAGTCTGCGGGCCAGAATTACGACCACCAACAAAACCGCCGCGGCCGCTAGTAGTCCGGGTGCGCCGATGTCGTCAGCAAAACCACTATTCGGTAGCACACTTGGAGTCAATGTTGGGGTGCCGGGTGTCGATGTTGGACCGGTCGCCGTCACCGCCTGAGTTTGTGCCAGCGCCGCCTGGGTAAGCAAGGCATTGACAGTCTGCGTGGCCGGGTCTGAGGTATTCGTGATCAGAGGGGTGTTTGTTGGCCTTGGTGTGTTAGTCCTACTTGGAGTTGAACTGGCTGTTCTAGATGCAGTCGGTGTATTGGTTGCTTGGACTTGAGCCAGGGCTGTTGCGGTAAGTTCAACTGCGGACAGGCCCGGTTCCGCGGCTTCCTGCCCAGGGAGAATTACCAAAGCGTAAATGACGATTGCAATGAGGGATAGCAGAAGGATAGCGCCCAACGTACCGGCTACAACAACGAAACGGTTGCCGCTTCGCCTGGGCGGTTCCGGCCTAGGCTCTTCCGGAAGATCTAGTTCAGTGTCATTCAGCATAGTGCTGGGTTACTTTACCCTAGAAGCTCGAGGTTTACCAGCGGAATGCCCACCTCACCTTTTCCGAGCAGTTTTACCGATGCTCCAGTTGCATGTAAGCCGCTTGGATAATATGTTGAAGAAGGTAATAGCGCAGTGATGTCGCCGATCAAACCCCGTTCAGCGCCGACGAGAATATGCACAGCTTGCCCGACTCGGAAACTCTGCATGGGCACCGCCTGTGGCGGCTTGCCAGCGTCGGGTATCGGGATGATCACTTCGGGTCTATCCCCATTTAGGGGATTAGGGTATTGCGCATTTAGGGTTGCGGTTTCCCCACTGACGGTGCTAAACAACTTGAAGGCATCTTCGTTCATCGGGGTTTTACCAAAACCCTCAATCAAGACAATCGGATAAGCCAGCTTCAGCGCCAACGGCAATAACTTGGTGGTCAGGCTACCTAAAACCAAGCCGCGTATCGGAACTTGAGCCGCTAGTTCAAGTGCCTGGCGGTGTTCGCACGTGCCTGCGACTAGAATTGCCCCACGCAGGCTCATATCGACCTGGTCAGCAGTTAAGGCTTGGTCCTGCCTATCCCCAACTAAATGCAGAATCCCTTCTCCTAAGCGTTTGTTTCCCCATACTCCCTGAACCCAGGCGCCAACGCATTCGATAGTCACTCCCCGCCCCGGGTCAATATCAGTTATCTGCCCCGGAACACGCGCCTGGAGCAATGAAGATTCATCGCTTACCTGTAATAGGATCTGCGCTTCGCTGATCGCCGCGATTTGCCCTGCGGCTGGAGCGCGCAATTGCCTGTTGCCCACGCCGCGTCGCCCCGCAATAATGGTGCCTGCCTCCACTTGTTCACCCACCCCCCGCTGGATGAGCTTTGCAGCTCGATCAACTGACATTCCTAAAGCGCGTGCAGAATCAAGGATGAGATGGCTAGCTTCCAGGTTGGCTCGAGCTACCGCATCTGACGAATGAACGACATCTCCGATTTTTACTAGGACCTGACCATCTACAGGGAGCCGGCGATTCCGGCGGATCGTGGTCAATGGCTGGATGTAGCTTACGGGGGCGATCATTCTCAGCTTCTAGTCAGTGCGTCTTGCCAGGTTTTCAAAACCTCCTGGCGCCGATTAAAAGAAGTAGGAACTTGGATTGGTCGACCTCGGGCATCGATGATCAATCCAAACACCCCTCCAACCACACGGCGGACCCAGCCGCCGCGGCCAGGACCAAGGCCAATGTTCACATTTTGCAGCGGCTGAACATATACATCGGCTACATGGCCAGCTGACAATGGAATGGTTGAAATTCCTCCTTCGCGAACTTCGACCACATCCTCCTTTCGCCCTTCGCGCACTATTTGAATACGCAACAACGCACTGCCATTTCCACGTGTATTGCCTACCGGAGAGATCACGGTTCCCAGATTAATAAATGAATTTGATTCCAGCACATGCACGGCCAATAAAGGATCGATCTCAGCGCCAACACCCACTGCGTTAACCAAACTGTTTTGATCGAGGATCACCGTAGTGATACCCACTGGTTGGAGCGCGTCTAGGATTATCAATAAACTTTGCTCCATGCGCGGCGCCTTTGACACGGCAGAACCGCTGACTAGGATGCGATCGAACCATGGCACTGTCCCAGCCAAAGGATAAATTGCGTTGGGTGGGAAGAGGTCTAGACTTTTGCCAATCGCAAGACGCATTACCTGGCGTGCGACAGCTTGTTCGATAGCTAACTCTTCCTGGCTGGCAGGCAACGCACGCGCAAACATAGGTTTGTTGTGCAAATAATCCAAAACAAAATCTTCAGAAAGATCATAAGGTAACCAGCGCATGATCTGGGCCAGATGAGTTTCGGCGATCATGCCAGGCAGGCTGCCACCCACGCCCAAATCCGTGAAAACACGCTGTTGTAAATCGCCGGCAAAGGCAGAGGCCACTAGGGTATTGGATGCACCAATGTCAATGCCAAGCATTCCTTTCGGCGCATCGATAACATTGCTCAAGAAACGCACAACCCGACCCAGAGAGAGTGCCGGTGTACGGATTTGCCCTTCTGAAAGATCTCGCAATTCCTTGAGGCCACTCAATTTTTTTGCTTGGATTTCAAAATAAATCGTATTCAATATCTGCAAAGCGGGTCCTAAACTCTCTTGATCCAAATTCGGCCGTATATTGGGGCTGTGAAGCAATGTCGTTAGCGCGCCAAGTAAGTTATCAATTTCCTCCTGCAGGTTTTCATTGCCCACAAATAGTACATGTGGACGTTGGTTTTCGGGAATCAAATTCAATGCCAATGCCAAATAGTTGACTAATCGAATCACGGATCGCGAGGCGCCGCGATTCGTTCCTCCGGCTACCACAACCAGATCAGGAAGAGTCTGACAAATCGCGTCGATAAAAGCCTCAGGCCGGCGACGGTCGTTGAGGCTCAGGCTTTCCACTACGTGACAATAGGATGACCGCACCAGCTTATTGACGCTGTCGAACGAAACTTCGCTGAGCAGCCCCACAGTCACTACTTTCAACGGTGGGCCACCCGAGAAGGTGATGCCTACGGCATTCGCGCCAACCCCGTCTACATTCTCGTGTGAAATCAGCAGCCCGCGATCCGAAAGGAAAGTGCGCCCAGTAAATTCTTGCAATTGATCAATAGCTTCCAGGACGCCGAGATTTATGTCGAAGGCGGGCGCGCCAATTGTACTGGGGGCTTCGCCGGCTGCCAGGAAGCGGTAACGCCCCTCGACGTTGTCAAAGAAAAAGGCGCGGGTGTTGACACTACCCACATCGATCGAAACCAACGACAGGCTTTGTGTGGAGCTTGGCCCTATCATTGCAATCCAAACAAAGAATTCACGACGTCACGCAGGAAGGAAACACGTTCGATCAATGCGCCTAGAGTGGCCTGCAGCACACCTGTAAACAAAGTTGCCAATGCTATTGCGATGAACACAGTGCCAAGTCGGGCTAGCGCGTCAATAAAAATGTTGCGCTGTGGTTCCTGCTTGCCGCGGCTTTGCGCACCGAAATGGAAATAAGCTAACGTGCTCGTGGTGGCCAATAGCAGAATAATGCCTTCAAAAATGATCTGGATACCTTCACCGTAATAGCCGCCCTGCAAAGCTAAATCGAAAGTTCCCACATCGAAGAAGCCGGCTGCTGCACCGACCTGCGGGATCAATGTTCCTTGTATTGCGCCACCAATAGCCAACGCAGCTCCTACGCCGACAAGCAGCGCAGTCACCGGTGAACCCAGGCGCGTAGCGCGCGCAGACAGTTTGGTAAGCAGCAGTGTTGTAAGTCCAACGCGTACTGCCAAATCGAGTACATCCTTGGTTGGCGTGCCTGCAAGCTGATCGAGGATTGGATATGCCAATTGCGGTAGCACAACATCCTGCACTGCGATGGCCGCTGTGTATCCCGCGGCGACACCAACGAACAGGTACAACACGCCACGGAAGATCGGGTTATCGCGGAAGGCGTACGAAAGTGTGATCAGTGTCAGCACCGCGGCAATGACTAGCCCGATTTGTGCGAGGAGTTCAGGATTAATTTCCAAGCTGATCACCCGCCGGCTTTGTTTCCGGTTCGGTATATGTAATCTTTGTTGCTGTACGTTCAAGTCGCATGTGGGTCAGACGGCCAGATAAACCGCCAAGCAAAATGAGCAGCAGAATAGCACCCAATCCAAAACTATATGCATCCCAGAGATCACGTCCACCACCAACTTCTTGTGAACGTAAGCGTTCGTAAAGTACTGCCCCTTGCACGCCGCTTACAATCCCTTGTAGGGTCTGTGGTACGCCTTGTAAATAAGGCCGTAGCAGAGGTGCTGCCTGAGCGCTGGTAATTGCGATGAGTCCATTGGGAAATTCAGAGGCGCCCTGCTCGATCCATATCCTCGCGTCGTCGGCGTTGCTACTCACTACGAGCACGAGTGCAAAATCGGATACGCTGTCGATGGAATCGAATGCGGGACTGGTCCAGGGATTCAAGCCTAGCGCGCTCATAGAAACTGTGGCACTGCGCGGATCACTGAAGAAACTACGCAATGCGGCCATGCCTCCTGATAGATAACCCAAGTTGGTGTAGTTACCTTCGGCACCAGCCGGCTGATTGGCCAGTTCCTCTTGCAACAACCTCTCGACAATTCCAGGACCTGTTGGTTGTGTTGAGATAAACACAAGCCGCGCTTGTCTTTCCAGCAAATGGTTGATTACTGCTGTGATCGCAGCCTTAGTCTCTCCGTACAAAGCAGGTTGCAGGTCGAGCCCAATCAGGACAGGGGCTTCGCTTGGCAAAACATCGATTCGATTAAACACTGCCGCGTTTTCAGGTAATAAATCTGGCTCCGGACGCGGTGCCAGTTGGCTTTGACTGAGAAGAGGAACCAGCACGGCAACAAAAATGGCCGTGCCAATTAAAGTGTTAATCAGGCGGATCGGCAATGCCACTTGATGGCCTTGATCACCTTTGGGCTTACCTTCTTCCTCGAGCATTTTCTTGAATGCCGCAGCATGCTGGCTCTGGCTATCGGTAACCTCAAGGCGGGCAGAATAAACAGGGGGTTTGAAAGATTGGATCGCGTCCGGTTCGGCTGGTAAAACGCCACTTAGCCCAGCTAACGGACCGCCTATTTTCTCGGCGCTCGGCAACATTTCCTCAGAACGCGTGTCTTCCTGCGGGAATGCGCCGCCTGGTCGAATAGCTTCCAGCCAACTGGGTAATACCCCAGGGATAAGTTCTGGTTCAGTGCCTTCAGTAAATGCGGGAATGTGCGGCGCGAGCTCATCTTCTTTGATGGCTGTTCCTTCCACTTCACCCAGTTCTTCCAACCAATCTGGAAATTCGCGTCTGGGCGATTCGGGTTGAGGGACTTCTGCCGCCGGTTCTTCATTAATCCATTCTTGGGAGGGCTGCTCAGGAGTATCCTCAATTGGCTCTTCCGCCATCGGTCCTTGTGAAAAGACTTCGCGCTCGTGATTAGGTCGGGTTTCCACGGCGCGGCTGGGAATGATCGGTTGTGTGTCGCTGAGCGCATTCTCTGGTTTTTGGTGGCTGTCTGTTTCCGGTCCTGACTCGGGGAATCCATATCGCTGACGGATGTCGCGCAACCAATCAGGCTCTTCTTCATCGGGTTCAGGCGCAGAACTATCTTCGCCCTCGGGCGAAGTTGGCTCTTGCGACTGGCGTTTACGCAGAGCCTTCAGCCAATCAGGCAGGCTTTCTTCGGGGTCTTGGCCGG
>Ga0209108_10002151_pt1 | contig 11387 bp, 10 predicted proteins | sample Rifsed10ft1_FD_184003 | JGI IMG/M metagenome (GOLD analysis project Ga0209108, IMG submission 184003) | Soil microbial communities from Rifle, Colorado, USA - sediment 10ft 1 (version 2) | ecosystem: Environmental > Terrestrial > Deep subsurface > Rock core/Sediment | place: Rifle, Colorado...
CCCGCCGCAACGCCGTTCACCGCCGCGATCACGGGCAGGGGGAGCTTGCGCAATCCCAGGATCAACGGCTTGTAGTTGCGCTCGATCGATTCACCGAGATCTACGCGTTCGCCACCCGGGGCGACAGCGCGATCCGCCAGGTCCTGACCCGCGCAGAAGCCGCGCCCTGCGCCCGTCAGGACGAGCACACGCGCGCCGTCGCGCACTACTCGACCCAACGCATCGCGCACTTCCGTGTGCATCGCCGCGTTGAAGCTGTTGAGCTTGTCGGGCCGGTTGAGCGTCAGGCGGGCGATTCCGCCGGTCAGATCGAACAGGATGTTGTCGTACGCCATCTCGTGATCCTAATCAGCAGGTGTGGGGGCGCCGTGTCCGGGAGGTCCTTTCGAAAACGCCGTAAACCCATCCGTGGGGGCTCCGACGAAAACGTCCTGTTTTCGACGGTTTCGAAAGGACCTCACCGAACCCGACGCCCCCAGCGTTAGCGTTAGTCATTGGACACCCGTTCAGCGTTGATCGTAGTCCAGCTCGAGCTCTGGCGCCGTCGGTCTCGACTGGCAGGCGAGGATGAAGCCCGCCTCGACCTCCCACGGTTCAAGGGCGTAGTTCTGCGCCATCTCGACCGCGCCCTTGACGACCTTGGTACGACATGTCGAGCACACGCCCGCGCGACACGAGAACGGCAGATCGAGCCCGGCGCGTTCAGCGGCCTCCAGCACCGTCTCGCCAGCCTTCGGCATGGAGAAAGCCCGCCGCCGCCCATCCAAGACGATGGTCACCAATGTGCTCTCTTCCTCGCGCGCAACCCGGGTGGCACCGGCTTGAGCCGCGCTCGCACGCTCGGTAACCGCAAATCGTTCGCTGTGTATGTGCTCGGCGCCGACATCCAGCCCGGCGAGCGCGGTCGAGACATTGTCGATCATGTCAGCGGGCCCGCAGAGGAAATACTCATCGATGTCCCTGGGCTCGAACAGCGCGCCGGCGAGTTGTCGCACCTTGTCGCCGCCGAGCCGTCCGTTGAGCAGCTCGACCTCCTGGGGCTCACGCGTGAACAGGAAGTTGAGCGACAAGCGCGCCAGGTGGACGTCCTTGAGCGCCAGCAGTTCCTCGAGAAACATGATCCGTGCCGTGTCGCGGTTGCCGTAGAAGAGGAAGAAGCGGCTGTGCGGCTCCGCCGCCAACACGGTCTTGGCAATCGACAGTACCGGCGTGATGCCGCAACCGGCGCTGAATGCCGCATAAGTCTTGCGGTGTCGCGGATCGATCCGCGTGTGAAAGCTGCCATTCGGTGCAAGTACATCGAGGGTGTCGCCGACGCGAATCTTGCTCGCAAGATGCCTGGACAGCCGGCCATGAGAATGCACTCGCACGCCGATGCGGAGCTCCGCATCACCAGGCGCGCTCACGATGGAGTATGTCCGTCGGAGCTCCTCGCCACCGAGATGGAGTCGCACGCCGATGTGCTGGCCAGCCTCGAAGCGGTATTCGTCGCGCAGCGTCGCCGGAATCTCGAAGCCCAGACAGACGGCATCCTGCGCATCGGCGCGCACTTCAATCACTCTAAGTGGATGAAACTTCAACATGCCGTGCCGTGGGGCAGTTGGCCGTTCAGATGCACTTGAAGTAGTCGAACGGCTCGGCGCAGCTGATGCAGCGGTAGTGTGCCTTGCAGGGTGTGGAACCGAACTCGCTGATACGCTCCGTCTGAGTCGAGCCGCAGCGTGGGCACGCGATCTGGGGCTGCGCAAACAGGCGACGCACGGTTGCCACGGCCACCGCCGGCGGTGCAATGCCATAACGTCGCAATTTCTCGCGACCACCGGGGGTGATCCAGTCGCTGCTCCACGGTGGCGACAGCACGTCGACCACGTACGCCTGTGGGTATCCGCTGGAGTGCAACGCACGCGCAATCAAGCGCCGGATCACTTCCGTCGCCGGGCAGCCGGAGTAAGTCGGCGACACGCCGACTTCTATGCCGTCGTTCCCGGCGCGTCGAACGTGCCGAACGATGCCGAGATCGATAACCGACAGGACGGGAATCTCCGGGTCCATGACGCGCTCGAGCAGCTCGCGAACGCTCGCCTCAAGGTCGGAGACGGCCGTGCTGCTGGCCGTTCCAGGAGGCGCTTCGGGACCCGCCGCGCTCACCACTGAGCCCCGGGATATGTGCGCTGGAGGAACTGCATCTCCGCCAGAAGATAACCGAGATGTTCGGTGTGCTGACCACTCTTGCCGTGCCATGGATACTGAACATCCGTCGGGCGCGTCAGTGTCGCCTCACCCAGCACTTCGTCGATTCTGGCGAGCCACTTTGGCCGTAGCGTCTCGAGCCGTGGCCCGACGCCAAGCGTCGCCATCTCCTCATCAAGTGCATCAGCGGTGAAAAGCTCGGCGGTGAAGCGCCACAGTTCGTCAAGCGCAGACTGCCCTCGCGACTTGCTCTCCGGCGTGCCATCGCCCAAACGCACCACCCAACCCGCGCTATAGCGGAAGTGATAGCGCGTCTCCTTGAGCGCCTTCGCAGCGATTTCGGCAAGACGCCGGTCGCTCGAACGCTGCAGTTCGTCGTAGAGCTGGAGCTGCCAGGCATCGATCAGCAACTGGCGAACGACGGTGTGTCCGAAGTCACCGTTGGGTTGCTCGGCCAGGCTGACGTTGCGGTACTCCGCGCCGTCCCTCAAGTAGGCGAGCTGATCCTCACCGCGACCCTTCCCCTCGAGTTCACCGGCGTAGCTCAGCAGCAGTCGCGCCTGGCCGATCAGATCGAGCGACAGGTTCGCGAGCCCCAGATCCTCCTCCAGGGCGGGCGCATGCCCGACCCATTCGCCGAGCCTCTGGCCGAGAACGAGACTCGTATCCGCGAGTCGCAGCACGAAGGAGAAGCGTGCATCGCTCACAGGTTCTTCACCTCGTCGGGAATCGCATAAAACGTCGGGTGACGGTACACCTTGTCCTTTGCCGGTTCGAACAAGGCATCGGCATCCTGCGGATCCGAAGCGGCGATCTGCGAGGACGGCACGACCCAAATGCTGACGCCTTCCTGGCGCCGCGTGTACACGTCGCGCGCGTGTTCGATCGCCATGCGCGCATCTACGGCGTGAATGCTGCCGACATGTTTGTGCTCGAGACCCGAACGTGCGCGGATGAACACCTCGAACAGCGGCCACTCGCGTTCCTGATCGCTCATCTTGCCCTCCCGCAAATCACGCGGCGCTCGCGGCGCTCGCGCGTCGCTTGTCGGCATAGGCCAACGCGGCCTCGCGCACCCAGCGCCCCGCCTCATGCGCCTGCCTGCATGCTTCGAGCCGCTCGCGATTGCACGGACCATTGCCCTTGAGCACCGCGTGAAACTCCGCCCAGTCGATCTCGCCAAAGCGATAGTGCTGGGCGGCTTCGTCCCACGCGAGCGCGGGATCCGGCACCGTGAGGCCAAGGAACTTCGCCTGTGGCACGGTGATATCGACGAACTTCTGCCTGAGCTCGTCATTGGTGAAGCGCTTGATCTTCCACCGCATCGATTGCGCAGTGTGCGTCGACTGCGCATCGCTGGGGCCGAACATCATCACCGATGGCCACCACCAGCGATCGAGCGAAGCCTGCGCCATCGCCTTTTGTGCCGGCGTGCCGCGGGCGAGAGTGAGCATGATCTCGAAGCCCTGCCGCTGGTGAAAACTCTCTTCCCGGCAGATGCGCACCATCGCGCGCGCATACGGCCCATAGGAACAGCGACAGATGGGGATCTGATTCATGATTGCCGCGCCATCCACCAGCCAGCCGATCGCGCCCACGTCCGCCCAGGTCGGCGTGGGGTAGTTGAAGATGCTGGAGTACTTGGCCGCTCCACTCAGGAGCTGCGCGATCATTTGATTGCGCGAGATGCCAAGGGTCTCGGCGGCACTGTACAGGTACATGCCATGACCACCCTCGTCCTGAACCTTGGCGATCAGCACCGCTTTGCGCTTCAGCGTCGGTGCCCGCGTGATCCAGTTGCCTTCGGGAAGCATGCCGACGATCTCCGAATGAGCGTGCTGCGAGATCTGCCGGATGAGCGTCTGCCGGTAGGCATCGGGCATCCAGTCCTTGGGCTCGATCTTGTCGTCGGCGTCCACCTTGGCCTGGAAGTGCGACTCGAGCGCGGCGGTGTCGGCGGCGCCCTGGTGGAGGCAATCGCGCCCGAGTGAGTCGAGCCCTTGCGTGTACATGAACGGTCTCCGGAGGCCGGCCAGCGCCAGCCAATGTGACACACAAATGTCGTGCAATCAACGGCTTCTGTGTCAGAATGACGGCCGCCATGCGGCAGGCCAGCGACAACGCTCTGGAACGCGCGACCCGCTCACTGGTGCGCCATTTCCGCCGCCAGCGGCCGCTGCGCGCCGGGTCGCTGATCATCACCATCTTCGGTGACTCGATCGCGCCGCGCGGTGGTTCAATCTCACTCGCGAGCCTGATTGAGCTGGCACGGCCTTTCGGCCTGACCGAGCGCCTGGTTCGCACCTCCGTGGCGCGACTTGCCAAGGACGGCTGGCTCGAATCAGAGCGGCGCGGCCGCCTGAGCTTCTATCGCCTGGCGAGCCACGGGCGCACGCGCTTTGCAGAGGCCACGCGGCGCATCTATGGCGAGAATCTTGCGGACTGGAACGGTCACTGGACGCTGGTGATGCTGCCCCGACATTCGCGCGCGCAACGCGAGCGCCTGCGCGAGGAAATGCTCTGGCTGGGTTTTGGCCAGCTGGCCCCCGGTCTGTTCGCTCATCCGGAGCGCGAGCTCGAGGACGTGCGCGAGGAAATGCGGGGCTTGGGGGTCGCGAACGGCGCGCTGCTCATGCAGGCCATGACCGGCGACATGGAAGAGGATCGACGTCTCGCCGCGACGAGCTGGGACCTGACCGAGTTGAGCCGCCGCTACCGTCGCTTCGTTGAGTTGTTCCGGCCGGCATTGGCGTCATTGAGGCCCGGCGTGACACCCCCATCGCAGGCGGCATTCATCATCCGCACACTCCTGATCCACGAGTACCGCAAGATTCACCTGCGCGACCCTCTCCTCCCTGCGTCGTTGCTCCCGCAAGCCTGGGTCGGGGCTGCAGCGTACGAGCTCTGCCGCTCGCTCTACGCGCGGGTATTTGCCGCGGCGGAGTGCTACCTGTCGGAGAACGTGACGACGGAGAAAGGCAGATTGGCGCCGCCGACTGAATCGGCGTACCGGCGCTTCGGCGGCCTGCCTACCAGCTTTGCAGCGCGCTGACGATGATCGTCAGGAACGCGTTCGCCTGGAAGGCATCGAGAGCGCGATGGTCGATGGTGAGCGTCACGTAGCACATCGGGCGCACGCTCAGAGACTCGACACCATCCTGCTCGCGCACCACGACACGCCGCTCGATCTTGCCGACACCCAGGATCGCGACCTGCGGCTGATTGATGATGATCGGTGCCGCGATGAGACTGCCGCTCACGCCATGATTGGAAATCGTGAAAGTGCCGCCACGGACGGCGTCGGTCGAAAGCTTTCCGGCGCGGGCAGCCGCGACCAGCTCCTCGAGACGCTGCGCGATACCGAACAAATCGAGGGTCTGTGCCCGATGAATCACCGGGACGATGAGCCCTTCGTTGCCGAGTGCAGTCCCGACTCCCACGTTGCAGTCGCTGAAGATCTCGAGGCTTTCGGCGTGAAACGTGGCGTTGACCTCGGGGACCGCCTGCAGACCCTTCGCGGCTGCGGCGACAAAGTACGCCGTGTAAGTGAGCTTTGCACCGCGAGCCTCGAAGTCGCGAGCATGCTGCTGCCGATGCGCGACGACGCGGCTCATGTCGGCCTCGAACATCGTGGTCACGTGCGGCGCGCTGGCGACGCTTTCCACCATGTGTGCAGCAATTCGCCGGCGAATCGGGCTGTGGGGTACGTGACGGCTCGCCGCTGCCAACGCGGGAGCCGGTGCGGGAGACTTCTCCAGAAAGCGCATGACATCCTGCGCCGTGAGACGCCCGCCCTTTCCTGATCCCGCAATCTTCGCGCCATCGAGATTGTGCTCGGATAAGAGCCTGCGGACGGCCGGACTCAGCAGGACGTCATCTGCTCGCGATTTCGGCGGCGCGATCGTGGCGGCGGACTTCTCCGGCTGCCGGCCCATCGCCGCGGTTCCCGGAGCGATGCGTCCCAGCACCGTGCCCGGCTCGACGGATTCCTTTTCGCCTTTGAGGATCTCGAGCAGCTGACCGGAGGCCGGCGCCGGAATCTCTACAGTGACCTTGTCGGTTTCGAGCTCGAGCAGTGGCTCGTGTTGGGTGACCGCATCGCCGATGCGCTTGAACCAGCGCAGCACCACCGCCTCGGTACCCTCCTGGTCGGGCGGCGTGACGACATCGACGGGATTGGCCACAAATTATAGCTCGACGAGGGTGCGCATCGTTTGCGCGATGGAATCGATCGACGGCACGACGGCTGCGAGCAGGTGCGGGCTGTGCGGGCTCGGAATGTCCGGCATGGTCAGGCGCTCGATCGGGGCATCGAGACTGAAGAATGCCTCTTTTGCCAGTACAGCGGCGATCTCGGCACCGAAACCCGCTGTGCCGTTGTCTTCGTGCACGATCAGGCAGCGGCGCGTCTTCATCACCGAAGCAAGCACCGCCGCCTTGTCCCACGGCATGAGCGTGCGCAGATCGAGAATTTCGGCATCGACTGCAGATTGTGTCGCAGCGGCTTCGCAACGCTCGACCAGTGCACCCCAGGTGACGACCGTGACCTGGCGCCCCGAGCGAATCGTGCGCGCTACGCCGAACGGCACGATGAATTCATCGCCCGGATAGGGCCGGCGCGCCCACGCGCCATCGAGCATTGCGCGATGCTCGAAGAATATCGTCGGGTCGTTACCGCGCAGAGCCGCCCGCAGCAGGCCCACCGCGTCTTCGGCGTTCGAGGGCACCGCCACGCGCCAGCCGATGCCGTGGACCCATTGAACCTCGTTGGTTTGGCTGTGCCAAGGGTCGCCACACTTGAAGAATCCGCCGGGAATGCGCACCACCATCGGCGCGGCAAATCGATTCGCCGTACGCCAGCGCAAGCTGCCGCAGTCGTTGATCTGTTCCGCGGCGCTGTCCGCATACTTGCGGAACTGGATCTCGGGTACTGGCATCAATCCGGCGACTGCCATGCCGACCGCGCGCCCGATGATCCCTTCTTCCGACAGGCTGGTGTCGAACACCCGTGTGCGACCGAACTTCTCCTGCAATCCAAGCGTTGCCGCGTGCACGCCGCCTTTGGGCCCGACGTCCTCGCCGAAGATCACGAGCTTCGGATTGACGGCGAGCTCGTGCTCGAGCGTGCGGCGGATCGCGGTGAGCATGTTGATCCGCGGGGGCTGCGGATGCGCCTGCGTCGAGCTCGGCGCGTGCGCGTGGCCTTCAGGCGCCAGACCGCCCTGACGCTGCACTTCGATGCGACCGTTCGCGTCGGTCTCCGAGAATACGTGGCGGGTTACGCGACGCGCATCCGGCGGCGGCATCTGCTGCACGCGGGCGAGCGCATCGTTCACCTCTGTGCGTGCTTGTTGTTCGAGGTGTCCCCACGTTTCCGCCGACAGCCGTTCCGGGACGAGAAATGCCCTCAGTTTTCCGAGAGGGTCGCGCGAGCGTTCTTCGGCGATCGTCGCCGGTGACTTGTAGGTCTGGGTATCCTGCCCGGAGTGGCCGCTCAGGCGCGGCACCTGCAAGTGAATCAGCGCGGGTCCCTTCCATTCGCGCACCACGGCCACGGCGTCCGCAATCAACGTGCTGGCAGCCTGAGGATCCGTACCATCACCGTCGAAGATGCGCAGGTTGCGGAAGGACGCAAGGTTCGCTGCGATATTGCCGCCCGGCGTCTGCTGCGATCCGCGCACCGAGATGCCGTAGCCGTTGTCCTCGATGAAGAAGAGCACCGGTAACTGCTCGGTGGTCGCGATCGTGAGCGCCGACCAGAAACCGTTGGTCGCCACCGACCCATCGCCGCCGTGTGCGATCGCGAGGCAGCCCGCGAACTCCGGGTCGTGGAGCGTGTTCGCCTTGTAGGTGAGTGCCTGCGCCCAGCCGACGGCCGGGGTGTACTGCGTGCCGACGCCGCCACACGCTGGCAGCACGGTGACTCCGTGCGTGCGCGGCATGTTGAACACCACGCCGATGTCCCGACCCTGGCTGATGCTGCCGGCGCGCATCATCGTCGAGGCCAACGCGTCCTCGACTCTGAGTCCAAGCGACAGCAGCAAAGGTCGCGCGCGGTAGTACGCAGCGACGCCGTCGTGCGCGCCCGTGAGTCGATCGCTAAGCAGCGCCTGGGTCAGCTCGTGACCGCGCGCCGAGAATTGATAGAGCACTTCACGCCTGGGGAAAAGAGTGGTTTCTTCGAGCTCATCGAGAGCCCGCGACACCAGCACGCGATAGGCGATGCGTGACCAATCGACGCGGGTGGGAGCATGGCGGGCATCGCGATGCAAAGGTCGAACCACGGCGTGGTGTGCGCTCATGGGAACCCTCGAACGTGGCAGTAGTGGCGCGGATCTTATGCCCGCGAACCGGCAATGAGCTTGTTTTTATTGCCATCTTGCGAACGATTTGGCAATGTACCTGCACGTATTTATCCATCCTTAGCAATATCCTTGCTGCTATGACTCAGATCGACGCCACCGACGCGAAAATTCTCGAGGAGCTTCAACGGGATGCGCGCTTGACCAATCAGGAGCTCGCCGTGCGCGTCGGCTTGAGCCCGGCGCCGTGCTGGCGCCGCCTAAAGCGCCTCGAGGAAGCGGGGCTCATCGCGCAATACGCGGCCATTCTCGACGCCGACAGTGTGGGCTTCAGCATTACCGCCTATTCGCACGTCTCCCTCGAGAACCATCATCCTGACTCGGTGAAGCTCTTCAACGAACTGGTGCAGGACCGCCCCGAAGTGCTCGAGTGCTTCATGATGTCCGGCCAATACGATTACCTTCTCAAGGTCGCGGCCCGCACGATGAGCCATTACGAGGACTTCCTGACCAAGCACCTGCTGCCGAATCCGGCGGTGCGCTCGGTCAGCACCAGCTTCGTGCTGCGACGTATGAAGTTCACCACCGCGCTGCCCGTGGAACCGACCCGCGCCTAGTCGTCACCTCGGCCACATCGACCAGGTTAGCCAGCCGAGACTCGATCTGGGCGATGAAAAGTTCCGCTGGGATCGCTACGGATCGGCGGTCACGGCCGATGACAAGCGCCTCTATATCGGCAGCCGTGATGGCAACGTGTACGCGCTCGAGCCTGCGAGCGGCCGAGAGATCTGGCGCTTTCGCACCGGCGACATGGTCACCGGAACGCCGGCGGTTTACGGCGATTTCGTGATCTTCAACAGCTACGATAAGCATGTCTATGCCGTGAAGGCGGATGATGGCTCGCTGCAGTGGAAGCGCGATCTGAAAGGCGAGTTGCCCTCGGACGTTGTAATTGCCGGCGATCGCGCCTTGATCGGTAGCCGTTCGTACGATCTCAGCGCCATCGATCTGTCATCGGGAGAAATGCGCTGGCAGCGTTACGTCTGGTTTTCGTGGATCGAGTCCGCTCCCAACGTGCGTGACGGCATTGCCTGTGTGGGCACTTCCGATGCCCTCAAGCTGTTCGCATTCGATATCAGGGACGGGCGCATGCAGTGGGGATTTGGCGCATCGCCTGTCGCGACCGAGCAGGCGGTGTATGCGGCAGACCTTGCCGGCCGCGTGTATGCGTTCTCATCTGAGGCCCAACCCGGAACTTGAATAGCCGGTCAAGGACGAGTTCTACGGCAATCGCGACGGAGGCGTTGCCGACAAAGATCGAGGAGGTGCCGCCCGAGCAAAATCAACGGTGTTTTGCCGGAGCTCTGGGCTGAGGCGTATGCTTGCCGCCGACGACGCCCCCCACCCCCGAACAAGAACGCCGGAGAGAAATCAATGAAGAGAAGGTCGTTCTGCGGCTCAGCATTAGCAACGGTCGCCGCAGTCTCCCTGCCCTATTCCCGACTGTTTGCTGCGGCCGATGAGCCGGTTGCGGGCGACGTGCCCGCCATGAGCGTCACGGGCAAACAGCTCGTTCTGCCGCGTTCCGACCTCAACGACTTGCGCGCGAGCCTGCGAGGTCAACTGCTGCTTGCCGGAGACGAGGGCTATGAGAAGGCGCGAAGGGTGTGGAATGGCAGCTTCGATCGGCGCCCTGCGCTCATCGTGCGCTGCGCGGGTGCGGCGGATGTCGTCCAGGCGGTAAATTTCGGCCGGACCCACGAGCTCATCATCTCAGTGCGGGGCGGTGGTCACAGCATTTCCGGGCAGTCGGTATGCGAGGGCGGCCTGATGATTGATCTGGCGCCGCTCAACGGTGTTCGTGTCGATCCGATTGCGCGCCGGGCCCGCGTCGGCGGCGGAGCGCTGCTCGGGGACTTCGACCGCGAAGCACAGGCGTTTGGGCTCGCGACCACGGCGGGCACCGTGTCGCACACGGGCGTCGCGGGACTGACGCTGGGCGGTGGCTTTGGCCGTCTCGGTCGCAAGTTCGGCATGACCTGCGACAACGTCCGCGCCTATGACGTTGTCACGGCTGACGGCCGCTATGTGCGCGCGAGCGCTGAAGAGAATGCCGACCTGAACTGGGGACTACGTGGCGGCGGTGGCAATTTCGGTGTCGTGACTTCCTTCGAGTACGAGCTCTACCCGGTCGGCCCCATGCTCCTGGGAGGTGTGCTGATTTACCCCGTGGCGCAAGCGAAGGAAGTGCTCGAGTTTTTCGATGGCTTCTTCGCCGAGGCGCCGGATGAGCTGTATGTCGATACGACCCTCATCACGACGCCAGAGGGCAATAAGGTACTGATCCTCGATACGACGTATTGCGGGTCGATCGAGGCCGGCGAGCGCGTGCTCAAACCGCTTCGCGAATTTCGCAAGCCCCTGGTAGACACGATCGCGCCGACCCCGTACGTCAAGCAGCAGAGCAGCGTCGACGACGCCTTCGCCTACGGCCGCCACTACTACGTGAAGGCCGGCTTTGCCCGCAGCCTGCCGCCGGATCTGATCGAAGCGATGATCGAGACCTTCATGAGCTCGACGCTGCCAATCACGCCGGTTCTGACGGCTCCCCAGGGCGGCGCGATTTCGCGCGTAGCGGCAGACGCCACTGCATTTCCCTATCGCGAGGCGCGCCACAACCTGCTGATCGCCGCGGCCTGGACGGACAGCAGTGGTGACGAAGCACACCTGAGCTGGGCACGCGGCGCCTGGAAGGTGCTGGAACCGTTCACGCGCGGCTTTTATGTCAATGACAACAACGCCGACATCGGCGAGCGCCGCGTGCTCGAAAACTACGGCCCCAATTACCCGCGCCTGTCGCAACTGAAGGCCAAGTACGACCCGACCAACCTGTTC
>Ga0209108_10002155_pt1 | contig 11377 bp, 12 predicted proteins | sample Rifsed10ft1_FD_184003 | JGI IMG/M metagenome (GOLD analysis project Ga0209108, IMG submission 184003) | Soil microbial communities from Rifle, Colorado, USA - sediment 10ft 1 (version 2) | ecosystem: Environmental > Terrestrial > Deep subsurface > Rock core/Sediment | place: Rifle, Colorado...
GGAGGCGTTGCCCTCGACGTAAACGCCGCCGCCGGTCATGCACGGAGGCGTCGGGCAATTGGTGCTGGCCGTCGTTGTATAGGGCAGATAGACGCCGCTCGAGGCGCCGGACGAGGGATATGCTGTCGCGCTTATATCCTTGAGCACGGCGTTCATTTCCGGACTGGTGACTGGCGAAGCATCAGTGCCGATTCCATCCAGCACGGCTTGCTTCTGGCTGAAGTCGTTCTGCGGCAGATCAACGTGAGGCTGGTCAAGTTGATAGCCGCCCTGAAAGTCGGGGTTAATCGTTTGGTTGCCAAGTGTGTACGGGTCATTAGGCGATTGCTTGCAGGTGGACGGAAACTTGTAGCCGAGGTTCGCATTGACGCTGCCCACCGGGTCAGTGAAGATATATTGCTGGTTAGTGGCGCCGAAGGTCCAGGCGCCGTTGGTAAAGACGGGGCCGGTGATCGTTCCGGGGACTAGATAGGCGCTGCAAATAGCGAACTGGTCGATGAACATCCCCCAGGCTGCGAAGCTCGTGGTCTGAGGGCCGGTGGGCGTGAGATTCACAGTGACCATCATGTTGCCCCTGTCGGTGAGCGTGGTTTCCTCACTGGCGTGAGTGAGCCCCACCGCCTTGAGTGAGTAAGTGTAATTATAGGTGTAGGTTGGCCGGGCGGTCGAGCAGGGATTGGGCGCGCAGGCCGGGTCTTCGGGCGGGTCGGGCAGAGTGCACGTGCCGCTCCACCCATTGCCGCTGACTGTACAGCCTCCAACCGGCGGCAGCGACAACGAGGCTTCTGTGATCCGGTAACTTTCAGGCCATGAGTTTGCCGCCTGGCCGCTGTTGAGGGAGGCATTCGAGCCGTACGTGGACAAGATGGACGACTGGACGGTTGCGTCGGTACCGGACGGTATCGGCTGGACCGCTGGGTTGGTGACATTCGCCGGCACAGCTGCGGCAATTTGATTGAGCATGGCCTGGCGGACAATGTTCAGCCCGGAATCGGCGGCATAAAAGGAACCGCGCATGTTGCGGTAGTAGCCGTTAATCAGTTCGTCCGAACTCGCCGCCAAGACCATCCCCACCGTCACCGCCGAAAGCAGCGTGAGCAGCAGCAGCGTTGTGACCAGGGCCATTCCCTGCTCCCGGCCGGAATGGCGGGACAGCACGTCGATGTTTTGATTCGTTCTGTTCGTATTCTTCATGGTTATTGGTCCTTCATACTTAGATTGCGCGGGTTGACCACCACGGAAACCGCCTGAATCTGATAGGCTCCATTGTCAAATGTGTTCCGGAAGCTATACGTGGGGTCAACGATCGGCGTCGTGCGCCCGATGAGAGATACACGGACCGATCGCACCAGCGTGTAATTATAGGGGTCGAGCCCGGTTCCGCTGCCGTCCGCGTTGGGGTACGTAGAGGCATCAAAGTAGTATTGGTCGGTGCCGCTGCTGTTGTTCCAGATGCTCGCGCCCAGTTTGAAGCCGATGATCTGCTCGGCCACCACGCCAGACGCTCCGCCCTGGGCGCGTATCAATTTCGGATTATCCGGCACTGAGGTATCCACAGAATAGCTGACCGGCGAGAGCTTCAATATCCAGTCGTCGTCGCAGAATTCCGTGCCCAGCTTATTGTTGGGATTGGTGGTAATGCCGAGAGGGTCATACAAGGGATCGTTGGTGCCGTCCACGCCCGTTGGGTTGTGCTGGAGGCGCACCTTGCTGCCTGACACGTCCGCATCGGCGGTCAGCACCGTCGTGGTCATCTGCGAGCCGTCACCCTTGACCAGCAGCAACTGGTCGCCATCGCTAAAATAGGACGCAAGCTCCGCCTCGGTTGTCGGTGGAACGGGTTCGGCGAACAGGATAGAGGCGGTGGTGCTGACGCAGTTGGTGCCGATATCGGTGGGATGGGAGGGCGGGGTGTCTGCGGCGGCCGTGATGATATTGAGCCTGTCAAAGCAGTTGGGCCCGTAGGTATTCGTCGTCGAGTCAAAACAAGACCCAAGCGCCGGTGTGTTGTTCACAAGCGTGACCCCGATGGGCCAACTCGGAATGTTCGCGCCGACGTAGTAGCCGGTGCCGCCGTTGACCATGTCCAATTCCATCTGCGCGATGGCGCTGCGCAATCCGATATTGAGCGCCGTCGTATTCTGCTGCCGGTTGTAGAGCGGCAGGCTCTGGGCTACCAGCGCGAGGGCCACGCCTCCAACGACCAAGAAAACGGCGAGCGAGACCAGCATTTCGAGTAGTGTAAAGCCCGCGTTGTGTCTGTTTGTTCTCTTCATGGCCGCACCATGCTCATCTGGGCGTTTACCGGCGTGCTCACCGGATTCTCGAGTGTCACCGAGACTGTGACGCGCCGCACGCCGTTTGTCGGTTGGTCCTTCTCGATAATCCAGCGCCGCTTGAAACGGATCATGCCCGTGGCAGACGGCGCCGACGTACTCTGCGCGCTTGTGACCGTTCCATCCGGCTGGTGAGAAATCGTTGTATAAACCGTATCTCCCGTGACTCCATCCACGGCGGTTTCCACCTCGGACACCGCTCCGCCGGTGGCCGACAGCTGCACTTCATCGTGGTAGTTCACCGAGGCGCTCTCTCCTCCGGAGGTGACGGTAGAGACGACGTCTGAGGTCAGGCTGCCCGCCGTGGAGCCTGAAGTGACAGCCACGTTGGGATCGTCAGTCGGATAGCGATTGAGATCCTCTAGTTTCTCCGAGGTCAATTGCATGGCTATGCTCATGTACCCGGAGCGCGACGTGGTGGATATCATGCGCGCCATCAGCGCAGCCATGGCCATGAGTCCCACCGACAGTACGGTGATCGACACCACCGTCTCGACCAACGACATGCCGCGCTCGCGCCCGCTGTTACGGAGTAACATTGACATTCCCATAGGTGGACACCGTGATTGTTTTCGTGACGCCCTCATACGTGACATCAAGATTCATGGCCCCGGTCGTCGCCGAGACTTGGCCATTCGGACGGAATTCCAGGGTCGTCGCCGCCGAGATGGCGATCGCATTGCTCGAAATCGGCACCGCCGTCCCAACGTCCGAGTAGGACGTCGCGGGAGGTATCATGCTGGAAAGCTGATAGTTCCTATCGTCCGGCGAAATCGCCAGCCGGTAGCGATAGCCCTTCATCAGCGACTGATACCGCGTGGCCCGGATAGCGCCAGTCACTGAGCTGACTGCCGCACCGAGACGATAACGGAACACCGTCTGCTGCACGGTGGGAACGGCAAAGCCCATGATCACCATCGTGATGGTTACTACCACGCACATCTCGATCATGGTGAATCCAGCCGCGGCCAGCCGTCTCTTGGATTGTCTTTTCGAGTCCATATTTTTTCGCCGTGCCGAGTCATTCAGACCGATACCGTCTGAATGGCCTCACGCAGATGTGTAAGAGTGCATCCCTGAGGCCGTTCCTACCGCGCCCCAACTGACACGCATAACTAGGTTTAAGCGCATGGGAAGTCTGTTTCCACATTCCCAGGAGAGCGGTCGGGGTAAATTCGTAACGCATCTGCCGGCCAGCGCCCTCTGTCGCGTGGTTGAATAGTGTGTGCGCCGCGCGGCTGCGCGCGCACAGCTAACCTGATCGTAAGGACATGTCAGGGACAGTAGAGCGGTTGCGTGGTTCAGAGCGGTACAGTCTCAGCGGAATCTTGGTAGCGCCAGCGGGAATCGAACCCGCATTACGGCCTTGAAAGGGCCGCGTGCTAACCGTTGCACCATGGCGCCACAGGCGGGACGAAACGGCCGCAAAAACAGGTTAGAGGAATATAGCCGGATTGACAAGCGGTGGCACGCGCGAGCTCATGCTCCTTGCCGGTCGCGATACTCTTCCAGCCAGGCCATTTGAATCGCTTCGAGTTTCCCTTCATTCGACAGCTTGGGATCACCGCTGAAGCCATCCAGTCCGGTGATCCATTTATGCAAGTCGGTGAAGCGCACGCTCAGCGGGTCGGTGCCGGGATATTTCTCCGAGAGCTGGATGCCAATCTCCTCGGCGTTGTCCCAATCAAATGTGCCGGCCATGACCACTCCTTACTTCTGCATTTAGTGTTCGCGTTCGCGCGCGAAGTTCTTATTCCACTCCGGAATCTCGACCACCAGGTCGGCCGTGCCGTCAGGCACGCACTGGCAGCCCAGGCGCGACTTGGGAGTGAGGCCCGGGGCTTCGTCGAGCTGATCCAGTTCCGCGTCGCTGGCCTCGTTGCACGATTCCAGGCCCTCGTGCACGATGACGTGGCAAGTGGAGCAGGCGCAGACGCCGCCGCAGGCGTGGTCCAGTCCCATGTGGAAACCGGTGGCGATGTCCAGCACACTTCCCGGCAGTCCATCATGGCCGTAGGGCAATTTCGCCGGGTCCACCTCCACCGTCTTGCCCTCGCGAACAAACGTCACCTTGAACTTTTTCGTTGCCGGCGTGTATTTGGTCTGTTCGATATAGGGATTCGTGCCGCCCATGGCATCTGCCTCCTTCGCGGCGCCTACACGTCGCTCAACCGCTTGCCGGCCAACGCGCCGGAAAGCGCACGGTTCATTACACGTTCCGCCAGCGGCAGAGTGGCCTGGTTCATCTGCTCCGTCCGGGCGCGAATCAATTTGTAATCTTCACCGGCCAGAGCCTCTCGCAACGCGGACTCGGCGGCCTTGACGGCGCGGCGTTCGGCCTCCGGCATTTCGCCGCATGACTCGGCCTCCAGCCGCGCCAGCGATTTCGCGGTCGCCTGCAGGATGGCTTCCCCTTCGTGGCGCGATTCGATCAATTGCCGCCGCGTCAAATCCTGCTCGGCGTATTCGATGGATTCCTCGAGCATGCGCTCGATCTCCGCATCATTCAGGCCGTAACTGGGCTGCACCTCGAGCGACTGCTGCTGGCTCGTCCGCAAATCGCGCGCCGACACTTGCAGGATACCGTTGGCGTCAATCAGGAATTTCACCTCGATACGCGCCAGGCCCGCCGGGCCCGGCGGCACCCGCAATTGAAATTTCGCCAGCGACCGGCAGTCCGCGGCCAGTTCGCGTTCGCCTTGCAGCACGTGAATGTCGATACCCGTCTGGTTCTCGACGCCGGTGGTGAACATCTCCTGCGCGCTGGCCGGAATGGTCGAGTTGCGCGGAATGATTTTCGCCACCACCCCGCCCATGGTTTCAATCCCCAGCGAAAGCGGCGTCACGTCCAGCAGCAGCATATCTTTGACGCCGCGGCTCAGAATATCAGCCTGCACGGCCGCGCCCAGCGCCACCACTTCGTCCGGGTCCAGCTCGGTGTGAGGACGCCGGCCAAACAGTTGCTCGACCATGCGCCGCACCAGCGGCACCCGCGTGGACCCGCCGACCAGCACCACCTCGTCAATCTCTTCCGCCTGCAGCTTGCTATCGGCCAGCGCCATCCTCGACGGGCCCATGGTTCGCTCCAGGATCGGCTGCACCAGCCCCTCGAATTCCGCACGTGTGATTTCGCGCACGTAGGCGCTGCCATCCGGCAACGGCGCCAGCAGGGTCGCGCGATTTGTTTCGGAAAGCTCGTGCTTGGCGCCGATCAATGCCTTGCGCAGCTCTTGCACAACGGCCGGATGCTCCACTAGGTTTAGCCCGTGCCGCACGCGAATCTCCTGCCGCGCCACCGCCAGCAGCCGCAAGTCCAGATCATCGCCGCCCAGGTGCGTATCCCCGTTGGTCGCAAGCACCTGATAGATGTCGCCCTGGCCGGTGGAGACCAGTTTCAAAATCGAAATATCGAATGTCCCGCCGCCCAGATCGTACACCGCCACGCGGCCCCGCCGCTGTTCGTGCAGGCCATAGGCCAGCGCGGCGGCGGTCGGCTCGTTCACCAGCCGCAAGACTTCCAGGCCGGCCAGCCTTCCGGCGTCCCGTGTCGCCTGCCGCTGGGCGTCGTTGAAATATGCCGGAACGGTGATCACCGCGCGGTCCACGGATTCGCCGAAATACTGCTCAGCCCAGTTTTTCAGCTCGCGCAGTATGAACGAAGAAATCTCCGGAGGCGTGAGCACCCGCTGGCCCAGCCGCACCCGGATCACGTTGCGGCTTTCCGGATCGATCCGGAAAGGAAAAAGCTTCAGCTCCTCCTGAACGTCCTCCACGCCCCGCCCCATCAGCCGCTTTACCGAATAGATGGTGCGTTCGGGCTGAGTCAGCAAGCGCCGCCGCGCCGGCTCGCCCACCAGAATGCTCCCGTCGGGGTCCACGCTCACCACCGAAGGGCACAGCGTCGAGCCATACGGTCCCGGAACACACCGCGGCCGCCCTTTGGCCGGATCGAAAGCCGCGATCAGGCTAAAGGTGGTGCCGAGATCAATGCCGACCGTGCGTCCCATGCCGTGCCTCAAGCCTCCGTCAGCTCTTTCTGCACATTCTCGGCCAGATTGCGGATGTAGGAGCGGCGATTGAGCGCCTCATTCATCCGCTCCATCAATTTCCATTGCGCGGGAACTTGAGCGTCCGAGGGCGCGTCCGGGGCCGCGTCCAGGGCCCGGTCCCATTCGGCGAACAATTGCTCCAGGCTGCGGTCCACCTCGCCGAGCTTTTCCAGGAAATTCTCGCGCGCGGCCTGCAGCCGTTTCCGGAGCGAAGTCATCTCCACGGGATCGCCGCCGCTACGGCGCGCCCCGCGAAGCTCGTCCAGCGACTCGTTGAGATCGAATACCTCTTCCAGCAGCTCCGGCGGCGCCTGCTGCTTCTGCTGGCCTTCCTTGCGCATCCCGGCCAGCGCCAGCAGGTATTCCACGCGGCTCAGCGGCTCGCGCAACGCGCGATAGGCGTCGTTCAATTGCGAGGAACGCTCGAGCGAAAGTTCTCGCTCGAATTCGCTCGAGCCGGCGAAATTGTCAGGGTGCAGCTTCCAGCTCAACTGGTGAAAGCGGCTCTCGAGATCCGTTGCATCGAGCGTCAGTTTTCGCGGCAGCCCGAAAAAACTGAAGTAGTCCGCTCCCCGCGCCAGCGGCTGGATCCGCCCGCAACCCGCGCAGAAATGGCCGCCCGATACGGCAGCCCCGCAACTCCAGCAGGCCGCCGCCGCGGAAGGATTCGCCGATGCCGTGCCCGTGGTCATGGAATCTCCGGGAGCCCCCTGAGCAAAAAAGCGGCTGGCGAGCCCCCCGCCAGCCGCGAACCCGTCCCCCGCATCCGGGTGCGGGCTGTACTTGCAGCCCGCCGTGAAAATCGGAAGGTCTCTGCCCGCAGCCGCCCCCGGCCCCCCGGCTAAGCGGTGAAGGAACTGCCGCACCCGCAACTGCGGCTGGCCTGCGGATTCTGGAAGACAAACCCCTGGCGCATCAGCGTCTCTTCGTAATCGAGGGTCGTGTTGTCTAGGTACAGGATGCTCTTGGGGTCCACGAAAACGCGAGCCCCGTTTTCCTCGAAGACCTTGTCGCGGTCCCGAGCCTGGGTATCCAGCCGCATGGCGTAGGAAAGGCCCGAGCAGCCCCCGCCTTGCACGCCCACGCGCAGTCCTCCGGATGTGTCCGGCACTCCCTCTTTCCGGAGCAACTCCTGAATCTTTTGCGCGGCTTTCTCCGTGACGTGAATCATGTTGCCCATTCCGAGGTTCCTCGCCTCAATGTCCTGCCGGTGCCGATTGCGGGTGTGACTCCGCAGGGCTGTCCTCGGCGCCTATCTTCTTTTTCCAGTCGCCGATGGCGGCCTTGATGGCGTCCTCCGCCAGCACCGAACAGTGAATTTTCACCGGCGGCAGACTCAGCTCGCGCACGATGTCCGTGTTCTTGATGGCCAGCGCCTGGTCCACGGTCTTGCCCTTGACCCACTCGGTGGCCAGTGACGAGCTGGCAATCGCCGAGCCGCATCCAAACGTCTTGAACTTGGCCTCTTCGATCACCTGCGTCTGGGGGTTGATGCGCATCTGCAGCTTCATCACGTCCCCGCACTCCGGCGCACCCACCAAGCCGGTGCCCACGTTGGGGTCTTCCTTCGGCAGGCTGCCTACGTTGCGCGGATGGTTGTAGTGCTCGACGACCTTATCTGAATACGCCATGTTTCGCTCCTCGCAAGACCGATCTGATCCAGCCCTGCTCTACGGGTGCGGGCTGTACTTGCAGCCCGCCCTGAAATTCGATGCACTCTCTCCTGAACCGGACGGCCGGGCTCTTAGGCCGGCTTCCAATTCATCTTGCTCAAGTCCACGCCTTCCTTGGCCATCTCATACAGTGGTGATAGCTCGCGCAGCCGGCTCACTACTTCCACCACCCGCTTCACCACGTAGTCCACTTCCTCCCGCGTGTTGAAGCGGCCCAGACCGAAGCGGATCGAGGTGTGCGCCAGGTCCTCGCCCACGCCCAGCGCCTTCAGCACGTAGCTCGGCTCCAGCGTGGCCGAAGTGCACGCCGAGCCGCTCGATACGGCCACGTCGTTGATGCCCATCAGTAGCGATTCACCTTCCACGTAGGCAAAGCTGACGTTCAGGTTGTGCGGCAGCCGGTGAATCATCGAGCCGTTGATGTACACCTCGTCCAATCTCGCGAAGATGGCCTCCTTCAAGCGATCCCGCAAGCCGCGCAGCCGCGCGCTCTCTTCCGGCATCTCGTTCTGCGCCAGCTCGACCGCTTTGCCCAGGCCCACGATGCCCGGCACGTTCAGCGTGCCCGAACGCATTCCGCGCTCGTGCCCGCCGCCGTCAATGATGGAAGCCAGTTGCACGCGCGGGTTACGCCGCCGCACATACAGCGCGCCGCTGCCCTTGGGGCCGTACAGCTTGTGGGCGCTGATCGAAAGCAGATCAATGTTCTCCTTCTGCACGTCCACCGGCACCTTGCCCGCAGCCTGCACCGCGTCGGTGTGGAAAAAGACGCCCTTCTCCTTGGCGATCTTGCCGATCTCTTCGATCGGCTGAATCACGCCAATCTCGTTATTGGCGTACATGATGGTAATCAGGATGGTTTTGGGAGTGATGGCCCGCCGCAAGTCGTCCAGGTCGATGCGGCCGTCTTTGGCCACCGGCAGGTAGGTGACTTCGTAACCGTACTTCTCCAGGCGTTTACAAGTGTCCAGCACCGCCTTGTGCTCGGTCACCTGGGTGATAATGTGGTTGCCCTTCTCGCGGTACATCTCCGCCACGCCCTTGATGGCCAGATTGTTGGACTCGGTGGCCCCGCTGGTAAAAATGATCTCCTTGGGCGTGGCGTTGATCAGCCGGGCCACCTGCGCCCGGCCATTCTCGACCGCCTCTTCCGCCGTCCAGCCAAACGAGTGATTGCGGCTGGCCGCGTTGCCGAATCTCTCGGTGAAATACGGCAGCATGGCCTCCACGACGCGCGGGTCCACCGGCGTGGTGGCGTGGTTATCGAAGTAAATCGGCAGCTTCACGGCCATGTTGGCCTCCCCCCTTACTCGGTAGCTCAACGAGCACGGCCTCCGATGAGTTTTCACTCATCTGCGAAATCGTGACCGTCTTCAAAATCTGCAAAATACTGTCGTTCACGCGCCGCAGCGGCTCCCGCACCGTGCAGATCAGCGCCTGCTCGCAATCTCCGTGGGTGGTCACGCAGGAAGTAATGGTCAGCGGCCCGTCAATGGCGTTGATGACCTCGAAAGCGTTGATCTCCCCGGGATCCCGTGCCAACTGGTATCCCCCGCCTGAGCCGTGCCGCGAAACTACCAGGCCGCCTTTTGCCAGCTTTTGCAACACCTTAGCCATCAACGGGCCCGCTATCCCGCAGGCCTCCGAGATATCCGCTGCGCTACAGGCGCTGCCGGCCCCGTGCTTGGCCAAATGCCTGACTGCGATCAGCGCGTAGTCGGCCTTTTTGGATAGCTTTAACATAACTCAATATACGACTAAAATAGTCGCATATCTCCAGCCATTCCGTCAAGGCCCTAAACCAGCAACAAACCTATAATTCCTTTGGGATTTAATATACGACCGGAACGGTCCCACTTGGCAACTTCCCTACAGGCAATGGCCGCGTTACGCCCCTCAACGGCGCAACTCAAGGGCTGAGTTGTTCGCACACCGGGGCGCTGGCACGCGCGAACCTCCAGCCGTTTTCTCGAGATCAACTTCAGTGCCGGGTTCCGCTACCAATTTCCGTCTTGGCACGGCGGAGGTCTAGGTTAGAATATCTTGGGTGCGTGCGAGCTGTACTTGCAGCCCGCCCTGAAAAATGACTCTGCCATGGACCCTGTGCTGGCCATCTACCCCGGCTCGTTCGACCCCGTGACCAACGGGCACCTCGATTTAATCGAGCGGGCCGCCAAACTTTTCACGCGGCTGGTGGTGGCCGTCCTTCGCAACACCGAGAAGGCGCCGCTATTCACTCTGCCCGAGCGTGTGGAGATGCTGCGCGAGGTTTCCAGCGGGTTCTCCAATGTAGAGGTAGATGCTTTTGACGGACTGCTGACGGACTATGCGCGGCGCAGGCAGGCCCAGGTTCTGCTGCGCGGCATTCGCGCTGTGTCCGACTACGAATATGAGTTGCAAATGGCCATGATCAACCGCAGGCTGGAGCCGGAACTGGAAACAGTGTTCATGGTCCCAGCGGTTGCCTACAGCTTTGTGAGCTCGCGCCTGGTGCGTGAGATCGCGCGGCTCGGCGGTCCGGTCTCGGGACTGGTGCCGCCGTCAGTCGAGCGCCGGCTGCGCGCCAAAGGCACGTACTGAACACGTAGTAAAATCGAAAGGAGCCTCAGGCTCGTGCGACTAGCTAAACGCATCAATCGGATCTCGGTTTCCCCGACTCTGGCTGTTCTAATGGAGGCGGAAAAACTCAAAGCTCGCGGCGTGGACGTCGTGGACTTCGGTCCCGGCGAACCGGACTTTCCCACTCCGGAACACATCAAGCAGGCCGCCATCGAAGCCCTGCGTCAAAATCGCACCAAGTACACGCCCACGGCCGGCATCGCGCCCTTGCGCGAAGCGGTCTGCCGCTGGCACGCCCGCGAACTCGGCAGCGTTTACGAGCCCGGCGAATGCATCATCAACGTCGGCGGCAAGCATTCCATCTACAACGCCGTCAACGCCTTGATCGAAGAGGGCGATGAGGTCATCATCCCGGCGCCTTACTGGGTCAGCTTCCCCGATATCGTGAAACTGGCCGGCGGCGAGCCCGTGTTTGTGCCCACCGAGGCCTCGGACGGCTTTTGTGCGCATGCCCAGCAGATCGAGCAGGCCATCACCCCGCGCACCCGAATGGTCATCATCAATTCGCCGAATAATCCCACCGGCGCGGTCATCCCGCCCGCGGAATTCGAGCGCATCTACGAAGTCTGCCGCCGGCACGAGGTCTGGCTGATGACCGACGAGTGCTACTCGCACTTCACCTACGGCGCCGCCAAGCCCTATTCCATCGCCAGCATCAACGGGTCCAAGCCGCACGTCATCGTCATCGGCTCGCTCTCCA
>Ga0209108_10002157_pt1 | contig 11369 bp, 11 predicted proteins | sample Rifsed10ft1_FD_184003 | JGI IMG/M metagenome (GOLD analysis project Ga0209108, IMG submission 184003) | Soil microbial communities from Rifle, Colorado, USA - sediment 10ft 1 (version 2) | ecosystem: Environmental > Terrestrial > Deep subsurface > Rock core/Sediment | place: Rifle, Colorado...
ATGGTCATCGTTTGCGACGGGTCGCGTGAGGCCGACGAGCGCCTCGAGCGCGTGTTGACGTACGACCCCGGGACCGGGATCGTGAGACACGCTGATGCGGGATATGAACGGGCAATCGAAAACGCGAAGCGCTGGGGAATCAAGATACCGATGGGGTCGGCCTCATGATCGAGAGTCCGGCTGCACACATTGCCGGTCTCTGCGGTTCGTGTAAACACATGTCGAGAGTCGAATCCTCGCGCGGGAGCGCGTTCGCCATGTGTAACCTGTCAAGGTCGGACCCTTCGTTTCCAAAATACCCCGCGCTTCCAGTCCTCTCCTGCCGTGGCTACGAGAAAATCGACAGATGGACTTCGATTCCTGACGATCTGCACCGGGGCGATTGAGGGGAACGCTGCCGGAGATGAGAGTCGATGGCGAACTGCGGCAGTCCGCCATGATTCCGAGCGACCGTTGTGCGGGATCGGTTTTCCCGTGAAGAAGGAACCGATCCGGTGAGGATCGTAACAAGTAAACCCACAAGTGAGGAAGTACCTCCCTCGATGCGCTTTCTGAGTGCGATTGTTATCGCCGCGATCTTCTTCATGCTTGTTCTGCCGGCCTCCCTTCACCACGCAAGTCTCGTTGTGATCGTGACGAGCAACGACGGTGTGGTGCTTGCCTCGGAGACCATGGGGGTCTCCTCCGACGGCAGGGTCGAGGTGTACGACCAGCAAAAGATCTTTCCGATTTCAACGAAGAGTGCGCTCGTCATCACCGGTGTGACCGGCCTTCCGACAAGCCACGGCACCGTTTGGCTCCAGGATGCAATCAAGACCTTTGTGGAGAAAAACCGGTTGCCGCTCACGAACGCGAGCCTTGAGGAACAGACGCGGATGGTCTCGAACGTCGTGATGGAATTCTTCGAGAAGTACTTCCTCGCGCTCCCCGAATCCCAGCTCCCCCAAGCGAATGAACCGATTGCCATGTTCGTTATCGTCGGCCACGACATGGTTCCCGGGGAAGGCGGACTGCGGCTGCACCGCTTCTGGTACGCGCGAGAGTCGAAGCTGATTCGACTCGAGGTACAATCTGCGCCGGTCGTCAAGGACCGTTCGACCGTTGTCGCGTTTGGAAGCGGACGGAAATCGTTCGAGACGATCTTTGGTCAGACGTTCTTCGGAGAAGACACTACGTACGACCGGCTCCGTGCTCTCGCGGTGGTTCAGCGAATCAAGAAGGCGATTCCGTCCTCCTCGACCAACGTGCTCTACGTGCCGTTCTCCGACGGTCCAGAGCTCTGTCGCACGATTATCCAGTTCGCCATCGACCACTGGAGCGACTATGAGCGCGGACGAAGAACGATCGGCGGTCCGGTCAAGGTTGCGCTGATTACACCGCAGCGCGGGTTCCAATGGGTCAACTGAGCCAACCCCCCTGAAATCAGCACTCCCGTGAACCTCCTGATCAAGAACGCCAGACAAGTTGTCACCGTTGCCAGCCCCGGAAAACGAGCCAAGGCCGGAGGGGAGATGCGAGAACTCGGAGTCATCGAGAACGGCACGGTGCTCGTACGGGAGGGACGTATTGACTGGGTGGGACGTTCGGAGGATTTTTCCAAGAAGCTTGACGTCTCAACGGAGGTCCTCGACGCATCGGAGCTGATTCTCATGCCCGGCTTCGTCGATTCTCACACTCACCTTGTCTTCGCCGGAACTCGAGAAGAAGAATTTTCCCTTCGGACCCGGGGCCGGAGTTATCGGGATATTGCGGAAAAAGGTGGAGGCATTCTTGCAACGGTGGCGAACGTTCGGTCGACGACAAAGAAAGACCTCAAGAAACAGGCGCGGAGATATCTCGCCGCGATGATGAGACTCGGAACGACCACCGTCGAAATCAAGAGCGGATACGGTTTGGACGTTGAGAATGAAGTGAAGATGCTCGAGGCAATCGACGAGCTCAAGAAGGAGGAGCTTGTCAACATTGTGCCGACTTTGCTCTGTGCTCATGCCGTGCCGGTCGAATTTCGGGGCCGGAAGTCGGAGTATGTGAACCTCGTCATCGAAGAGATGGTCCCCTCTGTAGGCCGAAGGAAGTTGGCGGAATTCTGCGACGTTTTTTGTGATTCGGATTATTTTGAGGTCAAGGAATGCGAACGTATTTTGCGGGCGGGGCTTGAACATGGACTGAAGCCGAAGGTCCATGCCGACGAATTCACCTCCTCCGCCGGCGCCGAGCTGGCGGCGGGGATGAAGGCTGCCTCCGCAGACCATCTCGAGCACGTGTCGGACAGAGGAATTGAGGCACTGGCGCGGGCCGGAACGATCGGGACTCTCCTTCCCGGAGTTTCATTGTTCCTGGGCCACCCATACGCGCCGGCCCGGAAGCTGATCGATCGAGGAGTGCCCGTTGCTCTGGCCACGGATTTCAACCCCGGCTCGTGCATGTGCTATGTCATGCCGCTAATGATGACGATCGCCTGTACTCAGATGGGAATGACCCCCGAGGAAGTGATCACGGCTTCAACCATCAACGCCGCGGCTGCTCTCAACCGGTCGCATGACATCGGCAGCATAGAGGTGGGCAAACGGGCAGACTTGATACTCTTGGACATTCCAAACTACAAATACTTACCGTACCACTTTGGAATCAATCACGTCGTAAAGACAATCATTCAGGGTACAATCCTGGAGATGTGAAGCATGAGTTCGATCTGGAAGCAGCTCGTCGACCCTGACGAATCGCTCTTTTACTCTCGGGGGGAAAAGGGGGACATTCGTCTTGGAGACCTCGTCAAGCGGGGCGAGAAGAATTTCTCGCTGGATGTCCAGGTAGGAATACTCGGAGTTCCGCAGGATGAAGGGGTAAAAAGGAACAAAGGACGCGTCGGAGCTGCCGAAGGTCCCGATGCCGTACGGCAAGCCCTTTACCGATTGACGCCTTTCGAGATCGGGTCAGAGGATAACATCACCATCCTCTCTCTTTTCGATTTTGGAAATCTTGTCGTGAGGGGTTCGTTGGAGGACATCCATGGTAGGCTGCAGGATGTCGTGGAGACGATTCTCAATCTCGGTATAACTCCGATAGTCCTCGGAGGCGGACACGACATCACGTTTCCGGACTTCGTTGCGTTCGCGAAGGAGAAGAAATCGGTCGGATTGATCAATATTGACAGCCATTTCGACGTGCGTGAGCCCAGCCCTCAACGAACCAGTGGAACATCGTTTCGCCAAGTTCTGGACAATTCGACAACGCTCATTCTCCCGCAGAATTTTGTTGAGGTCGGAATTCAACCGTACGCCAACGCGCGAACGCACTATGAATACCTGCTCGACCGTGGATCCACGGTATTCACGCTGAGAGAGATTCAGGAGAGGGGAGTCGATAAGATCGTGTCGGTCTCCTATGAGATCGCCGGCAAGCTCACCGAGGCTGTTTTCGTCAGCTTCGACCTCGACGTTGTAAGGGGTTCAGACGCACCCGGCGTCAGCGCCTCCTCTCCGTCGGGCCTTGCAGCAGAAGATTTGCTCAAGATCGCCCGCTATGTCGGTCTGCAGAGAAAAACTCAGATGATCGACATCGTTGAGCTCAACCCGAAGTATGATGTCGACAGTCGGACTGCTAAACTCGCAGCCCTGACGATTCTGAACTTCCTTACTGGGGTTGCAAATCGGGTGTAGGTCAGCTCGATGTTCCTCTCCGATGGATTCTTGAGAAGTGCCGCTGCAAGGGTAACCTCGATGTGAGGTTTCGTCGACGGTTTGCTGCGTTGTACGATGGAGCGGATTGCCTGTTTCCTGTCGACCTTCTCGATCACGGTCTCGTACAGGTTTCCCTCGCCATCCACTACGAACACTGTGTCTCCGACTTTTCGCCTGATGACCTTGTGGAGATGTCTGAACTCTTCTCCGGTAATCGAAAGGGAGGGTGGAGTGACCAGATGTGGGGAAGTGAAGAAATACTCCATAGTCAGAAAGCAGCCTTAAGGTCGAAAACATACTCTCCAACCCTTCGTTCATCCCATGCGTACTCCGAACGAAGAACAATGCCGTACGGTAATAAGAAGTGAAGACCCGCACCGTAGCCTTTGGTGAGGTTCGTAAGGTTGATGGTCTGAGGGCGGAACCAGACCTTGCCGGCATCGGCGAATAGGGCAAAGCCGACCCCGAAACGCCAGACACGGAGTCCTGGCACTGGTACGTAATCAACCGTAAAGTAGTCGGGCTTCAGGAGAGGAATGCGCACTTCCGCGGAGAGTCCGAGGACGCTTTCTCCTTCGATAATCTCGGTAAAATGTCCCCTGATTCGTTCTGCGTACCCGAAATAGAGGTGATCGTACAGCGGAGTGGTGCCTCCACTGCTCACCCCACCGAAGGTCCGCGCCGCCAATGTCAGATTAAAGAGTCTTGGAACAGGTACGAACTTCCTCAGGTCCCATCCTATCCGGTGATAGTCGACGGCACTCTCTCCCAATCCATACTTAAGGAACGAAAGAGCCGCGTAGGTCCCACGGGACGCATATTCCTGCAGGTCTCGCGAGTCGTAGGTGAATCCGACGCCGGCGGTCAAGAACTCGTCCCGTCCCCGGGCTGAGAGCGTGCGTCCTGTCCCTGGCTCGGACACACGGATATCGTTGTAATTCAGCATGACCCAAGGATAGGAAAACAATCCGAGACGCTTCCCGACCGTGATGCTCGCAGTGAGGTGCTGTTCATCGTAGTCGAGGTTCGGTCCTCCACTATAGATGCTCTTGTTCTGTATCCTGGAGAAACCAACCTGACCGATGAAGAAAAGGTTGTTTTCCCGGTCGATCCGAGGGTTTTGATAGCGAATGGTGGCCCAGGGGTCATAACCGAGCGCTCCCGCGACCATCACCTTTTCGTTACGGCCCCGGAAATTGTTGTGCAGGAGCCCCGCCCCGAAGTAGAACTTATCCCAGTCACGGTCCTTGATTCCAATGATCGGGAAGGGAATGATTGCGAGCGATTCGACGACATTGATGTTGACAACGGCCAAACTGTCGCGGCTTGGCTCAATTGAGGCGTCGACCCGAGAAAAAATTCCGAGGCTGTAGACCCGGTTGATGTCGTAATCGAGTAGTCCTGGATCTACGAGGTCCCCCTCCTTCAGTCTCATCTCGCGCAGGATGATGTCTTCTTCAGTCTTTGTGTTTCCATGCACGACGACTTTCTCCACGTAGAGTCGATTCAATCCATTCGGGTTCGAAGGCCTCGCGGCTGAGGAATCCTGTGCGCAGGCTAAAGCCGCTTGCGTACAATGCAGCAGGGCGACGAATGAGCCAATCAATATGCATCGCTCCGCATTCATGCCAATGGAGTATTATAGGCCTTTCCTTGCGCTGGTGCAAATCTCGCTGCTGGGGGGTGTGAAATGAAGGGAAGGTGGAGGGATATCGCGTTCCAGCTCAATCTCGGAAACAGACGTCGACCTGTCGCGCTGCGCGAGCCTCATCGAGTCGTCTCACGGGTGTGGTATGGGGTGCCTTGAGCACGATCTCGGGGTTGGTTTTGACCTCCTCGTTGATCTGGATCAAGGCTTCCGCGAAAGCGTCGAGTGTTTCCTTCGTCTCCGTCTCGGTCGGCTCGATCATCAGTGCTTCCCGGACGATCAGCGGAAAGTAAATAGTGGGGGCATGGACACCGAAGTCCAGAAGGCGTTTTGCAATATCCGTAACACGAACTCCCAGGGCCCGCTGTCGTTCTCCGGAAAGGACAAACTCGTGCATCGGGGTCTCCTTGTACGGAAGCTCGAAGTGGTCCTTGAGTCGGCTGAGGAGATAGTTGGCATTGAGGATGGCGTTCTCACCCACTTCGCGCAAGCCCCGAGCTCCGTGCATCCGAATGTAGGTGTAAGCCCGAACATGCATTCCGAAGTTGCCGTAGAAGGAGTGAATCTTCCCGATCGAATCCGCTCGATCAGAATCCAACACGTATCGTGTTCCGACCTTCAGAATTCGCGGAACCGGCAGAAACGGTTCCAGCAGCCGGTTCACCGCGATCGGTCCGGCGCCGGGACCACCGCCGCCGTGGGGTGTGGAAAACGTCTTGTGGAGGTTCATGTGCACGCAATCGAACCCCATGTCGCCGGGCCTCGTGATGCCAAGCAGTGCGTTGAGGTTGGCACCGTCCATGTACATGAGCGCGCCGACGGCGTGGATCTGCTTCTGGATTTCCAGGATCTGCTTTTCGAAGATTCCAAGGGTATTTGGATTGGTCAACATAAGCCCCGCCACATCCTCGTTGAGGTGTCTTCGAAGGTCCTCCAGGTCGACCATTCCCTTGTTGTTCGACCGAATCGTCACGGTCTGATAACCGGCCATGGTGACGCTGGCCGGGTTGGTACCGTGGGCGGAATCGGGCACGAGGATTGTCTTCCGAGCTCTTCCCTGCTTTTCGTGATATTTTCGGATCATCAGGAGGCTTGAGAGCTCCCCCTGAGCACCTGCCGCTGGCTGCAGACTCACAGCTTCCATGCCGACGATCTCTTTCAGGTAGCCCGACAATTCATCCATGATTTGCAGGGCTCCTTGCACGAGCGGGGCGGGTTCGAGCGGGTGGATGGAGCGAAATCCCGGGAACGCAGCCGCCGCCTCATTGACTTTCGGGTTATACTTCATGGTGCACGAGCCGAGCGGATAGAACCCCTTGTCGATATGATGATTCAGCGTTGAGATTCGAATGAAGTGTCGCACAACTTCGTTTTCGGTCAGCTCCGGCAGTGAGGCCGGGGTCTTCCGGCCATACTTTGACGGAATCAACGCCTCGTCCGGTTCCGCGGGGATGTCAAGTGCGGGGAGCGAGTACCCTTTTCTTCCAGGGCGAGTCTTTTCGAAGAGGAGCGGTTCGGACATGGTCGTTATTCGAACGTTGATTCTGTGGCTTGATGGTGCTTGCCGATTCTGCGAAGCGCACATGCCGCTGCATGCTGTTCAGCTGCCTTCTTGTTCTTGCCGACACCGGTGCCGAGTGCCTTCTTGCCGACAACCACCTCGACGGTAAACGATCGGTCGTGGTCCGGCCCTTCTTCTTTGATCAGATTGTAGCGGGGAAGTCCCATGCCTTGGGCTTGCGAATACTCGAGCAACATGCTCTTGTAATTCTCGTCCATGATATCGAGAAGGCCTTTCTGGACTGCCGCCAAAACCTGACGCTCGACGAAGCGCCGTGACTCCCAATAGCCGCCGTCAAGGTACACTGCGGCGATGAGGGCTTCATACGTGTCCGCAAGGATTGAATCGGACCCCTTCCCCAACGTCTGCGCGGCTCCAGCACTCATTAATATGAAATTCCAGAGGTCAATCTCACGTGCATACAGGGCAAGGGCCTTGCGATTGACGAGTCGCGCGCGAAACTTGGTCAACTCACCCTCCGTCGCTTCGGGGAAATTGTGGTACAGATATTCACCGACAACAAGGTTCAGGACCGAATCCCCGAGAAATTCCATTCGCTCGTTGGATTTCAGGTCCTTTGTCTGTGAGTATTGCAGATAGGAGCGGTGCAGGAGGGCCCGGTAGAACAAGCTCCGGTCGCGGATGCTGTATCCGATTTGCTCTTGAAGGCGTTCGAAATCTACCGGCAGCTCGGAGGGGGTCGACCGTACCGTGTTGCGCAGGTGCCGAGAGAGCCTTTGCAGCAGTCCCATACCTTCTGGTCAGTTCTCCTGATACTTCGTAAAGAGGAGGGAAGCGTTGTGACCACCGAACCCGAAGGTGTTGCTGATCGCTACATTCACTTCTTTCTTGATCGGTTTATTCGGAACATAGTTCAAATCGCATTCGGGGTCCGGGAATTGGTGGTTTATGGTCGGAGGGATTTCGCCGTTCTTAATCGTCAGAACTGTGATAACCGCTTCGACCCCACCGGCCGCTCCAAGGAGGTGTCCGATCATCGATTTTGTCGAGCTGATGTGAAGCTTGTAGGCGTGCTCTCCAAAGACAGACTTGATGGCTTCAGTCTCAGCTTTGTCATTGTACGGCGTCGAAGTGCCGTGGGCGTTGATATAATCGACATCTGTCGGGGAAAGACCGGCATTTTCAATGCACCGCTTCATTGAACGGACGGCGCCTTCTCCTCCAGGGGCGGGTTGGGTGATGTGATATGCATCCGCTGTGAGGCCGATGCCTAGGATCTCCGCATAGACGAACGCCCCGCGCTTCTTCGCATGATCGAGGGATTCAAGGATGAGTACCCCCGCCCCCTCGCCGACGACAAATCCATCCCGTTTCGCGTCGAACGGTCGACTTGCCTTTTGCGGCTCATCGTTCCGCTTGGAGAGTGCCTTCATAGCGTTGAATCCGCCGATTCCCATCGGACAGATGGCTGCTTCCGCACCGCCCGTAACGATGAGGTCTGCGTCTCCTCGTTCGATCAACATCATCGAGTCTGCGATGGAATGGGAAGACGTTGCGCAGGCGGAGGTCGTCGCATAGTTCGGACCTTTAAGCTTGTGCCGTATCGCGATTTGACCGGCGGCGATGTCTGAAATCATCATCGGAACGAAAAAGGGGCTGATGCGATGCGGTCCGCCGGAACTGTAGACCGTCTCTTGCTGACGATGGTACGTCCACATGCCCCCGATGCCCGACCCTAAGACAACACCGCAGCGATCACGGTCAAGTTTCTCCGGGTCGATGCCCGCGTCCTTGAGTGCGAGGTCGGTTGCCGCGATCGCATACTGCGTGAACAGGTCCATCCGGTTGGAGGACTTTCGATCCATATACGTAAGAGGATCGAATCCTTTGACCTCTGCTGCGATCCGGGTATCGTAGGTACTTGCGTCGAAATAGCTGATAGGACCGACGCCGCTCTTGCCCTGAAGCGACGCATCCCAAAATTCTTTTGCTGAAAGTCCGATAGGGGTAATTGCCCCGAGACCGGTGACAACAACGCGGCGACGTTTCCTGTTTGAATTCACGATTCAGTGTACCTCTTTAGCTTCGGTCCTCAATGACACATCACTGCTCCTTCCTCATGGTTGATGCATCGGGCGGGAGCAGGCTCCTGGAAGTGCGAAGGACGAACGGAGTCTCTGAATTGACCTTCTCCTGCTTCCAGACCGCCTCGTGCCGATCGTTGACTTTTCCCGAGGAGCGGGAATAGAGCAGTGAGTGTATGGATTACGACGTTTTTGATTTCAAGTACTTCACGGCGTCTCCCACGGTTGCAATCTTCTCGGCATCCTCGTCCGGGATCTGAACGTTGAAGGCTTTCTCAAATTCCATGATGAGCTCTACCGTGTCCAGGGAGTCGGCTCCAAGGTCGTTCGTGAACGAAGCCTGCAGAGTCACCTGCGCTTCATCCACACCGAGCTTGTTGACGATGATTTCCTTCACTTTTTCCGAAATATCCGCCATACGGAGTTCCTCCTGCATGTTGAGTATGAGTGGGGGGCAAAGACGCTACACGTGATCTCCGAAACTCGACCCGAGAGCGCCAACGCCAGGCATCGCTGTACAGGACAATCTCGTGAAGGTGCCTACATTACCACGCCGCCGTCGACACAGAGCACCTGGCCGGTGATATAGTCCGAGGCCTCCGACGCAAGAAATCCTACGACGGCCGCAATTTCTTCGACTTTGGCAGGGCGCTTCATCGGCACCATGTCGAGGACCGCTTTTTTCTGGGCTTCGCTCAACTTTCCCGTAAGGTCGGTCTCGACGAATCCGGGAGCGATGGCGTTCACTTGGATGTTTCGGGAGGCGAGCTCCCTGGCGACGGATTTCGTGAATCCGATAATCCCCGCCTTCGAAGCGGCATAGTTCGCCTGGCCAGCATTGCCGGTTACGCCCGCGATAGAGCTTACATTGATCACCTTGCCGGCGCGTTGGCCCACCATCTGCTTGCAGACCGCCCGCGTGAAGTTGAACACACTCTTGAGGTTTGTCTCAAGAACGAAGTCCCAGTCCTCTTCCGACATCCGAAGAAGGAGTGAATCCTTCGTGACACCGACATTGTTCACTAAAATATCAATTCTCCTGAATTCCGCAACGATGCGGTCGATCGTGGCTTGCGCGTCGCGAAAACTTCCTGCATCGGATTGATACGCGGCGCAATTTCTTCCTTTCTTCCTGATTTCCTCGACCAGTTGATCGGCGAGCTCCTTTGAGCTCTTGTAGGTGAACGCAACATGTGCGCCTGCGTCCGCAAGTCCGAGCGCGATCGACCTGCCGATGCCTCGTGAGGCGCCGGTGACCAGTGCGACTTTACCCTGCAATGTACTCAATCAAACTCCTTCTCTCGATCGCCGGCTGTCGCGTTGCCGATTCCCCAGTTCCTCTAGGAGAACTCGATAGCCGTTCTCGCCGACTATTTGAGTGAGCTCACCACGGCAAACCTCGATGATGGACTTTGCGTACCGTGGGGCCACCGAGCAGCAAGAAGGCTCGCGAGCGCCATTCCGTTCGAACGTGATCCTCTTCTTTTCGACCGTGATCGGATAGAGGCGGCAGTAGAAAGGTTTCAATCCCCATGCCTGCTCTCTTCCTTGGGGCGTGACCGTTTGCAGGACGCAGAGCTTCTCTTTGTTCAGGAAGACGCACTTCCCGTTAAGTACTCGCGTTCCAACGCAAGTTCCATCCGGGTAATCATCGTCACGCTGTTCCGGTTCGAACCACGAGCCGATGTCGGCCGTTTGGGACTCGTCAAGTTTCTCGATAACCTGATCGGCATATTGGAGTATGGTCCGATGTTCTTCCCGCGAGAGAAAAACACCCTCGCTGCAGCATTGTGCCGTGCACCGATGCGGCCCGCAATTCTTCTCGAATCCTTCATCGTACAGCGCGGGATCGATTGCGAGTCCCGGGGTCATGGTACCGGTCCTCTCAGAGTCGTGGAAGGTCTTCCCATTTGTCGATCCCCAGGACTTCCGCATTGCCTTCCGTCCGCCGTATGAGCCCTTGGAGCACTTTTCCCGGCCCGATTTCAACGAACCGTTTCGCTCCGGCGCTGGCCATGGCGCGAACCGAGGCCTCCCACTGAACGGAGCTTGTCAACTGTCTGACGAGGAGCTCTTTGACCTCGGTTCCATTCTGGACCGGTTTCCCGGTCACGTTGGAATAGACAGGGACGTGCGCGTCGCGGATTTGATACGAATCGAGTGCAGCACGTAATCCTTTTTCCGCACTTTGCATGAGCGGGGAATGGAATGCTCCGCTCACAACGAGCTCCCTCACCAACTTCGCTTTATGACGCTGTGCGAGCTCCATCGCTTTCCGTACACCCGACACCGAACCAGAGATCACGACTTGTCCCGGTGCGTTAAAATTCGCCGGTCTGACGACACCTGCGCTGCCGGCCTCGCTGCAGACCTCTTCGACTGTCTTCCCGTTGAGGCCGACGATCGCCGCCATCGTTCCGTGCTGTTCGGTTCCA
>Ga0209108_10002158_pt1 | contig 11365 bp, 15 predicted proteins | sample Rifsed10ft1_FD_184003 | JGI IMG/M metagenome (GOLD analysis project Ga0209108, IMG submission 184003) | Soil microbial communities from Rifle, Colorado, USA - sediment 10ft 1 (version 2) | ecosystem: Environmental > Terrestrial > Deep subsurface > Rock core/Sediment | place: Rifle, Colorado...
CGGACCGTGACGCGTAAGACGCCCTTCGAGGTCTTCCTTGGCGGCCGCGATCCGCAGACCGCCGGCCTTGCCCGCCGGTTGCGAACGCTGCTCCGGCACAACCTGCCGGGCGCCATCGAGACCTCCGACAAGGAGAACTGGGGAATCGGCCGGGGCACCGGTTACCGAGACACGCTGTTCGTCATCAGCCCCCAGAAAGGCTATGTCAACCTGGGCTTCTACGACGGCGCCGCCCTACCCGACCTCGGCGTGCTTCTCGAAGGAGCCGGGAAGCGCCACCGCCACCTGAAGGTGCGCACTCAGAGCCAGCTCAAAGATGCACGCGTGATCCGCCTGATCCAGGCCGCGGTGAGGCGGCCGGCTGTCGAGGGCCGTGCGAGATCGACGGCTGCGCGTCCACCCAAGGAGGAGACCTGATGGCCCCAGTCGTTTCCCCTGGCCTGGCCAAGATCGGCCAGATCAATGTCCGCGTCCACGATCTACCGCGTGCCATCGCGTTCTACCGCGATGCGCTTGGGATGAAGTTCCTGTTCGAGGCGCCCGGGATGGGCTTTTTCGATTGTGCCGGGGTGCGCCTGCTGCTGGCGCTGCCCGAAGACGAAAGGGAGGACCATCCGAGCTCGATCCTGTACTTCAAGGTCGACGACATCCACGCCGGCACGGCCTCGTTGCGGGATCGGTCGGTGAAGGTCGCCTCCGAACCGCACCTGATCGCCCACATGCCGGATCATGATCTGTGGATGTCTTTCTTCGAAGACTCGGAAGGTAACACTATGGCGCTCATGTCCGAGGTTCGGGAAGGGTGATCGCAGCTCGGGAAGGACCTCTCGGTTCCCGCGCACCGGCCATTCGCCTTCGGATCGTCGCGGCCGCCCTCGCCTGTGGCGCGTGTGTCCCCGCCACAGCCATCCCCACCGCCGATCCCACCCTCGCCTCCCTCGTCGCCGAGCAGGCCGCCCAGGCGACTCTGATCCAAGCGCAGGGCACGCTGATCTCCTACCTTGCGACGCGCATCCCGCCGGAGCGGATGGTCCCCACCGGGGTGGCGATCCCAACCCCCTTCGTGACCGGCGCCGTTTCGATCGAAGGCGGGCGTTGCTGCATCGGCGCGACGGCAGGCACCACGATCGAGGTGGAGGTCGACTTCGAGGCAACGAGTCCCCTGTCGCCGGTGACGGAGATGCGGGTGAGGGCCGGGGCCGGCCCGTTCGACGAAGCGAAGATGGCGGAGGCGCCGTGGGAACCCTATCGCTACAGGGCCTCCTATTCCTTCTCCGTGCCCCTGAACTGGGTCGGTTTCTACGTGACCGCACAATTCCGCGACCAGCTGCACAACCTGTCGGCGGTCGTCCAAGACGATGTCTCGGTCGAAGGCATGCCGCCGATGCCTTCACCCCTTCCGGCGCCCTGACGCCCGACGGCGGCTCGGGTTGGCCCTTGAAGGGAGGCGATTCCCACCGTAGAGTCAGGGGACCCTCGGCCGGGAGCGTATCCCGAGGGCCAAAGGAGTACCGCCTTCTCGCCGTGCCGACCATGCCAGAGACTTCTCCTTCCAAAGGGAGTTGGCGAGTGCCGGTCGACGCCGATGAGACCTCGGTGGCCTACCACCCGGCCACCGCTCCGAACCAGCGCGGCCTGTTCGTTTGCGGGCCGAGCGCCGGAGGCCACTTGGCCGAACCCGGTATGCTCCGCCTGGCGGAGCCGCTGCGGCAGGCCGGGCTCGGAATCGTGTTGTTCAATTTCCTGTACCGGGAACGTGGCGGCCGGCGACCTGATCCCATGCCGCAGCTGCAACGATGCTTCGCCGCCGTCGTCGAATCGGCGCTCGAACGGATCGGCGACTCCGGGGCCGTGCTGCTCGGCGGTCGATCGATGGGCGGCCGCGTCGCCTCGATGATGGCGGCGGACGGCTTCCCCTGCGACGGATTGCTGCTGCTCGCCTATCCGCTTCACCCGGCCGGGCAGCCGCAGAGACTGCGCGCGGCGCACCTTGTCCGCATCGGCGTCCCCACCTTATGCATCAATGGGACACGCGACCGGCTGTGCTCGCGCGATCTGATGGAGACGGCCGTCGCCCCTCTCGGTCGCCGGTGGACGATGCACTGGTTGGAAGGGGCCGATCACAGCTTTCACGTGCTTCGTTCGGCAGGAAGGACCGAGGCCGACGTCCTGGCCGACATTGGCGGCACGACCCAATCCTGGCTCGGCCGCCTGAAGCGTCGATCGGCTTGATCTGGCGCGGGGACGGCCCGAGGGTCGCCGGCGGAGGCAACGAGTTTGGAGGAGGTGGACGATGGACCTGTGGGTCGGCACGAGCGGGTATAGCTACAAGGAATGGAAGGGCGGCTTCTATCCGGCCAAGCTCCCCGATGGGGAGATGCTGCGGACCTATGCCGCGCGGCTCCCCGCAGTGGAGATCAACAACACTTTCTACCGGCTGCCGAAGGCCGAAGTCCTGGAGGGTTGGGCGCAGCAAGTCTCCGGGGACTTCCGATTCGTGCTCAAGGCCTCTCGCCGCATCACCCACATCAAGCGCCTGCGCGACGCCGGCGACGAAACGGCCTACCTGTATCAAACGGCGCTCTCCCTGGGCCGGCACATGGGCGTCGTTCTCTTCCAGCTTCCGCCCAATTTCCAGAAGGACGCCCCGCGGCTGCAAGCCTTCCTGGACGGACTCCCGGCCGGCCGGGGGGCGGCCTTTGAGTTCCGGCACGCGTCATGGTTCGACGACGAGACCTTCGCCGCTCTGCGGTCGGCCGGCTGTGCGCTGTGCCTGGCGGACATGGAGGATGAGCCGATCAAGGACATGGTCGCGACGGCCAACTGGGGCTATCTCCGCCTTCGCAAAGAGAAGTACACCAAGAAAGCCGTGGCCAAACTGGCCGAGCAGGTGAAGGCCCAGCCCTGGAAGGACGCCTACGTCTTCTTCAAGGACGAGGGCGAGGGCGCCGGGCCCAAATCCGCCCTACAGTTCCTCGAGCTCTCGCGCTCCTGACCGGAGGAGGTCGTCGTGTGCCGCAATATCAAGACCCTGCGCCGCCCGGATACGCTCCCGACCGAGGATGAAGTGAACCTGGCAGCGCTGCAGTACGTGCGCAAGATCTCCGGGTACCGGGTTCCGTCACGCCGCAATCAGCAGGCTTTCGACGCCGCCGTCGGAGAGGTGGCGAACGCCACCGGCAGACTGCTCCAGCATCTGGCGGCGGCGTCGATGAAGACGGCCGCAGGATGACCCCACGCAAGGCCCCCGCGCTGCGCCGGCCGCGCAACGCCATGCCCGTCGACGTCCGCCGCGCCCTGCTGGCCGCCGGATTGGTGACGGAGTACCGGCGGCGCCCGCCCTATCAGCGCAACGATTACCTGGGCTGGATCGGGCGGGCCAAGCGTCCGGCGACGAGGCAGAAGCGGAGGCAGCAGATGCTGGAGGAACTCAGTCGCGGCCACAGCTACATGAAGATGTCCTACCGTCCGGCGGCGCGGCGGGGGTGAAGGCGAGCATCCGGCGAAGGTCCATTGCGCCTCCATTCGCCAGACCGCTGGCGTGATTCCCCGCCATTCGCCCTGACGGCGACTCGCACCCGGTCGTCGGGCGCCTCGCACCCTCTTGCCGCCCCACCGGTCGGAGCAGAGCACGCCTCCCCATCCGTCGGTCCGGGACTTCGATCCCTTCAGAGAATGTGACCCACCGCGCTGGCAGGGGGAGCCATTCGGCACGGTTCCCGGGCCGCCACGGCGCCGTACAATCGGGAGGCCATCACACCAGGGAGCCATCCATGAAAGGCAATGATCGTCTCCTCAGCGTGCTCAACGAGCTCCTGGCCGACGAGCTCACCGCCATCAGTCAGTACATGGTCCATTCCGAGATGTGCAGCCACTGGGGTTACGCCGGGCTGCACCAGGCGATCGAGAAGCAGGCCATCGATGAGATGCATCACGCCGAGTGGCTGATCGAGCGCCTGCTGCTTCTGGAGGGCAGGCCGGTCGTCTCCAAGCTGAACCCGATGAAGCTGGCCGAGGACGTAGCCGGGATCATCGGCAGCGACCAGGAGGCCGAACTGGGGGCGGTGCGCGCCTACAACGCCGGGATCCGCCTGGCGCGCGAGCTCGAAGACAACGCCACGGCCCAATTGCTGACGGACATTCTCAAGATGGAGGAAGGTCACGTCGAGTGGGCCGAGCAGCAGCGCTCGCAGATCGCCCAGATGGGTCTGGAGACCTATCTGTCGCTGCAGACGGAAGGCACCGCCTAGGCTCAGGCCCCATCCCACCCTCCGTTGATGTCAATCTCGCTGCTCCCGACTTGGGAGCAGCGACCGTTATGCGCTAGAGTCATCGTATCCTCCGTCCTGCCGTACCGCCTGCGAGGGCGGCCAACGTGGCCGGTGCTTCGAGCCTACAGTCCATCTTGCGCGACCACGCGCGCCGCTACTCGCGGTGGAACGAGCTCGATCTCTACAAGCTGCTGCATCAGGCAGAGCGCGGCAGCGAACACGCTCTGACGGACGGTCGAGCCGCGGGCCGATGGCTCGAACGGGAACTGGCGCACCTTGGGCCCGGGCCGATCGAGCCCCTCATCGACCCGATCCGAGCCGATGGACAGCTCGTGCGCGTCCATCTGCGGCCCTGGTTGGAAAGGGGCCTTGATCCTGCCACGCTGCTGGAGGCTTTTCTGCAGACGGCGCGCCGATGGCAGGCGTCCTCGACCGGGCTCGAGGCGGCTCTCCACTCCGCCGAGAGTCTGGCGGAGGAGCTGGGTTTGCCGGCGGAGGCCGTGGTCAAGTGCACCGCCCGGATGAAGCCGCTCGGATTCCCGGCGGTGCACCATTCGCGGATATTCGAAGCCGAGTACCGCCCAGCGTATCGCGTCGTCGCCGTGTCGTTCCTCCCGGACGGCCTGCTCACCGGCTCGCTCGGATGACGAAAGTCTCGTGAATTCCGGAACAAGGTCGGACCGAGCCGTTGACATCCCCCCTGGATGGGATTCCGGTCCGCCCGATTCCCCCCTATACTGCTGGCATTCTTGACCCGGAGAGTCGATCATGCCACGCGTCATTCATTTCGAAATCGCGGCAGATGATCCCGAGCGAGCCGCGGCTTTCTATCGCAAAGTGTTCGGTTGGGAGATTCAGAAGTGGGAGGGCCCGATGGAGTATTGGGTGATCACCACTGGGCCGAAGGAAGAACCCGGGATCGATGGCGGGCTGGGCCGGCGGACGGAACCGGGCGCCGGAACGGAGAACACGATTGGCGTGGACTCGGTCGACACGGCCGTCGAAAAGGTCGTCGCCGGCGGCGGCAAGGTCACCCGCCCAAAGCACCCCATCCCCGGCGTTGGCTGGCTCGCTTATTGCGCGGATACGGAGGGGAACCAGTTCGGCTTGATGCAGGACGATCCGTCGGCAAAGTAGCCCGGGTCTGCCGCCCGGCGTGGTAGCCTCCGGCGCATTGACCCGGCCGGCATGCTCTGGATCCCCTTCCGTAAGCGTCGTCGTGCATGCAGACCGATCTGTCGCCCGACAAGGGCTGGTACCCCCTGAAGACGCACAATCTCAAGTGGATCGGCCTGATCTCGGTCGACAACGATTGGTCGACTTTCGGGGTGCCTCCCTGTGAGCCCGGCGAGGCCCGCCAGGCCTTACGCAGACCCATGCCAGTCGGCGGGCCCGACGCGCCCTGGGCTTCGGCCTCCCTTTCCAAGCAGCCCTGCTGTGCTATAGTTAAGTTGACCTCCCTCCGCCACAACCGGCGAACCCCGTGGAGCGTTGACAAGGACTCAGACATGGAAACGAAGTTGTACGTAGGTAATCTGCCGTACACCGCCACCGAGGAAGAGCTGCAGGCCATGTTCGCCAGCGCCGGGACGGTCAAGACCGTTACGGTCGTGCGTGACCGCGATACAGGCCGCTCCAGGGGTTTCGCCTTTGTCGAGATGGAAACCCAGGCTGACGCGCAGAAGGCGATCAGCATGGTCAACGGCAAGGACCTGGGCGGCCGAGCGCTGACCGTCAACATGGCCCGCCCCAGGGAGGAGCGTTCTGGCGGCCGTCCCGGCGGCTCACGCGGCCGTTCGGGTGGCTCGCGCGACCGGGACTATTAGTCACTCGGGCGGCCCGTCCCTGGCCTCCAAGGTCCACGGGCGCCCTCTCGGAACAACCCTCGTCCCTCCCTCAGGGTTGCGAGGATGCCTTCGACGAGCAGCGCGGGGGATGGCGTGCGCCTCCCCCGCGCCTTGTTTTCCCGTCTGGGACCAACGCCGACCGGGCGAGAGATTGCGGCAGGCGGGTTGCTGCTCCTGGCGGCATCGATCGCCTGCGGCGTGATCGACCCCGCCGCCCCGGCGACACTCCCGTTGCCGTCGCCGACGCCCGGACTCGCCACCCCGTCCTCGATGGAGCCGGCGGCCGGGATTTGCGGAGAGGCGGAGGGATCCGTCGTCACGATCGCCTTGCACCCCGATGTGCCGGATCCCCGCTGCGCCGTTGTCCGACCCGAGCAGGTTCTCGAAATCCTCAATGACCGCGACGCCTCGCGACAGGTGTCTCTCGGTCCCTTCCAGTTCGAGGTCCCCGCCGGATCCACCGTTCGGCTGGACCGGGCCTTCGGGAGCTACCTCGCGCCGGGGGTCCATCTCGTTCAGGTGCAGCCATGCTGCGGTCCGGAACTCTGGCTCAAGGCCCAATAAGCCGGCTGCGTCCAAGGGTGGGCAGTGGCTGCGCGGCCCCGGCGCAAGCGGAACGAGCCAGCCGCCCTTTTGCCGATCCCAACACTAAGGTCTCGGTATGAAGAACGGTACGTGCCGCAAGTGTGGGGCGTCTTCGGTCTACAAGCACACGGCGGGGATCAGCCGGGGGGACGGGGGTGTCCGCGTCCACACCGGCGACGTCACGAAACCGAGCAAGCTCGACGATTACGCGTGTACCGGCTGCGGTACCTTCGAGAGCACTATCCCGCATCCGGACAAGCTCCGGGCCATCGAAAAGTCCTGGTCCAAGGTCGGCTGAGGCCTCGGTTATGAGTTTGCGCCGCACCGTTTCCCTGGTGTGCCTGATCCCCGTCGGATTGGGGTGGCTGGCCCTGCGGCTTTCGGGGGTCGAGGCATCTTCCCCTCCGCCCCTCGCCGGCCATCCGACACCCACCCCGCTGTGGGGTGGGCTCCTCGACCACGCGGCCGTTCCCCTCGCGGCCCCCCTCCCGCCCTCGTCGCCCACGGCGCTGGACGATGCCTACGCTCGCCACTCCGACGACCCGCCGCAATGGTGGTCGTGCCTGCGCTGCGCCGACTACCGCCCGAGCGGAGGCACCTGGCGTATCTTGCTCGACCGCGGCCTCCTGCGGATCGTGTACGACGTCACGCGCTGGAGGACCCTCGCCTCATATAAAGTCGACGGAGACCAGTTACGGATCTTCAACGATCCGATGTGCCCCTGGGAGGAAGGGGTCTATCGCTGGGAGGAGGAGGCCGGCCGTCTGGCGCTGGACGTCGTGGAAGACACGTGCGCCTTCGGACTTCGCGCAGAAAACCTGACCGCCGGCGACTGGCTCTCCTGCCGTCCACCCGACTTGCGGGCGGCCGTCAGCGACGCCTGGTCGCAGCCGGCCGGGTGCGCCGCCGCCCGGGTCGAGCCGCCTCCCGACTCGGCCTCACCGGTGGTCGTCACCGTTGTACCGGGGGACGCCCGCCAGCTCCCGTCGGCTCTCGCATGGATCGCCCCGGCGAATGCCGACAACCTCGCACCTCCGTCTGGAGTCGAACTCGCCCATGCCCCGCAGGCGGTCCCCTATGGCCTGAACGTGATTCTGTGGGAGGGCGGATCGTGGGCCGAAGTGACGACCGAGCTGCCGGCGCAGGCCCTCGGCGTTCAGTTCTGGGGCCCGTCGACGATGGGCGTCGCCCGCCTGCTCTTCGATGGAGAAGAAGTCTGGCGCGGCGAAGTTGCGGCGCTCGGCCGCAACCTGACGCTGTTCGGCGGATACCTGGAGGTCTCGGGGTTCGCGCCAGGCAAACATACCCTCCGGGTCGAACATCTCGGAGCGGACGAGCGGCCCTTGACGGTCCTATTCTTCGGAGGGCGCTGAACCTCATCGGCGGGCAGGCGGCCTGATCCGGGCCGTCGACTTGCCGGTGCAGCCGCCCGCCAGGGCTGGCGCATTCGGCAGAAGATGCTAGAGTCTCGCCTCCCCGGACCGGTCCGGGAAACTGCCTTAAGGAGGAGATTCATGCAACCGCAGTCGACGTCCCCCAATCGGAGCGGGTTGGCCATCGGCTCGCTGATCCTGGGGATCGCCAGCCTGTGCGCCTGGTTCTTCCCGCTGTGCGGGTTCCCCGTCTCCGTGGTCGGCATCATCCTCGGCGCGCTGTCTTTGGGGAGCTCGCGGAAGGGGATGGCCATCGCCGGGCTGATCCTGGCTGGGCTCGGCCTTCTGCTGACGCTCGGCAATGCCGCCTTCGGTGCCTACCTCGGAATGACAGGCGACCTCTTCCAGAATTTGCAGTAGTCGCCCTTTTCTTTCAGCCGAACAAGCCGCCGCCAGCCTGAAGGCTGGCGGCGGCGGTTCAAGACGGGGAGACGTGCGAAGCGCGACGGCAGCTCGCCGTTCAGGAGGTCCGCTCCGTTCTGGTCCAGAAGAGTCAGCAACCCTTGGCGTTCCCGATTGGCCGCACCTATCCTGAAGCGCGCTCCCGCAGCAGCCGCCAAAGTCGATCATCCGCCTTCGTCACCGGCACGTTGAGGTCGCCCACATCTTCGGCCGAAAGCAATCGCTCCCCGGTGGTGTACAGAAACGTCAGCCGGCGCCAGCGGTGCGCCGGAATCGGCTTGGACAGCGATTGCAGAGGGCCGAGGTCGATACGGTAGTAGGGTTCTTCGGCGCGGGGATGGTCCGGTTCGTCGTGAAAGAGCTCGCTGCGGCGGCGCAACTCGTAGCCCCGAACGCGGGCCAGAAAGCGGATCGACCAGCGATCCTCGCCGAAGGCGGCCGTGAGGAAGAAGGCCAGCCAGTCGACGCGCAGCGTCTTGGGCGCCGACGCCAGCGGGATCCGGTACCATCCGAGCAGGCGTGCGATCTCCAGATCGCGCGGCGCACGACAGATGCAGACGAGGACGAGGTCGTCCTCCAGCAGCTCGTCGATGGGCTATCCCCCTCGGCGGGCCCGGCCGCCGCTTTCCGGCTGGCGCGTCAGCTGGCGGCTAGCCCGACCCTTCCATTGAACTCGTCGATCAAGGCGTCGATCGCTTTGACCTGACCCTGGACGCCGGTCCAGTAAGTCGGGTCCTCCCGCTGGGCCAGGATTTCCTCGTAGGTTTTCCCCTGCTGCTCGACCCACGTGTAGTACTTCAGGTTGTGGATGCGCCGCCGGTCGCTGTGCCGCAGATCGAGCGTGTTGTCGGTGTTCTCGCCCAGCAGATAGCGGGCGAGGTGGGCGGCGGCGTCGAGCTCGGTGTACTCGCCATGTTCGGCATGCATCTCCGTGAGGCGGCTCCCGTACAGTTGCATCGAGTCGGTCAGGACGGTCAGCACCAGATCGTCCTCCCCGAGTTCGTAGATGCGGGCCATCTTGATCGCCGACAGGAGATTGGCGATCCCGGAGAACCCGAGCAGATCTAGCCGCTCGACCAGGGTCTCCGGAACTCCGGCGCGCACGAGGGTGGCCCGGCCGGCCTTCTCGTTGAACAGGCGCGCCAGATTCACGACGGCGGCATCGTCGATGGCGGTGACCAGGTCCGTGTTCATCACGTTGTGAATCCAGGGGACGTGCTTGTCGCCGATGCCTTCGATCCGGTGAGAGCCGAACCCGTTCTCGAGCAGCGTCGGGCACTGTAAGGCCTCGCTGGCGCCGACCTTGCTGCCGGGGAACGCCTGCTTCATGTAGTCGCCGCAGGCGATCGTGCCGGCCGAGCCGGTCGTCAGGATGACGCCGCGATAGGCTCCACCCTTGTCCAGCGCCCGCTCGACGACCTCCTGCATGGCGTGCCCGGTGACTTCGTAGTGCCACAGGTAGTTGCCGAACTCTTCAAACTGATTGAAGATCATCAGATCCTGGCCGGAGCGGCGCAGCTCCCAGCACTTGTCGAAGATCTCCTTGACGTTCGATTCGGAGCCGGGCGTCTTGATCACTTCGCCGGCCACGGTCGCCAGCCATTCGAAGCGCTCCCGGCTCATGCCCTCCGGCAGGATGGCGATCGACTGGCACGCCAACAAGGCCGAATCGTAAGCGCCGCCGCGGCAGTAATTGCCGGTCGAAGGCCAGACGGCCTTCTGCGAAGTCGGATCGAACTGTCCGGTGACCAGGCGCGGCACCAGACAGCCGAAGGCCGCCCCCACCTTGTGCGCCCCGGTGGGAAACCACCTGCCCACCAGGGCGATGATGCGGGCCGGGACGCCGGTCAGGCTGCTGGGGAATTCCAGCATGTTGACCGGGCCGAATCCGCCGCCGGAGGCCTTGGGTTCGTTCTTCCATGTGATGCGGAAAAGGTTCTTGGCGTTCACATCCCACAGCCCGACCGAACCCAGCTGCTGGCGCGTCTTCGCCGGAAGGCGGGACGGGTCCTTCATCTGGGCAAAGGTCGGGACGAAGATGCCTCGCTCGCGAGCGCGGGCAACGGCCCGCTCGCGGCGGTCTGGATGAACCGTCAAGTCGATCATCGTTTGCGAGAGCTCCTTGCTGGAGAGACGGGTGGATCGTCGGGTCCGCGACGCAGAACATACAGCGGGCGTCCCTTGACTTCGTCGTAGACCCTGCCCAGGTATTCGCCCAGCAGACCCAATGAGATCAACTGGATCCCGCCCAGGAACAGGACGGCGATGAGCGTGGTCGCCTGGCCGAAGAAGGCCGCGTTGCCGCTCAGGCGCAGGATGACGACGGTGGCGATGGCGGCGGCGCTCAGGCCGGCGCACAGGAAGCCCAGGAAGGTGGCGATCTGCAGCGGGAAGTGCGAGAAGCTGGTGATGGCGTTGAGCGCCAGACGCACCATCTTGCGCAGCGGATACTTCGTCTCGCCGGCGAAGCGCGCCTCCCGCTTGTAGGGAACGCCGATCTGCGAGAAGCCGACCCAGGCCGACATTCCGCGCAGGAAGCGATGCCGCTCGCGCATGCCTCCCAAAGCGTCGAGGACCCTTCGGTCCAACAATCGGAAGTCGCCGGTGTCAAGCGGGATGCGGACGTCGGTGATGCGGTAGATGATGCGATAGAAGAGGGAGGCCATCGCCGTCTTGAACCACGACTCGCCGGCCCGCTCGGTGCGGACGGCGTAGACGACCTGGTAGCCTTCGCGCCAGCGGGCGATGAGCTCCGGCAGCAGCTCAGGCGGGTCCTGCAGATCGGCATCGATGATGATCGCCGCCCGGCCCCGGCAAGCATCGAGGC
>Ga0209108_10002159_pt1 | contig 11361 bp, 7 predicted proteins | sample Rifsed10ft1_FD_184003 | JGI IMG/M metagenome (GOLD analysis project Ga0209108, IMG submission 184003) | Soil microbial communities from Rifle, Colorado, USA - sediment 10ft 1 (version 2) | ecosystem: Environmental > Terrestrial > Deep subsurface > Rock core/Sediment | place: Rifle, Colorado...
CATCTCCATGTGGACGGGGCGTCCCATCCGGACCGAGATCGCCCTCCGCCTGCAGCTCAGCCTTCAACTGGCCATCATGGCCACGGTCATCGCCAGCCTGCTGGCCATTCCTTTGGGAACGCTCGCCGCGGTGAAGCAGGACACATGGGTGGACCACCTCATCCGGATCTTCAGCATCGCCGGACTGGCGACCCCCAGTTTCTGGCTGGGAATCCTGATGATCCTGTCGCTGCTCATTCTGTTCGGCTGGCTACCACCCATGACCTTCACGCCCGTCTGGGTGGATCCCTGGACCAACATTTCGCAACTCATCTGGCCGGCGCTGGCGGTGGGGTATCGCTACTCGGCCATGGCCACCCGGATGACCCGGTCGGCCGTCCTGGAGGTCCTGCGAGAGGATTACGTCCGGACGGCCCGGGCCAAGGGCCTGTGGGAACCGGTGGTCATCGCCCACCACGCGCTGCGGAACGCCCTGCTCCCCATTACCGCCGTGATCGGCTTGGAATTCGCCTTTCTCATCGGCGGACTGGTGGTGACGGAGCAGGTCTTCAACCTGAATGGGATCGGGATGCTGTTCGTCGAGGCCATCTCGCGGCGCGACTACACCATGACCCAGGCCCTGGTCCTCTTGGTGGGGTTCACCTTCATCGGGGTGAACTTCGTGCTGGACCTGCTCTACGCGGTCCTGGATCCGCGGGTTCGGCTGGGCTAAGGGAGACCAAGAGCGGCGATGGATGAGCGGGTTGCGGAATTGCGGAAGGAGGCGGTCGGGGCATGGCCGCTCCTCCTGCATCCCCGCGGGGTGCCGATCCTTCTGTGGTTCCTTCGGAAGAAGCCGCTGGGGGGCGCCGGGGGCCTCATCATCGCCGGCATGGTGGTGGTGGCCCTGGCGGCCGGAGTGGTGGCCCCCTACGATCCGCTGGAGACCGACTTCGGCGCCATGCTGGGCCCTCCCAGTCTGGCCCACTGGCTGGGTACCGACGCCTTCGGACGGGATGTCCTGAGCCGGCTCATCCACGGGGCCCGGACGGCCCTCCTGGTGGGCTTTGCGTCATCCTTTCTGGGGGCAACCGCGGGAGCGCTGATCGGCCTCACTTCCGCCTACCTGGGCGGTCGGGTGGACCTTTACACCCAGCGCTGCATGGACATCGTCATCTCGTTCCCCATCATCGTCCTGGCCCTCACCGTGGTGGCCATGCTAGGGAGCGGGACAGGGAATCTCATCGTGGCCATCACCATCCCCTTCATCCCCCGGGTCTCACAGGTGGTCCGGGCCAGCGCGCTGTCCATCCGGGAGATGCCCTACATCGAGGCCGCCCGCGCCCTCGGGACGGGTCGGGCGCGGATCATCCTGCGCCACATGTTCCCCAACGTGATGGCCTCGTACTTGGTGATGCTCACCGCGTTCCTGGGGCAGGCCATCCTGCTGGAGGCGTCCCTCAGCTTCCTGGGTCTGGGCACGGCGGAGCCGACGCCATCCTGGGGTCTCATGCTCCGGGGCGCCGCCGTGGAGTTCGCCGAGCGCGCCCCCTGGATGGCCATCTTCCCGGGCCTGACCATCAGCACCGCCGTCTTCGCCTTCAACGTGCTGGGCGACGCCCTCCGCGATGTCCTCGACCCCAAGCTCCGCATGGCCTAGCCGAAATTGCAAACCGCCAAGGCGCCAAGGGCGCCAAGAATCCCCTTCACCCTGATCTCATGGCGGCAGAACCCGTTCCATGTAGCCCAAGATCCCCCCATCCGGGTCAGTGCCCAGGAGTTCAAATCCCGATCTTCCTCTGCGCCCTTGGTTTCCTCACTCCTCCACGTGCCCCCCTCATGCGTCGCTGCCCACTGCCCGCCACCGCCGAACGGGGCTCCAGGTCAAGGGTGGGGGCCGCCGCTTTGAGGATGACCATCTCGTGTCCGTCCAGCGGGATCCGGACGGCGTTCCTGGGGCCTCGCCGTCTCACGCTGACCTGCTTTCCCGGTGGGAGGAGGTTGGCCATCACCATCCCCGCCGGGCTCAGATGGATGTCCACGGTGACATAGTCGTTCCGAGGGCCCGCGCTCAGGTTCAGCGCCACGAGGATCTCGGTGGTGTCCAGAATCCGCGAGAAGGCCAGGGTGCAGTTGCCGTCGATGGGGTGGCCGAAGTCCACCCCGTTCCCCGAGATCTCCCGAAAATACTGCCGGCCGTACCGCAGGGGCGCTTCCCGTGCCCGGACGGCCGCGATCTCGGCGATGCCCCGGTAGACCGCGTGCCCGGGATTGAAAAAGTGCCGCCCGGTGGTCTCGAAGGCCCCCCACCGGCCGCCGAACATGCATTCCCTGACGTAGCGATCGCCGTCGCCCCCGCCGTCGAAGCCCTGCTCCGTGCCGGAGTAGAGGCAGGGTACCCCCTGGCTGGTCAGGAGGTACCCCATCGCCAGGACGGCCTGCCGGGGAAACGGATTGCGATGCATGAAGCGGCGGTACGGCCGGGCCATCTGATCGTGGTTGTCCACGAAGGTCACGAAATAGCGGCCGGCCTCGCCATGATCCGCGTAGAGGGTCTTGAACCGGTCGTAGCGTTCGCGCAGGTGCCAGGGATTGAGGAAGCCCTTGATGACCTCTTCTAGAACGAAGTACAAGGGGAAGTCCAGCGCCGCGTCCAGGGAGGGGAAGCGCTCGTCGGTCCCTTGGATCCGGCTGTTCCGCCCGATGTAGCTCTGGATGGTCAGGTCATCCGCCACGATCTCTCCGAAGAGGAAGAAGTTCTGCTTTCCGATCCGCGTGGCATACTCGCGGATGGCGTTGCAGAAGATGGCCGTTGCGCTGCTCTCCACGTGCTTGACCGTGTCCAGGCGGAAGCCGTCCACGTCCGCCTCGGCGATCCAGTATTTGTGGATCTGGATGAGGGCGTCCAGGACCTCCGGCCGGGTGATGTCCAGCTCCTTCAGGCTGAGGAAGTCCCCGTGGACGGCCTCCTCGGGGTCGCCCCAGTCGCGGATCTGTCCCCGGCGCTTGTAACAGTCGGGCTGCTGGAGTTCCCTGGGCCAGACGCCATCGTCCGCCTGGACGCCGGGGGCAGGATCCACCTCACGCCAGAATCCGAAGGGGAAGGGGCCACGCGCAGCCTTCCAGAAGGAATACGGAAAGTCCCCCGGATAGGCCCAGTTGTCCCCACTATGATTGATGATGACATCCAGAATGACGTACATGCCCAAGGCGTGCGCTTGCCTGACCAGCTCCCGCAGATCGTCCTTGGTGCCGAACCGGGGGTCCACCGCCAGGAAATCCTGGATGCCATAGCCGTGATAGCTGTCCTGCCTCTCCCGCCGGTTCTTGAAGATGGGGCTCAACCAGATGGCGTTGGCCCCGAGCCCTCGGATGTACTCCAGGCGACGCATGATCCCCTGGAGATTCCCCCCCTGGAACACCCCGCCTTGCTCGGGATCGCGTCCCCCGGGCGCCGAGGCGGGATCGTAGGGGCGAAGACGTCGGTCATTGCTGTCGAAGCGGTCCACCAAGAGGAAGTAGATGAACATGTCCCGCCAGTCCCGGGGCGAGGGAAACACCTCCCCCCGTGGCAAAAAATCCAGCTCCTGGGTTGACGTGATGCGCTCTGACATGGCTGAGTCCTCTCCCCCGGGAGGATGCGGTTGGCTGTGGCCGGCATGGGACGTCTCGGAAGGCAGCCCGGGCTGGAACTCCCTGAATCAGATATCACACCCCCGCAGCGGGGCGCAAGGGAGATGCGTTCAAAAATCGTTTGCCGAACGCCGGCCGCCGCGCTAGGGTCCCCTCATCCGGAAGGCCGGGTGGCAGAACCGGCAACGGGAGGACGATGACTCTCCCCCAACCCCAGACGGCAGCCCTCCCTCTCTCGCCGCTGCTGTTCCTCGTCGTCATCTTTTATCTGAATTTCACGTCCCGGGTGGTTCTGGGACCGCTGCTCCCGGTGCTCGAGAACGAGCTGAGCCTGGGGCATGGGCAGGCGGGGTCCCTGTTCCTGGTCATCCAGCTCGGGTACTGCCTGGGGCTTCTCGGATCGGGCTTCATGGCCTCGCGGCTGAACTACCGGCGGACGATCCTGGCGTCCACCATCGGGGTGGGATCGGTGCTCCTGGCGATGTCCCAGTCAGCCTCGGTGGCCGGACTGCGGGTGGGGCTGATCCTGCTGGGCGTCGCGGCGGGGCTCTACCTTCCCTCGGGAATCGCCCTGGTGACAGGCGAGACAGGCCAGGCCCAGTGGGGAAAGGCCCTGGCCATTCACGAGCTGGCGCCGAACCTGGGATTTGTGACTGCGCCCCTGGTCGCCGAGGGATTGCTCAGGCTGCTCTCCTGGCGCGGGGTGTTTGCGGTCCTGGGACTCCTGGCGATCCTGGCGGGCGTCTGCTTCCGGTTGTTCGGGCGGGGTGGGGATCGAAAAGCGGATCCTCCCCGTCTCAGGACGGTGACTCAACTCGCGGGCGAGGGGTCCTTCTGGGTCATGGCCCTGCTGTTCGCCATCTCGGTGGGAACCGGCCTGGGCCTGTATGCCATGACACCGCTTTTCCTGGTCACCGAGATCGGCATGGATCGGGGCACGGCCAACAGCGTCGCCGGGCTCTCCCGTGTGCTCGGGATCGTGACCATATTCTTCTCGGGGATCCTGGGGGACCGGATTGGTCACAGGCGGGCACTGGCGCTCTTCATCACGACGACGGGGTTATTGACCGTTCTTCTGGGGCTCCTTCAAGGTCCGATCGTCACCCCGGTATTGGTATTTCTCCAATCCGCTTCCGTCGCGCTCTTCTTCCCGGTGGCGTTCTCGCTGATCTCCCTGATCTTCTCCCCGCGCGTTCGGGGCATGGCGGTTTCCATGATCACGGTGACGGGGTCCCTGGTGGGAGCCGGGGTGATTCCCTCCGCCCTCGGGCACTGGGCGGAGGCCTTCTCCTTCTCCTCGGGCTTCGTTCTGCTTGGGGTCGTGACCCTGGGGATGCTCCCCCTGCTGCGATATGGAGGGGCCCCGCCCGCTTGTCACGAGGGATCGGCTCCCCCGGGGATCGAGAAAGGTTGAAAAAGGCAGGAGCCTTGGCGCACCAACGGCGAGGCCGTTGGTACCGGCGGTTCAATTGAAGTCTGCGTCACTTTCCGGGCGCCACGATCCAGTTGCGCAGGATGCCGATCCCCTCGACCTCGGCCTCGACGACGTCGCCCACCACGAGCCATCGGGGCGGATCGGATCCGGCCGCGACCCCCGACGGTGTCCCGGTCGCGAGGATGTCGCCCGGCTCCAGAGTCATCCCGGCCGAGAGGACCTCGATCAGCTCATCGATCCGGAAAATCATGTCGGCCGTCGTGGCCGACTGCCGGGTCTCGCCATTCACCCGGAGGGTGATCCGCAGGCTGTGGGGATCCTTCAGCGCCGACTTGGGAACGATCCAGGGCCCCATGGGCGCGAACGAGTCGAGGCTCTTGCCCTTGAACCACTGGGTGTGCTTCTTCTGCAGGTCGCGGGCGGTGATGTCATTCAGGATCGTGTAGCCGAAGACATAATCGTACGCCTTGGCCCGGGGGATGTCCCGGCCCCGCCTGGCGATGACGACCGCCAGCTCCACCTCGTAATCCAGGTTCTGCGTGAGGGGCCAGTGGGTGACGAGGGCGTCGTGGCCGGTCACCGCGGTCGGGGGCTTGGTGAAGAAGACGGGGACCGTGGGAACGTCGGCGCCTCGTTCCTTGGCGTGCTCCACATAGTTTCGTCCCACGCAGAAGATGTTCCGGGGCGGTCGGGGCACCGGAGCCAGGAATCGAATCCGGTCGGGCGGCCGCACCACCGGATGTCGAACCGCGCTCCGCCAGGATCCATCCGCGAGGTGGCGCGCCGCCCCGCCCAGGATCGCCTCCACCGCTCGGAGAGCCGAAGCACCCCCACCGATCAATCCGAGCACGTCCGCAGGAGCGGCGTCTGGCGCCCTTGTCCCCTTCCGGCCCCGACGCAGGACCCGTGCCGCAGACTGCAGGTGCACGACCGCGTCGCCCAGGACCCCCACGAGCACCGGCTGCCCATCCCAGACCACCGTCGCGAACCGCATTCCCCCTCCTTGTTTGGCCAAGGTATCCGCCTCCTCTTCGTGTTCGTATTGAAGCCGCCCAACACTACCACACGGACGATCCCTTCCGTCAACCGGTCATCCGGCCCGTCGGCTCTGATCGGGAGACCCACGCCGGGATTGGCGGCTTCCGAGGCCGTCCCTACGGCCGGTTGACGGGCGCGCTGGCCGGGGTATCGTACCAGGCGAAGTACTTCTCGGTGTTGACCCGTCCCGACCCCACCAGGGCCGTCTTCTTGTCGTCGCTCAGGTCGAACTCGGTCGTCCCCACCCCCAAGGTATCAATGTAGATCGTCCGCTGCCAGTCGTCGCTATGCAGGTGATAATTGTTCTGGATGCTCAGGATCGTCTCCACCAGCGCCCAGGTGTAGGCGAAGAAATCCTCGATCTTCCGATGCTCCGCCTCCGCCTGATCGCGGAAGACTGCGATCTCCCGGGCCGAATCCAGCCGGAACCCCAGGGTCTCCTGGTTGTACACGTAGGGGCTGATGGTCTTTCCCGCCTGTCGGAGTGTCTGGTTGTGCTTCTCGTAGTACTCCGGCATGCGGGAGTGGGCCGCCACGTATTTTTGCCGGTCGAAGAGCTTGACCGGATAGTTGTCCACGACCCCCCCATCCACGTACACGTCCCCGCGCATGCTGCGCTTGGCCGCGAAGAACAGGGGAATGGACATGGAGATGCGCACCGCGTCGGCCACGCACGTGCGGGGGGTATGCTCGAAGGAAAAGATCTCGCCGTAGCCCGTCGAGAGATTGGTCCCCATGAAATACAGGTCGCGGAACTGGCGCTCCGTCTTGAGGCCGTTCACCTCCAGGAAGGTGGATTCGCTGTTCCCGGTTTTCCGTTCAATGATGTCGCCGATCCACTCCCGGAAGTAATCCCCCTTGTACCACCCGAACTCGGTGATGAGGCGGTTGGTGTCCCGGATGATCCCCCAAGAGTCGTCCAGGAACCTCCGGAAGTTGAGCTTGCCCAAAATCTCCCTTGTCTCCGCCACGGAGTAGTTCAGGCCGAGGAGCACCGCGTTGATGGCGCCGGCCGAGGTGCCCCCGACCCGCTGGATCTCCTTCAGGATGCCCTTGGTATCCAGGACCTCCATCGCCCCCACATAGGCGATGCCCTTGACGCCACCACCCTCGAAGACCAGGTTCTTGAAATGGTACGGCATGACGCGCTCTCCTCGTGTGCTCGCGCAGGAGCAAGGTTCCGGGCAAAAGACCAAACGTGCCAGCCAGGCGCCAATTCGGTGTACTGGACCGCAGCTCTCCAACGGCAGGTAGGCATGATACCAGAGAAAGCTCCCTCAGGCGACGGCCGCGAGCCCGGGGTCAGGGCACCCAGCCGGTAAAGAACGGGTTGACGCGGGGCCGGCCCTGTGCGAGGTTGCTCTCCCTGGAGCGGACCGCCCCTCGGGGGGCGCCCCGTCTTCGCCCGGGAGGAATCATGCGCATCGTGGTTCCGGATGACAATCCGCCCGCCCTGGCAGGCACGCCTGCCCTCGCCCGCCTCCGCCGGCTGGGTGAGGTGCGGATATTCGACTCGGACGCGACGGATGCGACGGCGCTGGTGGATCGCTTGCGAGACGCGGACGTGGCCGTGAACATCCGGGGGCGAACCCGGTTCACGGCCGACGTCCTGCAGGCCTGTCCCAGGCTCCGCCTGATCTCCATCTGGGGCACGGGGACGGATAACGTGGACCTGAAGGCCGCGGCGGCCCGCGGCATCACCGTAACCAACACGCCAGGGGCCAATGCCGTCGCCGTCGGCGAGCACACCGTCGCCTTGATGCTGGCGGTGGTCAAGCAGCTCCCACAGGCCGACCAGGCGATCCGCCAGGGCGGGTGGCCGCGCAACCTGGTGCCCCAGCTTCGCGGCAAGCGCCTCGGTATCGTCGGAACCGGACTGATCGGTCGCGAGGTGGCGGCCATGGCCAGGGGCCTGGGGATGGAGGTGGTGGCTTGGACCTTCCACCCGGACCCTGAGCTGGCGGGAAAACTGGGGCTTCGCTACGTCGAGCTGGAGGACCTCTTGCGGACCGCGGACGTCATCTCCCTGCACCTCCGGGCCACGCCGGAGACACGCCACTTCCTCAACCGGGAACGCCTGGCCCTCCTCAAGCCCGGGGCGATCCTGGTCAACACCGCGCGGGGGAGCCTGGTGGACGAGGCGGCGCTGGTGGAGTCCCTCCGCCAGAAGCGGCTGGCCGGGGCGGGCCTGGACGTCTTCGAGACAGAGCCCCTTCCCACCGGGCATCCCCTGGCGTCCCTTCCCAACGTCCTCCTCACCCCTCACGCCGCCGGGATGACCCCCGAGGTCATCCAGAACGGCCTGGCCATGGCCGTCGAGAACATCGAGAACTTCCTCAAGGGAACGCCCACCCACGTGGTCGCACTGACCTAGCCCGGATTATTCACGAAGACTTCGTCTTCGTTCATAACCGCCCGCAAGAGCGCGTTTCGCGCTCTGGCGGGTTTCGACGCGGTGCGCACGCACCTTGCTCAAGACTAGCCCGGGCTAGTCCTGAGCGGAGGCCCTGTGCCCCTCGCGGGGCCGTAGTCGAAGCCCGAAGGGCGGGTTATTCATGGCACATTCATGAATAACCCGGGTTAGGGGACGGTGTTGCCTTCGTTAACTTCTTCACCCCTCTTGCTTCCGGAGGATCTTCGAGATCGCCGCCGTGGAGACGCCCAGGTGGCTGGCCGCCTGCGCCAGGGAGAGGCCGAGTCTCCCCACCAGCTGCCGGGCCAGCGCCGCGCGCACCGCGGAGAGGCGCCCGCGCCGCCCGGCCCGCGTGAGCTCCGCCCCGGAGACCCCCGCGCGCCGGCAGCGCCGCGCCATCACCGCCGCCGTTTCGTGGGGCGTGGCTCCCCGCCGCCAGGCGGCCGCCTGACGCGCCTCGGCCTCCCGCAGGAGCCCGTCGACGAAGTCGCTGCTCCCCAGGCTCCGCGGATCCCCCGCCAGGGGGGCCTGCTGGCGCCGGAGCGCCCGCACTTCGGCCCACCCCCCCGGCGGAGCGGACGAGGCCCCCGCCCCCGAGCTCCGGGCGGCGCCCGCGCGGAATCCCCGCGCGCACGTAGGCCCGATACGCCCGGCCCGCCCGCCCCGCCGTGGGCCCGAACCACCCGCGGACGGTCCGGCGATCCTGCCAGGCGCGCCGGCTCTGCCCCAGGACGGTGGCGTGCCCGCTCCAGGGGTAGCGGTCCAGGGCCCGCAGGGTCGCGGCCCGGTTGGCGCGGAGCGGGTTCAGGTGGAGGTAGCGGACCAACTCCCGGAAGTAGGCCTCCTCCTCCACCACGATGGACTGGTAGCGGTTTTGGAAGAGGTGCCCCACGCGCTTATGGCAGCGGTTGAAGGTCCCGGCGTCCCCCGTGAGGAGGCGCCGCATGAACCGCGGGAGGCCGGCGGGGCCACTCCGGAGCAGGAGGTGGGCATGGTTCGGGAGGAGCGCCCAGGCGTAGATGGGGGTGGCCGTGGCCGCGGTCACTGTCCCCAGACGGGTCACGAAGGCCGCCCGGTCCCCGGCGTCCCGCACGATCGCGCCGCGCTCGAGCCCGCGGATAATCACGTGGTGGAGCGTTCCCGGGGCGTCGAGGCGCGCGTGGCGGGGCATGCCCGATCCCTCCCGACGGATCGAAGAGTCTCAGGGCAAGTGAATGAAGGCAACAACGTCAATTCCCATTGGCCATGTCCGTCCCCTTTCCCCTTCGCCTCCCCGTGCATGATTACTCAAGCCCGATCACCAAAAATCACTGCTCCCACGGCCTCCCCTCCCCATCATCCCCTCCCCCCAGCGCGGGGGAGAGGGTGAGGGTGACGGGGCTTCATCCCGGACGTCCCTCTCGACTCCCTCACGCCCGCTCAATGGGAAGGGTCACCGCCAGATTCGCGTTCGGATCCTCGGCGGCAAGATCCAGCAAGAATCGCCGGAGCCAGGTCGGGACAGCGTGTCCGTTCCGCGTCCCCGAGTGATCCCAGCCCTTCCAGGACCCCGAGCAGTCGACCAAGCCATCGCCCGGCCCTCCGGCCAGGGTGTCCTGCCGGGGCCCGCCGACCAGGGTGTCACCGTCCTGTCCGCCTTCCAGCCGATCGTTGTGGGCCTCGCCCCAGAGCCTGTCTAGGTCGAGGCGACCCTGCCACCAGTCGTGCCCGGTCGCGCCGTCCATCCGCGCGGTGCTCCCTCCTCCGCTGCGGAGGTCAACGCCGAGCCCGGGCAGAGCAGCCAGCTCCGCCGGGGACGAGAGACGGAGCGGATCCGAGCCGATCACTTCGATCGGGCTGAACCCGTCGGCCGTGGGGAAAAGAGGCCCCAGCTCCGTCGAGGCAGCGAGGGACGGCGAGGCCGATGCCTCGCCCGCCGGGCCCACCGGGGGGTCCACCGCCCACACCGAGCTGGTGAAGCTGAAGAATGCCCGGGTCGGGTTGCTGAACTTCAGCAGGATGCCGGCAAGCGCCCCCCCCGGCGCCAGCCCCTCGTCGGGGACCGTCGTCACGGCAATGAAGGGCTTCCCATCGGCCGTCTGCCCGGTGGGGTTGGCCAGAGTGACGCCCCCCAGGCTGATCCCCGTGATGATCAGCGACATGGGGGCCAGGAGGAGGCTGTCGGCCGAGGTGTTGGTGATGGTGGCCTGGGTATCGAAGGTGGCGGTCGTCCGGTTGAACGTCCAGCCGGAGTAGCTCACGGACACCATGCTGTCGACGTTGATCACGACCCCATCCACCGTGAGGGTCACCCTCGTCGGGGCGGAGGTCAACATCCCGTCCGTGACCTGGTAGGTGAATGTATCGGGGCCCAGGAACTTGGGGTCCGGGGTGTAGCTGAAGGCCCCGTCCTGGGTCAGGGCGAGGCTCCCGTGCGCCGGCCCGCTCACCAGGAGGGCCGTGAGGGCATCGCCCTCCACGTCGGTGTCATTCGTCAGGAGTCCCTCGGCCGCGGACACCACCAGCACCGTATACTGGTCCAGGCTGTAGGCGTCGTCGGTGGCCGTGGGGGCGTCGTTGACGGGGGTGACGGTGATCGTGACCGTGGCCCCGTTGGAGTCGGCCGTCCCGTCGGTAGCCCGGTAGGTGAAGCTGTCCGGGCCGTGGTAATCGGCCGCCGGCGTGTACGCAAACGCGCCGTCGGCGGTGACCGTCAGCCCGCCGTGGGTCGGCTCGCTCACGAGCTGGGCCGTGAGGGGATCCCCGTCCGCATCCGTGTCGTTGCCCAGGAGGCCGGGCGCGGGGATTGCGAGGGGCGTGTCCTCGGTCGTGGTGTAGGCATCATCGGCGGCCACCGGGGCATCGTTGACGGGGGTGACGGTGA
>Ga0209108_10002160_pt1 | contig 11348 bp, 11 predicted proteins | sample Rifsed10ft1_FD_184003 | JGI IMG/M metagenome (GOLD analysis project Ga0209108, IMG submission 184003) | Soil microbial communities from Rifle, Colorado, USA - sediment 10ft 1 (version 2) | ecosystem: Environmental > Terrestrial > Deep subsurface > Rock core/Sediment | place: Rifle, Colorado...
TGGCTGGAAGATAACGGTTCAGACGACAGCCACGGCCGCGCGTTGTGGGCGTTGGGCACCGTATTGGGCCGGTCGAACATGCCGGCCCTTCACAGTATGGCGGGCCGGTTGTTCGAGCAGGCCTTGCCCGCCATTCTCGACACGACCAGCCCCCGAGCCTGGGCCTTCGCCCTCATCGGCGTCCACGAGTATCTGCGGCGGCTTGCCGGTGACCGCATGGCCAGCCAGGTCCGGGAGGAATTGGCCGGGCGGCTGCTGGCGTTGTATCAAAGCCACCGCTCGGACGAATGGCGCTGGTACGAAGAAGGGCTGGCCTATTGCAACGCCGCGCTGCCGCATGCCTTGCTCATGTGCGGCCAATGGATACCGAATCACGCCATGACCGAGGCCGGACTGGAGTCGCTCAGTTGGCTGGCCGACTTGCAGCGCGCTGACACGGAGGGGGGGCATTTTGTCCCCGTCGGATCCAACGGTTTTTATCGGCGAGGCGGTGAGCGGGCCAGGTTCGATCAACAGCCGGTGGAGGCGCAAGCCATGGTATCCGCCTGCCTCGAAGCCCACCGGATCACGAGCGACAAACGCTGGCGCAAGGAAGCCCGCCGCGCCTTCGAGTGGTTCCTCGGGCGCAACGACCTGAACCTGCCCATCTACGACCCGACGACGGGCGGCTGTCGAGACGGTCTGCATCCCGACCGCCCGAACGAGAATCAGGGCGCGGAGTCCACGCTCGCCTTTCTGCAGGCCTTGCTGGAGCTGCGCCTGGCCGAGAATATCCTACAATCTGTGGAGGCACGCTCGCAATGAGCAATCAACACCCCGAACTCTTTCGCCGTCACAAGCTCAATCCCATCTTGACCGCCGCCCATTGGCCCTATCCGGCCAATAGCGTGTTCAACCCCGGCGCCACGTTGCTACTGGATGGAACCACACTACTGTTGTGCCGCGTGGAGGATCGGCGCGGGCATTCCCACTTGTGCGCGGCCCGTTCCGCCAATGGCGTGGATGACTGGCAGATGGACCCCCAGCCCACCCTGTTGGCTGACCCTGAGCACTTCCCGGAAGAAGTGTGGGGCATTGAAGACCCACGTATCACCTACCTCTCCGAATTGAGCAAATACGCCATCGTCTATACCGCCTACACCCGCGGCGGCCCGGGCGTAGCACTGGCGCTCACGGAAGATTTCCACCACTTCGAGCGCTATGGCATGATCATGTCCCCGGAGGATAAAGATGCGGCCCTGTTTCCTCATCGGATTGGCGGCCATTGGGCTTTGATCCATCGCCCCGTCAGTTATCCCGGCGCGCACATGTGGATGTCCTATTCGCCCGACCTGCGGCACTGGGGCAGCCACAAGCTGATGCTGGAAGCCCGGCGTGGTGCGTGGTGGGATGCGAATAAAATCGGCCTCTCGACGCCGCCCATCGAAACCCCTCAGGGTTGGCTGGTGATTTACCACGGTGTGCGAATGACCGCCGCTGGCTCCCTTTATCGACTCGGACTGGCGCTGTTTGATTTGCACACGCCGGAGCGTTGCCTGAAACGCGGCCACGAGTGGGTCTTTGGCCCGGAAGAACCCTACGAGCGGCGCGGGGATGTGGACAACGCCGTCTTTCCTTGCGGCTACACCCTGGCCCCCGATGGCGACACCCTCCACCTGTATTATGGCGCGGCGGATACGAGCATTGCCCTGGCCACCGGAAGTGTGCGCCTGCTTTTAGACTGGCTGGAGCAGAATGGGCGTATCCCCTAATCTCACGCAGCCTTGAAAGGAAAACATCATGACCGTACTCGAAGCCAACCAAGTCAAGAAGCAATACCAGATGGGCGAGGTGACCGTCAGCGCGCTCGACGGCGTGAGCCTCGTCGTCAACAAGGGCGAGTTCGTCGCCATCATGGGGCCGTCCGGCTCCGGCAAGTCCACGCTCCTGCACCTGCTCGGCGGGCTGGACGGGCCGAGCGACGGCGAGATCACGCTCGCGGGGCAGCCGCTCTCCAAGCTGAGCGACAACGAGATCACCGTGGTGCGGCGGCGGAAGGTGGGGTTCATCTTCCAGTTCTACAACCTGCTCCCCACGCTCACCGCCGAGGAAAACGTGGGCCTGCCCCTGCTCATTGACGGGCAGAGCCTCGACAAGCACAAAGAGAAGATCGAGAAGCTGCTCATGCTGGTGAGCCTGGCCGACCGCAAGCACCACAAGCCCGACCAGCTCTCCGGCGGCCAGCAGCAGCGCGTCGCCATCGCCCGCGCCTTCGTCAACGACCCCGAAATCGTCCTCGCCGACGAGCCGACCGGGAACCTCGACTCCAAATCCGGCACGGCGATTCTCGAGCTCCTGCGGAAGACGTGCAACGATCTCGGCGCGACGATTGTGATGGTCACGCACGACCCGCGCGCGGCCTCCTACGCCAACCGGATAGTCTTCCTCAAAGACGGCGAGATCGTGCGCGAGTTGAAGCAGACTCAGGCCGGCGGCGCCCACAACATCCAGCCGATCATGGACGTGATGGCGGGGCTGGAGTTATGAATGACCGCTTCGCGTGACAAATGACGAATGACGAAAGGTGGGCTATCCGCCCTTTATTGTTCGCCTTTCGTCCATAAGGGATTCGATGACGCGAGTCCTCGTCACTGGCGGCACGGGCGGACTGGGTCGCGAGCTCGTGCCACGACTCTTGAGGGCCGGTTACACCATGCGGGTGATGAGCCGACGGGAGCGCAAGCCCGGCGAGTTTCCCGAGGCCGAGTGGGCGCAGGCCGACCTGGAAACCGGCCGCGGGCTGGCCGAGGCCGTTGCGGGCGCGCAGATCGTCCTCCACGCCGCATCGAATGCCGCGCATCACACCCACGAGACCGATGTGGAAGGCACGCGCCGCCTCCTCGAAAAGGCAAAAGCGGCGGGCGCCGGGCATTGCCTGTACGTCTCCATCGTGGGGATAGCGCGTGTCCCGCTCCCATATTACAGGCACAAACTGGCGGCGGAGGCCGTCGTGGCCGAGGGTAGCGTGCCGTGGACGATCCTGCGCGCCACGCAGTTTCACACGTTGATTGATGGCCGTCTGCAAGCGGCGACGCGCGGGCCGTGGCCGTTTGCCCTGCTCCCCACCGATCTAAAATTCCAACCGATTGACGCAGGCGAGGCCGCCGACCGCTTGTGCGAGTGTGTGGCCGCCGGGCCAGCCGGCCGCGTGCCGGACATCGGCGGCCCCGAGGTGCTCGCGTTCGGCGCAATGGCAAAGGTCTGGTTCGCGGCGCGGGGGATGCGGCGTCCCATCCTTCCCCTGCCAATGCCTGGCGGCTTCGCGAATGCCGTGCGCCGTGGTTATCTCACCTGCCCGGAGCAGAAATACGGCAAGATCACGTGGGCGGAGTGGGTACGGAGGAAGTACAAATGAATGCATCTTCCTCCCGCCTTCTCTTTATCCGGGCCGCGATCCTGTTGAACGCGCTGAATTACCTTCTTGTCGGCCTGGCCCTGATCTTTGCCCCTCAATGGTTCTTTGACAACATCGGCAACTTCCCGCCGTTCAACCGCCACTACTCCGGCGACCTCGGCACGTTCCTGCTCCCGCTGGGGATCGGCCTGCTGTGGGCGGCGCGTGACCCGGCGCGGCACCTGGGATTGATCGGCGTTGCCCTCGCGGGCGGCTGGCTGCATGTGCTGAATCATCTCTCCGATGATCTCACGGCGGCCGCGCTCTCGCCCCAGTTCTTCTCGAATACCCTGCCCCTGCTTGCACTCGCCGTGCTGCTCAGCGCGGCGTATGCCGCGTTGCTGCGGCAACAATCTGCCTCGAAGTAGCCGGCGGGCCTCCTCCGGTTGCGAAGAGCAACGCGACCGCAGAGGCCCTCGTTTTTACGCCCCGAATGCCGGTATCTCCACCTTCTTCCCGTCCGCTTCAATTTGCCAGTGGGGCAGCCAGCCCAGCCCGAAAAGCTCGACGAGGATGTCCGAGCGTTTGGGCGTGACGCGCAGGTCGTGAACGTCCTGCGCGGCGGCGTTCCATTTGTCAATGATGGATTTGAACGTAGCTTGGGCCTCATCCTTGAGAGCAGAGATTTGAGATTGGAGAGTGGCGACGGTCTGCGCGGACTCGGCGACGTCGGCTTTGGCTCTCTGCTTCAGGCGCTCTTTGGAGGCCGACGTGGAGAACATGCGGCGCGGGCTGTGGCCCAACGCCAGCCCGAGGATGTTTTCGATGCCCGTCCAGCGGGACTCGTCCTCGCGCGCCCGGAGCTGTTCCTGATCGTCTTTCATCTCCCGCTGCTCGGCGGCGAGCTTGTCTTCGAGCGCGTCCAGTTTCTTGTCGTAACGGACGCGCACCTTCTCAACCTCTTCGTCACGCCGCGCGTTGGCGGCCTGCTGGCACGCGGCGCGGAATTCTTCGTACGACTGGCCGGGCCGCGAATACAGCTTCAGCGTGGGGTTGTGGCGGAGGGTGAGGTCGGCGGTGCGGTAGAGGTAACTGAGCAGGTCTTTTTGCCAGGCGGCGAGTTTCTTCGGGTCGGTGAGGCCAGGCGGCAAGTCGTGGGGCAAGTTGCCAACTTGCTCCACAGGCGCGGTCTGGTCGAGCGTGGCGGGCGAGACGGAGGGGGCCGCCGACTCGCGCCACGGGGGGGCAACGTCTGCCCCGGGGGCGGCCACCAAAAACGTAAACCGCCGGTCTTCGTTCACGTTGGCTTTCGGCAAGATGAAACGCACCACCGCCTGCGCGAGGAGCGCCGGATGATAGACCAGCTCGACGTTCTCGCCGAACTGCGCGCGCTTGTTGCCCGTCTCTTCGCGCCACGCGGCGACGGAGTCTTCTAGGGTGCGAGTGGAAGGGAGGAAGTATTGAGGAGTAGAGGTTGGAACGGTAGTCGGCAGTAGGCGGGAGGCAGTCGGCAGTTGAGGGCCAATGATGGCTGCCTTCTGCTTACTACCTTCTGCTTTCTGGCTTTCGACTTCCGGCTTCGGACTGAGAATACGGATTTGTTCGCGGGTGAGCGGCCCGGCGAGGTAGGACATGGCCCAGCGCGTCTGGAAGACGACGGGCGCGGGCGCGTGGACGTTGTGCAGCAGGAATGTGCGCGGCGCGAGCGACGAGATGAGCGTGTCGAGCGTGGCGATGTCGAGGACGGCCCGGGACTGCGCCGAGATGGTCTCGAGGCCTTCGAGCAGGCGGGCCTTGTCGCGCTCGGTTTGCAGTTTGCCGATGAACCACGTGCCGGTGTTGGTCAGGCCCTTGTAGTCGAGGTCGCCAGGGTTCTGCGTGACGAGCACGACGCCGAGGCCGAAGGCGCGCGCCTGTTTGAGCAAACGCAGGAGCGGGACTTTGCTCGGCGGGTTGTAGGGGTGCGGCGGGAAGTAGCCGTAGACTTCGTCGAAGTATAGTAACGCGCGCAATGAGGTCGTGCCGGACTGCCCGCGCAGCCACGCGCCTATTTGCTCGAGCAGCAGCGTGATGAAGAACATGCGCTCGGTCTCGGTGAGGTGCGCGACGTACATGATGGAGATACGCGGCTTGCCCTCGGGCGTGCGGAGGAGCGCCGGGATGTCGAGCGGCTCGCCGCTGATCCACGACTGGAACGAGGGCGCGGCCACAATGGCATTCAGCGCGAGCGCGAGGTCCATGCGATCCTTCTCGGGATAGAAGCGGTCCACCTCGAACACGCCGAGCTTGGGGAAGGGCGGCGTCTGCACCTGCGTGATCAGCCCGGCGAGGTCGAGCGGCTGGCCGGACTTCCACGCGTTCTCGAAGATGTTGGCGAGCAGGATGTGCTCGCGCGACTTAACCGGGTCGGCCTCGACGCCGACGAGGCCGAGGAGCGCGGCGCAGATGCCCGCGATGCGCTCGCGCAGGATTTCCTGATTCTCGTCCCACGCAATCTCCGGCGCTTCGAGCGATTTGAGGATGCTCACCGGGCGGCCCGCGTCCGAGCCGGGAGTGTACACGGCCCACTCGACGGCGTCTTTCAGCTTCTGAAGGTCCTCCGGTCCCAATCCCCACTGCGCGAGGCCCGTCTGCCACTCCTCTGCTTTCCGCCGGGCGTATTCTTCCACCGACAGTTTGGCGCGGCGGGCGTCGTCCACGTTCACCCACGGCTGAAAGTCTTCGGGCTTCAGATCAGGAAACTGAAGCAGGAGGTTGGCAATGTCGCCTTTGGGGTCAATCAGGATGGCCGGGAGGCCGGAGAGCGCGGCTTCTTCCAGCAGGTCAATGCACAGGCCGGTCTTGCCGCTCCCGGTCATGCCCACGCAGACCGCGTGCGTGGTGAGGTCAGCGGGGTCGTAGAGGAGGGGATCGTTGGTCAGCGTGTGCGTGTGTGGGTCAAGAAGTTTGCCGAGGGTAAACATGGAAAGTTCAAAGATTCAAGACTCAAATTTCAAAACCCAAACGTCGAAAGGCGTCTGCATTCGGAAGCCGTTACTTGGAGCCGAGAGAGGCTTTGCCCTTGTTGATGAGCGTGCTCAAGATGTTGACTAGCTCGGTGCTTTCCTGCTCAAGGGCGCGGCCTCCGGCAGAGTCTACACTGGCAGCGCAGATCACGCGAATCCAGTAGCGGGCCTCACGCGCTTCTTTTCGGGCGATGGCCCACTTAGACACACGGTCTTTGGGCGTATCTGCGCCGGTCGCCTCTTCTATGTTGGCACCCACGGAGGTGGCGGACTCAACCAGTTGCCGGGCGGCAATTTGTGTTCCCATGTCGCGTGGCAGCGTCCTAACCCACTTGATAATCCGCACCGAAAACAAAAATGTGCGCTCCCGGATATCATAAGGCACATCTTTTTTGCCGGGCGCCATCCTCTTTTCAGCCACCTTGGCCTCCTTTGTTCATACCCGGGTATGTGACCGGCTTTGAAGCTTGAACTTTGAATCTTGAATCTTTTACCTCCTTGCCTCCTCCCACACTTTCTGCCACTCCGCGTAATACGCCGCCGCAATCTCCGGGTTGTGGATGATCAACACATTCTCGTCGTTGCTCTCCTCGGCGTTGCGGGAGAAGTTGTACGACCCCATCACGACGATCTGCTGGTCAATGACGAACACTTTGCTGTGCAGGTTGTATTTGTTCCCGTCCTGCCGCACGCGCAAGTTGGCGAGCCCGGCGGCGGTAAGCGCGTTCCAGGCCGCGTCGCCGCCCGCGGCGATCTGCCGGGTCTCGAACACGCCCTGCACGGTCACGCCGGATGCAGCCCTTTGAACCAGCGCGTCGGCGAAGTCCGTGCGCGTGAAGGAGAAGGCCATGAAGTAAACGCTGGACTTGGCCGAGTTGAGCGCGTCGAGGATATGTGCGGCCACGCCGTCATCCGGCGAGAAGTAGTTCTCGACAACGGTTTCATTGATGGTGAGCGCAGCGTTGGGGGTGGGCGAACTCGGCCCCGGCCCGAACTCGCGCTGAGTGAACATCTCTTCGAACTCGGCGGTGTAGTTCTGCGCCAGCCGGGTGGAGGTGATCTCCATGAAACTGTTATTGTTTTTGTAGGCGTCGTTTTCGGTGAAGTTCATCGAGCCGGTCCATACGGTCACGCCGTCAATCACCGCGAACTTGTCGTGCATGATCGCGCTGCGCTGATCGTCCACCACGGGGATGCCCGCCTCGATCAGGGATTGAACGGCTTCTTCTTCCAGCGAATCGGTGTCGATGACGAGCCGTACGCGCACGCCGCGCTGGGACGCCCGGATGAGGGCGTCGGACAGGACGGGCAAATCAAATTCGTATATGGCCACGTCAAGCGTCTTCTGCGCTGTTGCGAAGCTGGCTGCAACCTTATCCGGGATGCCGCCGGTGGGGTTATCCAGATTGGAGGTTGTGTCGGGATCAGTGAAATACAACTGATACCACGTGAGGGTTGGGTTTTGGCCGGCGACGGTGGGCGGAGTGTCGGTCGCGTCAACCCCGTTGCTCTGACAGGCATAGACGGCTCCGAGCAAAGCCAGGACTACGGCGATGGCGCCGAGAGGAACGACCGTGCGGCGAGAGGGTGAACGGCGAGGCATAGCATCTCCTTCAGAGGGACGGCTTCCAGACGAAAATGAACAGCGTTTATCCAAGCCCCAATGTGCGCAAGAATTCTTCGTGCAGCACTGCGTTGCTGGCCACGGCTTGCCCGAGGCCCAGTTGCCACGCGCTCCCGTCCGGCGCGGAGATTTGGCCCCCGGCTTCGGTCACGATCAACGCACCGGCGGCCACGTCCCACGGCTGCAGCGCGAGGTGATAGTAGCCGTCGAGCCAGCCCGCGGCGACGTACGCTAAACCGAGGGCTGCGCTGCCGACGGCGCGCACGGTGCGGCATTCGGCGGCGACGCGCCCGAGGGCGTCCACGACGCGCTGGCGCAAGGCGGGATCGCGCGCCCAGTCTACGCCCACGAGCGCATCCTCGAAGTCCGTGAGCGCGCTGACGCGCAAGGGGCGCGGCGACCGCCGCCCATTCTCCCGGCGCACGAAAGCGCCTTTCCCTTTTTCTGCATAGTAAGTCTCGCGGCGCAGCGGGTCGTGGATCACGCCGAGTTGAATCTCGCGGCGATGCGCCAGCCCGATAGACACGCCGAACGACGGAAACTGGCGCGCGTAGTTGGTCGTGCCGTCGAGCGGGTCAATCACCCACGTGGGAACGGGCGCGCTCACGTCCACGTCGAGCCGGCCCTCCTCGGAGAGGAGGGCGAAATCCGGGAAGCGCGGGACGAGAATGTCAGTGATGGCCTGCTGCGCGGCGAAGTCGGCGTCGGTGACGATGTCGCGCCAGCCTTTGCTTTTGACTTCGCGCGCGTGCGGGAATTTGCGGCGGAGGATGTCCCCGGCGGCGGCGGCAGCCTCGAGCGCGGCTTCGAGCGGCGTGGTGGTCATAGACCCAACCGTTCTCGCTGTTTCCGGATCAGGCGGATGGCTTTCTTCACCCGCGCCCGGTTCTCCGGTTTCTGATGCCACGTGCTCGCGCCGGAGGGATGCGGCAGGGGAACGATCACGCGCCCATCCTGCTCGATCTGCGTGCCGATGATTTTTTCCAGCGGCAGTTTCGCGTCGAAGAACAGGCCAATCGCGAGGCGCCCAATGGGGATGACGAGTTTAGGATTGATCAATTTGACTTCTTGATCGAGCCACGGACGGCACAAAGCCTGTTCTTCTTTCGACGGGACGCGGTCGCCGTGGCCGCTCGCGCTTTGGCCGGGATAGCATTTGGTCACGGCGGTCATGGACTGCGTGGCGCGGAAGGTCGCCTCGTCGAAACCGGCTTCGCCCAGCCACTCGAACAGCCGTTTGCCCGCTCCCGCATTGAACGGGCGCTTGACCACTGCCTCAGTCGGGCCGGGGGCCTGCCCGATAGTCATCACTTTTGCGGTGTGAGCGCCATGCACCACCGCGCCGGGGGCGATCCAGTAGCCCGACTCCAGGCATTTGCGGCAGGCGCGGATTTGAGCGTGGAGCGCGGCGAGCGCAGCGGCTTTACGCGGCATGGTTTTCCTTTGCGCGGTGGACGATGGCGATCCCGGCGAGCACCGCCAGCCCGCCCACAATCTGCGCGGCGGTGAGCGCCTCGCCGAGGAGCGGCACGGCGAGCAGCGCGGTGAGCACGGGCTGACCGAGGAGCGTTGGAGAGACGACCGAGGCCGGGAGATGGCCGAGGGCGTAGTTGATCGAAATGTAGCCGCCGACCTGCGTCACCAGCGCGAGTGCAATCAGGCTCGCATACGTCGTCAGCGAGTAGCCCCATAGCGGCTGCCGAAGAATCAGGCTAAACGCCAACAGCGCCACCGCGCTGGAGACGGCCGCCACCCACCACGTGACGAGTGAACTCAGATTGTCCCGCGCGCGCTCGGTGGCGAGGAAAAAAGCGCCGTAGAAAAGCCCGGCGAGCAGCGCGAGCAGATCGGCCACGCCGAGGGTGGGGTGCGTGAGGAAGTCACGACCGAGGATCGCCATCGCTCCAAGCATGGCGAGCAGCAGTCCGGCCCAGAACGCAGGCCTTAGTTTTTCCTTGAACAGCACGAGCGCGCCGAGGCTTACCCAGAGCGGAGAAGTATTCCCTAGCAGGGTGGCCGTGGCGGCGGAGGTGACCAGCACGGCGGTGTTCCACGTCGCGAGGTCGCCCGCGAAGAACAGCCCGGCCAGCGCGGCCAACGCGAGGTGACGGCGCGAGAGCGGCGCGCGACGTTGCGCCTGCACGCCCGCCGGGAGCGCCATCACGCCCGCCGCAATCGCCACGCGATAGAAGCCGCTGACCGCGCCGGGGGCGTTGGCCCACTTCACGAATATCGCCGAGAAGCCAAGCCCCACGATTCCGAAGACGAGGGCCAGGTAGGGCAGGAAACGGGAAGCAGAGATTAAAGATTGGAGATGGGTCTTGTCTAAGGATGTGGGTTGCGTCATGGTTGGTCAAAATACAACTGGATGTGAAGCATGTCAGCTCTTCTCGTGAAAGAGCTTCCGGTCAAGGTTCACGAACTCTATCCCTGGCATTTTGGCAAAGCGCTTAACCATCACTTCCAACGCTTCCGGGTTGTTGTCAATCAGGATAAACTTGCGCCCGAGTTGATGAGCCGCTTCGCCCGTCGTGCCGCTCCCGGCAAAAAAATCGAGCACCATATCGCCGGGGTTAGACGACGCCTGAATGATGCGTTTGAGAATGCCAAGCGGCTTTTGGGTGGGGTAGCCGGTCTTCTCTTTCCCGGTCGGACTGACGATGGTGATCCACCAAGTGTCAGTCGGCGTCTTACCGCGCGCCGCCTTCTCCGGCCCGACGAGGCTGGGAGCCATGTATGGGATGCGCTCGATCTCGTCGTAGTTGAAGATGTAATTGTCCGGGTCTTTGGCGTACCACAGGATGTTGTCGTGTTTGGGGGGCCATTTCTTTTTGGTCCGCGCGCCGTAGTCGTAGGCCCAGATGATCTCGTTTAGAAAACACTCGCGCCCGAAGATTTGATCCAGCAGGATTTTGCAGTAGTAGACCTCGCGGTAGTCAATATGGAAGTAAAGCGAGCCGTCTGGCGTGAGGAGACGTTTGGCTTCTTCCAGCCGGGGTTCGAGGAACGCGAGGAAGTCTTCTGACGAGCCGAAGGTATCCGCAAACGCGCGCTGGCCGATGCGAACCGTTTTGTACCGCTGGCCCTTGAAGCCTGTCCGGTCGCCGTCGTCGCTCCGCACCGTTTTGATCTGCGTCCGCGCCTGCGCCTTGCCGGTATTGAAGGGCGGATCAATGTAAATCAGCGCAACGGATGCGGAGGGCAGCGAGTCGAGAATGGGGAGGTTGTCGCCGAAATAAACCCTGTTCATTGTGAGCGCTCAGGTTCACCACGAAGACACCCGGACACGAAGATCCAAGGGACTTTGTGCCTTCGTGTCTTGGGGGTAAATCTACTTCGCTATTCT
>Ga0209108_10002161_pt1 | contig 11347 bp, 10 predicted proteins | sample Rifsed10ft1_FD_184003 | JGI IMG/M metagenome (GOLD analysis project Ga0209108, IMG submission 184003) | Soil microbial communities from Rifle, Colorado, USA - sediment 10ft 1 (version 2) | ecosystem: Environmental > Terrestrial > Deep subsurface > Rock core/Sediment | place: Rifle, Colorado...
GGGCGCGGCGACCCGGAAGAACTTCGGGTGATACGCGGGGATCTGGGCCATGCACTCCTTCAGCGCATCGAGAACCTCGGTCTCCTTCTCGAACACGGCCCGGAAGAAGCCGGTGGAGTCGTAGTGAATGTGGGCGCTCCCCGGGGGAACTTCCTTGAAACGCCGGGCGGCCTCGATGATCTGCTCCGCCCCGGATTCGTCGAACGAGCCCTTGGGGCTCATGCCGCTGACGATCCCTCCGCCCCCGACGGCCATGTTGGCGTTCTTGTGGGCGAACAGGATCGTCGGGCTGATGCTCTGATAGCCCCCGCCGGCCGGATTCGTCCCGTAGATCCCGGCCAGGACCGGGATGCCGAGTTTCTCCAGCTCGGCGTGCCGGAAAAACGTGGTGCCGCCGCCTCTGCGGTCGGGATAGACCTCATCCTGTTGCGTCAGCTTGACCCCGGAGCAATTGACCAGCCAGACCAGGGGCACGCGGAGACGCTTGGCCAGGTCGGTGACCCGCAGGTTGTTGTCGGCCTGCCCGGCCAGCCACGCCCCGGCCATGACCTTGTTGTCGAACCCGATGAGGACGCACCACTTGCCGCCGATCCGGGCCAGCCCATCCACGACCCCGGTCGTGCCTTCCTCGTTCTGGCGGGGATTGGCGAGCGTGTGCAGGGGGCAGAACGTCCCGGGGTCCACGAGGTACTCGATCCGGTCCCAGACCGTCATCTCGCCCCGCTCGTGAATCTTCTCGGCGGGCAGCCCCGCGCTCTTCACGCGGCTCACCTCGGCGTCCAGCTCCTCGAGCACTGCCGCGATCTGGTCGCGGTTTTCGGCCATCTCCTCGATCTCGGCCCGTTTGAGCGGCTTGCCGAGAGCATCCATCTTCTCGAAGTACGGGCGCATACGCCGTCCCCCTCCGCTTACCGGTTCGCTTTGCGATAGCCGAGCTGATCCAGCGCGATGATCGATTTGCAGATGTTGGCCGAGCCCTCGACCATGAAGTAGGTCGGTGCGTCCCGGTAATAGCGGGCGACGGGATACTCGGTCGAGTAGCCATAGGCGCCGAGGATGCGCATGGCGTAGTTGGCGGCCTTTGTCACCACCTCGCCGGCCAGGTATTTCGCCTGGGCCACTTCCAGCGTGTTCCCCAGGTTGCCCTGATCCTTCTGCCAGGCCGCCCGGTAGACCATCAGCCGGGCCGCCTCGATCTCGCTGACCATCTGCGCCACCATGTCCTGGTTCATCTGGAACTGGCCGATCGGCTGCCCGAACTGCTCCCGCTCGTTGCAGTACTTGGTCACCTGATCCAGGCACGCCTGGGCGAGGCCGACCGCGCCTGCGGCCGCCGAGAGGCGAGTCTGGTCGAGCGAGCCGAAGACGATCCTGGTCCCGTCGCCCGGCTTGCCGAGGATGTTCTCTTTGGGGATTCGCACGTTCGTCAGCGTGATCTCCCCGGTGGGCGACAAATGCGACCCCATCTTGTCCAGATCGGAGGTGGTGACCCCATCGACGTTCTTGAGCTCGACGACGAACGCGGAGAGCCCCTTGCCGCGCGCGCCCCGGTCCGTGTAGGCGTAGTAGATGACCACGTCGGCGAGGCGCGCGTTGGAGATCCACGTCTTCGATCCATTCAGGAGCCAGTGGTCTTCCTTGTCCGTGGCGGTGGATCGCAGGGCCATCACATCGGAACCCGCGGTGGGCTCGGTGATGGCGAACCCCCCCATATAGTCCGCGCTGACCAGCTTGGGGATGTACTTCCGCCTGAGTGCCTCGGACCCGTACCGAAGAATCGGAAACGCGCACCCCACCGCTTGCATGTTGATCTGGACGCGGAGGGAGCTGCAGGCGCGGCCAATCTCTTCGGACAAGATCATGGTCGCGAGCCAGCCCATATTGTTTCCCCCGTACTCCTCGGGGATCACCGTGCCGAAGAAGCCCAGCTGCGCCATGGGCTTGATGACTTCCTCATAGGGGAAATAGTGCTCTTCGTCCCACTTCTTGACGAACGGCGCGATCTTCTCAGCGGCGAAGTCCCGGGCGATTTGCACGAGCGCTTTCAGTTCGCCAGACAACTCAAAATACATATCGTCGATCCTCCCGGTTCGCGTGTCCGCCAAGGGCGGTATGATAATAGCACGGCGACGGGGGGCAAACGATCCGGAGCTTGCGAGGGCGTCGCGTTTGACTCGCTGGCCCGCGCGTGGTAGCGTGCCGCGGAGCCTCGACAGACCGATTGACGCCGCTGCGAAACCACGGGGCTAAGTAGGGAAGACCAGAAAGAGGAGGGAGGACGCCATGGCTGAACACATCGTCGAGGCACCCGCACCAGGGAAAATACTCCGGGTTCACGTCGAAGAGGGAAAGCCCGTGGCCGAGGGAGACCGCATCTGCGTCCTCGAGGCTTTGAAGATGGAGCTCCCCATAGTGGCCCCGGTGGGCGGCACGGTCAGGGCGCTCCATATGTCCCCCGGCCAGACTGTCGAGGCTGGGGATCCGCTGGTCGTCATCGAGGCCTCACCCTAGGATCCCTTGGTGCTCAAAGCCACCTGGTTCGTCCTGGCCGGCATGGCCATCGTCTTCGCCACTTTGAGCCTCCTCGTCCTGGTGATGACCGCCCTGAACCGCTGGCTCAGGCCCAAGCCGGAGGCCAGAGCCCAAGCGACAAGGGCGGGGGATGTTTGAAGGCGAGCTCCTGGGCGTTTTCGCCCTGACCTGGCAGGCCGCCGTCATGCTCGGGCTCGGCGGCCTCCTCATCTATCTGGGTATCGCCAAGCAGGTGGAGCCGGTGCTCCTCGTTCCCATCGGAATGGGAGTCATCCTGGCGAACGTCCCCCTCGGCGGGCTCACCGAAGCGGGTGGCCTCCTCGCCGTGCTGAGGAAAGCCGGCATCGACACGCAGCTCTTTCCTCTCCTCATCTTCATCGGGGTGGGAGCCATGATCGATTTCGGCTCCCTGCTGGAGCGTCCGTACACCGTCTTCCTGGGCGCAGCCGCCCAATTCGGGATCTTCGGCACGTTCTTCCTGGCCTACTTCCTGGGCGATGGCGGCCTCCGCCTCTTCGACTTCAGCTTCAACGATGCGATCTCGATCGGCATCATCGGCTCCGCCGACGGCCCCACTTCCATCTACGTTGCCACGATGCTTGGCTCCAAGTACACGCCCGCCATCGTGGTGGCGGCTTACTCCTACATGGCCCTGGTGCCCATCATCCAGCCGCCCATCATGCGGGCGCTCACGACAGAAGCGGAGCGGCGGCTTGCGATGCCCACTCGAGCGCAGAAAGTGTCCCGGCGCACCCGCGTCTTGTTCCCGATCGTGACCATCCTCGTCGTGGGACTCATCGCTCCCAAGGCCACTCCCCTGATCGGTACCCTCATGTTCGGCAACCTCTTGAGGGAGTCGAGAGTGCTCGAACGGCTCTCGCAGGCGGCTCAGAACGAGATGGCCAACATCGTCACGATCCTCCTCGGGCTCACCGTGGGGGGCATGATGGCGGCTCGGGACTTCCTGCGGCCGGAAACGATCATGATCTACGTCATGGGGGTCGTGGCCTTCGCCCTGGGCACGGCCGCCGGGCTGATTGTTGGCAAAGTGATGTATCTCGCCTCCGGGAAAAGGATCAATCCCCTGATCGGGGCGGCTGGGATTTCCGCCTTTCCCATGTGTGCGCGCGTCGTCCAGAGGGTGGGACTCGAAGCCAACCCGCACAACCATCTGCTCATGCACGCGGCGGGAGCCAACACGGCCGGCCAGATCGCCTCAGTGGTGGCCGGGGGCGCCGCGCTGGTGCTCGCGCCGTTCTTCGCCTAGTGTGAGTCACGCGCGCGCCGCGCGCGGCCCGTGGAGCGTGGCGATCGCCGCGCTCACCATGGCGGTCCAGAACGGGATCGTCATGGCGTTCGCGGTGCTCTACCTGCCGCTCATTCAGGAATTCGGAGCCTCCCGCGCCGAGGTCGCGGCCGTCCAGTCCGTGGTGCTGCTCCTGGGAGGGTTCGGCGGGCCGGCGATCGGCTACGCCCTTGACCGGTTGGGGCCGCGTCGCCTGTTCCAGGGCGGGGCGCTGCTCGCGGCCCTGGGGCTGCTCCTGGCGAGCCGGGCCGGTAGCCTGCCGGTCCTGCTGCTGACCTACGGGATCCTCACCGGTCTCGGCCTCTCGGCGCTCGGAAGCCAGCCCAACATGGTCGTGTCGGCGCTCTGGTATCCGGGGGCGCGCGGCAAGGCGATCGCCGTGGCGGACCTGGGGACTGGCTTCGGCGCCTTTGTCTTCATCCCGCTCGCTCAGGCCGTCGTGGCGCGCGATGGCTGGCGGACGACGCTCACCCTCTGGGCGGTTCTCCTCGTGGCCATCCTGATTCCCACCAACGCCTTCCAGCGTCTTCCCACCTCAACGCTCGGAAGTAAAGCGGCGCCGGCGACGGGCGGGCGAGAGGCCGGGTTGAAGCGCGCCGTGCGGACATCCGCGTTCTGGTGGCTCGTCGCGGTTCGCTTCTTCTCTGCGATGGCCTTCCCGCTCATGAACGTCCACATGCTGGCCTTTGCCGTGGGCGTAGGGATTTCCCCCGCCGCCGCGGCCACCGCTCTCGGCACCGTGAGCCTGGTGAGCCTGGCCGGGCGGCTTCTGACGGGGTGGCTGGCCGATCGGCTCGGGCGCGCGCCGACGCTCACGCTCACGTACACGAGCGCCGCCGTGGGGGTCGGGAACCTAGGGCTCCTGGCGTGGACCGGCTGGCCGGGCTGGCTCGCCGGCTACGTCCTCTTCTATGGCCTGGCGCAGGGGTCGAGCGGGATCGTCACGGCGGCGCGGGCGGCGGATATGTTCGCGGGGGTGAGCTTCGGCACGATCTACGGCTGGATCGTGCTGGCCACCGGGCCCGGTGAGGCGATCGGGGCCTGGGCCGGGGGAGCGATCTTCGACCTGACGGGGAGCTACCTGTGGGCCTTCGGCTTCGTGGTGGTGGCGCTCCTGGCGGGAATCGCCGCGATCTGGCAGGTGGGTCAGCCCGCGCGGAGATCCACGTAGAGCTCGATCTCGTGGCCATCCGGGTCGCGGATCGAGAAGGACGCGCTCTCCTTCCCGTTCATCTCACCGAACGGTGCGAGACCGTGAGTTTCCACCCAGCGGCGGGCCTCGTCGAGCGCCTCGCGCGAGGTGCCCAGCTGGAAGGCGATGTGGTAGAGCCCCGGCGCTCCCTTCGGGCGTTCGGGCCCATCGCCCCTTGCCAGCTCGATCGAGAGATCGTGGTGATGCGGGCCGGCCGAGAAGAACGCGATCCTGCCGTTCTTCCCTCGCCCCACGTCCCGGAGCCCCAGGATATCGCGGTAGAAGCGAATGGACGCTTCCAGATTCTTGACGAAGAGCGAGACGTGGCCGAGTTCCTGGACCTTCAGCGGGACGCCCATGGCGGAGTTAGTGTAGCATAGAGGCTCATGACCCCGGACCGGACCGCCTCCGCCGTCCCCATGTCCACTCCCGTCGCTGCGGCGCCGGCGGAGCGCGTCAAGCCCGACATGCGGCTCCTGGGCCTCCTGGCCCTGGGGCACTTCGTCGTCGATACCAACCAGGGGTCGCTGCCGGCGCTGCTGCCGTTTCTCCGGACGGCGCTCGATCTCTCCTACGCGGCCACGGGCGCCATCGTCCTCATGGCCAACGTGACGTCGTCCCTGACCCAGCCCCTCTTCGGCTACCTCGCCGACCAGACCGCCCGGCGCTGGCTGTTGCCGCTCTCCGTCTTCCTCTCGTCGCTCGGGCTCGCGCTGACCGGCCTCGCCCCGTCCTACGGGGTCGTGCTGCTCCTCGTGCTCGTGTCGGGCTTCGGGATCGCCGCGTACCACCCGGAGGGGTACCGAACGGCCACCCGGGTGGCGGGCGACCGGAAGGCGACGGGACTATCCATCTTCTCGACGGGGGGCAATATCGGGATTTCCATCGGCCCCCCGTTCATCACCGCGCTCGTGACAGGGTTCGGGCTTTGGGGGAGCCTCGGGCTCCTCCTCCCCGGCGTCTTGGTAGCGGCGCTGCTGGCGGCGGTCCTTCCCCGGCTCTCGGTGCCGCCGGCGCCCCGCGCCCAGGAGGCCGCCCTGCCGGCGGCCAGGACGATGGCCGGGGCCATGACACTGCTGATCCTCATGGTGACGGTCCGCTCGTGGACCCAGCTTGGCCTGACGACGTTCGTCCCGTTCTACTATTTGGACGTGCTCGGGGGCGACCCGCGGATGATCGGGACGCTGCTCTTCGTCTTCCTGGGCGCCGGGGCCCTGGGCACCCTCGTCGCCGGTCCCATCGCCGACCGCGTGGGCATGCGCCGTTACATCGTCAGCGTCTTCCTCCTCGCGACGCCCATCGCCATCGGCTTCCTCCTGGTCCGGGGGGTGCTGAGCTTCATCCTCCTGGGGGCGCTGGGGTTCGTCCTGGTGTCCACCTTCACGGTGTCGGTCGTGCTGGGGCAAGCCTACATGCCGCGCAACCCCGGCATGGCGTCGGGGCTCATCGTGGGCTTCGCCATCGGCGCGGGCGGCGTCGGGGCCACGGTTCTCGGCTGGGTGGCGGACCACCTGGGGCTGATGAGTGCGCTGTGGATTTCGGCGCTGATGCCGCTCGCCGGGTTCGTCGTGGCGCTGTTTCTCCCCGAGCCCCGCCGCGCGTGATCGCCGACTTTCCTCCGCGGGGCGCCATGTGCTATAACTTGCGTCGGATCGCGCGATGAGCGTCCTCGAATCCTTCCAGGACGGCGAGCAGGTTCTCCTCATCGACCAGCGGGGGAAGCGTCACCTCCTCACCCTGAGAAAGGGGGAGACCTTCCACTCCGACCGCGGCTGGATCCCCCACGATGCCATCATCGGCCACCCCGACGGGAGCTGGGTGCGCTCGTCCCTCGGCCTGCGGCACCTGGCCCTCCGTCCCACGCTGGCCGAGTACGTCCTCGAGATGCCCCGCGGCGCCCAGGTCATTTACCCGAAGGACCTGGCGATGATCCTGTTCTGGGCGGACGTCTATCCGGGGTGTCGCGTGCTGGAGGCTGGCACAGGGTCGGGAGCCCTGACGCTGGCGCTGCTCCGGGCCGTGGGGCTCGAGGGCAAGGTCATCACCTACGAGCAGCGCGAGGAGTTCGCCCGCCGGGCGCTGGCCAACATTCACGCGCGGATGGGGGAAGTCACGAACCTGGCCGTGAGGTTCGGGCCTGTGGAGGAGGGGCTGGCGGAGGAAGAGCCGGTGGACCGGGTGATCCTGGATCTGCCGGAGCCCTGGCGGCTCGTCGAGCCCGTGCTCAAGCCCCTCCGCCCCGGAGGTATCTTCCTCTGCTACGTGCCGACCATCATCCAGTCCCAGCAGGTCACCGAGGCCCTCCAGCGGCATCCGGCCTACGGGCTCGTCGAGACCTTCGAGACGCTCGTCCGCCCGTGGAACATCGAGGGGCCGTCGGTCCGCCCGTTCCACCGGATGGTGGCGCATACCGGGTTCATCACCCTGGCCCGGCGCGTCGTGCCCGAGGATGCTTGACCGCTTCTTCGGCTTGAGCGAGCGCCGCACCACGGTGGGCGCCGAGCTGATGGGCGGCCTCACCACGTTCATGGTGATGGCCTACATCATCTTCGTGAACCCGGCGATCCTCTCCTTCGCCGGGATCAAGGGGCTCGAAGGGCAGGGGCCGCCGTTCGCCCCCACGCTGGCCGCCACGTGCCTCGTGGCCGGGCTCCTCACGATCGCCATGGGGGTGGTCGCCAACTACCCGCTGGCCGTCGCCTCCGGCATGGGGCTCAACGCCGTCGTGGCCTTCCAGCTGGTGGCCGGCATGAAGCTTCCCTGGCAGGCCGCCATGGGAGTGGTCTTCCTCGAAGGCGTGGCGATCACCATCCTGGTTCTCACCGGCTTCCGCGAGGCGATCATGAACGCGATCCCCCTGGCCCTGAAGCAGGCGATCAGCGTCGGGATCGGCCTCTTCATCCTGTTCATCGGCCTCGTGTCGGGGGGGTTCGTCAAACCGGGGCCGCCGGGCGTGCCCGTGACGCTCGGCGACTTGACCACGGCGCCCGTCATCGTCGCGGCGGTGGGGCTCTTCCTGACCCTCTGGTTCCAGGCCGCGCGCGTCCGGGGCGCGCTGCTGATCGGGATCCTCCTGACGACGATCGCCGCGATCGTGGTCAATGCGGCCACCGGGGGGAAGGCGTTCCCGACGCCGGGTCAGGCCGTGATGCCCCAGAAGGTCTGGGCGCTTCCCGATCTGTCCACGCTCGGCGCCGGCCTGAACGTGGAGGTGTTCTGGCGCGTGGGCGTGGTGGCCGCGGCGGTCACCATCTTCTCCATCATGCTCTCCGACTTCTTTGACACGATGGGGACGGTGATCGGGATCGGCGGGGAGGCGGGCTGGCTCGATCGCGAGGGGAAGCTCCCGCGGCTCAACCGGGTGCTGCTCGTGGACTCGCTTGCGGCCACGGCGGGAGGCATCGCCGGCGCCTCGTCGGCGACGACGTACATCGAGTCCGCCGCCGGCGTGTCGGAAGGCGCCAAGACCGGCCTGGCCTCGGTGACGACCGGCCTCTGCTTCTTGCTGGCGCTGTTCTTCGCCCCCGTGGCCGGGGTGGTGCCGCCCCAGGCGACGGCCGCGGCGCTCATCGTCGTGGGATACCTGATGTGCAAGATCGTCCGAGAGATCCCGTTCGGGGACCTGGAAGAGGGCTTCCCCGCGCTCCTGACGCTGACCGTGATGCCGTTCACCTACTCCATCACCAACGGCATCGGCGCCGGGTTCATCGCCTACTCCTTCGTGAAGCTGGTGCGCGGCAAGGGCCCCGAGGTGCACCCGATGATGTACGGCGCCACGCTGGCCTTCCTCGTGTACTTCGCCCTGCCCTGGCTCCGCCCCCTCCTGTAGTGCCGGGCCAACTGCCGTCGCCACGACCCGCTTCGCGGGTGCCCGCCAAGGACGGCCTTCGGCCATTGATCGGGTGTCGGTCGTCGGTATTCCTCTGCGGGCACTACGTCCGGCCGCAGGCCGGCGTGGGCGTACGCCTCCGGTGCCCTCCTCCCTCGGGCCTTGTCTGGCTCGGCATTTGTCCCGGCACGGCTAGAAGGGTCGCCGCGCGTGTGGTAGGCTTGAAGGGTTCCGAGAACCCCCGATGATCCAGGCACTGAGACGGAACCTGAAAGTTCTCTCGATCACCCTGTGGGTGGTGATCGCCGCCTTCATCGGCACCTCCTTCTTCGTCTGGGGAAAGGGGAGCATCACGGGCGGTGACTCCAACGCCGTGGCCACGGTCAACGGTGAGGAGATTCCCCTCGAGCGTTACCAGCGCCTCTACGACTCCTACCTTCAGTTCTACCGGCAGGTCTTCAAAGACCGCTTCACCACCGAGACCGCCGAGCGCCTCGGGATCTCCCGGCAGGTCGTGGACTTCCTGGTGGAAGAGGTGCTGGTCCTTCAGCGCGCCCAGACGGAGGGGATCCAGGTGGGCGACGACGAGCTCAGGGCCAAGATCCAGGCCATCCGCGCCTTCCAGGAGGACGGCAAGTTCTCGCGGGATCGCTACGCGGCCCTCCTGAACCGCGCCAAGATCGACCCGGCCACCTTCGAGGCCGATCAGCGGCGGGAGATCGTTCGGAAGAAGATGGAGGCCACCGTCAAGGAGGGGATAAAGGTTTCCGACGCGGAGATACGCCAGGCGTACGAGTTCAGGCGGGAGAAGGTCCGGGCCGCCTGGGCCCAGGTTGAGATTTCCCCCCTCATGACGGACGTCAAGGTGACCGACGCGGAGCTGGAGGACTTCCTGAAGAAGAACGCGCTCCGGTTCCAGGAGCCCGAACGGCGGCGGCTCCAGTACGTGCTCCTGAGCCCGAAGACTTTCATCAAGCCGGCGACAGACGCGGAGGTGGAGCGGTATTACAAGGAACACGTCGCCGAGTTCGAGAAGCCGCGGCGCGTGAAGGTGGCTCACATCCTCGTCCGCGTGCCTCCGGTCGGGGGGAGCGAAGCCGAGGAAAAGGCCAAGGCCAAGGTGCTGGAGGTCCTCAAGCGGGTGCGGGCGGGGGAGGATTTCGCCAAGCTCGCGAAGGACGTCTCCGAAGATCCGGCGTCGGCCGGTTCGGGGGGCGACCTCGGCTACGTTGCGCGGGGCGAACTGGTGCCGGCGTTCGAACAGGCGGCCTTCGCCCTGAAGAGGGGCGAGGTCTCCCAAGAGCCCGTGCGCACGCCGTTCGGCTATCACGCCATCAAGGTCACCGACATCCAGGAGGGCGGGCGGCGCCCGCTGAAGGAGGTCGCTGCGGAGATCAAGGAAAAGCTCCAGGGCGAGCAGGGCGAGCGCGCGGCCCTGGCCAAGGCGGAGGAGGTCAAGGGCCCGCTCCAGGGCGCCAAGGATTTCTCCGCCGAGGCGCGGCAGCGCGGCCTCGAGCCGAAGACGGCGCTCCTGGCGCGCGGCGACTCCCTCGAGGGAATCGGCCGGGCCCAGGCCGTGGAAGAGGCCGTGTTCGCGGCGGCGCTGGGCGGCGTGCTGGGACCCCTCAAGACCCCGGGCGGGTACGCGGTCGTCAAGGTGGTCGAGCAGCGGCCCGCTGCCGTCCCGCCGTTCGCCGAGATCAAGTGGAAGGTGGCGGACGCCGTCAAGCGGCAGAAGGCTGAAGCCCTGGCTCTCGGCAGGGCTCAGGCGCTCACCACGGCGGCGGAGAAGGGGGAAGACCTCGTGGCCGCGGCGAAGAAGCAGGGGCTCCCCTCAGGCGACACCGGGTTCCTCTCGCGCGCGGAGCCGGCCGCCGACCGGCGGGTGCCGGGCGAGGTCATGCGCGCGGCCCTCCAGCTGGCGGTGGGCAAGGTGGCCGAGCCCGTCACCCTCCCCCAGGGGATCTACGTGGTGAAGGCGCTGGAGCGCCGGGCTCCGGACCCGAGCGGGCTCGAGAAGGAGCGCGAGGAGCTTCGCCAGCAGGTGCTGGAGCAGAAGCGCACCCAGGCGTGGGAGCAGTGGGTCAAGGGCCTGAGGGCGGGCGCCAAGATCCAGGTCTCGTCTCGGCTCGCGTCGCCGTGAGGCTGAAAAAGGCGGAGGCCCAGTTCATCGAGTGGGAGCGGGTGTGCCGCGTGGCTACCGCGGGAGCGAGCGGGTGGCCCCACGGCGTCCCCGTCTGCCACGTCCTCTGGAACGGGAAGATCTACTTCGGCTCGGGGAACGACGCCAAGAAAGTGCTGAACCTCAAGGCGAATCCTCGGGTCACGGTCACCGTGGACCTTTACTCCGACGCCTGGGAGAGCCTCAAGGGCGTGATGGTGCAGGGGTCCGCGAAGCTGATCGAAAAGGGGCCGCGGTTTCGGAAGGTCCGCCAGCGCCTCTACACGAAGTACCCGCAGTATCCGCGCGAAGCCGCCCTCGGCGAAA
>Ga0209108_10002162_pt1 | contig 11344 bp, 12 predicted proteins | sample Rifsed10ft1_FD_184003 | JGI IMG/M metagenome (GOLD analysis project Ga0209108, IMG submission 184003) | Soil microbial communities from Rifle, Colorado, USA - sediment 10ft 1 (version 2) | ecosystem: Environmental > Terrestrial > Deep subsurface > Rock core/Sediment | place: Rifle, Colorado...
CCACGGGCACACGTCCTGGCACACGTCGCAGCCGAACACCCACTCCCCGATCCCCTCGCGCAGATCCTCGGCGATGTCGCCGCGGTGCTCGATCGTGAGGTAGGAGATGCACCGCCGCGCGTCGAGGACATAGGGCGCCCGGAACGCGTGCGTCGGACAGGCCTCGAGACACGCGGTGCACGTCCCGCAGCGGTCGGGCTGGCGCTCGTCCGGCTCGAGCTCGGCCGTGGTCAGCACGATGCCGATGAAGAACCAGGAGCCGAGCGAGGGCGTCAGGAGGTTCGTGTTCTTTCCGATCCAGCCGAGGCCGGCCCGCGCGGCGAGGTCGCGCTCGAGGACCGCGCTCGTGTCCACCGCGGCGCGGCAGCGCACGCCGGGGCCGGCGGCGTCGGCAAGAAAGTCGGCGAGCTGCCGGAGCCTCGGCAGCATGACGTCGTGGTAATCGCGCCCCCGAGCATACCGTGCGACCGGCGCCCAGTCCTCGTCGCCGTCCTCGAGCGCATAACTCAGCGCAACGGCGACGACGGCGCGGCAGCCCGGCAGCAGCCGCGCGGGGTCGAGGCGATCCACGCGACCTCGCTCGAGATAGTCCATCGTCCCCGCGTAGCCCGCGCCTAGCCACCGCTCGAACGCGGGGCCGTGCTCCGGGGGGCCCACGGGGCCGATCGCCACCCGGTCGAATCCGAGCTCGAGCGCCCGCCCTTTGACCGCTTCGCTCAGGGCGAGGCCGAGCAGCTTCACGTCTTCCGCGCCTTGACGACGAGGTGCGCCCGCGTGAGCGTGCGCCCGCCCTCTTCGAGGAACTTGACGTAGCGGAACCAGCGCCCGTCGGCCTTCCACTGCTCCTGGAGCGCGATCGCCGCGGCGAGCCCCTGCTCGACGGTCTCGAACTGCTGCACCTGACGCTCGACCGCGAGGTGCTCGACGGCGAATCCTGTGCGCTTGAGCAGACGCTTGGCGCCGACTTCGCCGTAGGCGAAGCGGGACGGGCGCCCGGTCTCCTTCCACTGGTCGGCGTGGAAGGCGACGAAGGCGAAGACCTGACCGGGCCTCAGCACGCGCCCCGCGCGCTCGGCGATCGCGTCCGACATGCAGAGGTAGGCGACGACCATGTCGGGCTTGAAGGGCGCGTACTCCTCGACCTCGACGTCGCCGACGACGAACCTCGCGTTCGTCACGCCGGCGGCCGCCGTCTTCTTCCGCGCCTCGTCGATGAGCCGCGCGTCGCGGTCCACGCCGATGACGGCGCGGCAGTGGGGCGCCAGGGCAAGCGCGAGGCGCCCCCCGCCCGTACCCACATCGAGTACCATCAGCTCGCCGAGCGGCTCGGCCCGGAGGAGCTCGAGGAAGGCCGGGCTCAGCCCGTCGGCGACTTCCCCCGGCGGGCTAGCCGGTGACGGCGCCATCGGACGCGCTGGAGACGAGGCGCGCGTACTTCGCGAGCGCGCCCCACGTGTAGCGAGCCTTCGGGCGCTTCACCGCACGGAGCCGCTTCTTGATCTCGGCGGGGGCCAACTCGATATCGAGCTTCCGCTTCTTGGTGTCGATGACGATCGTGTCGCCGTTCCTGACGGCCGCGATCGGACCGCCCACCGCAGCCTCTGGAGCGACGTGGGCGACCATGAAGCCGTGGGTGGCGCCCGAGAACCGGCCGTCGGTCATCAGCGCGACGCTCGACCCGAGGCCGGCGCCCTGCAGGGCGCCCGTCACGTGCAGCATTTCTCGCATGCCCGGCCCGCCCTTGGGCCCTTCCCAACGGATGACCACGACGTCGCCGGCCTTGATCTTCCGCGCCTTCACCGCCGCAAAGGCGTCCTCCTCGCGGTCGAACACGCGCGCGGTGCCGCGGAACACCGCCTGCTCGTGACCGGCCAGCTTCGCCACGCAGCCGTCCGGCGCCAGGTTGCCACGAAGGATCGCCATGCCGCCGTGGGGCGCGATCGGATTCGACAGCGGGCGGATCACCTTCTGGCCGGGCTTCTCGCGGGCGGCGCGCGCCTCGTCGCCGATCGTCCTTCCGGTGACGGTCATCTCGTTCGCGTGCAGGAGCCCCGCGTCGAGCAGCCGCTTGGCGACGACCGGCATGCCGCCCGCCTCGTACATCTCGGGCGCCGTGTAGTTGCCCCAGGGCTTGAGGTCCGCGAGGAGCGGCGTCTTGCGCGAGATCGTGTCGAACTCGTCGATGGTGAGCTTGACGCCCGCCTCCTTGGCGACCGCGAGCAGGTGGAGCACGGCGTTGGTCGAGCCACCCGTCGCCATCACCCCGGCAATCGCGTTGTAGAGCGCCTTCTTGGTGATGATCCGCCGCGGCAGGACGCCCTTGCGGAGGACGTCCATCACAAGCTTGCCCGTTTCGAACGCGATCTCCTCCTTCTTCGGGTCCACCGCGGGGACACCGTTGAAGCCCATCGGGGAGACGCCGAGCATCTCGAACGCCGTCGCCATGGTGTTGGCGGTGAACTGGCCACCGCACGCGCCCGCGCCCGGACAGGCGCGGCTCTCGACCTCGCCGAGCTCGCGGGCATCGATCTTGCCGGCGTTGAAGGCCCCGATAGCCTCGAAGACGTCCTGGACGGTGAGTCGCCGGCCCTTGTACTCGCCGTAGAGGATCGAGCCGCCGTACAGCATGACGCTCGGCAGGTTCAGCCGCGCCATCGCCATCACCATCGCGGGGATCGTCTTGTCGCAGCCCGAGATGCCGACGAAGCCGTCGAAGAGGTGGCCGCGCACGACCAGCTCAACGGAGTCGGTGATGGTCTCCCGGCTGATGAGCGAGGCCTTCATCCCCTCGGTGCCCATCGAGATGCCGTCGGTGATGGAGATCGTGTTGAACTCGATCGGCGTGCCGCCGGCCGCGCGGATCCCTTCCTTCACCTTCTCGGCCATCTTCCGGTGGTTCCAGTTGCACGGCGTGACCTCGATCCAGCAGTGCGCCACGCCGACCAGCGGCCGCTTGAGGTCCTCGTCCGTGAAGCCGATCGCCTTGAAGAACGCGCGCGCCGCCGCGCGGTCGGCGCCGTCGAGCAGGACGCGGCTCTGGTGTCTCGGGTCGAATGTCATGCCTGATTCTCCTTTGAACGCTTGGCGACGAGATAGGTGAAGCGGCCGCGCTGCACCACCTCGCCGCGCTGGTCGATGACCTCCCGCTCCTCGATGACGACACCGCCGTCCCGCATGGGGCGCTTGGTCGCGATCCGCGAGCGGCTGTGAATCGTATCGCCCACCCGGAGCCGGCGCACCACCTGCCAGTCGAGGCCCATGAAGGCGAGCACGGCAAGCGGCGGCTTCGGCACCCGCCACCCGAGCCCCGTCGTGAAGCAGAGCGGCAGGAGGTCCGGAACGAGCGCCGCGTCGTCCCCCAGCTCGCGGGTGATGCCCTGGTAGATCGAGACGTGCGCTTCCGTCAGGGTCAATGCCGGCGTCTCCTCGACGTGCTCCAGCGGGACGTCCTCGAAGTAGGAGCGCGCGACGGCGGTCACGGCTTGCGCTCCACCATGAGGTCAGTTTCGCCCTCCTGCACCACCTCGTCCCGCTGGTTCAAGACCGTCCGCTGGACCGTGACGAGGCCGCGGTCGGGCTTCTCGGTCTCCTGCTTCGCGAGGACCTTCGCCTTCAAGCGGATCGTGTCGCCGATCTTGATCGGCCCCTTGAACTTCCATCGGAGCCCGACGAAGGCGAGCGTCGCGTACGCTTGCGTGGCCCGCGTGAAGAGCCCGGCCTGGATCGCGAGGCCGAGGAGCCCGTGGGCGATCCGCTCGCCGAAGATGGACCGCTTCATGAACTCGGCGTCGGTGTGGAGCACGTTGTAGTCGCCGGAGAGCCCGGCGAAGATCACGATGTCGGTCTCGGTGACCGTGCGGCCCGGCGACTCGTACTCCTCGCCGAGCTGGATCTCATCGAAGTACCGCCGAAGCTCCGCCATGGCCGCGCTAGGATATCACGCGGGCGCGCCGAGCTCCTTGCGGACGAGCGCGGCGCCGGCGGCGAGCGCCCGGAGCTTGCGCCGCGCGACCTCGCGGGGGAGCGGCACCATCCCGCAATTCGTGCACGGGTAGAGGCGCTCGGGCGGGACGAAGGCGAGCGCCTTCCGGATCGTCGCCGCCACCTCGGCGGGCATCTCCACCGTCTCGGTCGCCACGTCGATGGCGCCGACCAGGACGTCCTTGCCGCGGAGGAGCCCGAGCAGCTCGAGCGGCACGCGCGAGTTGGCGCACTCGAGCGACACCTGGTCGATCCGGCTGGCGGCGAGCAGCGGGAACGTCTGCTCGTACTGGCGCCACTCGGCCCCGAGCGTCGCCTTCCACTCGACGTTGGCCTTGATGCCGTAGCCGTAGCAGATGTGGACCGCGGTCTGGCAGGAGAGCCCCTCGATCGCACGGTGGAGCGCCTCGATGCCCCACGCCTTCACGTCGTCCATGTAGACGTTGAACGCGGGCTCGTCGAGCTGGAGGACGTCGAGGCCGAGGGCGGCCAGCTCGAGCGCCTCATCGTTGATGACGCGCGCGAACTCGAGCGCGAGCCGCCGGCGGTCGCGGTAGTGCTCGTCCGCGAGCGTGTCCACGATGGTCATCGGCCCCGGGATCGTGAACTTGAGCTTTCGCTGGGTGTGGCCGCGCGCGAACCTGACCTCGTCCACGTGGATCGGGCCCTTCCGGACGAGCGGGCCGGTCACCGTCGGCACCTCGGCCTTGTAGCGGTCGGCGCGGATGCCGATCGTGACCCGGCGGCCGAAGTCCACGCCCTCGATGCGCTCGAGGAAGCCGTGGACGAAGTGCTGGCGGGACTGCTCGCCGTCGGTCACGACGTCGATGCCCGCCGTCTCCTGCTCCTTGAGGGCCACGAGCACGGCGTCGCGCTTGGCCTCCTCGAGGGCCGGCCCTTCGAGCGCCCACGGCGCCCAGAGCACGCCGGGCTTCGCAAGCCAGGACGGCTTCGGCAGGCTTCCGGCGATCGTCGTCAGGAGCATGGGCGACTGCCTACCAGAACGCCCCGCCGATGTCCAGAAGGAGCGACTACGCGAAGAGCGCCGCGGCGGCCCGGCCGAGCATGGCGGTCCCCCGCACCTCATCGTCGAAGAGCGGCACGACCGCGCGGACCCGGCCGTCGAACTTCTCGCGGATCGTCGCCATGTGGTCGTCCTGCATCCGCATCCGGTTGAGGACGAACTCCGGGACGTCCGCGCCGAGCGCCGCCCGGTCGAGGACCATGTTCACGATGACGCCGCCGACCGGGATGCCGAACTCGTGGAACCAGCCGATGAACCGCGTGATGACGGCGATCGGGAGCGCCTCGGGCAGCGTGATGAAGAAGAACGCGGTCTTCTCGGCGTCGGTGAGGAGCCGGCGCGCCTGCCCCATGCGGGCCCGGAACGCCAGCAGATATTCGAGCAGCGGATCCTCCTCCTTCTTCTTGCGGAAGGAGAGCATTTCGCGCAGCGTCCGCGCCTCCTCACGTGACTTGAGCATCTTCTCGACCCAGAGCGCGTACACCTTGGACATCCCGAGCAGCCGCCGCGCGTTCGCGGTCGGCGCGGTGTCGAACACGTAGACGTCGTATTCCTTCTTCAGCATCATCTCGACCATGTTCTCGAACATCGCCGACTCTTCGAACGCGGGGTTCATCGTCGCCGACTCGACGAAATCGTCGGCCTTGGTCGAGATGTCGGCGAACTTCAGGAACCACTGGATCTTCTCCCGGATCTCTTTCTTGGAGCGTTCGATCGTCTCCCGGGTGTCGATCTCGTAGGCCCAGAAGTTCGGCACGCCGCTGACGGCGGTGTGCCCCCCGGAGACGTTCTGGCCGAGGAGGCCCGAAAGGCTGTGGACGGGATTGGTCGAGGCCAGGAGCGTGCGCTTGCCCCGGCCCGCGAGCCAGAGGGCCGTGGAGCCCGCCATCGCCGTCTTGCCCACGCCGCCCTTCCCGCCGAAGAAAAGGTACTCCACGCCCGGATGCTCGGCGAGATAAGCCGCCATCGACGTCGTGATCATGAGGTCCACGGTCATGACACCGCTCCACCGTCGACGAAGAGGCGTTGCGCGAGCCGCTCGATCATCGGAAGTCCCGTGACGTCCCGCTCCATCTCCGGTACGTAGGCGCGCACCTCGTCGCCGAAGGTCGCCTGGATTTGCGCCATGTACTTCTGCTGCATCGCGATACGATTCCGGAGGTAGGGAGGGATCTTTCCCTGGCCCAGGTCGGGCGGCAGCACCCGGTTCACGATGTAGCCCGAGAGGGGCACATCGAACTTCGCGAACAGCGCGGCCGCCTTCTGCGTGTCGAGGATGATCATCTCCTCCGGAACGACGACGAAAAAGAAGGCCGTCCGCTTCCTGTCGGTCAGGATCCTCGAGGAGGCGTTGATCCGGTCCTTGATGTAGGTCAGCTCGCCGAGGATCTGGTCTTCCTGCATCTTCTCTTCGCGCCGCATCGTCGCCGCCACCTGGTCGTACTGGCGCATGTCCTGCCGGAGCTTGGTGATCTTGTTGATCCACTCGTCGTAGACCTTGGCCATGGAGAGGTAGTAGAGCGCGTGGCCGAGGGGGACGAGGTCGTAGATGTAGTAGTCGTAGTCGCCCTGCACGATGATGTCCACGACGGCGTCGAAGATCGCGCTCTCCTCCATCGCCGGCTCGGCGGACGCGGCGGCGATGTAGTTGTCGATCTCCTCCGGGACCTTGTCGAAGCCGTACATGTCCAGGATCTTCTTCCGGATCTCCTCCTGGTACTCGCGGATGCGCCGGTCGGCGTCCACCTCCTGGGCCCACAGGTTCTCCATGATCGGGACGGGCCCCTTGCCGAAGATGTCGCGCTGGAAGATGTCGGAGAGGCTCGCCTGCGGGTCGACGGAGAAGAGCAGCACCCGTTTGCCGTGGCTCGCCAGCCAGAACGCGCTCGTCGCGGAGAGCGTCGTCTTCCCGAGGCCTCCCTTGCCTCCGAACATGACGTAGCGGCGATCGGGCTCGCTCTCGAAGACCTGTCTCAGCGACATGGCCGCCTACCCGAGCACGTCGGTCAGGTCGCGCTCGCGCAGCATGCGGCGCTTCCACCCGGCGATCTGCGGCGTGACGTACGGCAGGAGCCGCAGCGAGTAGTACGGCGGCAGGATCGGCACGCCGAGCAGGTCGCCCATGGTGATCAGGATGAAGAGGTGCTCCATGCTCGCGCGCGTGCGGATGGCGTGGCGCGTCATCTCGTGCGACGCCATGCCGTAGACGACGTCCTTGAACACCTTCATGAGCCCGCCGCGCTTCTTCGGCTGGTCAGTCATCGCGGATCCTCTCGGCACCGGCGGTCAGACGCCGTGCAAGTCGTACTCTTCCTTCTCCCAGAACTCGCGGCGCCGCGCCAGGTGGCGCTTCCACGTCGCGATCTCCGGCACCACATACGGCAGCAGCCGGAGCGAGTAGATGGGCGGCAGCACCGGGATGCCGATCAGGTCGCCGAACGTGACGACCATGAACACCGCCTCCATCTCGTGCCGCATCTCGACGGCGTGACGGGCGAACTCGTAACCCGTCATGCCGTAGACGAACTTGGCGAGCACGTCCCGTGCGCGCGCGAGCCGCCCGGCGAAGATGCGGTTCATCCGAAACCGCAGACGCTACGGGCGGCCCGGCGGTTCGGACCCGCCGGGCCCCGCCCGATCCCGAGTACACGATGCGTCAGGCCCGTGCCGCCGCTGTCGTCGGCGCCGCGATGCCGCGGCGATAGCGCTGGAAGGCGCGCCAGCCGTCGATACCGATCATGAGCGCCGCCGCCACCAGCAGCAGTACCAAGAAGATCAGGAACGCGGAGCCGAACACCGGCACCATCCGCCCCGCCGCCCAGTTCACCTTCCACACGTTGACGTAGAGGTTGTAGCCGGTGACGAAGAGCGACGCGATCGTCGTCACGTACATGAACAGGGCCGGGAGCCCCGCATAGAGCCAGCTCTTCCCGACCGACGCGAGCCACACCGTCACCAGCAGCAGCGCCAGGGCGGCCATGAGCTGATTGGCGCCACCGAGGAGCTGCCAGAGATAGATCCACGTCCCCGTGAGCACCACGATGAGCGCCAGGGCGATGCACACGAGCGACGAGACGTGCTGGTTCCGCACGACGGGGATCGCCTCGCCCAGCCATTCCGAGAGCGAGACGCGCATCACGCGGAACAGGAGCTGGGTCACGACCAGCACGATGACGATGAATGCGGCGAACGCGAGCGACGTCGCGAACTGGAACGGGATCCCGAACACGCTGATGAACCCGCCGAGGCCGGTCGCGAACGCCGCGACGGGCCCCCCCTTCGAGCCGACGGACACGGCCAGGAGGGCGAGCAGGCCGAGCAGGAACTCACAGAGCATCGAGCCGCCGCCCACGGGCAGCATGTCGGCCTCGTTCTCGATCTGCCGCGCCGTGCCGACCGAGCCGAACAGCGCGTGCCACCCGGAGATGGCGCCGCACGCGATGGTGACGAAGAGCATCGGCCAGAGCGGCATGATCCCCGAGGGGCCGACCTGCGGGTTGAAGCCCTTGAACGCCGGGATCACGAACTGCGCGACCTCCGGCTTCAGGCCGAGGCCCGCGAGCGCCGCACCGCCCAGGCCGAGCACCATCGCCGCGGCGCTGATCCAGAACGCCACGTAGACGACCGGCTGCGCCATCCGCCAGATCGGGAGCACCGAGCCGGCGTAGCAGAACGCGCACACCGCGATCGCCCAGAAGAGCAGGCTCGGCATCATCTGAGCCTCGGCGCCCTTGAACCCCGCCGCCGTGGGATCGAAGTAGGTGACCAGCGGTTGCCCGCTCGTCACCGCGTTCATCGCCCCGTTCAGCCCCGTGAAGAACGATTCCGACCAGGGGCCGGCCAGGATCCCGACCACCGTCACGCCCACGGTCAGGACCGTCGCTCCGACCAGGCCAGTGCGCCAGCGGTACAGCATCTGACCCAGGAGGAGCCCCATCGCGGTCAGGAGGATGAGCCCGAGCGGCACTCGCGGCTGACTCTCGATGGTGTTGGCCATGATGCTGGTGAACCCGCTCGCGCCGATCAGCAGGTAGGCGACGATGAACATCAGGAGCACCGTGCGCGACCGCGGGGACACGAGCCGGTGCGCGATGGCCGAGAGGCTGTTCCCGTCATTCCGCACCGAGATGACGATCCCGCTGTAATCGCTCGCCCAGCCGATGAAGCTGACGCCGAGGACGAGCCAGATCAGCGCGGGCAGCCAGCCCCAGAGCGTCGCGGCGACGATCGCGCCGACGATCGGCCCGGCGGCGGCGATGGACTTGAAGTGGTACCCGAACAAGATGTTCTTGTTGGTGGGCATGAAGTCGACGCCATCCATGTAGAGGGTGGCGGGCGTCGCCCGTTTGGGATCGGACTGGATGACGTGGCGGTCGATGCGCCGGGCGTAGAGCGTGTACGCGAGATACACGGTCACCACCCCGATGATGACGGCCAGTAAGGTGTTCATCCTGCCTCCTTCCCCGTTGTCTTCTACCGGACGTTGACGGAGCGCGCGGTCCTGCTGGTCAGCCCCCTTTCGATGAGATCCTCGACCCGGGAAAAGTCCGATCCGACGTAGCGCTCACCCTCCACGCTGAACGCGGGGTAACGCCAGAACCGTCGCGTGAGCGACTTGAAGAAGCCCTCCATCGACGCCACGTCGACGACGCGGACGCGCACGCGATCGCCGAACTTCTCAGGCAGCGTGTGGGCCCAGGCCGAGAGCTCGTGGAACTCCCGCTTGAGGTCGTCGGGAAGCCCGGTCTCGGCCATCTCGCTCTGCACCTTCTGCCGGAGTCCCATGACCTGCCAGGTCACCTCGCAGTGCTTTCAGTGGTTGAACTGGGTCGGAACATAGGTGATGACTTCGACCTGCACAGGCCGGTCGAGGGAAACATTGGTCATCGTCGACCCTCCCCACGGACCGTTCGCTGCCGATTGGCGAGAACTTGCCGAGATACTATATGGGCGGGCCGGCAACCGCAAGCTCCGTGGAGGCGATCCCCGATGCGTGACGAAGAGTGGCAGACACTCGGCGACGAGGCGCTCGAGCGGCTCCTGATCGAGCGCTGGCTCTACCGGGGACTGATGCTCGGCGTCATCTTCTTCGCGGCGATCATCGCCACCTACCTCGGCATCCGGGGAATCGTCGGCCTCGTGGACCAGGTGACGGTCGGCGTGCTCCTCGCCCTCGCCCTGTCCGCAGCCGCGGTCGCCTGGACCATGAGGCTCAAGGACCTGAAGATCCACCGGGAGCTGCGGCGTCGGCGCCTCGCCCGGAGGCCCCCGTCCTGAAGTGGCCCGGCCATTCCTTGACACCCGAGACGACGGGCAGTTAGAGTCAGACCGACCGGTCGGTCTGATGACCGATCGTCGCCGAGGAGGGGCCGCGTGCGCTTCGTCGACCGCCGTCTGGAGCCGATCTGGGAGCGCGTCAGAGCCGGAAGGCGTCTCGGCCGCGCCGACGGCCTCTTCCTCTTCGAGACCGACGACCTCCTCGGCGTCGGGCGCATGGCCGACCACGTCAAGTCGCGGCGCGAGGGCGACCGCGTCTACTTCGTCATCAACCGCTACATCTCGCCCACCAACGTCTGCGTGCTCTCGTGCGCCTTCTGCGGCTTCGCCCGGAAGAAGGGCGAGGCGGGCGCCTTCGAGTACACGATCGAGGACATCGTGGGGATGGTTCGCGACCAGGTCCGCGAGGTCCACATCGTCGGCGGCCATCACCCCGACTGGCCCTTCGAGTACTACGAGCGCATCATCGCGGCGCTGCACGCCGCGCGCCCCGAGGTCCAGATCAAGGCGTTCACAGCCGCCGAGATCGACTACTTCTGCCGGCGGTGGAAGCTCGAGCCCGAGAACGTGCTGACGCGCCTCAAGGCGGCCGGGCTCCAGACGATGCCGGGGGGCGGCGCCGAGATCTTCTCGCCGCGCCTGGCGAAGCTCCTCAAGTACACGGGCAAGGCGGACGCGGACCGCTGGTGCGAGATCCACGGGATCGCCCACGCGCTCGGCATCAAGACGAACGCCACGATGCTCTACGGCCACGTCGAGACCCATGCCGAGCGCGTGGATCACCTCCTGCGCCTGCGCGAGCAGCAGGACGCCTCGGGCGGGTTCCTCACGTTCATCCCCCTGCCCTACCAGGTGGGAACCACGAAGCTGGTGGATCGCCCGACGCCGCCTGCCGACAACCTCAGGACCATCGCCGCCGCGCGGCTCCTCCTCGACAACTTCCCCCACGTCGAGGCGTACTGGGTGCTCCTCGGCGAAGAGACGGCCTCGGTCGCGCTCCACTTCGGCGCCGACGACGTCAACGGCACGCTGGAGGACGAGCGCGTGCAGCACATGGCGGGC
>Ga0209108_10002165_pt1 | contig 11338 bp, 8 predicted proteins | sample Rifsed10ft1_FD_184003 | JGI IMG/M metagenome (GOLD analysis project Ga0209108, IMG submission 184003) | Soil microbial communities from Rifle, Colorado, USA - sediment 10ft 1 (version 2) | ecosystem: Environmental > Terrestrial > Deep subsurface > Rock core/Sediment | place: Rifle, Colorado...
CCAAGCGCGAGAGGCTCGTTCCTTGACCGGAGAGACGAGGGAGCAGATAACGAAGTTGCGCCAATTCGACCTGCACCTTGCCTTCTCGGCTATGCGCCCGTTGCGCAAAGATATCCAGAATCAGTTGGGTCCGATCGATCACCGTGAGGTCGGTGATCTCCTCAATGGCACGCAGCTGCGCAGGAGCTAAATCTTGATCGAAGATGAGCAGGTCCGTGCCTTTTTGCATGGCTTGCATCAGCACGTCTTTGAGCTTGCCGCTTCCCAATTGGAACCGATGATGGCCGCTCTGTGTGCGTTGTACTAAACGGTCGATCACGGTGAGATTTGCCGAGGAGGCCAGTTCTGCCAATTCAGTGAGACGCTCTTCTTGCTCGGCCTTACTCTTGGGCGATGCACTCACGAGGATGGCGGTCTGCCCCTGAGCCGTCGTGTGAGACCCGCTCTGACGCTGGAGGTCTGACTCCAGTTCGTGAATAAATGTCTCGAAGCTCACCGGGCATTGATGTACCAGCGTGGGTGGTAGCAGGGTATACAATTGCCCCTGTGGACTGGGTGGATTCAGATGGGCCAGAGAGAGTAACCCTGGTTCTCCCTTGGGTGAGACGGCCAACGTTCCGATCATGTCGAGTCGGAGCAGGCCCAGCATGGTGAGGTCTTCTTGACTGAGGGGTTGTTCCTTCAGATGCGAGCGGATCAGCCGAAGGCCCCGTAGCGATCGTGGGCTTGCACGAAACGTGGCTAGAGTTGTTGGCGAGGGCTCGGTCCCGGCGCCGACCAGGATGTCTTGCACGGCTCCGCGTCTGGTGATGACGAGGCCGATGGGGCGCCGAATCTCGTGCGTGAACTGTGCGAGGGTTTTTGCCGCTTCAGATGAGAGGACATCATCCACGGGCATACGTCGGCGATACAGCCGCTCAAGCATGGCGAGCTGGCTGGCACGGAGACCGAGGACCTGTCCGTGAATTTCTGGAATGGTCGTCGTTTCCTTACAGTCGTTGGTTAGCAGGCTGCGAAAAAACTATGTCGGCACACGAAAACTTGAATGGTTCGCACCTGTGGCACAAATCCGGTCAGGCTGGTCTCTCTGGTCCATCTGGTTAGTCTCATGCAACCACACAAACCAGACAGACCGAACAGACCAAATGAACAAGACAGGCTGGCGGACTTTTTCAGCATCCTGCTAGATCGCTTGCGCGAATGGTGAAGCCAGCGTTGCTTGGGCATCGATGTCCAGGGGTGCACGGAGCCCGGCGCAAAGCGCCTGCCTCCCCGCTGCCGCGATCATCGCGGCATTATCCGTACAGTAGGCCAGCGGGGGAAGGCTCAGGCGCAGGTCTTCGGATGCGGCTCGTTGCTGGAGCAGCGCGCGCAACCGAGAATTGGCGGACACTCCTCCGACGACAGCCAATGCATGCGCGCCAGATGACCGGACTGCGGCAAAGGCTTTGTCAACCAAGACGGCCACGATGGCCTCCTGATAGCTGGCCGCGAAGTCAGCAGCTCGCGCCGTGCGAAATTGCTCAGGTATTGCTTGAAGTGTATAGAGCAAAGCGGTCTTTACACCACTAAAACTAAAATCAAGACTCCCCTTTTTAAGATAGGAACGGGGAAAGGTAATGGTGTCTGGGTTTCCCTGTCGAGCCAAGCGATCGATGGCTGGTCCCCCAGGGTATTCCAATCCAAGCAACTGAGCGCCTTTGTCAAAGGCCTCCCCTGCCGCATCGTCTCTGGTAGAGCCAAGGAGCCGGCAGTGACCGCTGGGTTCCTTATAATAGAGATGGGTATGTCCACCCGAGACAACCAGAACCACGCAGGGTAAGGGAAACGCTGGATCCTGCAACCAGGCGGAGGCGATGTGGCCTTCAAGATGGCTCACGCCGACCATCGGAATATTCAAGGCATAGGCAAGTGCTTTTGCATAGTTGACCCCGACGAGTAGCGCGCCGGCCAGGCCGGGTCCTTGGGTGACGGCGATTCCCGTGAGATTCGTCCATGCGAGACCGGCTTGGTGCAATGCCTCAGCGGAGACATTTTCAATCGATTCAATGTGGGCACGGGAGGCAAGTTCGGGAACGACGCCACCAAATCGCTGATGAACGGCATGCTGTGACGTAATAATGTTCGAGAGGACGGCGCCGTCTTCTGCAAGCACTGAGGCGGCCGTTTCATCACATGACGTCTCGATACCAAGGATAGGTCCCGGTATCCAGGCTGAGGTGGGCTGTTCAACGGTCGTGGTCATGAAATCTTTGCTGATCAGGCTAATTGGACCGACGAAACATGCATTATTCTGAGAGATGCCAAATAACACGGCCCTTGTGGCCGTTGGCGCCACAAGGGCCGTGTCGTACTTTATGCGATGGCGAACGTCTCGTATAGGGCTGGGACATTAGACGCCAGCCATCGCCTCCTGCTCGATGAATGCCGGAGCGCCGTCGCGAAGCACCACGCGGATCTTTCGGCATTCCTTGAATCGTCCTCTAATCATCTCTTCGGAGAGTGGATCGCCGATCGCGCGCTGAATTGTCCGGCGCATCGGTCTGGCTCCGTAGAGCGGTTCGTAGCCTTCTTTAATCAACCACTGCTTGACGTCGTCCTCGACCTCGAGCTCCACACCCTTGTCGAGAAGACGAAGGTTGAGTTCGCCCAAGAGGATGTCGAGGATATTGTAGAGATGCGTTTTATCTAATTGATGGAAGACTACGATCTCGTCGATCCGGTTCAGAAACTCCGGGCTGAACGAACGGCGCAATTCTCCCAACACTTCTTCTTTCTTATGGCGCTCCTGGTCGCCTTCCGTGCTCTGGAATCCCAGCGAGACCCCCTTCTGGATCATCTTGGTCCCGATATTGGAGGTCATGATGATGACGCAATTCTTGAAGTCAATTTTGCGTCCGAGGCTGTCGGTCAGTACCCCGTCGTCCAATACTTGTAGCAGAATATTGAACACATCAGGATGGGCCTTTTCGATTTCGTCGAACAGGACGACTGAGTAGGGCCGACGCCGGACCCGTTCAGTCAATTGGCCTCCTTCTTCGTATCCCACATACCCTGGAGGGGCTCCGAAGAGTCGGGAGCTGGTGAACTTTTCCTGATATTCGGACATGTCGATCCGAATGAGTGAATCTTCGCTATTGAAGAGGAACTCGGCTAAGGTTCGCGCCAGCTCGGTTTTTCCTACCCCGGTGGGTCCCAGGAAGATAAAGGACCCGATAGGCTTCCGCGCTTCCTTCAAGCCGGCGCGTGACCGCCGAATGGCTCGGGCCACGGCAGAGATCGCTTCGTTCTGCCCGACCACACGTTTATGGAGGAATTCCTCCATGCGCAACAGTTTGTTCGATTCTTCTTCTTCGAGCTTGAAGAGCGGAATGCCCGTCATCTTAGAGACGACATAGGCCACCTCTTCTTTTCCGATCGTCGGTTTGTTTTTTTCCTGGTTCTTCTTCCACTCGCGCTTGGATTCATCGAGGAGTTTTCGCAGCCGTTCTTCTTCCTCACGATGGCGAACGGCCTCCTCGAAGTTCTGCATGGAGATGGCCAGTTCCTTTTCACGGGAGACCTTCTTCAACTCTTGCTCCATCGCCTTCAGCTCCGACGGTAGCGCATAGGTCTGCAATTTGGCCCGTGATCCCGTCTCGTCGATCAAATCAATAGCCTTGTCCGGCAGGAAGCGGTCGCTAATGTATCGATCGGACAGCTTGACCGCTTCCAGGATGGCCTCCTCGGAAATCTCGACACCATGATGTTCTTCGTACCGATCACGAAGTCCTTGGATGATCAGCACTGTTTCATCGATGCTCGGCGGCTGGACGTGAATCGGTTGGAACCGTCGCTTGAGGGCTCCGTCTTTCTCAATATGCTTTCGGTATTCATCGAGCGTCGTGGCGCCGATACATTGAATTTCTCCCCGCGACAGTGCGGGCTTGAGCATGTTGGAGGCATCAATCGATCCTTCTGCCGCCCCTGCTCCCACCAAGGTGTGGAGTTCATCGATGAAGATAATGATGTTTCCGGCCTGGACGATTTCCTTCATCACGACCTTCAGCCGTTCCTCGAATTGGCCGCGATATTTCGTCCCTGCAACCAATGAACCGAGGTCGAGTGCAATGACGCGTCGTGAGAGAAGATTATCCGGTACTTCGGACTGGACGATTCGTTGGGCAAGACCTTCCACAATGGCGGTCTTGCCGACGCCGGCTTCCCCGATGAGCACGGGATTGTTTTTCGAACGGCGACTCAGGATCTGAAGTACCCGCTCGATTTCGTCGGCTCGGCCGATGACGGGATCCAGCTGTCCTGCCTGGGCAAGCTGGGTCAGGTCACGACCAAACTCATCGAGTGCCGGGGTGTTGCTCTTCCGGTCGCGCTCACGCGGGGCAGACTTCCGCAGGAATGTCACGGTCAATTGTCGGGCGGTAAGGAGATTGGCGCCTAAGCTGCGGAGGATCTTTCCGCCGATCCCCTCTTCTTCTCGGAGGAGGCCCAATAAGAGATGTTCACTGCCGATATGATTGTGCCCAAGGAGACGAGCTTCTTCGACCCCGTATTCAATGACCTTCTTGACCCGAGGGCTGAAGGGGATCTCCCCAAAGGTCATGGTGGTCCCCCCACCGGGTAAATTCCGTTCGATCTCCAAACGGATTTGTTCGGTCGAGAGTCCCATCTTTTTCAAGATCATCAGGGCAATCCCGTCTGATTCACGGAGAATAGCCAAGACGAGATGCTCGGTTCCGAGGTAGTCGTTTTGATGACGCTCAGCCTCTTCCCGTGCGAGGATGATGATCTTCCGACCCTTGTCCGTGAATCGCTCGAACATCCTGCCTCCTTATTAGGTGGAGCCTATAGTAGGTGGAGACTATAACCAGTTCCAGCTGCGCAAACCTATCGAAAAATCTGACCTAATTCTAACTAGAAGGGTTTTCAGTGTCAAGGCTACGAGACAATCACACAAGCCAACAACCGGAGTGGATGGAATACATGTGGTGAAGGCCTGCCTGTTCTGATTCGTTGACTTCAAAAGAACCCTCCCGATACAATCTCGAGGGTTTTCTCCGCGATCTTCATTACCCTCGCGACGAGTTCTGCTCAATGAAAAGCAAGAGTATCGGGATTCTCACAAAGCCTAAGTTTCCTGAGGTCAAGCGCACGCTGCAAGATGTAGTCAGCTGGCTTCGGGCTCGGAGCATCGACGTAATTTTAGATACGACGTCGGCGATCCTTCTCGGTGAACAAGGGGGGTATCAGAAGATTCAGCTGGCGAGCAAAGCGGACGTACTTCTGGTCTTGGGCGGCGACGGGACCATGCTCAATGCCGCGCGGCTTGCCGGGGAACGAAGCATTCCCATCCTGGGCGTCAACATGGGCGGACTGGGGTTTTTGACCGAGGTCCGGTTGGATAACCTGTATCCCTCGCTCGAACGGGTATTTGCGAATGACTTTGTTCTCGATGAGCGGCTCATGCTACGGACGCATATTCATCGGCATGGAGAAACAGTCGCGCAAGGGGTGGTGTTGAACGATGTCGTGATCAGCAAGGGCACGCTCGCTCGCATGATCGAACTGAAGATTGCGATTCAAGGACGGTTCGTGACCAACTTGCGTGGCGACGGGTTGATCGTCAGCAGCCCGACGGGATCCACCGCCTACTCTCTTTCAGCCGGAGGTCCCATTATCGATCCGGCAGTCCAGTCATTGATCCTGACGCCGATTTGTCCTCATACGCTGACGCATCGGCCATTAATCGTGCCGGGCAACGCGGAGATTGATGTGACACTCACCAGTAAAGATGACGGCGCCATGGCGACGCTCGACGGACAGGTGGGGGTGTCGATCACGCAGGGAGATACGGTGGTGATCCAGACCTCGGAGCACCGGACCCGATTGATCCGGTTTCCGGAGAGCAATTACTACGACGTGCTGAGAGAAAAACTGAAATGGGGGGATGGGTAGAGATCAGCGGCCGGCCCGTTACGCGTTCCCTCGTTCGATCAATCCGATCATTTCCTGGTTGCTGGCGTACTTGAATTCTCCGATACAATCAATCGCGCCCTTGTGAGCTTTCTCTGCAGCTTCGAGCGCTCGGAGATTCTTCACATCCACCGGATGGCTCTTCCGATCAGTCAGGATCGTCTTCAATTTGTCGAGGACGACCTTCGAATGGTTGCACTGCAGTTTGGTTGCCAGATATCGGGTTACGACTTCAGCGCACCAATCCCCGTCCCGCTTGGCGATGCCGACTAAGCCTTCGCTCGCCTTCCGTGCCCATCCAGCGAGAAACACGCCGTCGATGACCTTGCCTGTGGTTTCGTCATAGGCCTGGAAGAGCGCGTCGTCCGGATCGTTGCCGGTCTTGTTGGGATTCGTGATGAACAGGCCGCTTTTATATGGTAGCCCGACGGTCTCATCGACTTTATCACCGACGGCAAAGATCACGGCATCGCAGGGGAATTCGTAATACTGTTTGAGTCCGACCGCGACCGTGTCCTCGCCTTTCGGTTCAAGCTTGTTCTCTTCCATCTCCAGGCCGCGCACGCGGTTGTTCCCATCGACAAGAATACGTTTGGGAGACGCGAGGAACTTGAAACCCATCTTCGTCTCGCTGACCTTCGGTTCGCATTTCGTAAACTCGTCCGTCATGCCCTTGAGTATGTCGTCTGCATTCTGGCCGACCGCGGAAAGGCGATCCTTGATCCGAGCCACCTCGTTGGTGATCCTGTCCACATCCATGTTGGCGCACACCGCGCGAATTTCTTTCGGATTGTACTTTCGCTCGGCAGGTCCACGCCGCACGATCGCAGTGACCCGCTCGACCTTCTTGTAGCGAATCAGCCAGTGTGAGATGTCGACCATTACGTCGCCGGCTCCGATGATCCCAACATGCTTGCCCATATCGAACGGCCGGTCGCCGAAACCGGGCAGTCGATTGAAATGGTAGACCACGTCTTTCGCGTGAAAGACCCCTTTAGCCGAATCCCCTTCCACGCCGATCGCCTTGGTGCCCTGCGCACCGATAGAAAAAACGACCGCGCTGGCGCCAAGGTTTCGGACCTCTTCGACGGTAAGGTCTTTGCCGTTGCCGATTGAGACATTGCCGAAATAGTGGACGTTTGGTCGCTCGAGTAACTCCCAGTACTGCTTTTTGAGACCACCACGCAGCTTCAACTTCGAGGGGAAAATCCCATATTCAGCCAGCCCGCCGAACTTGATATCGCGATTCAGGATAATGACCTCATGGCCTGCCTTCGCGAGCGAACTGGCCACGGCCATTCCGGCTGGTCCGGCTCCGGCCACAATGATCACATGCGAAGTCGTTGCGCTCATGCGTTGTCCCCTGAATAAATCGACGGAGAAATTCCTAGAACCTCAACAGTTCCGCGGACTTTAGCATAGGGGCTTTTGAGCTGTCAAAGCTGAAAGGAGGGCCCAGATCGAGAACCCGAGTAACAGTCGTGACTGCTCAGGATGAAGGGGGTCGGGTTCGATTCGACATAGGCAGAGGCCTATGTCGGTGCTTCTATAGACCTGCATCGGTGACTAACAGCTGCTGGTATGTGCGGGGCCAGCTCTTTGAGAAATTCCGCCTTGAGATATTGTGTTAGTCGTGCCAATCATCTCCTCAAAAGGAGAATTGCTATCTCACTACCCCCTTACCCCTCCCCACCCCCGTTAACCCCCAGCACTTCCCACCGGTCCTCCCGGTTCGGTCATGCGCCAGGGATCGAGTAATTCGGTGAGGCGCTTTTCAGAGAGGACTTTTTGCTCTTTGGCCATCTGGCGCACGGTCTTGCCTGACTTGTAGGCGTCCTTGGCGAGTTTCGCGGCAGCCTCGTAGCCGATCTCTGGTGCCAGGGCGGTGCACATGGCCAGACTTTCCTCGATCAAGCTCCGGCAGCGTTCCTCGTTGGCTTTGACGCCGTCGACACACTTGACCGTGAAATTGGTTGAGGCTGTCGAGAGGAGTTCAATGGATTGTAAGAGGTTATAGGCCATCACCGGCAGCATGACGATCAGTTCGAAGTTGGCTGCCTGCCCTCCCACTGTGACCGTTACATCGTTACCGATTACCTGGGCACAGACCATCGTCACCGATTCGGCAATCACTGGGTTCACTTTGCCCGGCATGATGGACGAACCCGGTTGCGTCTCCGGTAGATTGATCTCTCCCAGCCCACAGCGCGGGCCAGAGCCGAGCCAGCGAATGTCGTTGGCGATTTTCATGAGGCTCACGGCGATGGTCTTCAACTCCCCGCTCGCTTCGACCAACGAATCCTGGGCGGACTGCGCTTCAAAGTGGTTCTTCGCCTCTTTGAAGGTGCAGCCGGTCTCTTTCGACACGATGGCCAGCACCCTGGCTGCGAACTTCGGATGGCAATTGAGGCCTGTGCCGACTGCTGTGCCGCCGAGCGCGACTTCGCTGAGCGCTTCCTGGGCGTGCCTCACTCGTTGGATGCCGAGTTCTATCTGTCTCGCGTAACCGCCGAATTCCTGACCCAATCGAACAGGCGTCGCATCCTGCAAATGGGTGCGACCAATCTTGACGATCTTGTCGAACTCTCTGGCTTTGCGAGCGAGCGCTTTCTGCAAGCAGGTGAGTGCCGGTATGAGCTGTTGCTGCATCATCTCTCCGGCGGCAATATGAATCGCAGTGGGAATTACGTCGTTGCTGGATTGGCCCAGATTGACGTGATCGTTTGGATGCACCAGCTTGCTGCCTCGTGCTCCGCCTAACAGCTCGGTGGCACGATTGGAGATCACCTCGTTGGTATTCATGTTTGTCGAGGTGCCTGAGCCGGTTTGAAAAATGTCTACGGGGAACTCGGCGTCGAGCGTGCCCTCGACCACTTCGGTCGCTGCCTGTTTGATCGCATCCGCTGCTTTCTTGTCGAGGAGGCCCAGTGATTGATTGACCGTCGCGGCTGCCCGTTTGATCAACCCCATCGCCCGGATCATGCCGCGGGGAAAGCGCAGCGAGCTGATTGGGAAATTCACGATGGCACGGGCAGTCTGCACACCATAGTAGGCAGTGGCCGGTACGGCCAGCTCGCCCATCGTATCGCGTTCAACTCTGGTCGCAGGTGATGACTGAGTCGCTGTCTTCTTCATGGATACTACTCCGGTGTAATGGTGCTAGGTGGTGCGGGCGCCATAATAAACGTTGCTCCCCTGCTTGCACAAGGGTGTTGGTCAATGGACCGTGGCGCGTGACGTGCGAGATAGGCGAGAAAGGCGCGTTCGGCTATCCTGCAGAAATGTGCTCCTCTTGTCCCAAACGTGCGGGCCATAGGAGTTCCGTTGGGCCGAAATGGTTTTTCCGCAGCCTGCTATCTGACATGGGAACTTGTGTGAACGAAACAAGTGACGGTGGGACCTAGGGGCTAACAAGAAGAGGCCCGCCGGAGCGGGCCTCTATTCAGACCGAATTTGGCGGTTGTCGGTTAGCCGACCTTGACTTCGATCGCTTTCGGTTTCGCCTTCTCGGACTTGGGCAACCGGAGATTCAGGACACCATCCTTGAATTCTGCCTTCACATTTTCCTCATCGACGAGATCGGGCAATGTGAAGCTCCGGGCAAAGCTGCCATAGGAGCGTTCCACACGATGGTACTTCTTGCCTTTCTCCTCCTTTTCCTGCTTACGCTCACCCTGGATCGTGAGGACGCCGTCTTCAAGTGTCACCTTCATATCCTCTTTCTTCACGTCAGGGATCTCAGCCTTGATCTGGTACTCCCCGTCCGTTTCGCTGACGTCCACGGATGGCACCCAGTCGGTGACGACCATCGTCTCCTTAGCGTTCGCCTGAGGCAGAGCTTGACGGTTAAACATCCGATTCAACCGATCCGACATGTCTTCGAGTTCACGAGACGGATTCCACCGTACGAGTGTCATGCTAGACCTCCTTATCATTCTTGTTGACTGTCTCAGAATGTCTGTTCGAGGCGCGCGCCGATTCGTCTGTCAAAAATGATAGATAAGTCGGGCAACCGCGGAGTCAAGGGGTGGGGTGGCGCGTGAAGCGCGAGAACCGGCTGGTCTCTCTTGTTTATCTGGTCTGTCTCGTTTGTTTGGCGGAACAAGACAGACCAGATAGACCAGATGAACCAGATCAACTCTCGCGCGTCCCGCCCGCCTCGCGTGTCTCCTGCGGCTTAGCGTTGGCCAATTGGCACGTACGGCCGGCCATGCTCACCGGAATAAATCTGGTCTGGACGGAACAGTTTGTTCTCGCGAAGCTGTTCAAGCCAATGGGCAAGCCATCCTGACACTCGAGCCAGCGCGAATAACGGTGTGAACAGATCGGTCTCGATACCCATCTTGTCGTAGACGATCCCGGAGTAGAAGTCGACGTTGGGATAAATCCCCTTCCCCTTCAACAGCTCTTCTGCGACCCGCTCGACCTCTAAGGCAACCTCGTACAACGGTGAACTGCCACATTCCTTGAAGAGTCGCTCGCATAGACCTTGTAGGATTATCGCACGGGGATCTTTGACCTTGTACACCCGGTGACCGAAGCCCATCAGCTTCTGTTTCGCGCGGACCTGTTCTTCAAGGTACGATCGGGCCCGTCTTGGCTCACCGATCTCTTTCAGCATCTGCACGACTTCTTCGTTGGCCCCGCCATGCAGCGGGCCCTTCAGTGATCCGATTGAGGATGCGACGACCGTATAGGGATCGGCCAGCGTCGAGGCGGTGATCATGCCAGTGAAGGTTGAGGCATTCATCGTATGCTCGGCATGGAGAACCAGGCAGTCGTCGAAAATATCGCCCCACAAGGGAAGCGGCTCCGTCTCAGTCAACATGTAGAGAAAGTTTTCTGAAAATCCGAGATCGTCGCGCGGTGGAATATAATCGTTCCCATGCCGCAGACGCGCCCAGGCCGCGACGATCGTGGGCAGTTTGGCCACGAGACGGACAGCGGACCAATAGTTATTTTCGATGTCCTGTACATTCCTGCCAGGATAAAACATGCCCAAGGCGGCGACCGCAGCTTGCAAGGCGTCCATGGGATGGCCCTGCTCCGGAAGGCATTTCAGCAAATCGACAATCTTGAACTTGATGCGACGATGATGGACGATGTCCTCGTGCCATCGCGCGAGCTGCGGTTGAGTGGGAAGGTGTCCAAATAGCAACAGATAGGCGGTTTCGAGATAGGACGATCGCAGGCAAAGTTCTTCGACGCGGATGCCGCGATATTCCAGTACACCGCGTTGCCCGTCCACATCGCTGATCGCGGATTTGGCTGCGGGGACGCCGGCGAGTCCCGGCATGAAATCATGTGGCATGATCGTGCTCCTTCACCTGAGTGGCAGGATATATGTAGCAGGGCCTGCACGTCTAGG
>Ga0209108_10002166_pt1 | contig 11334 bp, 4 predicted proteins | sample Rifsed10ft1_FD_184003 | JGI IMG/M metagenome (GOLD analysis project Ga0209108, IMG submission 184003) | Soil microbial communities from Rifle, Colorado, USA - sediment 10ft 1 (version 2) | ecosystem: Environmental > Terrestrial > Deep subsurface > Rock core/Sediment | place: Rifle, Colorado...
TCGACGGCATGGCGGCGGTGGTGAAGTCGATTACCGGCATCACGCCCAAGGACATGGCGCTCGACATCGGCGTGCCGTTCCACAAGGGCGCGGCCCGGTTCTACAAGGAAGTCGGCGCCATGTAACGCCAGGCGGGAAGCGATCCGGACGGGGCGGCGCGGCCGCCCCGTTCTGCATCAGGGGGCAAGTTGTCAGAAGAAAAGGCTGCCACGACGCCGTCGCGGGCGGTGTTGCGCTGGGTGGTGCTCGGCATCGCGGTCGCGATGTCCCTGTACCACATGTACGTCGCCGGCTTCGGGCCGCCGGAAGCGATGGTCTTTCGCGGCACCCACCTGCTGTTCGCCCTGACGCTCGTCTTCCTGCTGTATCCGTTCCGCGCCGGCGGTGCGCCCGGCTGGCGCGCGCTCGACGCACTGCTGCTGCTCGCCAGCTGGAGCTTCGTGCTCCACATCTTCTTCAATTACCAGTACTTCACCGACCGGACCATCTATATCGACGAGCTCACCGCCTGGGACATGTTCTACGCGGTGGTCGCGGTGATCATCGTGCTGGAGGCGACGCGGCGCGTGATCGGCTGGGCGCTGCCGCTCACCGCCATCGCCTTCCTGGTCTATGCCATCGGCTTCACGAACGTGTCCATGCAGAACCTGATGGAGCAGGTGTACCTCTCGCTCGAGGGCATCTTCGGCTCCACGCTCGGCGTATCGGCCTCCTACGTGATGCTGTTCGTGCTGTTCGGCGCCTTCATGGAAAAGAGCGGCACCGGGCAGCTGTTCATGGATTTCGCGATGTCCATCACCGGGCACTCCGCCGGCGGCCCGGGCAAGGTCGCCGTCGTGAGCTCCTCGCTGTTCGGCACGGTCTCGGGGAGCGCGGTGGCGAACGTCATGGTGGACGGCCCGATCACGATCCCGCTCATGAAGCGCACCGGCTTCCGGCCGCCGTTCGCCGCAGCAGTGGAAGCCGTGGCCTCGACCGGAGGGCAGCTGATGCCACCGATCATGGGCGCGGCGGCTTTCGTGATGGCCGAGTTCCTCGCCGTGCCCTACGTGCAGATCACGGTGTGGGCGATCCTGCCCTCGTTCCTCTACTACCTCGCCGTGTTCTTCGCGGTGCACTTCGAGGCGAAGCGCTACAAGCTCGCCGGCGTGCCCAAGTCGGAGCTGCCGGCCTTCGGCCACGTGATGCTGGTGCGGGGCCACCTGTTCGTGCCGATCCTCATCGTGCTGGCGGGGCTGTTGCTCGGCTACTCGGCGCCGCTGTGCGCGCTGTGGGGCGCGCTGTCCTGCCTGCCGCTCGCGCTGCTGCGCCGCTCGACGCGCGCCGGCATCTCCTGGAAGACCGTGCTCGAGGCGCTCGAGGAGGGCGCGAAGAACACGCTCGCCGTGGCGATGGCCTGTGCCTGCGCGGGCATCGTCATCGGCGCCGTGACCATCACCGGCCTGGGCATCGTGTTCACCCAGCTGGTGGTGGCGCTCGCGCAGGAGTCGCTCATCCTCGCCCTGGTGCTCACCGCGATGGCGGGCATCGTGCTCGGCATGGGCATGCCGACCACGCCCGCCTACATCATGATGGTGGCGCTGCTCGTCCCCGCGGTGATCAAGCTCGGCGCGGTGACGCCCGCCGCGCACATGTTCGCGTTCTACTTCGCCATCCTCTCGGCGATCACGCCGCCGGTCGCGCTCGCGATCTTCGCCGCGGCGGGGCTGGCCAAGGCGAACATGTGGGCATCCGGGTTTGCCGCGATGCGCGCCGCCGCGCCCGCCTACATCGTGCCGTTCATGTTCATCTACGAGCCGCGGTTGCTGCTGATCACCAAGGACTGGGCCACGGACTGGCTCTACATCGCCTGGGCGGCGATTTCCGCGTCGATCGGCGTGATCGCCCTGGCAGGCGGGCTGTTCGGCTGGCTGCTCTCCTATGCCACGTTGTGGCAACGCGCGCTGCTGGTAGTGGCGGCCATGTGCCTGATCACGCCCGGCCTGATCACCGATTCGATCGGCTTAGGGCTGCTCGCCGTCGTGGCGGTGGTGCAGCTGCTGGACCGGCGCCGCGCGGCCGAAAGCGCGGTGCGCGCTTAGCGCACTGCAGAATGCGCCCTCCCCCGTGGAGGGTAGCTAAGCAGACGCCTGGATAAGTACGTCTGTCATGGGTGGGCGCGCAAACTGCCGCGCAGCTGTCATTCGGCAGGCGCTGCAGCGCCTTACCCAACCCCCCGATTACGTGATTCCCTTGCACAGGGGATGTTGGACCGGCGGCCACGGAACTAGAATTCCTGGCGCTGGGTCACGCGACATCGCGCGCGTGCAGTACGGACGGCCAACGGGGGAATCCACATGGCTACGCTGCAGATCACGTTCGTTTCCGAAAACGCCGGCTACGACAACGTCCTCGGCTGGTACAACAGCCGCACGGGCGAAGCCGGCATCATCTTCCTCAGCACGAACGACGACGGCCCGGACGCCGGCATCTCCGCCGGCACGACCGCGACGATCGAGGTCGACCAGGCGGACATCGACGCGGGCTACATCGGCTTCTTCCTGATCCCGAACGGCGCCGAGATCTACGGCACGGACGAGGACAGCACACTGAACGGCCCGCTCAGCTTCGACACGAAGCCGAACGGCGACGGCCAGATCCTCGACGCGGACGGCAAGAAGCTGCGCGGCGAGCAGGGCCAGATCATCTTCACCGACCCGGAGCTCAACAAGCACGACACCGATTACACCTCCGCGCACACGGGCCGACAGAAGCGCGGCGACCTCGACTCCGACGACGCCGACGGCATCACCGGCCGCATCGCCTTCGAGGACCTGACCCGGCACAGCGACCGCGACTTCAATGACCTCGTGATCGATGTGCAGATCTTGCCTGAGGCGGTACAGGGTCACGCGATCGACGGCTATGTCTACGGCGCGACGGTGTTCGCCGACCAGGACGGCGACGGTCTGCTCGATGCGGGCGAGGCCTACGCGACCACGGACGCGAGCGGCAATTTCACGCTGATCGGCGGCAGCGGGCCGCTGGTGATGTTCGGCGGCGTGGACATCGCTACCGGACTGGCCTTCACGGAGGTGCTGCGTGCGCCGGAGGGCTCGACCGTCGTTACGCCGCTCACCACGCTCATTGCGGCGCTGGTCGACGGCGGGCAATCGCTGACCGATGCGACCGATAACGTCGCCAGCGCGCTCGGCCTTGGCGGGCTGACGGTTGATCTGCTGAATTTCGATCCGATTCCCGTGGTGGCGGCGGGTGGTGCCGACGCAGCCGCGGCCGCGCAAGTGCTTGCCGGCGGCATCCAGGTGCAGAACGCGATCGTGCAGGTGAGCGCACTGCTCGAGGGTGCCGGAGCGACCGACGCGTATTCAGCAGTAGTGGCGGCGCTCGCGAGCCTCGTTTCGTCCGGGACTCCGTTCGACCTGTCGGATGCCGCAGACGCGCAAGCGCTGATCGACGCCGCGGCGGCTGAAGCCGGCGTATTGCCGGCGGATATCGGCGCGGTCGTCGACGACGCGGCCCTGGTCCTCGCGGCAACCAACGCTGCGGTGTCCGACGCGCTCGCGGCAGGCAGCGGCATGGCCGTGCTGGAAGCGCTCGCCCAGGCGGCCGCTGTGGCGCAAGGGCCCGGTCTCGTGCAGGCGCTCACGCAGGCGGGCGACAACAATGATGCCGGCACTTTGGTGAACGACTTCACCGGCGCCAATCTCGACGCGAAGATCGCCAACGCTCCGGTGGGCGACGTCGACGGCGGCACGGTCGGCACTTCCGGCGACGACGTGCTGATCGGCACCCCGGGCAACGACCTGATCGACGGCCTGGGCGGCGACGACGAGCTGAGCGGGCTCGGGGGCAACGACCATCTGATCGGCGGGGCGGGCGACGACTTCCTGCACGGCGGCGACGGCAACGACGTGCTGGACGGCGGCACCGGTGAGGATATGCTGGTTGGCGGCGACGGCGACGATGTCCTGGTTGGCGGCGACGGCGAGGACACGATCGAGGGCAACCTGGGACACGACGTCCTGCGCGGGGGAGCCGGCGACGATGTGCTGGACGGCGGCGTGATCGCCGACCTGCAGTCCGATATCGGCTTCCGCGACAACGACCGCGCGGACTACAGTGCCGCACCAGGCAGCGTGAACGTCAATCTGGCGGCGGGAACGGCGCAGGACGGAGAGGGCGGCACCGACACGCTGATCGGCATCGAACAAGTCAACGGCTCCGCGTTCGATGACATCTTCACCGGCTCCGACGCGTTCAGCGAGTTCTACCGCGGCGGCGCCGGCAACGACACGATCCACGGCGCCGGCGGCAACGACCGCGCGGAGTACGTGGACGCCACCGCCGGCGTCACGATCGCAGCGGCGGGCGCGGGTTCCTCCGCATTCACGGTGACGGGCGACCCCTCGGTGGGCACCGATTCCCTGACCGGCGTGGAGTTGTTCAGCGGATCGGATTACGCCGACACGTTCAACGCGACGGGCTTCCTGAGCCCCAGCAGCCCCGGCGGCTTCCTGAGCAACTTCAACGCCTTCGAAGGGCGCGGCGGGGACGACGTCATCGTCGGCAACGGCGGCACGCGCATCGAGTTCACGAGCGCGGCCGGCGGCGTCGAGGTGGACCTGGTTGCCGGCGAGGCCACGGGCGACTCTTCCGTGGGCTTCGACGAGTTCAGCGGCGTGAATTCGATCCGCGGCTCGTCCTACGCCGACACGATGTACGGCGGCAATCCGCTCGCCAACGGCTTCGAGGGCTTCGATGGCCGCGGCGGCGACGACTACATCGACGGCGGGCTGGGATACGACCGCGCAGACTACTCCGTCAACGGGCCGGCCGCCGCAGGCGTCATCGTGCATCTTGCGGCCGGCACGGTGGTCGGCGACCCGGTCTTCATGGGCACGGACACCTTGCGCAGCGTCGAGGCGGTCCGCGGCTCGCATCTCGCGGACACCTACGACGCCACCGGTTTCTCGGAGGCAAGCGTCAACGCGGGCTCGCTCGGCACATTCAACGAATTCGAAGGCGCGGCGGGCGACGACACGGTCACCGGCAACGGCAACACCCGGGTCAATTACAGCAGCGCGCGGGAAGGCGTGAGCGTCGATCTCGCGGCAGGATTCGCGACGGGCGGCGCATCGGTCGGCCACGACACCATCGTCGGCGGCGTGAACGGCGCGCGGGGCTCGAACTTCGACGATACGCTCGCCGGCTCGCACGGCGACGATTTCCTGCTCGGCGGTGCGGGCAACGACCTGCTCTTCGGCGCCGCGGGGAACGACTTCATGGACGGCGGCCTGGGCACGGACCGCGCGGACTACGCCCAGGCGATCGGCGCCGTGCACGTCGATCTGTCCTTCGGCTCTGCGATCGACGGCGTGGGCAACTTCGACACGCTATTCAACATCGAAAACGTCACGGGATCGAACTTCGACGACACGCTGCGCGGCAACAATTTCGACAACGCGCTCTTCGGCGGGTTGGGCAACGATCTTCTGTACGGCGGTGCGGGCAACGACCTGCTGGACGGCGGGGTGGTGGCCGACCTCCAGTCCGATGCAGGCTTCCGCGACACCGACCGCGTGGACTACAGCACTGCGTTCTTCAGCGTGAACGTGAACCTGGAGACCGGTATCGCGTTCGATGGCGAAGGCGGCATGGACACGCTGATCGGCATCGAATCGGTCAACGGTTCCATGTTCAACGACGAATTCGTGGGCTCGAGCGCGTTCCTGGAGAACTTCCACGGCGGTGCGGGCGACGACTTCATCAACGGCGGTGGCGGCTTCGACCGCGCCGAGTACCAGGACGCGATGTCGGGCGTGACGTTCAACGTGGGTAACATGGGTAGCCCGATGGTGACCGTGTTCGGCGACTTGCCCACGGTGGGTTCCGACGGGCTGCTCGATGTCGAGATGTTCACCGGCTCGGATTGGGACGACACCTACGGCGCGGGCGCGTTGTTCAGCAGCGCCAGCCTGCCCGGAGGGTTCTCCAGCAACTTCAACGCCTTCGAAGGCCGGGGCGGGAACGACTCCATCACCGGCAACGGCAACACGCGCGTGGAGTACACGAGCGCCGCCGCCGCGGTGACCGTCAATCTGGGCACGGGCGCCTCGGGCGATGCCTCGGTCGGCAATGACAGCTTCTTCGGCGGCATCAATGCGGTCCGCGGCTCCGCCCACAACGACACGCTGATCGGCAGCGACTTCTTCGTCAATGAGAGCTTCGAGGGCCGCGCCGGCGACGACTTCATCGACGGCAGGGCAGGCTTCGACCGCGCCGACTACGCTTTCAACGGCACAGCGGCCTTCGGCATCTCCGTCGACCTCGACCAGGGCGAGGTGACGGGCGACCTGTCCACCGGGACCGACACGCTGCGCAGCATCGAATCGATCCGCGGCTCGCACCTGGCCGACACCTACGACGCCAGCGGCTTCTCGGGGTTCAGCCCCAACGCCGGCTCGAGCGGCACGCTGAACGAGTTCGAGGGCATGGCGGGCGACGACCTCATCTTCGGCAACGGCAATACGCGCCTGACCTTCGGCCTGGCGCGCGAGGGCGTGACGGTCGACCTGCAGGCGCACACGGCCGTGGGCGGCGATTCGGTGGGCACCGACAACATCGTGGGCGGCGTCAACCAGATGCGCGGCTCGAACTTTGACGACGTGCTGATGGGCACCAATCACGGCATCGCCTTTGCCGAGGTCTACGAGGGCCGCGCGGGCAACGACACCTTCAGCGGCCGCGGCGGCTACGACCAGGCGCGCTACGACTCCGAGTCGACCCAGGGGATGGGCATCACGGTCGACATGGCCACGGTCGCCGGCACGAATATCGGCACCGTGGTGGGCAGTGCGGGAATCGGCACCGACACCCTGATCGACATCACGTCGGTGGTCGGCACCTTCTTGAATGACGTCTACGACGCCACCGGCTACAACAGCGCGGTCTCGGGGCAAGGCACCTTCAACGAGTTCGAGGGAGGCTTTGGCGACGACACCATCATCGGCAACGGCAACACCCGCGCTTCCTACATTAGCGCGGGCTCGGGGGTGACGGTCGACCTGGGCGCGGGTACCGCCGTTGGCGCGGCGAGCGGCAGCGACGCCCTGAGCGGAGTCAACGCGGTGCGCGGCTCGAACTTCGACGACCATCTGATCGGCACGATGGCCAACGAGACCTTCGAAGGCCGCGGCGGCAACGACGCGATCGACGCCGGCGACGGCTTTGACCTGGCGCGCTATGACATCGGCGCCGCTGGCGGCGGAACCTTCGTAGCGGACGTTTTCAACACGATCACCGCCACGGCCGGCGGACTGGGCACCGACGTGCTGACCGGGATCGAGGCCGTCCGCGGCACCAACTTCGGCGACCAGTTCGACGGCTCGGCGTGGTTCTTCGGCTACAACTTCGACGGGCGCGGCGGCGATGACACGCTCATCGGCTCGCAAGGCTTCGACGCCCTGCTCGGCGGCGACGGCAACGACCTGCTGCGCGGCGGCCAGGGCGGCGACTTCATGGATGGCGGACTGGGTCAGGACCGCTTCGACTTTGACAAGCCCGCGGACGGCATCGACACCATCTCCAATTTCGAGGCAGTGCCCGTCGGCGACGTGCTCGACATCGCCGACCTTCTCGCCGACTGGACCAGCTACGCCGGTGGGCCGCTGTCGGAATACGTGCAGCTCGTGACCATATTCGCGGACGCCGAGCTGCAAATCGACACCGACGGCGCCTCCGGCCCGGCGGGCTGGCAGGGACTCGTCCTACTTCTGGGGCACGCGGGGCTTGACCTCGCCACTCTGCTCGACCAGGGCAACCTCGACATCGAGGCCGAGGGTGCCGGCGTCATCCTGTTCGGAACGCTAGGCGACGACACGCTGATCGGCGGCCCGGGCAACGACGCCCTGCATGCGCTGCTGGGCAACGATGTCCTGTCTGGCGGTGCGGGTGACGATCTGCTTGACGGAGGCATCATCGCCGACCTGCAGTCTGACGAGGGTTTCCGCGACACCGACCGCGTGGACTACACGTTTGCAGTCAGCGGCGTGAACGTCAACCTGGCCACCGGGCAGGCCTCCGACGACGGCGAAGGCGGCGTGGACACGCTGATCGGCATTGAGTCGGTGAACGGCTCGATGCATAACGACGTGCTTACCGGTTCGAGCGCCTTCAGCGAAAACTTCTACGGCGGTGCCGGCGACGACCTCATCAACGGCGGCGGCGGCAACGATCGCGCCGAGTACAACAACGCGGGCGCGCCTGTGTCGATCACGCTGGGCGGTCTGGGCGACTCGACGGGGTTCGTCATGGGCGATCCCTCGGTGGGCTTCGACTCGCTGCTCGACGTCGAGCGCGTCCTCGGCTCGGATTTCGCCGACACCTTCAGCGCGGGCTGGTTCCGGAGCGCGAGCAACCCCGGGGGCGTCCTCAGCAGCTTCAATTCGTTCGAAGGCCTGGGCGGCGACGACTCGATCACCGGCAACGGCAGCACGCGCGTCGAGTACACGAGCGCCACCGGCCCGGTGACCGTCAACCTGGGGTCGGGCGCTACGGGCGACCTCTCGGTGGGCACCGACACTTTCTTCGGCGGCGTCACTCAGGTCCGCGGCTCGTCCTTCAACGACACGCTGACCGGCACCGGCTCCTTCGAAGAGAGCTTCGACGGACGCGGTGGCAACGACACGATCAACGGCGGCGGCTTCTGGGACCGCGCGGACTATGGCTTCAACGGGCCGATCTCTGCCGGCATCACGGTGAATCTCGCTGCCGGCACGGTGAGCGGCGACCCGGCGCTGACGGGCACGGATACGCTGATCAGCGTCGAGCAGGTCCGCGGCACGCACCTGGACGACGTCTACAACGCCACCGGCTTCTCCGGGTCCGGCCCGAACCCCGGCTCGTTCGGCACGCTGAACGAGTTCGAGGGCATGGCCGGCAACGACACCATCATCGGCAATGGCAACACGCGCCTCACCTTCGCCCTGGCCCGCGAAGGTGTGATCGTCGATCTGCAGGCGGGCACGGTGGACGGTGACCCCTCGGTCGGCCACGACACGGTTTCCGGCGTGAACGCGATGCGCGGCTCGAACTTCGACGACGTGCTGATGGGCACCAACCACGGCATCACCTCTGCCCAGGTCTACGAGGGCCGCGCGGGCAACGATACCTTCAGCGGCCGAGGCGGCTTCGACCAGGCAAGCTACATCTCCGAGTCGACCCAGATGGGCATCACGGTCGACATGGACGCGATCAACGCGTTTACCGGCACCGTGGTGGGCGATGCGGGCATCGGCACCGATACGCTGATCGACATCGTCTCGGTGGTCGGGACGTTCTTCAACGACACCTACGACGCCACCGGCTACAACAGCGCGGTCTCGACGCTGGGCACCTTCAACGAGTTCGAGGGCCTGGGGGGCAACGACACCATCACCGGCAACGGCGCGACCCGCGTTTCGTTCATCAGCGCGTTCGCGCCGGTGACGGTCAACCTCGGGGTGATCGGCAGCGCTACTGGCACAGCCTCCGGCAACGACACCCTGACCAACGTCTTCTCGGTGCGCGGCTCGAACTTCGACGACACGCTGCTCGGCTCGGCGTTCAACGACACGTTCGAGGGCCGCGGCGGATTCGACATCATCGACGGCGCCGACGGGTTCGACCTCGTGCGCTACGACAACGGCTCGAACGGCCCGGGCTCCTTCATCGCCAGCGCGCTGGGCGACTTCACGGCGAGCGCCGGCGGGCACCAGACTGACACGCTGCTCAACATCGAGTCGATCCGCGGCACGAACTTCGGCGACAGCTTCGACGGCTCGGCCGCCGCGGACGGGTTCACCTTCGACGCGCGCGGCGGCAACGACTCGCTCGTCGGCTCGCAGGGCGACGATGTCCTGCGTGGCGGGCTCGGCGCGGACTTCATGGACGGCGGCATGGGCTCGGATACCTTCGACTTCGACCATCTGGGCGAGGCCGGCGATACCATTGCCGGTTTCGAGGCAGTGCCCGGGGGCGACGTGCTCGACATCGCCGAGCTACTCGCCTTCTCCACCGGCTACGCGGACGGGGAAGGTGGCGTGCTCTCGGAATTCGTCAGGCTCGAAACCGTGGGTCCGGACGCCCATCTGCAGATCGACCCCGACGGCAGCTCGGCCACCGAGAGCTGGGAAACACTCGCCACCCTGCTCGGCCACGCCGGGCTCGACCTTGGCGCGCTGCAAAGCGCAGGCAACCTCGACACCCTGATCTGAGCGGCGTCAGCGCACGTCGTCGTCGATGCGCCGCGTCTCGCGCTCGACGCGGTACTCGCCTTCGATCACCGTCCCTTGCGCCTTGCGCGCCTCGCGCCGCACGCCGCGCGTGCGCCACATCAGCCAGCCCCACACGAGCAGGGCGAGCGTCGCGGCCACGGCGAAGATCACGGAGGCGAAGATGAACGCCAGGACGAACAGGACCAGGCCGATCGCGATCCCGGCAATGCGCAGAACGACGTTCAAGCGGGCGCCGGCTCCGCCGGGTCGAAATCGATCTCGACCTTGGCGTTGTTCGGGTCGTGGAAGAACAGCTGCCAGGTGCCGTACTCCGGCAGCCGGCGCAGCTCGTAGGCGACGCTCTTCGCTTTCAGCCTCGCCACCGTCGCGGCGAGGCCGGTGCCGTAGAAGGCCATGTGGTCGATCACGCCCTTCACCAGGAGCTTGCGGTCCTTGCCGGCGACGACGTGCAGGATCGGGTCCTTGCCGCGGCCGCCGTCGGCGTACAGCCAGGACCCCGGGAACTTGAACGGCGGCCGCGCGCCCGGCTTGAGGTTGAGGTGCTCCGCGTAGAACGCCAGCGTCGCCGCCAGGTCGTCGGTGATGATGTTGAAGTGGTCCATGCGCGTGATCGGCATTTCAGGCTCCCTTCGCGACGGCCTGCGTCTGGCGCGTCTTGTCCATCACGGTCATCGCCGTGGTGATGAGCGCGGCGATGTCGGCGGCGTTCGCCGGCACGATGAGCGTGTTGGATTCCTTGGCGAGGCGGCCGAAGGCGGCAACGTACTCCTGCGCCACCTTGAGGTTCGCGGCGTCCATGCCGCCCTTGTCGGCGATCGCCTCGCCCACCGCGCGCACCGCGGCGGCGTTCGCTTCGGCAATGAGCCTGAGGGCGGTCGCCTCGCCCTGCGCGCGGTTGATCGCCGCCTGCTTCTCGCCCTCGGACCTGAGCACCGCCGCCTGCTTCTCGCCGTCGGCGACGTTGATCTCCTGCTGGCGCTCGCCCTCGGACTTGGCGATCAGCGCGCGCTTCTCGCGCTCGGCGGTGATCTGCTGCTGCATCGAGCGCAGGATCGCCTCG
>Ga0209108_10002167_pt1 | contig 11332 bp, 8 predicted proteins | sample Rifsed10ft1_FD_184003 | JGI IMG/M metagenome (GOLD analysis project Ga0209108, IMG submission 184003) | Soil microbial communities from Rifle, Colorado, USA - sediment 10ft 1 (version 2) | ecosystem: Environmental > Terrestrial > Deep subsurface > Rock core/Sediment | place: Rifle, Colorado...
GTTGGCCGCGTCGCGCCACGACTCAAAGGTGAGCCACTGGCCGTCCGGCGACCATTTCGGGTCGTCGTTGGGGCCTCTGCTCGTGAGCTGCTGATTGCCGAAGCCCACCTTATCCCATTGCACTACCCAGATTTGCGTGTTGACCACGTAGGCGATGTAGTTGCCGTTCGGCTGCCAGGCCGGGGCGACGGCATCTTGATCGCGCGTCACCTGATCGGGGCTGGAACCGTTGAACGTGCCGTCCTTGAACATCCAGTAAATCGTGGGGCGGCCCGCGCGCGAGGTGTTCTCGAACACCAGCCGGTCGCCGCCCGACGACCAGCTTGGCTGGCTGTCGTCGGACTGGGCCTTGCTGATCTGCGACCCGCTGCCGCAACTGCCTGCTACGTAAATGCGCGGCTGGCCGTTCTCCAGAAATGTGAATGCGATGCCGCTCGCCGACCACGACGCATCGTACACGCCGCCGATCTTCGAGACGCACGGCTGGACGTTCGTGCCGTCGGCGTTCATGCTGTAGAGGGCCGCGCCCGAATATTCCGCCGACTTGCGCCGGCACGGCGAGATAAAGAGCAGCTGCTGCCCGTCCGGCGACCACTCGGGCTGGCAAGCGCCTTCCGGCTGGTTGGTCAACCGCGTCTGGTTCGTCCCATCCACGTTCATGACGAAGATTTGCGGGAGGCCGCCGTTGCGCTCGCTGACGAACGCGATCTGCCCGCCGCCCCCGCGCGGCGTCATCGCCGGGGTGAACGTGGGCGTGATGGTGGGGATTTCCGTCGGCGGGGCCGGCGTGTCGGTCGGCGGGACCGGAGTATCGGTCGGGGGCGCGGGCGTGTCCGTGGACACTACGACGACGGCGGCGGAGGTATTCGTCGCCTCCGGGACCGCAACGGTTGGGGCCGAGGTTGCGGTCGGGGCCGCGCCAAGCGATTTGAAGCCATCGGTCGCGAACCACGCGCCCGCGCCGCCGAGGGCGACCACGACGACGACGATCACGGGGATCACCCACGCCGGTCGCTGGCGCGCGACCGGAACCGTCGGCGCCACTGCAGGCGTCGCGTCGGCGCGCGGCACGGTCTCGCCCGCGCGCGCCACGGTTTCGGGTTGGGTCGGCGGCGGCACGGGCGCCGCGCGCGTGGCCTGCGCGAGCGCCGCCGCAAAATCGAACGCGCTGGCGAAACGGTCTTCGGGCTTGAGCTCGAGCGCGCGCTCAATCGCCTCCGCGACCGAGAGCGACACGCTCGGATTCAATTGCCGGAGGGGGACGAGCTTCTTCTGCCCCATCGCCTGCTCGAGGCTGTCGGCGGGGAGCTGGTTGGTGAGCATAGCGTAGAGCGTCGCGCCGAGCGCGTAGATGTCGGTGCGCGGCTCGGTGCGGCCCATGCCGTATTGCTCCGGCGGTGCAAACCCTGGGGTGAGCGCCTTCGCCCCAACCGTGGTCGTAGACTTCGGGTCGTGGAGTTTCGCCAGTCCGAAATCCACCAGCACCGCTCTCCCCTCGGGCGTGACCTTGATGTTGCCCGGCTTGATGTCGCGGTGGATGATGGGCTGCGGGCGCGTATGCATGTAGTGCAGCGCGTCGAGGAGTTCGCGCGCCCAGCGGACGACTTGATCCTCCGGCAGCGGCCCGCCATTTTTCTCCAGAATGGCTTTGGCGTCCTCGCCCGCGATGAAATCCATGACGAGGTATTGGCCCTCGTTCGGGATCACAAAGTGGTCGGTGACGCGCGGCAGATTGGGATGGCGCAGGGTGGCGAGCAGCGAGGCCTCGCGCTTGAACTGCCGCTCGGCCTCGGGCGAGACGAAGAGGTTCTCTTTGATGGCGACTTCGACGCCGAGATTATCGTCGTACCCCTTGTAGACGGCGCCCATGCCGCCGCGCCCTAGTTCGGCGGTGATGCGGTAACGATCACGGAGGAGAGAGTCGATTTGCAGAGGCATGTCAGCTCCCCACGAGTGCTAGTCACTGCTCACCCACAGCGCGGACGCCATCGGGAACAGTGGTCGGTTTAGATGTCAAGATTCTTGACGCTCTTCGCATGCGTCTGGATGAAACGGCGGCGCGGGTCCACCGCCTCGCCCATGAGCATGTCGAAAGTCCGGTCGGCCTCGGCGGCGTCCTCGATGGACACTTGCAGCAGTGTGCGGTTGGCCGGGTCCATCGTCGTCTCCCACAACTGTACCGGGTTCATCTCGCCCAGACCCTTGTACCGTTGCAGACTCGCCTTCTCGCTGTTGCCGATTTCTTTCAGCACGCGGTCACGGTCGGCGTCGGTGTACGCATACCGCACCGTCTTCTTGTGCTCGATGCGGTACAGCGGCGGCTGGGCAATGTACAAATGCCCTTCTTCGATGAGCGCCTGCATGTACCGGAAGAAAAACGTGAGCAGCAGTGTGCGGATATGGCTGCCGTCCACGTCGGCGTCCGTCATCAGGATAATGCGCCCGTAGCGCAGGCCGTCGAGCGAGAAGTTGTCGCCCACGCCCGTGCCCAGCGCGGAGATGAGCGCCTTGACTTCGTTGTTGCCCAGGATTTTGTCCAGGCGCGCGCGCTCGGTGTTCAGGATTTTGCCGCGCAAAGGTAGTATAGCCTGAAAATGCCGATCGCGCCCCTGCTTGGCCGAGCCGCCGGCGCTGTCGCCCTCGACGATATACAGCTCGCACTTGGCCGGGTCGCGCTCGGAGCAGTCGGCGAGCTTGCCGGGCAGCGTGAGGCTCTCCAGCGCAGATTTACGGATGACGAGGTCGCGCGCCTTCTTCGCGGCGTCGCGCGCGCGGGCGGAGGTCAGACACTTCTCGACGATCGCCTTGGCTTCGCGGGGGTTCTCCTCGAGGAACGCCCCGAAGGCCTCGCCCAACACTTGCTGGACGTAAGTCTGCACTTCGGGGTTCATCAACTTGACCTTGGTCTGCGACTCGAACTGCGGCTCGCGGTGTTTGACGCTGACGATGCCGGTCAGCCCCTCGCGCGTGTCGTCGCCGGAGAAGTTGGGGTCGTCGCTCTTGAGCAGGCCGGCCTTGCGCGCGTAGTCGTTGATCACCCGCGTCAGCGCCGTGCGCAGGCCGGTCAGGTGCGTGCCGCCGTCAATCGTGTTGATGGTATTGGCGAAGGAGTACACGGACTCGTTGTACGAGTCCGTGTACTGCACCGCGACCTCGATGCCCACGCCCTCCACTTCCTTTTCGATGTGAACGACCGGATGCAGAATCTCGCGGTTGCGGTTGAGATATTTGACGAAGGAGGTGATGCCGCCCTCGAAGTGGAAATTCATCTCGCGCCCGTCGTGCTCGTCGAGGAAATTGATCGTGACCCCGCGGGTGACAAACGACATCTCGCGGAAACGGGCGACGAGGGTCTCGAAGCGATAGTCGAGGCCCTCTTCCTTGAAGATTTGCCGGTCGAACTTGAAGGTGGTCTTGGTCCCGTGCTCGTCGCCGCCGGCCTTGCCGGCGGCTTTGACGGCTCCCTGCGGGACGCCGCGCTCGTAGCGCTGGGTATGGCGCTTGCCGTCGCGCTTGACTTCGACCTCGCACCACTCGGAGAGCGCGTTCACCGCGGAGACGCCCACGCCGTGCAGGCCGCCGGAGACCTTGTACCCGCCGCCCCCGAACTTGCCGCCCGCGTGCAGGATCGTCATGACCACGTCGAGCGTGTCCATGGGCTTCCCTTTCGCGTCTTTCTGCGTAGGGTGCGGGCCGACGGGAATGCCACGCCCGTTGTCTTCCACGGTCACGCTGCTGTCCGGGTGAATGACGACCGTGATGCGGTCGCATGCGCCCGCGAGCGCCTCGTCAATCGAGTTGTCCACGACTTCGTACACGAGGTGGTGGAGCGCCTTGATGTCAGTGCCGCCCACATACATGCCGGGGCGGCGGCGCACGGCCTCCAGTCCTTCGAGAACCTGGATCGCACCGGTTCCATATTCGGCAACTGCGTTTTCTTTACCAGCCATTCAGAAACTCCGCGGGCGTATCGCGTATCGCCCATGACTGATCGCCGAGTCTCTCCAGCCATCCGCGATGTGCCACCAGCGACATGCGATACGCGCTAGGCTCTATACTCTTGTGCTTCGATTTGCCCCATCTCGCCCGGCTTGCGTCCGCGCCGGAACCATTTGGCGCATTTCGAGCCACCAGCGATAACGATCTTTATAAAATGCAAAGGTTCCCGCCACCAGCGCGGTGGCCACGACCGCGTGTCCCAGCACCCCGATCAACAGCAGCCACGAGTCATCGGCGGGCAAGCCCCACACCCAGTCGAGGCCGACGTAGATGAAAATCACCGCCGTGTACAGGGTGAGCGTCTGGGACAAGCTCACGTGCGCCAGCCGGAGGCTGTCCCACAGGGCGCCGAACAAGCCGCGCCGCTGCAAGATGATGCCGTGCAGGGTGAACCCGAGGTAGACCAGCAGCCACAGCGCCACCGTCGAAACGGCGAAGCCCGCCAGCAACGGATGAACGAGCGCCAGCAGGACGGCCAACAGCATCAATGGCAGGCTGAGCAACGCGATCGCCATAAAGGCCACCGTCGTCAGCGCGGTCAGGCGCGCCCAGTCGCCCCACACCTGTTGGAGCAACAGGCGCCAGCGGAGCCGCGCATCCCGCACCTGCTGGGCAATGCCTCCGAAGTAGAGCGCGCCCAGAAACAGGCCGAGGAGTGAAAAGCTGACGAAGAACAGGACATACTCAGGAGCACTGTCCACAAACCAGGTGGCCGGAGGCCGGCCCGGAGCCAGCAGCACTCCCCGTCCGCCAATCAGACTGGGCAAGCCCAGCGGGGCTGTGCTCAAGCGGGAGAACAAATTGAAGCGCTCGCCGTAGGTCGTAAAGACGACCTTCAGTTGCTGGCGTAGCGCCGCCAGGCTTTGGGCCGTCGCGTCATCGACTCCAGCGGGTGTGGCCAGCAGGCTGAGCAGCAGTGCGAGCGACTGATCCAGCACCGCCTTCACCGAGAGGTGCGGCCCCAGCCACAGGAACAGGTCCAGCGCCAGCGGCAGCAGAATCAGCTCGAGGCGGGCACTCACCGTCTCAAACCCGGAGGCGATCGAAGCGATGATGCCCAGCGGCGGCGCGGGCATTTTGCGCGTTTGGGCAGTCACGAATTCGGATTTTACCACTAACCTGAGTTTTAGACATTCCATTAGCGACACGCGTCATCCGCAAATCGTCAAAAAGGCGCCGCAACGCCTGTGCGTCGGCCAAGCGCCGGTTGACCGATTCCATGCCCTGTGATTACAATCCGGCTCACGGTCAGGGAACGGGGACGCGCGGTGGATGACGCCGCGGGTGCGGAGGTCATATACCCCTCGCCGCGCGGCGCTGACGACAGCACATGGAACAATTCGTGATCGAAGGCGGCCACCCCCTCCACGGAACCGTGACGCCCGCCGGAAACAAAAACGCCGCCCTGCCTCTTCTGGCGGCCTGCCTGCTCACGGACGAGCCGGTGACCCTCCGCAACCTCCCACGCATCCGCGATGTGGACACGATGCGCGAATTGATCTGTGACGTGGGCGCGACGGTGGAGGAACTCGACCCGCACGCCTGGCGCATCCACACCCCGCGCCTCACCAAATCCTCGCTGGCCCATGAACTGTGCGGCCGCATCCGCGCCTCGATGCTGCTGGCCGGGCCGATGCTCGCCCGCCACGGCGAATTGGAGCTGCCGCTGCCGGGCGGCGACGTGATTGGCCGCCGCAGGCTGGATACGCACCTGCTGGCGCTCGAAGCGCTGGGCGTGAAAATCCTCTACGACAACGCCCAGTTCCGCATGCAGGCGGACAGGCTGCAGGGCGCGAACATGCTCCTGGACGAAAGCTCGGTGACCGCGACCGAGAACGCCATCATGGCGGCGGCGCTGGCGCGGGGCACGACCGTCATCCGCAACGCCGCCTCCGAGCCGCACGTTCAGGAAGTATGTCAGTTTATTAACTGCCTCGGTGGACGGATTGAGGGCATCGGCTCAAACACGCTGATCATCCACGGCGTCGAGCGGCTGCACGGCGGGGAATACCTCATAGGCGCCGACTACCTCGAGGTGGTCAGCTTCATCGGCGCAGCGGCAGTGACAGACGGCGAAATCCGGATCAAGAACGCCGGGCCGCAATATCTGGATATGATCCGGCTGGTCTTCCGGCGGCTGGGCGTGCAGTGGCAAGTCGAGGGCGCAGACATCCTCGTCCCGCGCGGCCAGTCGCTCACCATCGTCCCTGACCTCGGCGGAGCCATCCCGGACATCAAGACCAACGTGTGGCCCGCCTTCCCCACCGACCTCACGAGTATCGCGATCACGGTGGCGACGCAGGCGGCAGGGTCGGTGCTCTTCCACGACTGGATGTTCCCGGGCCGGATGTACTTCACCGACAAGCTGGTGAGCATGGGCGCGCGCATCATCCTGTGCGACCCGCATCGTTGTCTGGTGCAGGGGCCGAATTATCTGGTAGGAGAGCAGCTCGAATCACCGGATATCCGCGCGGGCATGTCGCTGCTCCTCGCGGCGTTGTGCGCGCGGGGCCAGTCCGTCATCCGCAACATCGGGCAGATTGAACGAGGCTACGAGAAGATTGACGAAAAGCTGGAAGCGCTGGGGGCACGGATCGAGCGCGTATCAGCCTGATCGCAGAGGCCGATAAAACCAACCGCCCCGGCGCGCATGCGGGGGCGGTATGGGTGCAGCAAGCCAATTCACTTCTTCAGCGACGGAAAGTGCGGCGGTTCGCCAGCGCCACTGCCCGCACCTGCGCCGGCTCCCTTTTCACCTGGCTTCACCCCGGATTTCTCTTCTTCTGGGATGATACGTTTTAGAATCGTGTTGAGGAGGCTGAAGGCGAGATTCTGCTGGAAGCCGACCGCGAAGGCCAGCACCCAGGTCGTATACGGCGACGGTGTGATCGGTTCACCGCCCGTGATGGCGAGGGTGCCGACCTGCACCAGAATGTACGCTAACCCACCCAGCAACAGACCCATCAACGGATTGGTGTAATACCACAGCGCGAACTGAGGGTCATAGTCCCGGTCGCGCGCCACGTGCGTCCACAATCCATACAGCGCGCCCGTGACGCCCCCCAGCCCGCCCAGCAAGATCGTCCAGATCAAGTTCTCGATCGGCAAACCTTTGGCGACAATCATCTCTCCCAAGCGTCCCCCCACGCTCAGCAAACCGGCGACAAGGATCACCATCACTGCCAACAGGCAGAGCAAGATGATTTCAGAACGCTGTAGAAGCCGACTGCGCTTGAGAGCGGCCAGACGGAATTTGACCTCGGCCACCTGCCGCTCCGCTTCTTCAAAGTTATCGCGGTCATTCATCAAGAGGTTGCGCGCGGCCGCCAGGCGGTCGAGCAAGTCACCCCCTCCTTTGTAACTCAAGTGGGGCGCGTTGGCGACCTGCGCTTCGACGGCATCGATCTCCGTCCACAACGTTACCAGCCGCCCATCTGGCACAAGCATGTTGACCAGCTCAGCTTTTCCCTTGAGTGCCTTATCAGCCTTGTAAGTGTCGAGGCTGATCCCCACGTTTTCCGAAACCTGCACCTGCGCCCCGGCAAACGCCCTCATGCCAGGGAGTGCCTGACCACCTCCCACCGTGGTCACGGGAATCGTCATCCCCGGCGAGACCGTGGGAACGCCGGGCAGGAGGCCGCCCGAGGCATCCGCCTCGCCGCCCGTGCGGTCGGCGTGCGAGCTGGGTTCGAGCGCCGCTTGCTCCTCCACCGAGGGCGTGGCGGCACCCCTCAGCGCGTCGGCCTCACCGTGGCCGGGCAGCTCGGCGTCGGCGCGCAGGCCAGAGTCGAGAACCTCAGGTTCGGCAGGAGCGGCCTCGCCGTCGTGTCCCGGAATCTCCGCGTCGGCCCGCAGACCGGAACTTACCGCCTCCGCAGAGTCGGGAGCGGAGGCGGGTTCGGCTGAGGGCGGGGCGAAGGACACGCTTTCGGTCCCCGGCGTCGCACCCGCCGGTCCGGCGGGCACCGGCCCGGAGTACATCATCGCCACATCTTCCGGCGAGAGGTCGCGCGGCGCAGTCTCGGCCCCGGAGGGAAAAGCCTCCGTGGGCGGCGGGGTCTGACCGGGGGCAAACGGGTTGCCCTGCGGCGGGAGCATGATGGACGCGCCTTTCCCTTTGACTGAGCCTTCGTCGTTAAGCATGGTTGATTTCCTCCGCCAGCCGCCGGAAGGCCGCCGCCGCTTCGCTCTCGGGGCGATAGGTCAGCACCGATTTGCGCGCGACCGGAGCCTGGGCGACAGCATCATCGTCGCCGATCACGGCTTCAAAGACTTTGTTGTCGAACACGGCGCGCAGTTCCGCCACCACTTCCTGCGCGTGAAGTGAGTCTTTCTTGTACATCGTCGCCAGCACGCCCAGCAAATTCAGTTTCGGATTCAGGCGCTCGTGCACGAGCCACACGGACTCTAGCAGACTCCGCACCCCGCGCATCGCGAGATACTGGCACTGCACGGGAATGAGCAGTTCCCGCGCGGCGGCGAGGCCGTTGACCGTGAGCAAACCGATGTTGGGTGGCGTGTCAATGAGGATGAAATCCACCGGCACGCGGCTGTGCTCCAGCGCGTTCTGCAACCGGTGCGCGCGGTCGGGCCGGTCGGAGAGTTGATATTCGACGGAGGCGAGATCAACCGAGGCGGGGATGAGTGCCAGCCGGTCACTCACGGGCCGGAGCACACTGGCGAGGCTGGCGTTGTCGCGCACGAGGAGGGTGTACGCCGTGCGGGTGAGTGTATACGGGTCGAATCCCAGCCCGGCCGTGAGCGCACCCTGCGGATCGAGGTCAACCAGAATCACCTTGCCCCCCAGCTCGGCCAGCGCCGCGCCGAGGTTGGCGACCGTGGTAGTCTTGCCGACCCCGCCTTTTTGGTTGGCGACCACAATCACCCGTGTCATACCTGCGAGTATAGATGAGAGACTCGTGATTGGCAAATCCGTTGACGAACCCGCCTCCCCTGCGCTATAATCCCCCCGCCGTAAAAACCACGGTTCGACCGGTCCTGATTCGTCACCCGGAGCGCAGCGAAGGGTCTCGCCGCCGAGATGCCTCGCTGCGCTCACCATGACCGCAAGAGCCGAGAATTCTTGCAAAGACTTGACCAGTAGAGGATGAGATGCCCAAACGCACGTATCAACCCAAGGTTCGCCGGCGCCAGCGAGTGCACGGCTTTCGCTCACGCATGGCCACCGCCGCCGGCCGCAAGGTGCTCAAGGCTCGCCGCGCGCGAGGCCGCCTGCGCCTCGCGACGCAGCCCAAGCACGTCAAGAAAGTGAATTGGAACGCGGCTAAATCCCCGGCGGGAGCAGGCCGCGGCCGCACCAAGAGGAAGTAGTTGCCTGTCCATCGCGTGGAGGCGGCCTTTGCCGGACCAGTGACGCGGCGCAGATGGGTCAGGGGAGACCAGGCACGCCGACAGGCGGTTGACGCCTGGAATGCTCCGACTAACCAGCGCAGCGGACTTTGAGCGGGTGCGGCGCGAGGGACGCTCTCACGCCCACCCGCTTGTTGTTCTGATTGCATGCCGGAGATCGGCGGGGTCGCGCGAGCAGGACATGCCCGCCTTTGGCTCGCCCACGCGCTGTGGCTTTGCCGCCGGTAAAAGTGTGGGGACGGCAGTGGCCCGCAACCGCGCCAAACGCTTGTTGCGGGAGGCCGTTCGAAAGCGCGCGCCGCAGCTAACCTCTGGCTGGGATTTGATCTTCATCGCCCGCGCGCCCCTGGCCAAAGTCAAACTCGGCCAGGCGCAGGAGGCGGTGGACAACCTGTTGCGGCGGGCGAACGTAGTATCAACGGATGAAACGGGTCGAACGGATAGATTATGTTGAACGACCTCCGCTCAATCCGTTGACCCAAACAAATGCTTGAGCACGAACACCATCACGACCATGCCCCGAGTCGTTTGGACTGGAAGCCAGACTTCCGGCCCACGCGCCTGCCGCAGACGCTGCTGCTCGGGCTGATCCGGCTTTACAAAGTGACGCTGTCGCCGCACCTGCCGCCGTCCTGCCGTTTTTATCCCACTTGTTCAGAATACGGATTTGAAGCCATCCGGAAGTACGGCGCGCTTAAGGGCGGCGTGATGGCCGTCCGGCGGCTGCTGCGCTGCCAGCCGTTTCATCCGGGCGGCTATGATCCGGTGCCTTAGGAGATGAATTTGTTTCCCTTGTCTCGTGCCCGTCTGGGCGTGTTCTTAATCATCGTCATTGCAGCGCTCTTCCTGACCGCCTGCGTGGATACCACCCCTTCCTGGCCCGGTCTGGCCGCGAATGACCAGTTGGCCTTTGTGGCTTTCCAGCAGCAGGTGCATGCCGTTGATCTTTCCAACGGCAAACCGGTCTGGGCCTTCCCCGCCAAAGCGGATGGCAACATCGGCGCTTTTTATGCGAATCCCGTCGTCGGCGAAAACATCCTGATTGTCGCCGCCGAAGGGCCGGTCGGCTCGCACAGCGGTATGCTCATCGGGCTGGACCCGGTCGAGTCCACCGCCACGGGCGAGTGGCGCTGGTGTCTCGTCTTCGACGCCAAAGGCAGCAAGCGGCAGCAGGGTCAAAAGTGGAATTGCCAGCTCGCGCCCGGGGCGGAGGACGACGGCATACTGGGCTTCGCGGCGCCGAGCGACAGCCTCGACAACCGCCTCCTCGGCGGCATGGCCCTCGCCGATGGGATAGCCTACTTCGGCATGGCGAACGGACATGTCTACGCCGTGGACACGGAGACGGGCGCGGTCAAAAGCCACTTCGACGGCATCGCGCAAGCCGTGTGGGCCACGCCGCTCGTGAGCGATGACATCGTGTACGTGACTTCGCTCGATCATTTCGTGTACGCGCTCAACCGCGCCGACCTTGCGTTGAAGTGGAAGAAAGACCTCGGCGCGTCCAGCGCGGGCACGCCCGCCCTCGCCGAGGGGATGCTGTATATCGGGTCGTTTAACAACAAACTGCATGCACTGGACGCCGCCGCTGGCAATGAGAAATGGTCGAAAGATACCAACAATTGGGTGTGGGGCGGCCCGGTGGTCCAGGACGGTATGCTGTACTTCACCGATCTGAGCGGGATGGTCTATGCGCTCGACGCGCAGACCGGCGCACAAAAGTGGGCGGTGACCCCCGCCAGCGTCATTCGCGCCTCGCCCGCGGTGATTTCCGATACACTGTACGTAGGCGACCGGAATGGCAAATTGTATGCGCTCAATCTGTCGGACGGGAGCGTGCGCTGGTCACAGCCCCAGACGGCGACGGGCAAACCGGGCCAGTTGCTCGCCGCGCCGCTCGTCGTCAACGATCTCGTCTTAGTGACGCCCTATCAGGGCGATAACCTGCTCGTGGCCTACACCA
>Ga0209108_10002168_pt1 | contig 11329 bp, 9 predicted proteins | sample Rifsed10ft1_FD_184003 | JGI IMG/M metagenome (GOLD analysis project Ga0209108, IMG submission 184003) | Soil microbial communities from Rifle, Colorado, USA - sediment 10ft 1 (version 2) | ecosystem: Environmental > Terrestrial > Deep subsurface > Rock core/Sediment | place: Rifle, Colorado...
GCATCGCGCGCGAGCGCCGTGCCCGGGAGCACGCGGACCCCCGTCGTGAAGATGCTGACGCAGTTGGGCCCGTCGAGGTACCGCTCGACGAACGACACCGTCTCATCGACCGTCTCCCGGGTCTCTCCGGGCCCGCCAACCATGAAGAACCACATGCTGGTGATACCCGAGGCGCGGGCGAGACGCGCGGTGGTCCGGATCTCCTCGACACCGAAGCCCTTGCACAGGCTGCGGAGCATCCTCTCGCTGGCCGCCTCCGGCGTGATCATCATCGAGTTGAAGCCGGCCCGGCGCATGAGCGCGAACAGCCGCTCCGAGGCGCCCAACGGGTTGATGCCCATCGCGGTCAAGGGCACCCGCAGACGGCGGCGCAGGATCTCCCCGCACACCGCCTCTGCGTGCTGCGAGGGCACGTTGAAGGTGGAGTCCACGAACTCGAAGGCGCGCGGTCGCAGCCGGGCCCGGACGCGCTCGATCTCGTCCGCGACGTCCGCGGGCGATCGCAGTCGGGCGGCGCGGCCTTCCACCAGGGGATAGGCGCAGTAGCTGCACGCAAGGGGGCAGCCGCGCTTGGTTTGGATCGGCCACGTCGCCCCCATGTGCCCGTAGGCCCTCCAGTCGATCCATTCCTCCATCCCGGAGGCGCCGAAGTGGGGGAGCCTCGCGGGCTCCGTGGTGAGGATGGCGTCGCCCACGCGGGCGCAGACCCCCGGGATCTCGGTGGCGGGCCGTCCCGATTCGATCGCGGACAGCAGGCGCGGGAACACCGCCTCGCCCTCGCCCACGACCGCGAAGTCGCCGTCGACGTGCCCCAGCACCCCCGCCCCGAGGATGGAGACGGCGGGCCCGCCCAGGACGATCCGGGCGCCGCACGACTCGCGGACCACAGCCGCGAGGCGGCCGGCCCCCTCCAGGTGCCAGGCCGTGCGCTGGCGGACGACGTTGTCGATGTTGCGGATCGAGATGCCGACGACGTCCGGCGCCGAGGCAGCGAGGCGTTCCCGGAGATCCTCGAGCGGCCGCTCACTCCCGACGAGGTCCAGGAAGTCGACCTCGTGGCCCGCCTGGCGGGTCGCGGTCGCCACGTAGGCGAGGCCGATGGGCGGAGCGACAACGAGCTCTCGCGACGGGTTCCAGTAGACGAGCAGGACACGCATCGCTGGAACTACCGGAGGCAGCAGCGCTTGAACTTGCGGCCGCTGCCGCACGGGCAGGGATCGTTGCGGCCGGCCCGCGCGCGGGCCTGCGCGTCGGCCGCCCGCACCTGCTCCATGAGGGCCTCGAGTGGTCGCCCGACACGGATGAGCGCTGCCGCCTGTTCCCAGTAGGGCCGTGTGTGGCGGAAGAACCGCTGAAAGCCCTGGCAGAGGTAGTTGAGTCCCGGCTCGCCGTCCGGGGTCTGGATGAGGCGGTCTTTGGGACACCCGCCGTTGCACCAGGCGCGGACAGCGCACTCGCGGCAGTAGCGGGGGAGCGTGTCGCGCTTGGCGTCGCCGAAGGCCCGCTGGACGGGACTCTCGACGAGATCGGCCAAGTGGGTCTCGCGGATGTTGCCGAGCCGGTGGCCGGGGTCGACGAAGTGGTCACAGGAGTAGAAGTCGCCGGTGTGCTCGACCACGGGCACGTCCCCGCAGGTCTCGCGCACGATGCAGAGGGCGTGCTCGATCCCCAGCGCCGGCCGGAGCGCCTCGTCGAAGGCCTGGATGATGACCCGGCCGACGTCGTGCCGCACCCACTCATCAAACACCTCGCACAGGAACTCCCCGTAGGCCTCGGCAGGCACCGTCCGCTCGCTCACCGTCCCGTCGGGACGCCGTTCGACCAGCGGCAGGAACTGCAGGTACCTGACGCCTGCGTCCTTGAAGAAGCGGTAGACGCGCGTGGGGTGGCGCGCGTTGTCGGCGTGGACGACGCAGAGGACGTCGTGCCGGACGTCGTGCTGCTGGAGGAGGCGGAGCGCGCGCATCGTCTCCCGGTGGGTCGGGCGCTGTCCTTTGGTCACCCGGTGCCGATCGTGGAGATCGGCCGGGCCGTCGAGGCTCAGTCCGACGTAGAAATCCTCGGCGGCCAGGAATTTCGCCCATTCCTCGTCGATCAGGGTGCCGTTGGTCTGAATCCCGTTGACACAGCGGCGGTCCGGCGGCTGGTGCTTTCGCTGGAGCGCGAGGATCTTCCGGAAGTAGTCGAGCCCCAGGAGGGTGGGCTCGCCCCCGTGCCAGGCGAAAGAGACGAGGGGAATCGGGCAGGCCTCCAGGTGCTGGACGATGTAGCGCTCCAGCACGTCGTCGGGCATCCGGCGAGGCCCGCCTCCGGGGTAGAGCTCGTCCTTGACGAGGTAGTAGCAGTAGGTGCAGTCCAGGTTGCAGATAGCGCCCCCGGGCTTCACCATCACCTGGAACTCGCGTGTCGCGGTTGGCATGCGGACCCGTCCCCCGGGCCCGAGTATATCCCGGCAGATCCGAAGGTGGCCGAGGCCTTCGCCGGCTGCTGCGGTAGAATCCTGCTTCGGGAGGAGCTCATGGCGCTCACGGCCGACGTTGTGATCATCGGGGGCGGGGTCACCGGGACGAGCATCGCCTTCCACCTGGCCGCTCGCGGGATGCGCGACGTCATCGTCGTCGACAAGAGCTCCGTCGCCTCGGGCGGCACGGGGAAGAGCTCGGCCTGCGTGCGCCAGCACTACACCACGGCCGAGACCTGCCGGATGATCCGCTTCTCGCTCGACGTCTTCCAGCGCTTCGAGGCGCTGACCGGCGGCGGCTCGTGTGGCTTCCGGCGCACGGGCTATCTGCTCGGCGTGGACGAGCGGATGCGCGCACCCATGGAGGCCTCGGTGGCGCTCCAGCGCGGGGTCGGCATCGAGACCCGGCTGGTGTCGCCCGCCGAGATGCGCGAGATCGAGCCCCGGCTCCGTACCGAGGACCTGACGGCCGGGTGCTACGAGCCGGACTCGGGCTACTGCAACCCCGCCGAGACCGCCCAGGGCTTCGCGCGGGCGGCCCGCGAGCGCGGCGCGCGGGTCCTGGAGGACGCGGAGGTCCTGGCCGTTCTCACGCAGGGCGGCCACGTCACCGGCGTGCGGACCACCAAGGGCGAGATCCACGCGCCCCGAGTCGTCAACGCCGCCGGCCTCTGGGGCGCGCGCATCGGCGCGATGGTGGGCCTCGAGATCCCGATCACGGTATGCCGCCACAAGATCAGCATCGTCAGCTGGCCGGAGGCGGCCCGGCGGCCGCACCCCATGGTCTATGACTTCGTGACCAATATCTACACCCGGCCCGAGCTGGGCGAGCACATCCTCGTGGGGGGCCTCGACGCCGAGGAGTCCCTCGACCTCGCCGACCCCGACCGCTACAAGGAGAGCGTGAGCTTCGACGAGTCCACGGAGGCCCTCGCGCGCGTGAGCCATCGCTTCCCCGTCCTCGAGGAGGGGCGCATCGCCCGCGGCTACGCCGGCTGCTTCGACGTCACGCCCGACTGGCACCCGGTCCTGGACCGCGTCGGGCCCGAGGGGAGCTACGTGGCGGTAGGCTTCTCGGGTCACGGCTTCAAGCTCTCGCCGGCGGTGGGCGACATGATGGCCGCCCTCCTGACCGAAGGGCCGGGCGGCCATCCCGACCTCCCCGCCTTCCGCCTCTCGCGCTTCGCCGAGGGCAAGCCCATCCGCGGCACCTACGGCGACTGGCTCATGTGCTGATCTGGCGGCATCGGGTGCCCGTCTCACCGGAATCGGGCGCAGGCAATCAAAAGATCGGGCATCTGCCCGATGGTGCGACCCCCCGCCGACCTCGTATGGTGGAGACAGAAAGGGGGAGACTCCAATGAGACACTACAAGGGAACCGAGAAGGCCGAAGCGGGACTTTACTTCAACCTGAAAGAACTGTCCTTCAAGTCGATGGACGACGAGGGGCCCCTGCCCGGGAACACCGAGGACATCTACCGGCGTGTGCCAACGCTCGCGCTCTTGGTCGTCGGGCCGCTCCTGGGCTTCGTGTACGTGATCTTTCTGCCCTTCATCGGTTTCGCCATGATCGCCTGGCTGCTGGGCGTGAAGACCGCCCAGGTGGCCGCGGGCGCCGCCCAGGGGGCCATGCGGGTGCTCAAGCCGGGGTGGGAGCCGTCGATGGCGTTCCTCAGCCGTTCCAGGCCCACCAAGGCCGCCCCGCGCGACGCCGCGGATGAGTGGATCGAGGAAGTGGAGAAGAAGCTGGACCCACCCGGCCGTGGCGCGGCATAATCGAGCCTGAGCGGCACTCCCCGGGGCCCCATCGCACGGTGGATCGGGGCCCCCGGGGGGTGGGACGCTCGTTGCTCCGCAGATCGCCTCCGATGGAGCCCTGAGCACCGTAGTCCTCAGCGCCCCCGCGAGGGAATCCACATGAAGCAGCGGCGCGTCTTGTTCGGCTGCGGGATCGGTCTCGCGGCAGCCCTCGTCGTCGGGCTGCTCGCCGGCGCCGCCTCCAGCCAGTCGCTGCCTGAGAGCGTCTCCTACTGCCTGACCTGCCACGATGACAAGCAGCTCTCCCTGACGCTCAAGGACCGCTCCGTCATGAGCCTCTACGTGAACTCACGGGAGTTCGCGCAATCGGTCCACGGCTCCCAGCTGATCTGTACGGACTGCCATGCGCGGTACGACCAGAACCACCCGAGCGGCGCCACCTTTCCGAGCAAGCGCGCCTACGTGACGGCCGCGTATGAGACCTGCAAGAAGTGCCACTTCGACACGTACACGCGCACGCTGGAGAGCGTTCACTACGAGCTGCTCAAGGGCGGCCTCGACGCCGCCCCGGTCTGCACCGATTGCCACGGCGCCCACAACATCCAGAACCCGCACGCGAAACGGGCCATGGTGTCGCGCAGCTGCGCCACGTGCCACGTGAAGGTCTACGAGAAGTACGCCCGCAGCGTCCACGGCAAGGCCCTCGTGGAGGAGGGCAACCAGGACGTGCCGGCGTGCGCTGACTGTCACACCCACCACCAGATCCAGCAGCCCGGCACCACGCGGTTCCGCCTCGGTTCGCCCGACATCTGCATCCGCTGTCACGGCGATCAGCCCCTGATGTCGAAGTACGGGATCTCCACGACCGTCGCCCAGACCTACCTCGCCGATTTTCACGGGGTCACCGCCTCCCTGACGCGCGGCGCGTCGCCCGCGCACCAGCAGGTGGTCGTCACCTGCGTGGACTGTCACGGGGCCCACGACATAGCCTCCCCGCGACTCAAGGGCAAGGAGGCGATGAAGGCCGCCGCCGCCGCGACCTGCGCCAAGTGCCACAAGGGCGCCTCTCCGGACTTTCCCGCCGCATGGCTCTCCCACTACGAGCCGTCGCTGCGACATGCCCCGCTCGTGTTCCTCGTCGACCTCTTCTACAGGATCTTCATCCCATTCGTCGTCATCGGTCTGGTTCTGCACGTGCTGCTCCATGTCTACCGGATGTCAGCGGGCAGATGAAGGAGATCACGCCCATGAGGGATGTGGAGACGAGCGAGTACGTGGTCCGCTTCTCGTTCTGGGCCCGCTTCCAGCACGCCGCGATCATCCTGCTGTTCGGCGTGCTCCTCCTCACCGGGATGCCGCAGAAGTGGCCGTACGCGGAAGCCAGCCGGTGGGTGATCGAGCGACTCGGCGGCATCTTCGTGGCACGCTGGCTCCATCGCGCGGCCGGCATCGCCTTCTCGGGTCTCCTCGTCGCGCACCTGGCAATCGCGATCGCCGGCGTCATGTCGCGCCGCACTCAGCCGTCGATGCTGTTGAGCCGAAAGGACTTTCGCGACGCCATCGACAATCTGAGGTATTACGTCGGCTACGCCGAGACGCCGCCTCCGTTCGGCCGCTTCGACTACCGGCAGAAGTTCGAGTACTGGGGGCTCATCTTCGGGGCGCTGATCATGGCCGCGAGCGGGTTCATCCTCTTCTTCCCGATCCTCCTCTCGCGCGTGCTGCCGGCCGAGCTCATCCCGGCGGCCAAGGTGATGCACAGCGCCGAGGCCATGCTGGCCTTCCTGATCATTCTCATCTGGCACATGGCCGGCGCGCACCTCACTCCCGAGTCCTTCCCGATGGATACCAGCATCTTCACGGGGAAGATCCGCAAGGACAAGCTCCGCCGCGAGCACCCCCTCGAGTACGATGATCTCTTCGGCAAGCAGTGATCCCTGCCTACTGGCACTCCCCGCTGGTGGCGTTCCTCTGGCAGGTAGTGCTCCATTCCTCGATCATGGGCATCGTCTTCTACGCGTGGGCCCACCGCGTGCGTCTCCCGTCGGGGCGTTCGAAGCGCAGCCTGCTCGCCACCCTGCTGGTTCTGCCGCTCCTCACGGCCGCGATGCCGGGCCGGAGCGGGCTGGAGTTCCGCGAGCAGCTCGCCTGGCTGGATAGCACGAGGATCCTGGCCGTCCCGCTGGGTGCCGGCATCCGGCTCTACCACATCGTCCTGTTCGTCGCGCTCTTGATGGTCGCCCTCACGGTCTGGCAGGAAGTCGTCCCCGCGGTGCGCCGGCCCAGGACGGGCCTCACGGAGCCTCCCGAGGGGCTTGCGCGACTCGCCCGCAGCCTGCCGGGCTGGGAGCGCTGCGAAGTCCGCGTGAGCCCGTCGGAGGACATCCTGCTCGCGACCGGCGGCTGGCCCCGGCGCCCCCGGCTGATCGTGTCACCGCGGGCGCTCGGGCAGCTGAGCGAGGATGAGCTCACGACCGTTCTCCACCACGAGCACGCGCACTGGCAGGCCGGACGCTGGATTCGCTCATACGGCCTCTTCCTGGTCAGGCTTCTCCAGTGCTACAACCCCGTGGCGCTTTGGTCGTTCCGCGAATACTGCCTCGAGGTGGAGATCGAGTGCGACGCGGCAGCCGTGTCCGGACGGGACCCGAAGCTGCTGGGCCGGGCCCTCTTGAAGATTTACGAGTCCACCAACCGCCGCGACGTGGCGGCCAGGAGCGCGCTCAGGAAACGGGTGGACGTCCTGCTCGACGCGGATCGTCGCGACGATGGGCTGCCCGGCGCCACCCTCGTCGCCGCGTCATCGATTCTCCTGGTGGTTCTGCCGTGGGTCGTCTGACGGGTCTCGGTAGCTTCATCCTGATCACGGGCGGCGTGCTCCTGATCCTCCGCCTGCTCCATGTCGGCATCCCCCTCTTCTTGCCGGACACGCGGCCGGGGCCCTTTACGCTCACGAGCCTGGACGACGTGCGCCGCCGCGTCGGCTTCGCCCCGCTCGTTCCCGCCTACCGGCCTGCAGCGCTTGGCGACCGGCCGTCGAGCCTGACGGTCTTCCTCAGTCCCTACCCGACATTCGTGATCGTCTGGCGGGGCGAGCACCACCTGTCCGTGAGCCAGCGACGCGGCGGGGCCATGCCCGCCCATCCCCCGACCGGCCAACCGCTTGCCGGCGTCGCCGACTCCACGTGGTGGCGGGACGGGTCGGTACACCGTCTGGTCCTCAAGCGTGACGAGTTCTGGATCGAGGTGGAAACGGACCTCCCCTTTCGGGACCTCAAGCGCATCGCGGACACGCTCACCCCTTACTGAGCGCCCGGGCCGGTCCCGGCGCAGCCGCCCCGGCCGCCTTACGGTCCCTCCATCGGAATGATGGCCTTCCGGATCGCGTACCGGATCAGCTCCGATCTCGAGTGCATGTTGAGCTTCGCCATGATGTTGGTCCGGTGGGTCATGGCCGTCTTCAGGCTGATCGTGAGGTACTTCGAGATGTCCCGGCTGGTCTTCCCCTCCGCCAGCAGCTTGAACACCTGCTTCTCGCGCGGCGTCAATCGGTCGTAGTCGTCTTCCTCGAGGGACTTCCCTGCCGTCACCAGGTCCACCAGCTCCTCGGCCACCAAGGGGTGAAGGTAGCGCTGCCCCCCATACACGGTCTTGATCGCCTCCTTCAGCTGGGCCGCCACGCTGCGCTTCAGCAGGTAACCCCGCGCGCCGATCCGGATGGCGCGCCTGATGTACTCGCGGTTTTCGTACTGGGTCAGGATGATGACCCTGACCTCCGGACAGTCCGCCACGATCGATTCGGTCGCTTCCAGCCCCCCGATGCCGCCCGGCAGATGCACGTCCATCAGCATCACGTCGGGCCGGAGCCGGTTGGCCAGCCGCACCGCCTCCTGGCCGTCACCCGTCTCGCCCACGACCTGGAACATCGGATCCTGCTCCAGGATGGCGCGGATCCCCTCCCGCACGAGGTCGTGGTCATCGACGATGGCGACCCGGATCATGGAATTGGGATCTCCACGACCACGTGCGTGCCCATGCCGGGCTCGCTGTCCAAAGAAATCGATCCGTTGACCAGGGCCGCGCGCTCTCGCATGCCCGTGATCCCCACCCCCTCCGACTTCTCGGTCGGGCTGAACCCGAGCCCGTCATCCTCCACGGCCAGGACGAGCTTGCCCTCCCGCTCGTACAGCTCGATGGACACGTGCTCCGCCTGCGCGTGCCGCAGAATGTTCGTCACCAGCTCCTGGTAGATGCGGAAGGTCGCGATCTCGATCTCCGGCCGCGACGGCAGCTCCTCCTCGATTTCGAGGCTCACGCTCAGCCCCTGCCGGATCAGGTGCTCCTCGGCATACGACTTCATCGCGGCCGACAGCCCCAGGTCGTCGAGCAGGGACGGCCGGAGGTCGTGGATGATGCGGTGGATCTCCTGCTGCGTCTTCGCCAGCAGACCCTTGGCCCGCGTCATCTCCGGCGTATCGGCGTCGGCGTGGTGAAGCGACAACTGGATCGCCGTCAACAACTGGGCGATCTCGTCGTGGAGCTCGCGCGCGAGGCGTCGGCGCTCCTCTTCCGTGGCACCCAGCAGCCGGCGGACCAGGACCTGGCGCTGCTCGTCCTGCACGACCGTACGCTTCCAGAGGTAGGCCCCGTGAAGCGAGATCGCGAGCTGGTGCTCGAGCGCTTCGATCACCTCTTCGTCGAGGTTCTCGACCCTCGGGTGGAACACCTCGGCCAGCACGCGCCCCTGATAGGCGATCTCCCGTCTCTGCCAGCCCTCGGGGGGCGTCCCCCCTTCCGCCAGCCACGGCATGGCGGCTCCTGGAGGGACCACGTACGTCGCCGCCGGCCGGTCGAGAGGCCTCGTCACGATCGCCGCCGCGGGCAAGGCGTAATGCGTCGAAATCAGCCGCAGCATCTCCGGAACGATGCGGTCGGGATCCCGTTCCTGGGCCGACAGCTGGGAGACGGCGTGCAGGAGCTTCAGGTCCAGGTATTTCGCCTCGATCACCTTGGTCCGGGCCGCCACCTGTCCTTCCAGGTCCTCGTTCAGCGTCTTCAGCTCGCCGAGGGTGGACGCCAGCCTCGCACGCGCTTCGTCAAGCGTCGTGGCGAGCAGCTCGATCTCGTAGTCCCCCGACACGTTGACCGGGCTCGACAGATCGCCCGTGCGCATGGTCTCTGCCTGCCGCGACAGCTGCTGGATGGGCGATACGACCGACTTCGACAGCGTCCGGGACAGCAGAAACGCCATGGCGGCCAGCATGGCGCCCGCCACCAGCAGGCCGCGCTGCATGCTGTACAGTCCCGCGAACGCCTTGGCCTTGTGCTGCTCGATGACGACGCCCCACGGTGCGAAGCGCAGCGGAACCATGACCATCAGCGCGTCCCCGGCAGCGTGCCGCTCCGATCCGAACTCGCACTGCAGGTCCTCTATCACGAGCGGACGGTGAGCCCTGATCCGCTCCCGGTAGGCCTCGGCGTTGGGCAGGGCGCGGAAGATCTGCCCCGGGTCGTGGGAAGCGATCACGATGCCGTTCTCGTCCACCACGACCACGTGCATGTCGGGGTCCGGCTCCAGGCTCTGCAAGAAGGCGCTGATCGGCGAGCCGAGCGGGTTCATTTCCGAGACGAGGAAGTACGCGGCGCGACCGTGCCGGAACGGCTGGACGATGGCAAGAACGGGACGCTGCTCTTCCCCGAGCTTCCGCACCAGCGGCGTCACGGCCTCGTGCTGCCCCAGCTGGAGCACGGGCAGCGCCGCCGCGTCGGCCGGATCCGAGACGATCAGCTTTGCGCGGTCGTCGAGGACGTAGGTCGCCTCGCGGAACGGGGACTGGAATCGGAAGATCCGAAGGCGACCGGCCACGTCGGCCTTCAGCGCCGGCAGCTCCGCGGACAGTCGGCCCAACGCCTGGAGCGCGGCGGACAGGGTCCCGTCCAGGGAGTGCGCGATGGTGCGCGCCAACAGGAGGCGGTCGTCCACCAGGTTCCTGCGGGTCCCCGGGAAGGAAAACGCCAGGACGGTCCCCGCCGCGACCGCGAGCAGGAGGAACCACTGGAACAGGACCGTGTTGAGCCGGCGGCGCAGGGTCGAGCGCTTCATGGCATAGGTTAGCACGGGGCCGTCCTCGAGCCGGTCGAGTGAGTGTCGCGACGACCTTGACACGGCGGACGACGCGGCGCTAAATGCTCGCGGAGCGGACCGCGGGAGGACGACCATGGCCGAAGTGGACCTGAAAGCCATTCAGAAGAGAGTCAGCGCCGGGGCCTCGTACCGGAAGATGGTCGCGGCCGCCGAGGCCGGCGCGCCCATCTGCGTGGCGAGCGCCGGGATCCCGAACGAGGTCATGCACGCCATGGGCGTGTACCCGATCTACCCGGAGAGCCTGGCCGCGATCTCCGCGGGCATCGGCAAGGCCGAGGCGTTCTTCGACGAGTCGAGGACCCGCGGGCTCTCCAGCACCGTCTGCTCCTACACACGCTGCGGGCTGGGGATCTGCTGGACCGGCACGACGCCCTTCGGGCCCATCCCGCCGCCGAACATCGCCGTGACGGACGTGAACATCTGCTCGCTCCATCTCACGTGGTGGGCCTACCTCGAGGATCACTTCACGCTGCCCACGTTCTACATGGACATGGCGGCCACCGACGACCCCGGGGCGCCCGAGTACATCGACTACTACGAGAACCAGATCCGGGAAATGGTGGCGTTCGTCGAGCGCACCACCGCCTGCCGCCTCGACATGGACCGGCTCCGGGAGTCGGTGAGGAGCTCGGACCTCGCCGGCGACTTCTGGAGGAAGATGATGGAGCTGCGGCGGCATCGGCCCTCGCCCATGAGCTTCCGCACGCTGGCCGGCCAGATCCTGCCGCTGGTGACGTCGCTGGGCGACCAGGACACGGCGGACTTCTACGAAGCGCTCTATCACCAGTACGCGGAGGGCGCGAAGGAGGGCAAGACGCCGGCCCAGGGGGGCGAGAAATACCGTCTGATCTGGAACGGCATCCCGATCTGGCACCACTTGCAGGTGATCAACTACTTCGAAGAGAAGGGCGCCAACTTCGTCTGGGAGCCGTATACCTCGCTCAACTGGGGCAACAAGACCCGC
>Ga0209108_10002169_pt1 | contig 11329 bp, 9 predicted proteins | sample Rifsed10ft1_FD_184003 | JGI IMG/M metagenome (GOLD analysis project Ga0209108, IMG submission 184003) | Soil microbial communities from Rifle, Colorado, USA - sediment 10ft 1 (version 2) | ecosystem: Environmental > Terrestrial > Deep subsurface > Rock core/Sediment | place: Rifle, Colorado...
CGGCGCGGCGCTTCGGGTCGAGCAGCAGGTCGCGCGCGGCGTTGAGTTGCTTCATGCGCTCGGACGCCCACTCGCGCTTATCGGGCGGCTGGATGTCGGGGTGCACTTCGGCGGCGCGGCGGCGATAGGCCGCCCGGATGTCGTCCGGGGCGGCATTGAGTTCAATGCCGAGGAGGTAATACGGGTCGAGCATGTTTCACCCCTTCAGAAGCTCCAGATTCGCTATGCTCGCCGCCAGCCGCTTGATCCCCACCTCGTCGAACGCGACGATCACTTCCTCTTCCCCGCCGGACAGCTTGCTTTCGATGACGATGCCCTCGCCGAACTGCGCGTGCCGCACGCGCTGGCCTGATTTGTGGCGGGCGGGTTCGGGCGCATGCGCCGAGGCGGAGCTGAGATTGAAGGCGCGGCGGCGCGGCGTCGCATCCCAGGTCGTCGCCTTCTCGTACATGCGCTCGGCGTTCGTCTTCTTGCGCGCGAGGTTCCCGGCGAGCAGGCGGTCGGGGATGTCGTCGAGGAAGCGCGAGGGGTTGGAGAGCGACGAGTCGCCGTACAGCGAGCGGCGGAACGCGCGCAGGAGATAGAGCCGGTCTTTGGCGCGCGTCATGCCCACGTACATCAGCCGCCGCTCCTCGTGCATCGCCTCGGGGTCGTCGAACGAGCGCTGGTGCGGCAGCACGCCTTCGTCCAGCCCGAGAATGAACACGACCGGGAACTCCAGCCCTTTGGCGGCGTGCAACGTGAGCAGGGTCGGCGCCTTCCCTTCCTCGGCGATGGTGTCCTGATCCGAGACGAGCGCAACTTCCTGCAGGAAGTCGGTGAGCGTCGTGTTCTCATCCTCGGCGGCGACGCCGCGCAGTTCCATCACGTTCTCCCAGCGCTCCTCGCCCTCCTCGGTTCCGTCGTCGAGGTAATCTTTGTAGCCCGTGCGGTCGAGGACGAGGTCAATCAACTGCACAACCGACAACTCGTTCCGCGCGGTGTGCCAGTGGTTCAACAGGCGGCCAAAGTTGGCGAGCGCCGCCCCCGCTTTGCCCCCAAGGGTCTGCGCGAACGGCGATTTCGGCCCATGTTCGCCGAGGTCACGCAACACGTCGGCGGGCGCGAGATGTGACGCCGTCGCCGCAGTGGTGAGCTGCTCCAGCGTCTTCGCCCCCACGCCGCGCGGCGGGGTGTTGATCACGCGCAGCAGACTCACCGTGTCCGCCGGGTTGTGGATCAGCCGCAGGTAGGCGATGATGTCCTTGATTTCCTTGCGCCCGTAGAAGCGTTGCGCGCCCACGAGCTTGTAAGGCAGCCCCGCGCGCAGAAAGGCCTCTTCCACGGCCCGCGATTGCGCGTTGGTGCGGTACATGATGGCGCAGTCCCCCGGATCGCACGCGCCTTTGCGCACCAGCTCGGCGATGGCCTCTACCACGAACTGCGCCTCCTCTTCTTCGTTGTATGCTTCGTAGGCGAAGATTTCCACCCCGCCTTTGCGCTGAGTGAAGAGCTGCTTGCGCGTGCGGCCCGGATGGAGGTCAATCACCGCCATCGCCGCGTCGAGGATCAACTGCGTCGAGCGGTAGTTTTCTTCGAGCAGGATGGTGTGCGCGTCGGGGTAATCTTCCTGAAAGCGGCGGACGTTGCGGTAGTCCGCCCCGCGCCAACGGTACACACTCTGGTCAGGGTCGCCCACGGCGTACAGACTGTGGTTCAGCTTCGCCAGTTGCCGCAGAAGCGCGTACTGCGCCGTGTTCGTGTCCTGAAACTCGTCCACGAGGATGTGGTCGTAATAGCGCTGATACTTCTCCAGCACCTCCGGGTGGTCGCGGAACAATTCCACTACCTTCATCAACAGATCGTCGAAGTCGAGGGCGTTATTGGTAATGAGTAATTGCTGGTAGCGCACGTACACACGCTTGGCGATCTCGGCGAAATACGTGGAAGCCGCAAACTCCTCCGGGCCGATCAGCTCGTTCTTGGCCGCCGAAATCTTGTTGAGGAATTTCTGCGGCGGATACTGTTTGTCGTTGAGGTTGAGGTCTTTGACGGCCTGTTTGGCGAGCGCGAGCTGGTCGGACTCGTCGAAGATGACGAAATCGGCGGTCACGGGGAGCAGCGCGGCCTCCCGCCGCAGGAACCGCGCGCAGATGGCGTGGAACGTCCCGATCGTCAGCCCGCGCAGGTTGCCTTCGAGCAGCACTTCCACGCGCGACTTCATCTCCCGCGCCGCCTTGTTCGTGAACGTCACCGCCATGATCTTGTGCGGCGGCACGCCCAGTTGCCCGACGAGGTGCGCGATGCGGTGCGTGAGCACGCGCGTCTTCCCGCTCCCCGGCCCGGCGAGGATCAGCGTCGGCCCCGGCCCGGCGGTCACGGCCTGGCGCTGTTGGGGATTCAGTCCGTCGAGGAGGTTCATGGGTGCGCGAATTGTAGCATACCTATCCCATTACAATTTGCCTCCTCTTCCATTTCGCATTATCCTTCGCTTGGGATTCTGAGGTTCGGAGTTGGGATATCATGTACCTCGCCATCGAAGGCGTCATCGGCGTCGGCAAGACCTCGCTCGTGCGGCTGCTCCAGCCCGCGTTCGGCGCGCAAGTGCTGCTGGAGGTGTTCGAGGAAAACCCCTTCCTCTCGGACTTCTACTCCGACCGCGCCCGGTATGCCTTTCAGACCCAGATGTTCTTTCTGCTCTCGCGCTACCATCAGCAGCGCGTCGTGCCCGTGCTGCTGGAGCGCGGCCCGCTCATCGCCGACTACACTTTTGCCAAAGACGCGCTCTTCGCGCGCATCAACTTGCGCGGCGACGAGCTCACACTGTACCACCGCCTGCACGACGCGCTCGCCGAGAAGATGCCGCGCCCGGATTTGCTCGTCTACCTGCGCGCCCCGACCGATGTGCTCATGCAGCGCATCGCGCAGCGCGGGCGGTCTTACGAGCGGCAGATGGAGCGCGCGTATATTGACGAGCTCAACCGCGCTTACGACGAGTTCTTCGCCGGCCATCGCCAGGCGCCCGTGTTGACCCTCGAGGCCGAGGGGCTGGATTTCGTGGCGAACCCGGAAGACCTGCGCGCCGTCACCGACCGCCTCCAGTCCGCGCTCGGTCTTGGCGCTTACCAGACGCCCTTGATGCTGAGAGATGGGTAACATCCGGCAGGATGAACTGTGATTGAACGCGAGACGTTGCTGAAAATCGCCCGCGACACCGCCGCCCAGCGCATGGCCGCGCGGCGCACGCTGATCTCGGCCTACCTGACCGGCTCGGTCGCCGCGGACGAGCCTCTGCTCGGCGACGCGACCGACATTGACCTCGTCTTCATCGAGGACGCCGAGATGCCCTCGCCGCGCGAAGTCGTCCGCCTCACCGACCAGGTCGCGCTGGACATTCAATATCGGCTCAAAGCCGATTACGCCCGCCCGAAGGAGCTGCGCGTCCACCCCTGGCGCGGCCCGGAGATGTGCGAGCCGATCTTCCTCCGCGACCCGACGCACTTCTTTGAGTTGGTACAGTCGAGTGCGCGGGGACAGTTCCACCGCCCGGATCACGTGGCCGCGCGGGCGCGGACGTTCGTCGAATGGGCGCGCGAGGAACTGCACATGGGCGTGCTGCCTGGCATGGAGTCGTCGCCCGTCACCATCTCCGCGCTCTGCCGCTCGCTGTTGTACTCGGCGAATGCGGTCATCACGCTCACCGGTTTCCCGGCGGCGGGGCGCAGGCTGACGATGAAGCTGGAGGTTGCCGCCCGCACGCTTCGCGCGGATCGCGCCGAGGGTTACGATCAGTTCATCGCGATCTTCGGCGGCGTTTCCGCAGAGATGCGCCATGCCGCGTCTCTACTCGCCGATTGGTCGGCGGCGTACCGGGCCGGGCAGGCGGCGGGGGATGAGCTCATCCACCCCGCACGGCGCACCATCTACGAGCGCGGCTTCCAATCGCAAATCGAGGCCGACCGCGCGGCGGACGTCCTCTGGCTGATGCTCTACACCTGGCAGGCGTGCCTGAAGAACCTGCCCGGCGACAGCCCGCACGCCGACCGGTGGATCGCCTTTCTGCAACAATTGCAGATGGCCTCCCCCGCCGGGTTCGCGGAGCGCGTCCGGCAGGCGCGGGCCTATGTAGATTGGGCCGCCGAGACGGTGGAGACGTGGGCCGAAAAAAATGGAGCGTGATTGCCCCATCCCCGCCCTTCCCTGTTCGCGTCCTGAGCGCCGTCTCGCCCCGCTCGACGGGGGAGCGCAGCGCAGTCGAAGGATTAGCGAACAGGGGAAGGATAGGGTGGGGGTGGAGTGAAACATGAAGAAATTTGTCGTCGTCGCGGGTAATATCGGGGTCGGGAAGTCCAGCCTCGTGCAGCTGCTCTGCGAGCGGCTGGGGTGGCAGCCGTTCTACGAGGCTGTCACGGAGAATCCCTACCTCCCCGATTTTTATCGCGACATGCAGACGTGGAGTTTCCACTCGCAAATCTTCTTCCTCGCCAACCGGCTGCGCACGCACCGGCAGCTGCTCGACCATCCCACCTCGGTCGTGCAGGATCGCTCTGTCTACGAAGACGCCGAAATCTTCGCGCGGAATTTGTACGAGCGCGGCCATCTGGGCGAGCGCGACTACCGGACTTACCGGCAGTTGTACGAAGTGCTCACCGAGCTCCTGCCGCCGCCCGATCTGGTGGTGTACCTGCGCGCCTCGGTGGGGACTCTCCAGGCCCGCATCGCCCGGCGCGGGCGCGATTACGAGCGCCGGATCGCGCCCGACTACCTGGCGCACTTGAACGACCTGTACGAGCGTTGGATTGAGGCTTTCATTTTCTGTCCGGTGCTGGCCGTCCCTGCCGACGATCTGGACTTTGTCACCCATCGCGTCCATCTCGACCTGGTCGTCCGCAAGGTCGTGGACAAGCTGCAAGGCAAAGAAGAAGTGGAATTCCGGGAGGACGAGGTACAGCCGACTGATGCCTGATGTCTGTTCACTAACAGTCATCAGTCGGACTCGCCTCCCTGTGCTATACTTGACCCCACATGCCCAAAATTTTGGTGATCGAGGACAACCCGGACAGCGCCGAGCTGGAGAAGCGGGTGCTCGCGGCGAAGGGCTACGAGGTCCTGGAAGCGCCGGACGCGGAGACCGGCCTGCAACTGGCCGTTGACCAGCATCCGGACGCGATTGTGTTGGACCTGGGCCTGCCGGACGCGGACGGGCAGACCCTCGTCGGCTGGATGCGGCGCGTCCCGGCCCTGGCGCACATCCCCATCATTGCGTGCACGGCCTGGCCGGAGGAAACGGCGCGCAAGATGGTGGAGGCCTACGGTTGCGACGGCTACATCCGTAAGCCGATCAGCGTGGCAACGTTTGCCGAGCAAATCGCCGCTTACCTGCGCTTGGCGAAAACCGGTTGAATGCGTGTCCGCGCCTGCCGCCGTGCCCGTCACCGACCTGCCGTTTCAACTGGCGCCCGCGAGCCGATTCACGATTGAGCAATTGACGGCGGCCTATAACCAGACGCGGGTGGATTATCTGGTGCCCATGCCCATGAACGCGGCGCGGCTCGCGGAGTACATTCAGCATTACGACGTTGATCTGGAGCGTTCGGCCGTCGCGCTCGCCGACGAGCAGATGCTGGGACTGGGGATGCTGGGGGTGCGTCCGGGCTGCGCCTGGATCACTCGCCTGGGCGTGCTGCCGGGGAAGCGCCGGCGCGGCGTGGGGTGGGTGCTCTCGCAGGCGCTCCTGGCCGCCGGCGACGAACTGGGGGCCGAGCGTACAATCTTAGAAGTTATCAAGAATAACACTCCCGCGTATAATTTGTTCCTGAAGCACGGGTTTGAAGTGACCCGCGAACTGGTCGTGCTGCGCCGCCCGCCGGGGCCGCCCGCGCACCCACCCCCCGGCGAGGCCCGCGCGCTGGGCCGCGCGGAGGCGCTGGCCCGGCTCGCCGCGCGCCCCGACCCACAATCGTGGATTACCGGGACCGAGTCGCTGGCGCATCTTGAGCATCTGACCGGCATCCAGCTTGTCCTGCCGGACGGCGGCCGGGGCTGGCTGGTCTGGCAAGTGCAAATGTTTCGAGGGTTTCCGCTGTTGCTTTCCCATCTGGCTCTGCGCACCGAGCAGGGCGATCCCGCGAGAGTAGGGAATGCTTTGTTGGCGCATTTGTATCAGCAGTATCCCGACCTGGATACACACACCGAAAATTTTCCGGCCCAGGATCCTCATCTGCCGGCCTTTTTTGATATGGGCTTCATGGAGTCCTTTCGCCGTCTTGAGATGCACCGCCTGAACCGCCGGGGGGAACACCCAACATGACTTCTTCGCTTAATGTCTCCGTCCCCGAACAGCGCCGCCTGGCCCTGCTCTATCGCATCAGCCGGGAACTGTCCGGCCGCATCAACCTGAACGAACTGCTGCCCCGTGTGCTCAAAGAAACTGTCGAGGCCACGCAGGCCAGCACGGGCACCGTCATCGTCTTCGACGATCAGGGGCGCGTGCTGCACTCCGCGCTGATGACCGAGGGCAAGTTCCAGCCCGACCCGGACAAACTGATTGCCGCCACGCTGGAGCACGGACTGGCCGGCTGGGTGGTGCACAACCGCCAGGCGGTGCTCGTCGAGAATACGACCCGGGACCCGCGCTGGGATCGCCGCCCGGACGATCAGGTCGTCGGCCCCAAGAGCGCCATCGCCGTCCCCCTCATGGGCCGCGAACGAGTCGTGGGCGTCATCACGCTGGTCAAAACCCCCGCCGGCTCCTTCACCGATGCGGATCTCACCCTGCTCACCGCCATCGCCGAGCAGGGCGGGATCGCCATTGAGAATGCCCGCCTGTTCACGGACATCGAACGGCGCTCGCAGGCGATGCGCGCGCTGGCGACCACGGCCCAGGCCATCAACTCCACTTTGAAGTTGGAAGAGGTGCTCCGGCTCGTGACCCAGCACGCGCGCGACCTGCTCCGCGTGGAGGTGGCGGCGATTGCGCTGCTGGAAGGCAACCGGCTCGTGTTCAAAGAAGTGGTCGGGAAAGCGTCCGAGCGCCTCAAGGGGATGTCGGTCAACCTGGGGCAGGGTTTCTCCGGCTGGGTAGCGCAGAACAATCAGCCCGTCCTCGTCACCGACGTCACCGCCGACCCGCGCTTCTCGCGCGGCGTGGATCAGCAGACCGGCTTTCTGACGCGGGCGGTGGCCTGTGTGCCGGTGCAGATCAAGAATCAGGTCATCGGCGTGATCGAGGTGCGGAATCCCATCAACGGCCTGTTCGACCCGGAGACGCTCAACCTGCTCAGCAGCCTGGCCTCGCTGGCCGGGACCGCCATTGTTCACGCGCAGCAGGTGGAAGAGCTGCAGGCCGCCGAGAGCCGCTTCGCCGGGTTATTCGAGGACAGCATTGACCCCATCCTCATCACCGACCTCAACGGCATGATCACCGACGCCAACCGCAAGGCGGTCGAGTTCTTCGGCTACGAAAAGGCGGAGCTCGTCCGGCTGCGGGTGACCACCGTCCACCGCATGGGCACCGCGTGGCTGGGGTCGGACCGCTTCCAGCACCTGCGCGGCGGCAAGGAGATCACCTACCAGACGCGCATCACCACCAAACAGGGGAACGAGATTCCGGTGGAGGTCCACGCCAAGCTCATGCAGCGGCGTGGGCAGGAGTTCATCCAGTGGATTCAGCACGACCTCTCGGAGCGCATCGCGCTCGAAGAGACGCGCTCCGACCTCATCAGCATGATCGTGCACGACTTGCGCTCCCCGCTGGGCAACATCCTCTCCTCGCTCGACGTGGCCATGTCCTCGCTGCCGACCGACAGCGAGATGGTGACCTCCCTGCTCTCCATCGCCAACCGGTCGGCGGAGCGCATGTCCCGCCTCGTGGATTCGCTCCTCGACCTGCGCCGTTTGGAAGCGGGGCAGATGAAGCTGCACAGGGAGCAGCATAATCTCAACTCCCTCGTGTCCGAGGCCGCCGAACAGGTCTCCTCGACCGCCGAGGGCAAGGGCATTCAGGTGAAGAACGAGCTGCCGCCGCGCCTGCCGCTGGTGAGCATTGACGCCGACATGGTCCGGCGTGTGGTCATCAACTTGCTGGAGAACTCCATCAAGTACACGCCCGGCACGGGTGTGGTCACCATCACCGGCAAGTCTGATCCCAAAGAGGTGACCATCAGTGTGAAAGACACCGGCCCCGGCATCGCGGCGACCGAGCACACGCGCATTTTCAACAAGTTCGCGCGCCTCAACCGCGAGGCCGCGCCCAAAGGCCTGGGGCTGGGACTGTCGTTCTGCAAGCTCGCCACCGAAGCGCACGGCGGGCGCATCTGGGTGGAAAGCCAGGTGGGCAAGGGGGCCAAGTTCAGCTTCACCCTGCCCATCACCGATTGAACGGATCATCGCCATCATCCGTTTTACGCGAAGCGGTTCAATCCGTTGACCATGACCTCCCGCCTGTATTACTCGGACTCCTACACGCGCGCCTTCTCCGCCCGCATCGTCGCGCGCCTCAACACTCCAGACCATCCCGGCGTCGTCCTCGATCAGACCTATTTCTACCCGACCTCCGGCGGCCAGCCCTTTGACCGGGGCCGCCTCAACGGCGTGCCGGTGGTGGACGTGACCGCGCGCGAGGCCGACGGCGCGATCCTGCACGTGCTGGAGGCCGAGGTTTCCGGCGACACTGCCGAGGGCGAGATTGACTGGCCGCGCCGCTTCGACCACATGCAGCACCACACCGGCCAGCACGTCCTTTCGCAGGCGTTTGTGCGGACGGCGCGTGCGGAAACGGTTTCCTTTCATCTCGGGGCGGATTCTGTCTCAATTGACCTCGCCGTGCCCAAACTGGCCGCCGCCGACCTCGACCGCGCCGAAGACCTGGCGAACGAAATCGTCCAGCGCAACGTCGAAGTGCGCGCTTGGTTCCCGACCGAAGCCGAGCTGAGCACAATGTCCCTCCGGCGCGACCCGAAGATTCAGGGGCCGATCCGCGTCGTCGCCATCGGCGACTTCGACTTCACGGCCTGCGGCGGGACGCACGTCGCGCGCACGGGCGAGATCGGGTTGATCAAAATCGTCGGCGTCGGCAAGGCGGGCAAAGACACGCGTGTTGAGTTTCTCTGCGGCGGGCGCGCACTCCGCGACTATCACCAGAAGAACGCCATCCTCACCCAACTCGCCGCCGACTTCAGCACCGGGATTGGCGAGGTGGATCAGGCGGTCGCAAAGCTCAAAGCCGAGCAGCAGGAATTGCGCCGTGCCATCAACGCCGCCCGCGCGCAACTGCTCGACCACGAAGCCGCCGACCTTATCTCCACCACACCATCGCAGAACGGCCTCCGCATCGTCCGCCGCGCGTGGCCCGACCGCGACCCGGCGGAGCTGCGCGGCCTCGTCGAGCGGCTGGCGAAGCAGCCCGGAGTGGTCGCGCTGCTGGGCACGGCGGGGAGCAAAGCCCACCTCGTCTTCGCCCGCGCCGCCGACGTGGACAAAGACATGGCTGCGCTCCTCAAAACCGCGCTCGCCGTGCTCGGCCCCGCGCGCGGTGGGGGCAGCCCGAATATCGCGCAGGGCGGCGGCGTGAGCGCGGAGGTGGAGGTGGTGGAGAAGGCGTTGAGGCAGGCGGAGGGAGAGTTGCTGTCGGGATAATTAGTGTTAGCCGCCCTCCTTCACTTCCAATACCACGCAACCCGGGGCGGGACTTGTGATAAAGCAATTCGGAGCCAGATTACTTCGGTATGTTCGGCCTATTCTTTTATGTTTGTGATGCTGGATTCGCCCTCTTCCCACTGCTCCTCTTCGTTCTTGGGGTTATTAACTGGCGAAGGAAAAGAAGCACTGGCCTACTATTACGCTTAATTCCGTTTGCGCTGATCAGTGTTCTTTGGGTTCCTGTTCTTGGGATTCGATCCTATTACAAGACCGCAAACCATCTGTTTCTGAACACGCTTCAGGCAAGCAATGTAGCCAGTATTATCATCGGAGAGTCAAGTTGGAATGAACAGGTCGACATTCAGAATATTGTGGCCGCACTTAATCATCCGATATGGCATGTAACCAATCACGATTTTGGCGGGCCATATGAGACCATGACAATTGTTCTGAACTCCGGTCACACCAAAATATTTCGTGTGGGTCGGCATGATTACAAAGGTGGTGCGCTCATTGAGTTTTTTCGACCACACGCAAACGGCAACGGCTTTTGGGCGGATGGTGATACATATATCCCAGAATTACCAGCAATTCTTGATAACCTGGGCCACCCCTTGCCTATCCGGTCAAAGTAATACATAGATTAGAGTTATGTCTCGGCAGGTTCGCAAAGGACAACACTCTTATTCCAGCACGGCAACTGATGATGTGATACGTCGTCCGTGATAAGCCATCTGCCATCCGTTTGAAACGGATGGCTATGGAGATGAAAACCCGCGAAGCGGGTTTGCCGCAGTGATGGCCGTCGAATTTCATTCGATGGCCGTTTGGCGCCCAAGGGAGGTAAGTATGGAACCCTCAACCGCACAACGCATCGCCGCCAAACTGGACGAGTTGGCCGAGATCAAAGCCGCCACTGACATTACGCGGCTCGACTACGAAGCCAAACGGGCTGAAATCCTCAAGGCTGTGCAGGCCGAACTCGACGCGCTGGACATCGAATATAAGCCGCTCATGGATGCGTCGGCGGAGCGGGTGGCTGCGCTCGAGGTCGAAATCAGACAGGACGTTTTGCGTCACGGGCAAAGCGTCAAAGGAAGCAAGCTGCATGCGGTCTTCTATCATGGCCGCACAACGTGGGACACGAAATCGCTGGACAAATACGCTGGCGCGCATCCCGAAATTCTGGAATTCCGCAAAGAAGGGGAGCCGGGCGTCCAATTGCGCGCCGTGAAAATGCGGGATGACAAGGACTGACCTGTTGATTGTATTACGATCAGCCATACGCGATACGCTATACGCGACAGGAATCACATGCAAAAACTCGCCAAAGACATCTACGTCGAATCCAACTTCCCCGGCGTCACCGTCGGCGCGATCCTCACCTCGGACGGCATCATCTGCATTGACACGCCCACCCACCCGGCGGACGCGCGCCGCTGGCGGCTCAAGCTCGCGCAGTTGAGCCAGAAACCCGTCCTGTTCGTCGTCAACCTCGACCATCACCGCGACCGCGTCCTCGGCGACCAGTGGTTCGAAGCGCCCGTCGTCGCGCACGAGAGCACCCACGAGCGCGTGCGCATGCTGCCGGAGCTTTTCAAGGGCGGCCTCACCGACGCCGGGGCCGACGCCGACCTCGCCACCGACCTCGCCGGCGTGCGCATCGTCCTGCCCCAGCTCACCTTCACCGACGAGTTGGCTCTGATCAAGG
>Ga0209108_10002174_pt1 | contig 11312 bp, 11 predicted proteins | sample Rifsed10ft1_FD_184003 | JGI IMG/M metagenome (GOLD analysis project Ga0209108, IMG submission 184003) | Soil microbial communities from Rifle, Colorado, USA - sediment 10ft 1 (version 2) | ecosystem: Environmental > Terrestrial > Deep subsurface > Rock core/Sediment | place: Rifle, Colorado...
CCGGCTCGGCCGCAAGCTGCCGCCGGAGGTGCGCCTGACCCAGGCGCCGGCCGGCGCCGAACTGGGCGATCTCCTGGCGCACGGTGAGATCGATTTCATGATGACGGCGAACAACCCGCTCTCGTTCCGCCGCGGCGCGCCGACGGTGCGGCGCCTGTTCCCGAACTACCGCGAATTGGAGCAGGAACCGGGGCCCGGCTGTATTTACGAAGTCGAGGCCGGGCCGGACGGCTACGCCCAGTTCATCGTCTATGTCCAGCCGCCCAACCTGATCGAAGCGATGATCGAGACGCTTCCCGAGGAACTCGGCCAGCCCGTGGCGGGAGTGGGCGATGAAGCTTTCCTCGACTACAACGATGGGTCAGAGACCTACGACTTGGTCGTTCTCGTGCGCGGCCGCTTCGGCCTGGAGGTCATCGGCGAGGGCGAGGACTGGGTTCGGGGGATCGGGGAGTTGTTCCTGTCGCGGCTGGTGGGGCCGTAAGTTTCACCTGGGAACGAACTCGATACGGTGGAGGTATGAGATGAGGCGTGGCGCAACCGCAACGAGGGCTCTCGTCGTCATGGTCGGCGCCTCGCTTGCCTGCGGCTTGCCGGCGGCGGGCGGGGCCCCGCCAAGGACGGCGTCTCCCAGCGACGCTTCCACTGAGGCCAGCGGCATCCCAACTCCGACTGCCACCAGCTCCCCGCCGGGCGAGTGGGTCGAGATCGAGCCGCCGCCTCCCGCCGGAATCCTCGATGCCCTGCAGATGGCAGTCGAGTCCGGTGAAATGACCTATGAAGAGTCGCTGGTCACCGGGCTCCAGATCCTGGCCGGCGAAGTCGAAGCGCAGTCCGTCTTCGCCGAGTTGCCGACCTCCATGGAAGGAACCGGTGTGCTCTTCGACGCTCAGCGCTACCTGCAGACCGGCGCGGACTCCGCCACCAAGGGCGAGATCGAGCGGCTGCTCCGCATCCTCGCTCCCCTTCCGGACGTTCTTCTTCCCTATTCGTCTCCCGAGGGCATGTCCCGGCGCCTCGGCGGAGGCCTATTGCGGCCGCGCTACGCAGAACAGGACTGCGCCCAACTGTACGCCGAGGGATTCCCTGCCGGATCGACGGCCCAGTGCTTCCTGTACAAGGAAGCCACCGTCGGGTCGAGCAAGATTCAGGTCTTCTACCCGATCACCACGCTGCCATCCGGATTCACGACCGCCTACGCCGACGCCGCCATGCAGGCGGTGGTCGACTCGATCAAGCAGTACGCCGCGCTGAGCCTCCCCGGCAAAGGGACGGTTCTGAAGAACGTCCAGGTGGTCTTTACTTTGCTGGAGAGCAAGGGGGCGGACGCCTTTGCCGTCGTCCCGACCGACCCGGGGCAGGAACCGTGTCAGGTGATCCTCTATCCCCTGGCGATCAGCAACAACGAAAACAAGAAGGGCGGTGTGCCCTCCACGCCCGGAGGCCCGCCTCCGGCCTACGCCCTGTTCCAGCAGACCGTCGCCCACGAGATGTTCCACTGCTTCCAGGTCTGGAACTTCCCCGCGCTATCGGCCAACGCCACGTGGGGGGTGAACGACTGGTGGGGGGAGTCCACCGCCACCTACTTCTCGAACGTCGTTTATCCTGCGACCAACGAAGAGTGGCGCTGGCTCAATACCTGGGGCTACAACTCGGGCAAGACCTCGCTGGCGTACCGCAGCTACGACAACTTCGGCTTCTTCCAGTACCTGGGTAACAAGATCGGCAACAATGGCATCCTAAGCCTGATTCAGTCGCTGGGCGCCGCCGCCGCCGGCGATGAAGCTGCCCAGGAAGCCCAGCTGGCCAAGTTCCCAAACATCCAGGTTCTGTTCGACAACTACGCCCGCGACTACATGGACGGCAAGATCGCCGACACCTCCAAGGCCCTGTTCCCCACCGCCCCCGCCTTCGTCCTTCCGGAGTACCGCCTCGATGTCCTGCAGGCCGAGACGCTCCATCTCGGCGCGCCGCCGTTCACTCTTATGCGGTACGGGCTGACTTTCGGGTCCGGGAACGAGTACAAGCTCGCCCCGACGATCACCGGCGGCGGCGGCCTCGACACCAGCCGCCCGCGGGATGTCGTCGGCGCCTGGGCCGATCTGCCGCCGACCATCAAGGCTTCGTGCGCCTTCACCAAGCACTACTTCCTGATGACCAGCACGCTGGCGCCGGGCGACCTGTTCAACATCGACCTGGGGGTCACGCTGGGCGATCCCGTGGGCTGCGATCAGTGTCTCATCGGCACCTGGGATATCAACCTCGATAGCTTCGCCGCCTACTCTGAGGCTCCCTTCGAGGAAATGCCCGGCTTCTACCAGTTCGACGCCGCCGGGGGATTGTGGCGCTACCGCTTCCGCGCCGATGGGACGATGCGAGGCGAGTTCGACTTCTTCTACACCTACAGCCTGCTCCAGGCAGGCGGCGAGTTCGGAGCCGACATCACTACCAACGGCAAGATCGACATCGACGGGACTGGGGAGGGGACCTACCTCTCGGATGGGCTCAGCAACCTGACCTTCAGCCTCGTCAAGGACAGTGTCAGCCTGACCGATGAGATCTACATCAACGGCCAGAAGCTCGATGCCAGCGTGTTCGGCTCGGTGTCGGGTGGCTACGGTTTCGCCTCGGGCGATACAACGGTGTACTCGTGCGATGCCGAGGCCGGCGAGCTCCTGATCAGCGTTGCGCCCCAGGCGAACCTGCCGCCGATCCAATACGACCGGGTGTCGACGGATCCGACGAAGCCGTAGGCGTCCGCCTTCTATCGACGCCACGCCTCAAGAGGTTTGCATGGCTCACCTCAGAACTCGTTCTGTCGCTCTGCTACCGCTGCTTCTGGCGGCCTGCAACGCCCCGACACCAACGATCCTTCCGACCCTGGCGGCGCCAGATTCCGTGCCCGCGGCGGTCACCTCAGCGCCGACGCGCATCCCGAACTGGACAATGCCCGATCACCGCATTGGAATACGGTCTGTCAACGGGATCGGCGAGCTTTTCGAGCGGGGGAGCGGGGAGCCCTTCGTCGTCCGCGGGGCCAACTATGCCTTCGTCCCGGTGGCCGGCGGTCGTTACGAACTCTTATTGCTCAAGGACGGCGTCTACGACGGAGTGCGAACCCGCCAGGACTTCGCCCGGTTGGCCGCCCTCGGCTACAACTCGGTACGGGTCTTCCTCGACCACTGCGCCAAGGGCCCCGGCTGCATCGGCGATGCCGACAACGCCGGATTGAATCCGGGCTACCTCGACAACATCGCCGACATGATGTCGGCGGCGCGCCAGTCCGGCCTTTTCATCCTGTTCACCTCAAACGACCTGCCCGATCAGGGAGGCTACGCCGAGGAGGCCAACGCCCAGTTCGGCGGCTCGTTCGGTGGCTACCGCAATTCCTACTACCTCACCCCGGCCGCGATCAGCGCCACACGGCGCTACTGGCGCGACCTTCTGACCGGCTTGCTCGAGCGCCAGGCCGCCTTCGACGCTGTGCTGGCCTGGGAGCTGGTCAACGAGCAATGGATGTTCGCCGATCAGCCGCCGCTCTCGCTGAACTCCGGCCTCATCGAAACAACAACCGGAACCTACGATATGGCCGACCCGGCGCAGAAGGAGGACATGGTCGACGAAGGGCTCATCCACTACATCGCCCAGATGAAGGAGGAGATTCTGGCCCATGACCCGAAGGCCCTAGTGACGATGGGCTTCTTCGCTCCCGAGATCGCCGCTCCTGGGTGGTACCTGCGGACGTCCCGGCTCCTGGCCGAGTCGGACCTCGACTTCTTCGACTTCCACGCCTACCCGGGCGGGCCTCCCTTGAGCGAGTACCCGACCCACTTTGGGATGGAGGGCTATACGGCGAAGCCGATCGTGCTCGGAGAGTACGGTCCGTTCCGGCATCACTACGCGACGATCGAGTCGGCTGCGCGAGCGGTCACGAACTGGGTCGCCGAGTCTTGTTCTCATGGCTTCGACGGCTGGCTCTACTGGACGTATTGGCCGGCCAACCCGGAAATCGACGATCGAACGTGGGGCCTGACGGACGAGAACGGCTACATGCTCGACTTGTTGGCTCCGGTGAATCAGCCCGATCCGTGCGTGCCGGCAGCGATTCCTGGGGGCAACGTCGCCTATGGCAAGCCGGTCGGGGCCTCCGCCTCGCTTCCTGCCGAACCGCCGTCAAACGCTGTCGATGAGAGTGCCGGCACTCAATGGGGTTCGGGCAGCGACGCGCCGCAGTGGATCGAGGTCGACCTGCAAGGTGCGTACCGGGTAACGGAAGTACGCTTGCTCGTGTCGCAGTATCCGGAGGGTCCGACGGTCCACCGGGTCTACTTTCGTCGCGCCGGAGTGTTGGAACGGATCCACGATTTCGCCGGCGATACCCACCCCGGGGACTGGTTGATCTTCTCCTCGCCGGTGCCGTCCGACGATGTCACGGCCGTCAGAGTCGAGACACTGAGCAGCCCGTCGTGGGTCGCTTGGTCCGAAATCCAGGTGTACGGCGAAACGACGCGCTGAGTTGATATGAGGGCGAGGCGTGGGCAATGCCGGCGTGAGAAGCTGGGCGTCGCCACGTGGCCGCCGGGTGGCAGGCCGCGCGGCAGGTCCAGCCTGATCTTAGGCGCGCCTGGCCTTCTCGGCGTCCTGGAGCAACCCGGCGGCGCTCTGTCGATTGGCCTCACCGCTGCCGCCCAGCATCTGCGCCAACTCCGCCAGGCGCTCCTCGGCGGCCAGCGGGCCAACGGTGGTGAAAGTCCGCCCGCCGCGCTGGACTTTCTCGACGCGGAAGTGCTGATCGCCGAAGGCGGCCAATTGAGGCAGGTGGGTGATGCACAGCACCTGGTGGTTGCGCGCCAGTCGCCACAACTTCTCCCCCACGACGCCGCCGACGCGTCCGCCGATCCCTTGATCGATCTCGTCGAAGATCAGTGTCGGCGTCTGATCGGCGCGAGCCAGGACGCCCTTCAAGCCGAGCATCAAGCGCGACGTCTCGCCGCCGGAGGCGATCTTGGCCAGCGGCTTCAACCCTTCGCCCGGATTGGGCGCCACCTGGAACTCGGCCTGGTCCAGCCCGGTGCGTGAAAAGGCCACGCGCCGGCCGTCGGCCGGAGCGCCGGTCGGTTCGTCGTCCCAATGCAGATCGACGGCGAAGCGCGCCCCCGCCATCTGCAGGTCCTTCAGTTCGGTCTCGATGCCCCGGCTCAATTTCCCGGCGGCTTCCCGGCGCAGCCGGGAGAGGTCGGAGCCAAGCCGCCCGAGGCGATCGAGGCCTTCGGCCTCGTCTCCCGCAAGCGCCGCGATTCGCTCGCCGGCCCCGGCGATCGACTCGCGCTCCTGGCGGGAACGGTCGAGGTGGTTCAGCACCGCTTCTTCTCCTTCGCCGTATTTGCGCTCCAGATCGTGCAGGGCGGCCAGCCGTTGCTCGACCTGCTCGAGCCGGCGCGGGTTGGACTCGAGCGAGTCGCGATAGCGGCGCAACCGGCGGGCGGCCTCGGCCACCTGCTCTTCCACGCCCTGCAGCTCGGCGGCCAGACTCGTCAGCGACGGATCGAGTTTCCCCAGCTCACCGGCGGCGTGCACCGCCTGGCCGATCAGCTCCATCGCCGCCGGCCGCGGCTCGCCGCCCTCATCCAGCGCCGTCAGCGCCTGCGTCGCCAGCTCGGCCAGGCGCTCGGCGTTCGCCAGGCGCACCCGCTCCTCCTGTAGCACCACCTTCTCCCCGGGTCGCAGCTTGGCCGCCTCGATCTCCTCAATGGCGAAGGCGAGCATCTCGGCGCGGCGGGCAGCGTCGCGCTCGCCCTGGCGGAGCATCTCCAGTTCCTGGCGCACCTTCACCAGCGACTGATACGCCGCGGCGAAGGCCTGGCGCTGCGATTCGTTTTCGGCGTAGCGATCGAGCAGAGCCAGGTGCTCGCGCACGCGCAGCAGGCTGAGATGTTCCGATTGACCATGGACATCCACCAGCAGCTCGCCGACGTCGCGCAGCAACGCCAGGCTTACCGTCCGGCCGTTGACGCGGGCCGTACTGCGTCCCTCCCGCCGGACCTCCCTGGCCAGGACGACCCGACCGGGTTCGTCGCGCAGCCCCTCACGTTCGAGCAAGGCCTCGGCCGCCCGGCCGGACGGACCTTGCAGGACGAAGGCCCCCTCGACCAGCGCCGTGTCCGCACCTTCGCGCACGGCGGCCGCGTCGGCCCGCCCTCCCAGGACGAGCTGAACCGCATCGACGATGATCGACTTCCCGGCGCCGGTCTCGCCGGTGAAGACGACGAACCCTCCCGCCAGCGACAGCTCGAGCTCGGCGATGATGGCGAAGTCGCGAATGCGGAGCGTTTGGAGCATGGCCTCGAGAAACCGGGCCTTGGACGAACCCGGTTTCTTCCCTATTCCTTACACGCGGATTCCGCGCAGCCGCCAGTAGAGAGTGCTCACGATCAGAAAAGCATAGACGGATGGCCACAGCAGGGCCAGGGCCCCCCATCCAAAGCTTTGCAGGCCGCGTAAACCCCCAACGAAAGCGATCAGGCCACCCAAGATGAACGGCAGCGCGCCCAGGATTGCGCCGGTTGCGGCGGCTGTCGGCAAATGCCGGCCGCGATGTCCACGGACGGCACGGCGCACGACTTCCGCCATCCCTCCGCCAACGGCTGGCGCCACGAAAAGGCCCAGAAATCCGCCAAAGGGTATTGCGCCAAGAACGAGGGCCAGCAGCGCCGCTGCAAGAAATCCGGCAATGCCGGAAATGGCAAACGCGATTCCGTAGTCGATCGTCGATGCCGTCTCGAACACGTGCTGCTGTTGGCGGACACATTCGCGGCAGCGATAGCCGACCGGTGTCGGCACGGCGCACTTGCTGCAGATGGCTTTGCTGCAACGGTTACAGCGCAGCTGGGTGGCGACGGTGGGATGGTTGATACAGAAGAGCTCGGCTTCGGTCAAAGATCGACTCCGGCGGGAGGATTCTGACTCATGCGCGAGGTCAGATTGCGATAGAAGTAGCCCGGGTCCTGGACTCGCACGAAGCTGGCCGAGTGTTCGCTGGCCCGCACGGTCACCGATTCGCCGTCAGCGATTCGTTCCGGCGGGTGGCCATCCACGCTCAACGTCGCCGGATGGTCGGTATGGATCGTCAGCCGCACCGACGACCCTTCGTCCAGGATGATCGCCCGGTCCACCGAGAGGTGAGGCGCCACCGGCACCAGCAGGATGTTGCGCAAGGTCGGGGGCAGGATCGGCCCGCCGGCGGCCAGCGCATAAGCCGTCGAGCCGGTCGGCGTGGCGGCGATGACGCCGTCGGCGACATAGGTCGTCAGGTAGCGGCCATCGATCTCAGCCGTCAGCCGCACCGGCCGCGCCACTTCGCCGCGGCCCACGACGCACTCGTTGAGGACTTCCCATTTCGACCGCGGCCTGCCGTCGACCGTCTGATGTTCGGCTCGCAGCATCATGCGCCGCTCGATCCAGTAGTCACCAGCCAGGATTCGTTCCAGCACCGGCCGCCACTGATCCGGGGGGGCTTCGGTCAGGAAACCCAATCGGCCGAGGTTGATTCCGAGGATCGGCACCTGGCTGGCCGCACACAAATGCCCGGCCCGCAGCATGGTGCCGTCGCCGCCCAGGGCGATCAACATGTCGAAGGCCCCCTGTCGCAGCCGGTCGACGAGGTCCTCTTCCTGGAGGGCGCCATGCCGTGCCGCCGCGCCGCGCTCGGTGAGGAAGGCGGCGATTTCCACCGCCAGGGAGGCGGCTTCTTCGATCTTCGGGTGCGCCGCGACGGCGAACCGCCGCGGGACCATGGCAGCCGGGGTCATCGTTGGAGATTATAGCGGACGGGTCCGCTCCCAGCGTCCCGCGAGCTCGAAGCTCGCCGGACGCTCCTAAGCCAGCGCCTGATCGCAGTCCTCTCGAAAGCCGCAGGCGCGACAGCGCTCGGGCGACGCGTGCGAGCGGTCCAGCGACCGGCCGAGATCGGCGCGCATCGATTCCAACGTTCCTGTGAGTTCTTCTTCCAGCTCCTGGGTGTAGGCGATGGCGTACGCCTGATCGGCGTACTGCAGGATTCCATACGGCGGGCGCCGGGCGTAGACCGACTCGACCAGGCGGCAGTAGGCCGCCAGCTGAAGGCGGTGCGACGTCCGCGGCCCGGCATGCGACCGGCCGGACTTGATTTCCACGGGGATCAGCCGCTCGCCCTGTTCGACGAGGTAGTCCGGCCGTCCGGCGAGATCGAGCACCGGGTCGTACAGCGACTCGCCGGCTCGCCGAGGGCCAAGCGTGTCCAGGGCAACGATGCGGCCCGGCGGAAGACCGGTGGCGCGGCGCGTGCGTCGGGCCAGCCCCAACAGCAGCAGGCCGAGAACCAGCAGCAGGAAGACAAGGTACGGCATGCGTCAGCCGATCAGGACTTGCGCAGCGACGACCGCCGCGGCCGCGGCGGCGAGAAGGATCAGCAGCCACCCGACGCTGCGCATAGCGCTCGCCAGGAGGACCCGCCGCCCATGGAGGCGGTGCCACGCCAGACCGGATTCGCGCGCGGCGGACGGCGTCCCGGCCTGCCCCTGCCGCTGATACCACCAGGCTCGCCGGCAGTAGAGGTAGCTCCCGATCTCCGACGCCCGCACGGTGCGAGCGGATGCGGTGGACGATTGCGGTTTGCGTGTCATGGGAGGGGAAAGCGCCGGTTCGGGGGAACGCGCCCCCGATTCAGGGACGACCGAGCTTGGCTTCGACGTCCCGCAGCGCCGCTTTGAGGGCCTGCTGTTGGTGGGTGGTCGTCAAATCGCCGCGCGTTCGTTCGACGACGCCGCGCACCATGTCGGTGATCCGCCGCAGGCCGCCGGTGATGGCATCCGGATAGTCGACGGTCACCAGCAGGTCGTAGATGTCGTCCATCGCCGCCAGCAGCCGCTCGGCCTCGGCCAGTTGGTCGTGACGCAGTACATCCAACGTGCGCCGGCGGAGTTCGCCGGCCGCTTCGCCCAGACCGGCCAGGTAGGCGGCCGGCTCCACGCCGAGCGCGGCGGGGTCCGGGTAGGGCTCGCCGGCCACCAGCGCGTCGACCAGGTTGGCTTCGGCATACTCCTTGAGGGCATCCTGGGTGTAGCCGGCGTAGTACAAGTCGGGATAGGGTCGCAGTTCGTCGCGCAGCAGCGCCGCAAGTCGCTGCGCTTCCGCCAGCTGTTCTTGCGCCAGGGGCCGCTCGCCGCGATGGACGGCGCGGATGGCGTGCGCACAATGACGGATCAGCGTTCGGGACGTTTGCAGGGCACGATCGCGCGCGACGTTCTTCTCTTCCAGGTGGCGCAGGGCGCCTTCGCCGATCGAACGTAGATCGTTCATGCTTCCCCTTCCCCTTCGGGATGCCCCTCGGGGGTGGGCGGACCCGCCGAAGCGCGATCCGACGGCGGTTCGCCCGGCGGCGGCCGGAAGAGTTGCTCCGCCAGGCTGCCGCCTGCCGGGACTTTGATCTCCCCGAAATGGGCCTCGTAGCGCGCCAGGTGATCGGTCAGCGCCTTCAAGACGAGTTTGGCGTTGAGCGGGGTCATCACGACGCGCGCCCGAACTCGGGCCTGCGCCACCTGCGGCATGATTTGCGCGAAATCGACGACGATCTCCGAAGGGGAATTGGTGATGAGGGCGAAATTGCTGTAGATCGGTTCCAGGCCTGCCGGCAGGTGGACCTGGACGCGCGTCGCGCCGGGGGGTTTGGCGGCGGGTTCCGGCGTGCTCGGGCTGGCTCCGCTGCTGGAGGGTGGAGTGGCCATGGCGAGTCCCTCGGAGATTGCCGTGAGGCCGACGACCCTTCGACGGCGCTCTGGGCCGCCGGCCTCACGGGGATGAGGCTAGAAGGGGATGTCGTCCTCGGTCTCGGGCAGGCCCATGGCGCTGCCTTCTTCCGTCGGCGCACTGCCGGCGTCACCGCCCGGCCCACCGAGGAACTGCACAGTCTGGGCCGTCACTTCGAACGAGGCACGCGGCGTCCCATCCGAGGCGTTCCAGATGCGTGGGTTGCCGTTGTCGTCCGGATTCAGCCGGCCCTCGACCAGCACCTGGCGCCCCTTGCGCAAATACTGGTGCGCGGCTTCGGCCTGTTTGCCCCACACCGAGACGCGGAACCAGACCGTCTGCTTGACCTGGTTGCCGGCGTTGTCGGTGTAGGTGCGGTTGGTCGCCACGTTTAGATTGGTGACGGCCTGGCCACTGGGCGTGTAGCGCATCTCCGGATCGCGCCCGAGGTTGCCAACGAGGATGACTTTGTGAAACATGGGGATTCTCCTTACCAGTGGGGGTCAAGTTTCGTTCGGCCCGGGTGGCCGTCTAAGGCTGGCAGTTCCCACCGGTGCTAGAACAAGTGTACTACAAGCTCGGGGGGCTGTCAAGCACCAGAGGCCAAAAGGCCTCTTCGCCCTTGACGGCCGAGTCACCGAAGTCGAGCCAACTCCCGCACGGCGTCCGCCCCCACCCAGCGGGCAGCGCGGGAGTCGCTCAGCCGTAGTTCTTTGGCCAGCCTCAAAGACTCCCGCCGCAACGCCGGATTGCGCTTGCCGATGTTCCTCAAGGCCCAGCTCACGGCTTTCTTGACGAAGTTGCGCTCATCGACGGCGCCCCGGCGGATCAGCGGCAGCACGGCCACAAAACGCGCATTGGCGGCCTGCTTGTCGTGCCACGCCAGATACGCGATCAACGCGAAGCCGGCGCGCCGGACGAATTCCTCTTCACGGCGGGTCCAGGCTCGGAGCTTGCCCCAAGCCAGCGGAGTCTTGTCCCACAAGTTGCCGCACACCTGATCGCAGATGTCCCACGAGTCGATGCCGACGACCCACGTTTCCATCTGGCGCGCCGTGACCTTGGCCGGCTCGGCCACCATCGAGGCGACGATGCGGGCCTCGGCGATCCCCGTCTTCCACAAGGCCAGGGCCAACCGATGATCCTTCCCGGCGAGGCGGGCGATCCGGCGCATCTCGGGCACCGAAACGCCCAGGCGGCCTTGGGCCGACATGCCGAAGCGGGCCATGCCGCGCACGTTGCCTGGGCTGGCCTTCTTCCGCAAGAGCTGAAGGATCTCTTCGGCTTCCATCTCGCTGAGAAAAACCCGGTCCTGGCGGACCGGGCGGCCTTTTCTATTCAGGTGCCCCAGGAGGGAATTGAACCCCCAACCTTGGCCTTAGGAGTGCCCTGCTCTATCCATTTGAGCTACTGGGGCGCGGGCCCATTATACGCGCGGCCTTGCCCTTGGCGCGGTTCTCCAGAGAGTTGGGTTTCGCCCGAGAGGAAGTGGTCCGTGTCAAGCTCCCAACTGGCCACTGGCCGCTGGC
>Ga0209108_10002175_pt1 | contig 11309 bp, 8 predicted proteins | sample Rifsed10ft1_FD_184003 | JGI IMG/M metagenome (GOLD analysis project Ga0209108, IMG submission 184003) | Soil microbial communities from Rifle, Colorado, USA - sediment 10ft 1 (version 2) | ecosystem: Environmental > Terrestrial > Deep subsurface > Rock core/Sediment | place: Rifle, Colorado...
CTAACGGCCCGGCCTCGTGCTGACTCGACCCAACCTTTTGCTTCGCCTGGTTCCACTCGGCCTTGATGCCCGCGAGCCTCTCGCCGACCAGACTCTTCCACCGGCCGAGAATCTTGTTGTAGCGCGGCCCGTGGCACGACATGCAGCTCACCTCGTTGGCCTTCAGTGACATGTTCTTACTCTGAGGCACGACGTGACAGGCTTCGCAGTGTATTCCGGCTTGATACATCGCGCTGGGCATCGGTGGTATTCCTTTGCCGCCGATTCCGGCATAGAGGTCGCGGGCGGCGGAGTGGCCGTCACAATCACGGTCTCCACCACGGGGGTGCCCGCCACGATGCGGGTCACTTCCATGACCACCGGGGTCTGCGTCGGCCCGGCGGTTGGCGTTGCGCCGCCGCAGGCGGTGATCAACATCATCGCCGCCAGCACAAGCGCACTCATGCGAAACAACTGCGTTTTCATTCTTCTTCTCCTATCGTTGTGAACGTGAAATGGAACAATGGGTTTACGAGTTGAGCATGTGCGTTCGGTTCGACCACCTCCAGTCGGGTGACGGGTGGCGGGTGACGTGTCCACCGGCACGCGTCACATTAACTCTCCCCGCGCGCAAACGGCTTGGTGAGCGCCGCCGGTTGGCGGGCACGGCGCACGGCAAACGTCAGCGCCGCAATCGTCAGAACGTACGGCATCATTACCGCCACGTCCGAGGGCAGGTTGATGCCCTTCACCTGGATCCACAATTGAAGCGCGTTTACGAAACTGAAGAGCAAGGCCCCGGCCAGCACACCCAGCGGCGACCAGCTCCCGAAATACACGAGCGCAACCGCGATGAAGCCCTGGCCGTTCGTCATGTTCTCTTGAAAGAGGTTGATGAGCGCGATGGAGAGCGACGCCCCGGCGACCCCGGCCAGCACCCCGCCCAGGCTGACGGTGAAATAGCGAACGCCCGCGACGCTTACCCCGAGCGAATCGGCGGCCTCGGGGTTCTGGCCCACCGCGCGAATTCTCAGTCCGAGCGTGGTGCGGTTGAGCACCCAGGCGGCGAGCGGCACGAGCAGGAACGCGCCGTAGACCAGCACGCTGTGATTGAAGAACACTTCGCCCACGAGCGGCAGGTCGCCCAGCAGCGGAATCTTCACCGGCTGGAACCCGGAGATGGATTCCACCCCGCCGAAAGTTTTCTTGAACAGCAGACTGGACAGCCCCAACCCGAACAGGTGCAGGCCGATGCCGCTGATGCCCTGCTCGGCCTGCAATGTCACGCTAATGAAGGCCATCAGCAGCCCCATCAACAGCCCCACCAGCGCCGCCGAGAGCAGACCCAGCCACAGGTTGCCCGTCGTCATCCCCACGAAGAAACCGGTATACGCGCCCATCAGCATGATGCCTTCGACGCCGAGGTTGAGCACGCCTGACCGCTGCGCAAACATCTCGCCGAGGGCTGCGTATAGATAGGGCGTGGCCAGCCGCACGCCCGAATAGGCGATGCCGAGCAAGACCGGCAGTGTGAACAGTTCACCCATACGTCTGCCTCCGCCGCGCCCGATACCGCGCCCAGATGTCGCTGCTCACCACGAACAGCACGACCAGCCCCTGCAGCGCACCAATGAGCGCGGAGGGCACCTGCACCGCCCGCTGCATTTTGTCTGCGCCCACCAGCAGGCCGCCGAACAAAATCGAAGCCGGGATCACGCCCAGCGGGTGCAGTTTTCCGAAGAGGGCGGCGACGATACCGGAAAAGCCGTAGCCGCCCGAAAGCCCCTCCAACATGCGGTGCTGGACGCCGAGCACCTCCACCGCCCCGGCCAGCCCCGCGAATGCGCCGCCCAGGACGAGCGCGAGCGCCTGATAGACCGGCACGCGAATCCCGGCGTAGCGCGCGGCCTCTGCGTTCAGCCCCACCGCGCGGATGCGGTAGCCGATGGTGGTGCGCCACAGGAAGATGTAGACCAGCACGGCCATCACCACGGCGATGATGGCGCCGCCGTTCAGCAGCGTGCGCGGCACGAGCCGGATCAGCCAGACCTGCTGCGGCAGTTGCGCCGACTGCGCGATCTGCGTCCCTCGGGCGATCTCGGCGGGGTCAATCATCGGCCCGCGCAGCAGATAGTTGGACAACTGGATCGCGATCTGATTCATCATGATCGTGCTGAGGATTTCGTTCACGCCCAACCGCGCTTTGAGGACGCCGGGCACGCCGCCCCACGCCGCGCCGCCCGCAACCCCGGCGGCCAGCGCGAGTGGGAGCAGGATCACCCCCGGCCATTCGGGAAATGCCAGCGCCATCGCGGTCGCCGCGAGCGCGCCGACGATCAACTGCCCCTCCCCGCCGATGTTGATCACGCCGCCCCGGAACGCAATCGTGATCCCCAACCCGACCAGCAGCAGAGGCGTGGCTTTTACAAGCGTCTGGGTGATCCCGGAGACACTGCCCGCCGCGCCCTGCAGCATGGCGCTGTAGGCTTTCAGCGGGTCGGCCCCGAGCGCCAGCAGCATGCCCGCGCCGATGAGCAGCGCCAGCGCGACAGCGGCCACCGGGAGGAGGGCTTCGGCCCAACCGCTCAGGATTCTCTTGACGTATGGCACGGGTCTCTTTCTAACCCGAGTGGCATCCGTTTTCAAGGTGTGAAAGTCACATTTTTGCCGAACAAACGGCACTCGCTGGCTTAGTTCAGGGCACGGCTGGTTTCTCGGCTAGGGCGGCCTTCAGCCATTTCTTGTCGCCGGGCAGGCTGTAACAGCGCACCCCGGTGGCGTGGTAGAGGGCGTTGATGATGGCAGGTGTGGTGGGGATGGATGCCAGCTCACCTACGCCCTTCGCGCCGTAGGGGCCATCTTTGGTTTCTTCTTCAATAAAAAACGAAATCACCTCGGGGGTCTGGTCAATCGTGGGCAGGTGGCACTTGTGGAGGGAGTCGGTCAGCACGTAGCCGTCCTGCATGACGAAGTTCTCTTGCAGCGCCATGCCCAGCCCCATCGAGATGCTGCCCTCGACCTGCCCCTGCAAGGCCAGCGGATTGATGACGCGGCCCACGTCGCACGCGGCGATGACCTTGAGCACCTTCGTCTCGCCCGTCTTCACGTCTGCCTCCACGAGCGCGGCCTGCGCGCCGAAGCCGAAGGCGAAATGATGATATTGCGGCACCATCGGCGCGACGTACTGATAACTGACTTTGGGCAGGCGCCCTTCGCGGCGGGCGGCCTTGACGACCTCGCTTAACGCGACGCTCTGTCCGTTACTTCGAACGTGACCATCTGTAAAAATCAGGCTTTCCGGCGGGGCGTCGAGCATCTCTGCCGCCGTTTGACTCAGGAGAGCGCGGACTTCTTGGCTGGCAAAGCGGGCGGCGTTGCCGGTGACGTACGTTTGGCGCGAGGCTGTCGTCGCCATTCCATCCGGCGTCAAATCGGTGTCCGAGACGAGCACGTCCACCTGCTCATAGGGCACGCCCAACTCCTCACTCACCACTTGCGCCAGCACGCCGACCAGCCCCTGCCCGATCTCGGCCGCCCCGGCCCGCACACTCGCGCGGCCATTCGCGAACACTTCCACTTCCGCCCCGGCCGCGTCGTACGCCCCGCTCCCGAAGCCCGTATTCTTGTACGCGCAGGCGACGCCCCACGCTCGCCGCTTGTCACCCTCCACCTCCGCAAACGGATGTCGCGCGGTTTCCGCGTCCATTTCGGCGGCGACGGCTTCAAGGCATTGGGGCAGCCCGCAACTCTCCGTCATCACCTGCCCCGCCAGAGTCTTCTTGCCATAGGCCAGCACATTCTTGCGCCGGATCTCCAGCGGCGAGAGGCCCAGCGCCTCGGCCAGCACGTCCATCTGCGACTCCATCGCAAACGCGCTCTGCGTGACGCCAAAGCCGCGGAACGCGCCGGAGGGCACTTTGTTCGTGTACATCGCGTATGTGTCCACCTGCGCGTTGGGCACTTCATACGGCCCGGCGGCGTGCGTGGTGGCGCGCAGCATCACGTGATTGCTCAGGCTCGCATACGCGCCGCCGTCGCCGTAGATTTCCACTTCGTGCGCGACGAGGGTGCCATCCTTTTTGGACCCGGTCTTCATCTTGATGATGGTCGCGTGCCGCTTGGGATGCACGATCAGCGACTCTTTCCGGCTGAACACCATCTTGACCGGGCGCTTCGTGGCCCACGCCGCCAGCGCGACGTGAATCTGCACCGAAACATCTTCTTTGCCCCCAAACCCGCCGCCGATGAGGCAGTTGACGACGCGGATTTTCTCCTCGGACAGGTTGAGTGCCGCCGCGATCTGGCTGCGGTCGCTGAACGGAATCTGCCCGCCGCAATAGACGGTGAGGCGCCCGCTCGCTTCGGGCACCGCCAGCCCGGCCTCCGGTTCGATGAAGGCGTGCTCGACGGTCTGGGTAGTGTACTCGCGCTCGGCGATCACATCGGCTTCGGCAAAGCCCTTCGCCACATCGCCGTTTTCGAGATGGAAATGGGCCAGAAAGTTGCCGGCCGGGTGATGCTCGTGCAGGACGGGCGCACCGGGCTGCGCCGCCTGTTTCGGGCCGGCGACGACAGGCAGGGGTTCATACTCAACTTCAATCAGGTCCAACGCCTGCCCGGCGATCTCTTCCGAATCGGCGACGACGAGCGCAATCGCATCGCCCACATAGCGAACCTTGTCATAGCACAGCACCGGCCAGTCAATCTCGTGCACGCCGCAATCCTTGCGCCCCGGGATGTCGTCGGCGGTGAGCACAGCGACGACGCCGGGCAGCGCCCTCGCTTTGCTCACATCCACTTTCAACAGGCGTGCGTGGGGATACTTGCTCCGCAACGCCCGCGCGTGCAGCATTCCCTCGATGTACAGGTCGTCGGCAAAGATGCCCCGGCCCGTCACCTTGTCCACCGCGTCGGGGCGCGGCAGCGGGCGGCTGATGGCTTTCAGCGGTTGCTTGACCGAGGGCAACGGCGGCACAGCCCGTCCAGCGGCCTGTTGAATCGCGCGAAGGATCGCGTTGTGGCCGGTGCAACGGCAGATGTTCCACTGGTGCCCGTCGTAGATTTCTTCGAGCGTGGGGCTGGGGGTTTTGTCCAGCAGCGCTTTGGTGGACATGATGAAGCCGGGCGTGCAGAAGCCGCACTGGGTCGCGCCCTGATCAATGTACGCTTGTTGAATGGGGTGGAGTTGACCGCCCGGCCCGGCGAGGCCCTCGACGGTGATGATCGCCGCCCGGTCCGCCCGTTTCATCGGGATGAGACACGATCGCACGGCCTCCCCATCCTTGATGACCACGCAGCTCCCGCAGTGGCCGGTGGCGCAGCCGTCCTTGACGCCGGTCAGCCGCAGTTGATCGCGAAGCACATCCATCAAAAGCGTTTTGGGCGTGGCCGTCACCTGTCGCGGTTGGCCGTTGACGACGAGCGTGTACGTTTCCCTGTCTGACATGGCGACCTCCGACTCAGTTGCCGGTACTCAGGAGTCAGGAGCCCGAAGGGACGGGCAGCAATTCAATCTGATGACTGGCGCCTGAGGTCTGATGACTGCATGGGTCGCGCGGCGCTTCTCGACGGGCGGGGATGCCCGACGCCGCCTCCGGCCCAGCCGGAGACGACCGCTCGACCGGGGTCAAGTGGATTGTAGCACGCCGCTGAGGGCTGAGCAAGATATCGGAAACAGGAACAGCCTCCCGCATGAGAGGCTGTTTCCTGAAACGCAGACCTGACCGGTTTCCACCCCGCTCCGCCTCGCTTTCGCGAAGCACCCTTGCAGCGAAGCGGAAAGGGCGGAGGCGCTTCGCGAGACCTGTCAGGTCTAGAACTTCTTACTCGTCCGGCAGCTTGAGCGTGATCACTCGAATTCGCTGGAAGCCGTACTCGGAGACAAATAGGTGGCCGCGCCCGTCATACACCATACCAATCGGCCAGCTGAAGGTCGCGTTCGCCAGCCTGCCGTCCACCACCGTGCCGCCGGGCTTGGTCGAAGTCCGGCATAAGCCTGCATACACCAGTGCGAAAGTCGGTTTCAAGCGGCGGATGCAGTTGTTGTGCGTGTCGGCCACGTAGGCGACCTGCGGCCCGGTGAAGACAATCGAGCCGGGCTGATCGTATTGCGAGAAGGTGTGCGGCCCGTCCGCCGGCCCCATCTGGCCTTTGCCGGAGAAAGTGACCACCGTCCCATCCGGCTTAATCTGCCGGATAAAGTGCACCAGATCTTTCCCGGGGTCACACTCGGTGTCGTCGCAGCCGGTCGTCACATACAGGCTGTCATCCGGCGCAAAAGTGAGCGCAATGGGGCTGGCGAACTGCGCCTCCGCCAGCGCCCCGTCCTTGTATCCCTTCGTCCCGCCTGTGTAGGTCTTCACCTCCCCGTCCGCCGATACGGTCCGCACGGCGTAATTCCCGTAGTCCGCCACGTACAGCGTGCCGTCTTCACCCAACGCCAGCCCGGCCGGACGGTTGAAGCGCGCTTCCGCGCCTTTGCCGTCTTTCAAACCCTTCTCGGTTTCGCTCCCGACGAGCAGCGTGGCCGTGCCGTCCGAAGAGAGGGTGTAGATTGCGTTCACACTGCTGCCGTCGCACGAGTCTGCGCTGATATAAATCGTCCCCTCCTTGCCTACCGCAATGCCATAAGGACAATTGAATGTGGCGGCGCCCACCGGCTCCGCCTTGCCGTCCTGATCTACTTTCAACACACGCCCATCCGCCTTACGTTCCGTAATATACAGCATCCCGGCCTCATCCATCGCCACGAAACCCAGAGGCGCCCCCAAGTCCTCAGTGAAAGAGCCGACGCCCGGCTGATCGGGGATACCGCGCGTTTCCACGGTGGGGCGTACAAACGGCGTGGGGGTCGGGCCGGGCGTGCGCGTAGGCCGAGGCGTTACCGTCGGGGTGAGGGTGGCCTCCTCTACCACTTCGGCGCCCTCGGGCGCGCACGCGGCCAGCAACAAAAATGCTCCGGTCAGCGCCAGAGCCAGCCATGCCAGACGTTTCTTGTTCATGTCATTCCTCTCCTCCTCGGACGTTGCGGTTGGGATGCCCGCATTTTGGCACGGCTTCCGGGGAAGGTCAAACCGCCTCAGACATCGCCAGCGGCTCGCAGGCGCTCGATCTCCTCCACAGTGTATCCCAGCTCCGTGAGCACGGCCTGCGTATGTTCGCCTAACATCGGCGGCGGGAGGCGATAGCGCGCCGGGGTGTCCGAAAGGCGAACGGGGTTGGCGAGGGACTTGACCGCGCCCGCGCGTCGAAGATCGTCTTTAGACGACGGGCGCGGCATCTCGACGATGTTCCCCCTCTGCTGGTAGTGCTCGTCCGCGAGCATGTCCGGGACGGTGTTGATCGGCCCACAGGGGATCTCGGCGGCCCGGAGTCTGGGGAGCAGCTCGGCGGCGGGGATGTGCTTCAGCCGCGCCTCGAGGATGGGGATGAGCTCGGCGCGATGGGCGAGCCGCGCCTGATTCGTCGCAAAGCGCGCGTCGTCGCGCACCTCCGGCCCGAGGCCGACCACCTCGCAGAACTGCGCCCACTGCTTCTCCGACCCTACGGTGATCACCACATCTGTGTCGGCGGTGTGGAAAACCTGGTACGGCACGATGGCGGGGTGCGCGTTCCCCAGCGGGCGCGGGGATTGCCCCGTCGCAAAAAAATCTCCGGCCAGGATCGTCAAATAAGCCGCCTGCGATTCGAGCAGGCTCGCGTCAATGAGCTGCCCTTGCCCGGTCTGGTCGCGCACGCGCAGCGCGGCGAGGATACCAATGGCGGTGTACAGCCCCGTGGTCATGTCGGCGAGCGGGATGGGGTAGCGCATGGGGACGGTCTCGAGCGTGCCGGTGACGGACATCAGCCCGGCCTCGCCCTGCGCCACGAGGTCGTACCCCGAGCGGCCCGCGTACGGCCCGGTGCGGCCATAGCCCGTGATGGAGGCGTAGATGAGGCGCGGGAACTTCGCGCGCAGCCTTTCCACGTCGAGCGCAGCGCGGCGGAGGCTGTCGGCGCGCGGAATGTTGCACATGAACACGTCGGCGATGGCGAAGAGTTTGTGCATCACCGCCTGCCCCGGCGCGGATTGAATGTTGAGCGTGAGGCTGCGCTTATTGCGGTTGGTCGAGCAGAAGTAAGCGCTCTCGCCTTCCCGCTCACTTGCGTTCGCGGGATCTGCGACCGGGAGGCGCGCGCCCCACTTGCGGCTTTGGTCGCCCGCGCCAGGGCGCTCGATTTTGATCACGTCCGCGCCCAGATCGCCCAGCAACATAGCGCAGTACGGCCCGGCCAGGGCTTCGGTGAGGTCAACGATCCGAATGTTTGCGAGCGGCAGCATGGGGCCTCCTCTGGGAACGCGCGCATTATACTGGAGGCGGCCAACCCTGTACGCCTCTCATATCCTACTCAACTACATCTGTACAATGACCAGGCACGTCACAGACAATCCACTGCACAATCTCCACAATTTCTCCACAACCTTCCGTTACCCTCGGCCCTATGTCCAAGACCATCCTGGTCATTGACGACGAACCAAAGATCGTCGAAATCTGCCGGGACTATCTCGTGGCGGCGGGGTTCGACGTGATCACGGCGAGCGACGGCCCGCAGGGTTTAGCCGCCGCCCGTCGCGAGCGCCCCGACCTGATCGTGCTCGACTTGATGCTGCCGGGGATGGACGGACTGGACGTGTGCCGCGAGCTGCGGCGTGAGAGCAGCACCCCCGTCATCATGCTTACCGCACGTGTCGAGGAAAGCGACAAACTCGTCGGGCTGGAGTTGGGCGCGGACGACTATCTCACCAAACCGTTCAGCCCGCGCGAGCTCGTGGCCCGCGCGCGGGCGTTGCTGCGGCGCGCCTCCGGCTCCGCCGCGCCCGCCGAGGTCATCCGCGCCGGGGCGCTTACCCTCGACCGCGCCCGCTACCACGCCCTCCTGCCTGACCGCGAGGGCCACGACCGTGAGGTCGCGCTCACCCCAACCGAGTTCGAAATTCTCGCCGCGCTGGCCAGCCAGCCGGGCCGCATCTTCTCGCGCGCGCAACTCCTAAGCGTCGCGCGCGGCGTCGCCTTTGAGAGTTACGAGCGCGCGATCGACTCGCACATCCGCAACCTGCGCCGGAAGATCGAGCCGGGCGAAGGGGAGCCGCGCTACATTATCACCGTGCACGGCGTCGGGTACAAATTCGCGGAGTGAGGCGTGACTCATCTGCCCGATCCCCACGGCTCCGTCAGCCACATCCGCCGCCGCCTGTTCCTGCTGCTGGTGCAAGCTTTCGGCGCGGTGGTGCTGCTCACGCTCGTCCTGCTCATCGCGCTCGTCGGACTGGTGCTCAGCAACGCCTCGCGCTTCACGTCCGCCTTCAAGCCGCCCACCGCCTACGCACTCGAAGCCTATTACCTCGCGCACGGCAGCTGGGAGGGCGTCGAGAGCCTGCCGCGCGACATTCCGGAGAGCGGCGAAAGCCAGTGGGAGCGCGGCCTGCTGCTGGATGCCGCCGGGCGCGTCTTGCTCGATCGTGGCCGCGCCGACTCGCCCCGCGTGGGCCAGACCTACTCGTCCACCCAGCTCGACCTCCTTTTCCCGCTTCAGGTCCGGAGCGCTTCGATTGGAACGCTCGTCTTCGAGCGATCCGCCGACGCCGGACTCTTGCGCCTCTTTGTGGCGCTATTGCCCCCTCTCATCGTCATCTCGTTCTTCACTGGACTGCTCACCCTTCTCATCGGCCTGCTCCTCACCCGCCGCATCGTCACGCCGCTCGCCGAAGTCATTGCCGCCGCGCACTCGGTCGCCTCCGGCGACCTCTCGACCCGTGTGGAAGTGCGCGGCCCCGGCGATTTGCGCAGCCTGAGCGACAGCTTCAACCGCATGGCCGACGCGCTCGAACGCACCGACCGCGAGCGGCGCAACTTGCTCGCCGACGTCGCGCACGAGCTCCGCACCCCGCTCACCATCATCCGCGGGAAACTCGAAGGCATGGTGGACGGCGTCTATTCCGCCGACGAAGCGCACGTCGCGCCGGTGCTCGAAGAAACGTACGTGCTCGAACGCCTGGTGGAAGACCTGCGCCTGCTCACTCTCGCCGAGACGCGCCAGCTGCACTTCGACCGCGAACCGATTGACCTCGGCGACCTCGCCGAACGCGCGGCCGACCTGTTCGAGGCCGAAGCCGCCGAAAAGGGGGTCGCGATCACCGTGCGGGTTGTGCCGGGTCTGCCGCCCGTCCTCGCCGACCCGCAGCGCGTAGGTCAAGTCATCGGCAACCTGATGAGCAACGCGCTGCGCTACGTCCCAGAGAACGGCCGACTCGAGATCGCCGTGCAACACTCCAATGCAAGCGTCGAACTGGCGGTGAGCGACAGCGGCCCCGGCGTACTGGAAGCCGACCTGCCTCATCTCTTCGACCGCTTCTGGCGAGGCGAGAAATCGCGCGTGCGGTCGGAGGGCGGCGCGGGGCTGGGGCTGGCCATTGCCAGACAACTCGTCGAAGCGCAGGGCGGCACGATTGCGGCCCGCCTTCGGCCCGGCGGCGGTTTGTGCGTCTCCGTCGTCATGCCGATTTTCAAGCCATCATCCATTCAACGTTGAGTCCTCAGGAGGTTCAATATGGAAAAACCCAAACGACGCATCCCCCGCTGGCTGATTGTGTCCGGAGTGATCGTGGCCCTGCTCGCCTGCGCCGGTCTCGTGGCCGCCCGCGTGGCCGCGCGGCAAAATAGGGCCGCCGCGCTCAAAACGGCGCAGGTCACCACCATCACCGCCGTGGACAGTGTCGAGTCCTCGGGCGCGGTGCAGGCCTTGCAGTCCGCTTCCGTATTCTGGGAAACCACCGGAACGGTCGCGGCAGTGAAAGCGAAGGAGGGTGATCAGGTCAAAGCAGGCGACGTGCTGATGACGCTCGACCCGACCAGCGCGCCCGCGAACGTGATCCTTGCGCAGGCCGACCTCATCGCCGCGCAAAAGACGCTCGACGACCTGCTCCATCCGTCCGCGCTCGCGCTCGCCAACGCCGAAAAGGCGGTGGCCGACGCACAGGACGCGCTGGAGAAGGCGCAGAAAGACCTGCGCAACGCCCAAAACCCGGTTGGCCAGGGCTTGTTGGACGCCATCTCCGACGCGCAGCTCGCGCTCGACAACGCGCAGGCCAACTTGCAGCTCGCCAACGTGGACCCCAACGTCTCGGCGTACAACAACGCCGTCTTTGTCACGAACTGGTATCGCCGCCAGTGGGAAGAGGCCAAAGCCAAATACGACGCCAGCAACGGCGCTCAGGATTTGAAAGATGCGATGGATCGGGCCTGGAACGCTTACCAGTCCAAGCTCAACGATCAATTGGCGCTGCAATTGCG
>Ga0209108_10002176_pt1 | contig 11306 bp, 10 predicted proteins | sample Rifsed10ft1_FD_184003 | JGI IMG/M metagenome (GOLD analysis project Ga0209108, IMG submission 184003) | Soil microbial communities from Rifle, Colorado, USA - sediment 10ft 1 (version 2) | ecosystem: Environmental > Terrestrial > Deep subsurface > Rock core/Sediment | place: Rifle, Colorado...
GCAGACCGTCCTGGCGGCCCTGTCGCAGGTGCAGGAACCGGAGCTGCACCGCGACCTGGTTAGTTTGGGCATGATCAAGGACCTGACTCTCGACGCCGGCCGGGTGGGCTTCACCATCGAATTGACGACGCCGGCGTGCCCCTTGCGCGCGCAGATCGAGAGGGAGGCGCGCCAGGCGGTGCAGGCCGTCCCGGGCGTGGCCGAGGTCGAGATCCGCTTCACGTCGAATGTGCGCACCGACGGCCGGACGCGCGGCCTGATCACCGCCCCCATCCGCAACGCCGTCGCCGTGGCCTCCGGCAAGGGCGGCGTGGGCAAGACGACGGTGGCGGTCAACCTGTCGGTGGCTTTGGCGCGGGCCGGGGCGCGCGTCGGACTGCTCGACGCCGACATCTACGGGCCGAACGTCCCGACGATGATGGGCCTGCAAACGATGCCGCCGCCGCGCGACGGGAAGATGGTGCCGCCCGAGGCCTTCGGCGTGAAGGTCTTCTCGATGGCCTTCCTGATCCCGCCCGATCAGCCGCTCATCTGGCGCGGCCCGATGCTGCACTCGGCCATCCGCCAGTTCATCGCCGACGTGGCCTGGGGCGAGCTCGACTACCTGATCGTCGACCTGCCGCCGGGCACCGGCGACGCGCCCCTCAGCCTGGGGCAGAGCCTGCCGCTCAGCGGCGGCTTGATCGTGACCCTGCCGCAGCAGGTCTCGCTCGACGACGCCCGCCGCGGCCTGGAGATGTTCCGCACAATGGACGTCCCGGTTCTGGGAGTGATCGAGAACATGAGCTACCTGGAACTCCCGGACGGGACGCGCTACGATATTTTCGGCTCGGGTGGCGGGGAGAGGCTGGCCGCTGCCACCGGGGTGCCGTTCCTGGGGAGTGTCCCGATGGACGCCCGCGTCCGCATGGGCAGCGACAACGGGAATCCCGTCGTCCTTTCCGATCCCGAGTCGCCGGTGGGCCAGGCACTCGAGCAGCTGGCCCGGTCGGTGGCGGCGACGTTGAGCGTGCGGTCGTTCCAGCAGGCGAACGTGATTCCGGTGTCGTTGATCGAGTGATGCCTTGGAAACCGTGACTCCCTCCCGCATCGCCGGCATTCGCTTCCAGGAATTGGGGAAGCTCTACCATTTCGACGCCGCCGGCATCCCCGATCTGAAAGTCGGGGACCAGGTGCTGGTCTCAACCAGTCGTGGTCGAGAGTTGGGTGAGGTGGCCGGGTTTGTCGAGAAGCCGCCGGCGCCGCCGGATGGGGCCTGGAAGGCCGTCGAGCGCCGGGCGACGGCGCAAGAGCTGGTGGAGCGGCGGCTGTGGCAGCGGCGCGAACTCGAGGCGATGATCGAGTGCCGCGCCAAGGCGTCCGAGCTCGGGATGCGCCACGTCAAGATCGCCAAGGCCGAGTTCTCCTACGATGGTTCGCGCCTGGCCTTCCTCTTCAGCGGGGAAGGCGAAGAGAAGGTCGATGTGCGCGATCTGCGGCGGGAGATGAACAAGATCTACCATCCGGCCGAGATCGAGTTCCGCCAGGTCGGCCCGCGCGACGTCGCCAAGATTCTGGGTGGCATGGGCGCTTGCGGCCTGGAAGAACGCTGTTGTTCGAAATTCCTGACCGAGTTCAGCCCGATCTCGATCAAGATGGCCAAGGCGCAAGGGATCTCGCTCAACCCGCAAGAGATCACCGGGATGTGCGGCCGTCTGCGCTGCTGCCTGGTGTATGAATACGAGCAATACGTCGAAGCCCGCAAGACGATGCCCAAACGCAACAAGCGCGTCATCACGCCCGCCGGGGAAGGGCGCGTGACCGAAGTGCTGGCGCTCAAGCAGGCGGTGATTGTGGCGCTGGATGACGGCAAGCGAGCCGAGTTCTACCTGCACGAGCTCCAACCCTACGACGAGTTGAAGGCGCTGCAGGCCAAGGCCATGGCGCCCTGCGGTCGCCACGAAGCCGGGCAGTGTACCTGCGGCAAGGACCGCGGGACGGACCAGGAAGAGTGATCCGGCAGGAGGGCGGCGAGGGGACGTCGCACCGGCCGGCCTTGCCCAGGGATCCACGAGGTTTTCGGAGCCCTGGCACGCTGAGCGCAGTCCCTCACAACGCTCGGGATGGTATCGAAGCGCGCCTGGGCTCTGCGGCGTGGAGAACGGCATCCTTCGACTACGCTCAGGATGCCTTCGACTACGCTCAGGATGCCTCCGACTTCGCTCAGGATGCCTTCGACTTCGCTCAGGATGCCTCCGTCCTGATTACGCCCCTTGCACCCGGATAAAGTGAATCAATGACCCCGGCAGAGGGCAACGGCCGGGCGCGGGTGCTGGTCGTCCTGGCGCACCCCGACGATCCCGAGTACTTCTGCGGCGCCACCGTCGCCCGTTGGGCGGCCGAGGGCCTGGACGTCACCTACTGTCTGCTGACGAGCGGGGACAAGGGCGCCGACGGCCAAGACGTCGACCCACAAGCGCTAGCCCAAAGAAGGGAAGGGGAGCAGCAGGCGGCCGCCGACGTCCTGGGGGTTCGGCGCGTCATCTTCCTGCGCCGCCAAGACGGCACGCTCGAGCCCGACCTCGGGCTGAGGCGCGATATCGCCCGCGTGATCCGACAGGTCGCACCCGACATCCTGGTCTCCTGTGACCCGACGACCATCTTCCCACGCCGCACCCGCATCAACCACGCCGATCACCGCGCCGTCGGGCTGGCGGCGATCGACGCCGTCTATCCGGCCGCCGGATCGGCGCTGTTCTTTCCCGAGCTGCTGGCGGAAGGACTCCAGCCCCACAAGGTCCGCCAGGTCTACCTGGCCGGATCCCAAAACCCCAACACCGCGCTGGATGTCACCGACTTCGTCGAGCGCAAGCTGGAGGCGCTGCGCTGCCATCGCTCCCAGATCGCCGATTTCGACGAGGTCGCCCAGGGAGTCCGTGACCGGATGCGCGACCCGGAGGCGCCGGCCGAGAGCCCGCGTTATCTCGAGCACTTCCTGCGGCTCGAGCCCTTCGACTGAGGTCGCCGCGATCCGCCCGCCCCGTTGTCCTCCAACCCCGATCGCGCCTCGCCGGCCTTTCTGACAGAATCGTGCTTCTGAGGTACCCTCAGGCCGCCATGGGCGGAGCCGAACAGGTCTTCCGCAGGATCCCCGGGGACGGCTGGCTGGTGCTGGCCGGATCGAACCCGGAGCTGGGCGGCGCGACGGCCGATCTGATGGAGCGGCTGCTGGAACGCCTCGATCTGTCGCGCCCGATCGCCGCCATCGCTGCCCCCGATAGCAGTCCGGAAGAGGTCAACGAGCTGCTCGAGTCGCTGGAGGAGTGGCTCGGGGTCGAAACCGGCTACCTCGAGCTCGACACGGACCTGGACGTCGAAGGATGGGAAGAGTCGGGGCTGCTGCTTCTGGAGGGAGATGATCCCGAATTGTGGGTCAGCGCCTTCCAGGGCGAATCGCACCGTCGCTTGCGGCAAAGCCTGGAGCAAGGGGGGGTGATCCTGGCGATCGGCGGGATGGCCGCGGCGTTCGGATCGCACTGTCTGTCGCCGGTGTGGCCGGACAGACTTGCGCCGGCTCTGAACTGGATGTCCGACTCGATCGTCGTCGTCCAACCGGAGGAGGCGCACGGCCAGGCGGTCCGGGAGTGGCTGCAGCAGGCCGACAGCCGATTGGTGCTGCGACTGGAGCCGGGTTCGATCCTGGCGCTGGGCCCGGACGAGAAGGTCGAACGTTGGGGCGCGGCGGCGCCCGAGATCATCCTCGGGAAAGGTTGGAGCGACGGGTGAACGGGGGCAACGGCCACACCTCGCTGTTGTCGTTCACCGAGGCGCCCCGCCGGGTCGTCAGCCTGGTCCCTTCGATGACGGAGAGCCTGTTCGATCTGGGCGCAGGGGATGCTCTCGTCGGGGTGACCGAGTACTGCCGACCGCCGGAGTCGGTGCAAGGGCGGCTGGCGCTGGTCGGGGGGACGAAGTCGGTCGACCCGCAGGCGGTCATCGACCTTAAGCCGGAGTTGGTGCTGGCCAACCAGGAGGAGAACACGCGTGAGGTCGTCGAGGCGCTGGAGGCGGCCGGACTCAAGGTCTGGGTGACGTTTCCGCGTTCGGTGGATGAAGCCGTCCAGGTGCTGTGGGCCGTGGTGCGCGTCTTCCGCCTGACCCAGGCGCAGGCCAAGGTGCAGACTCTCGAGATGACGATGGCCTGGACGGCGCGGGCGGCGGCGGCGGAAGGCGCCCTTCCGACGTTCGTGCCGATCTGGGAGGGGGAGACGGCCGGCGGCGAGCGATGGTGGATGACGATCAACCGCGGAACGTACGTCCACGACCTGCTGGCGATCTGTGGCGGCGGCAACGTCTTCGCCGATCGCGATCGCCGCTACCCCCTGGCGGCGGATGTGGAGGGGGCGCCGCCGGAGGAACAGGCCGGCCGGGATACGCGCTACCCCCGGGTGACGCGCCAGGAAGTGGTGGAGAGGGCCCCAGAGCTGATCCTGCTCCCCAGCGAGCCGTATGCCTTCGACGAGACCGACGCCCTCAGGATGGCCGAAACGCTGCGCGGAACTCCGGCGGCCGATCAGGGACGCATCCACACGGTCGATGGGAGCCTGCTGACCTGGCACGGGACGCGCTTGGGGCGGGCCCTGACGGAGCTTCCCGCCCTCATCCGGCCCGTCCGGGATTTCTGAGTCGGGTAAGTCGTCGGGGGCTGTTTGGTGTGGGATACCGCCTTCGCCCTTGACGCTTCAGGTCCACCCCTCTAGAATCCTCACGTCGCCAGGAGGAGCCGCCGCTCATGCTCAAGGGTATGCTCACGGTCAGTCTCGTTTTCCTCGCCTGCGTCGTGGTCGGCGCGGTCTTCGGGGTTTTCGTCGGAGTGCTGGCGAAGAACATCCTGCTGTGGAGCGCCATTCTAGCGATGGTCGGCGGAGGCTTCGGCATCGCCCTCGGGTACGGGTTCTTGCCGGAGCAGTAGGGCTCCCGCCACCAGGCACGACCGGATCGGCGCCGGGCGACAGGCCCGGCGCATGCGTTTTTGAGAGTGGCCGCGCCGGACGAACGGACCCGGCCACAGGGAGGTCAAGGCTGGCTGGCTTCGGTCTCGCGCTTGCCCCGCCGCGCCGCGTAGTCCAGCGCCATCCCGACGGCCATCCCGATCAAGTACCCGTAGGGTAGGCCGGCCGCGATCAGCCCGACCAGGAGCACGATCGTGAGATCGGAGGCGGAGGCGGCCATATCGCGCACCAGCCGCATCAAGGCGACACTCTCGAAGAGCAGGATGACGCCCAGCACGGGCATCGGGAACACCCCCACCAGCGCCTCGAACCCCTTGCCGAAGAAGAGGCCGATCGAGGCGTACAGCGCCCCCTCGATGACCACCGACCCGCCCGTCCGGGCGCCAAAGGCGTAGTGCCCCGCCATGCCGCCGGACCCGTGACAGGTGGGGATTCCCCCAAAGAAAGGATTCACGAGATTCATCAGGCTGTAGGTCAGACTGATCTGCCGCACCGTCAGTCGCCGAGCCGGATACAGGTCCTCGGCGATCTGTCGGGTGGCGAGGAGCGAGTTGCCCAGGGAAAGGGGAATCTGCGGCAGGGCCAACACGACGAAGCCCGTGACGACGTCCTGCCACGACGGAATACGCTGGGCTGGCAGCGCGAAACCGAAGCCCTGTGCTACCGCCGATAGATCCACCCGGAAGAGGAGAGCGTAGATGAATCCGATCCCGACAATCAGCAGCGCGGCCGGATAGCGCCGATTGCCGAGCAGGGCCAGGGCGATGACGAAGGCGACCATAGCCAGGATGTAGCCGATGAAGCCGTCTGCCTGGATGTAGTCTCCCAGCGCCAGCCTGGCCAGCTGGAGTCCCAAGCCGAACTGGATTCCGCGCACCACGCTCTTGGGGACGACACGGGCCAGCCAATCGACGGCGCCGGTGAGGGAGAGGACAAGCATGGTGATCCCGATCGCCAGACCACCCCCGTACAGGATCGAGCCGTCGATCCCTTGGGCGATGACGATGGCCGCCATGGCCTTCAGGGGCTGGACCGGCATCGGGATGCGGTAGCGAAGGCCGCTGAGGATCTGCATCACCCCGAACATCACCAGAACGCTGGTGGCGTCGAGGCCGGCGGCCAGAGTCACCCCGACGACGAGCGGGAGATCGGTCCCCAGGTCGCCGAAGGCGCCGGCCAGCTCATTTCTATCGAAACGCAGGGCGGGTCGCCTTGAGGCGGTCGCTGCCGGGACCTGGCCGGTTGGTTCGGACAAAGTCATCAAGGGACCTTCCCGGGAGGACGAGGGCAGGACCGGCGCGCGGCCCGGGCAGCGGATCCGCCGAATGTAACACGTACGATAGGGGTCGGCAACGGGCGCGCGATCGAGGTCGCTTTCCCTGCGGCGGTCCCGGCCGCGGGGTCCGCCTGTGCGCAGGGGCGCGCTCGTTTGACGGGGCTCTCCCGAGCGCCTACAATCGCCGGCACGGAGGACACGGAGGATGAGTGAGCTGCGCGCCACCAGCGGTCGCCAGATCCGGCTGACGAGTATGGCCACCTGCGCCGGTTGAGCGTCCAAACTGAGCGCGGAAGCGCTGGCGCAGGTTCTGCAGCCGCTGGGTGATCTCTTCCAACAGAAGCCGAATTCCGACTTGCTGGTCGGGCTCGGCGCGCCGGATGACGCCGCCGTCTGGCGGCTCGATGCGCGTCGGGCGCTGGTCGTCACGACCGACTTCTTCACCCCGGTCGTCGACGATCCGTTCGACTTCGGTCAGATCGCCGCCGCCAACGCCCTTTCCGATTTGTATGCGATGGGCGCGCAGCCCTTCCTGGCGCTCAACGTGCTGATGGTGCCGACGGATCTTCCGACGGAGGCCGTCGCCGCCATCTTGCGCGGCGGAGCGGAGAAGGTCAAGGAGGCCGGGGCGGTCCTGGCGGGCGGCCACTCGGTGCAGGACCGCGAGCCGAAATACGGCCTGGTCGCCCTCGGCATGGTCGACCCTGACTCGTTCCTGACCAAGGGGAGGGCGAGCCCGGGAGACGTCCTGGTGCTGACCAAGCCGATCGGCACCGGGGTGACCTCCACCGCCCTCAAGAACGGCCGCGCCGCCGAAGGCGACGTCGCCCAAGCGGTCGATTGGATGAAGCGTCTGAACGCCGTCGCCGGGCGCATCGCCCTCGAGAACAGCCTGCGCACGGCGACGGATGTCACCGGCTTCGGTCTGCTCGGTCACCTGTCCGAGATGGCCGTGGCCTCCGGGTGTGGCGCCGAGCTATTCGTCGAAAGCGTGCCGATCCTTGGCGGCGCCCGCCGCTACGCCGCCGGAGGGGACGTGCCGGGTGGCACGCAAGACAATCGCAGGCACTTCGGCCGGGCGATCGAATTCGACGCCTCGGTCGATGACGTCGACCGGACGCTGCTCTTCGATGCGCAGACTTCCGGCGGCCTGCTGTTGGCCGTTCCCCAGGAGCGGCTGGCCGGTTTCTTGACTCAGGCCGTGCTGGAGGGTCTACCCCACTGGCCCCTGGGCAGGATCATCGAGGGAAAGATCATCCGCGTGCGACCGGGCAAGCTGGAAGACCTGCCGGCCGCCGGTCCGGAGGCACGCTAGCCTGCCGTCTCTTCCCGCATGGCGCGGGGCCCCGAAAGCTGCGGAGGACGCATGCCGAAAGTCACGATCGTCGGCGCCGGGCAAACCGGCGCCACAACGGCTCACTGGATCGCCGAGCGCGACCTGGCCGACGTCGTCCTGATCGATGTCGTAGAAGGGATGCCGCAGGGTAAGGGCCTCGATCTGGCCCAGGCGATGCCGATCATCGGCTCCGACAGTCGCGTCAGCGGCACCAACGACTACGCGCAAACGGCCGGCTCGGATATCGTGATCATCACGGCCGGCCTGCCGCGTAAGCCGGGGATGAGCCGCGACGATTTGCTGGAGGCCAACAGCAAGATCGTGCGCCAGGCGGTGCAGCAGGCCCTGGCGGCGTCCCCCGAGGCCATCCTGGTGATCCTCACCAACCCGCTCGACGCCATGGCCTTCCTGGCGATGAAGGTCGGAGGGCTGCCGCGCGAGCGAGTCATCGGTCAGGCCGGGATTCTCGACTCGGCCCGCATGCGCGCCTTCGTCGCCGCCGAGCTCGAGGTCAGCGTCCAGAACGTCCACTGCTACGTGCTGGGCGGCCACGGCGACGAGATGGTGCCGCTGACGCGGCACTCGAACGTCGCCGGTGTCCCCCTGGCCGAAGCCCTGTCGCCCGAACGGCTGGAGGCGATCGTCGACCGAACGCGCAAGGGCGGCGGTGAGATCGTCGGCCTGCTCAAGACCGGCAGCGCCTTCTATGCGCCGGCGGCGGCGCTGGCCCAGATGGCGGAGGCGATCCTGCTCGACCGGCATCTGATCGTGCCGGCCTCGGCGTACTTGAACGGCGAGTACGGTCAGCGCGGCATCTTCTTCGGGGTCCCGGTGCAGCTCGGGCGCAGCGGGCTGGAGAAGATCGTCGAGGTACGGCTCTCGGAAGCGGAAGCCAAGGCGCTCGAGGTTTCGGCTGGGAAGGTGCGCGAGGCGATCGAGGCGCTAAAGTTGTAGGTTGGAGTGTAAGCGGCGGAACCAGGAGTGCGCGCTTCGGGGATTCCTCGCCCCTGCGGGGCTCGGAATGACATCACAAAGCGGGCTCCGTGAATGTCTTTCCGAGGCCGCAGGCCGAGGAATCCCTTGCACCACCTTGAACGGGTACGTCCTTCGATCGACGGAATCGATCCGCCAGGCTACGGCGTCGGGGTAACGCCGGCGGCGCCCGACCAGGTGAAGTGCCGGTACACGCTCGGCGCGCCGGCATCGACCCAGAGCGTCGTGCCGTCCTCGGCCGTCCCGGCCCGGCGCACGGCGACGACCTGCCAGCGAAGGATGTGCGGTAGGACGTCGTTGGGCCGGAAGGAGGCCGGCACGATGTACTTCGTGTCGGTGACCTCGTCCACCAGCCGCACGGTGCCCGAGCCCTCCGTCAGATCCTCGACGATCACCTGATACGCCTCGTCTTCGCGCAGCGGCGCCACCGCCGCCCACTGCAGGGTCACGGCGCTCTCCGCCAATGTGAAGGCTCCGCCGTCGCGCGGCAGGAGCAGGTTGGGCGCCGGGTAGGGGGGCGGCGACGTCGCCGTCGGCGACGGGCCGGGCGTCGGCAGCCGCTCGCACAGCGGCACGATCAGCACCTGTCCGGCGAAGACCGTTTGGCTGGTCATCCCGTTGTAATCCATGACGGCCTGGATCGAGACGTTGTAGTTGGCGGCGATCCCGCCGAGCGTGTCGTTGTCCTGGACGGTGTAGGTGACCTTCTCGCAGGCGATATCCGTCGCTTCTTCCGGCGAGAGCGTCTCGGTCGGCGGCGGCAGCGGAGTGGGGGTCGGGTGCGGGATCAACAGCCGCTGCCCGATCGACAGCGGGCAGCTTGCCGGAAGCTGATTGAGCTCGACGATGGATTGGACCGACACTTCGAAGAAGGCGGCCAGGGCCAGGCAGCTGTCGTTCTCGACCACCGTATACTGCGTCGGCGGCTCAGGCGTGGCGGTCGGGACGAGGGTCTCGGTCGGCGATGGCTGGAGGGTGAGCGTGATCGTCGGCGTGATCGTCGGCGTACCGGTCGGTTCGGCGGGCTGGCCCAGCCCCATCAGCTGAATCGCCCCGAAGGTCAGTCCGGAGGCGAGCAGCGCGAAGGCGGCCAGCAGGCCGAGGGCGGTCGGCAGCGACAGGCTGACCTGCGCCGAGGATCGGCGTTTGGCGGCTCCGCCGGACTGAAGCGGGTTGCCGCAGACGACGCAGCGCGTGGAAGTCGGGGAAACGCGAGAGCCGCATTTCGGGCAGACGGTCCGGTCGGCGGGGGAGGTGCGGGGCGCGTCGCTCATCTTCGGTTGCGGCCAAGCCGGACGATTATACCGCCCGAACCGGGCCGTCGGCAGCCGCCCGCCCGTCAAGCCCGAGATCGGAGGCGATCCCGGTCATGGCGTGCAGGACGTTCCCGACGTGCTGCCACAGCTCGATTCCGAGCTCGAGCGCGCCATGTTCGATCTCGTCGCGGCGGACGTTGGCGGCAAATCGGCCGTCCTTCCATTTCTTGCGGACCGAAGACACCGGCAGGTCCAGCAGCGAGCGTGACGGGCGAACGAGCGCCACGGCTGTGATCAGGCCGGTGACCTCGTCGCAGGCGAACAGGGCATGCTCCATCGTCGATTGGCGGGCCACACCGGTGTGCTCGGCGTGGCTCAGGATGCAGCGGATGACAGACTCCGGGACGCCGCGATCGCGCAGGATCGGCGCTCCAGCCTGCGGATGCTGTTCGAGGGTCGGGTGGATCTCCCAGTCGAAATCGTGGAGCAGGCCGGACAGGCCCCACGCCTCGGGATCCTCGCCGAAGGAAGAGGCATAGCCGCGCATGGCGGCCTCGACCGCCAGCATGTGACGCACCAGGGCCTCGTTCTTGACGAACTCCCGAACGAGGGCGAGAGCTTCGTCCCTGGTCACCCCGGGCCTCGCTGCCCGTGAGGATTCCATCGATCGCTGGAAGGTCGTCGGCTCATGCGGAAGGTGCGCTCTCGTGGCGCGCCAGCAACATTTCGAACGCGGCCACGAAGGAGGCCGGGTACTCCCGCAGCGACCAGATCTGTCGGGCGCGCGAGCCGTAGGTCGAGCGATCGGCGGCGACGCCAACGGCGTCGATGCCCACCGACCCGCACAGCGCCAGGGCGCGCGGCAAATGGAATCGCTGCGAGACGAGGAGGGCCGAGCGGATTCCCATCTCCTGCGCCCGGGCGCAGGACTCGTACGTGCGCACGCCGCCGCTGTCGGTCAGGATCGCCGCCTGGGGGACTCCCAGCGATCGGGCGCGGGTCGCCATGGCGGCCGGTTCGTCGTAGCCGTCGCGCGTCGATCCGGTCATCAACAGGCGTTGGACCTTGCCGTCCAGGAACAGCTCGACGGCGGTGTCGACCCGGTCTGCCAGGACCGTCGTCGGCGTCCCGTCGCGGCGAAGCCCGGCGCCGAAGACGATGGCGACGTCGTACGGCTGAACCTGATCGGCGGCCAGGATCCGGCGGCCGTACTGCCACCCCAGGATCCACTTCGGCGCCGTCAGGCCGAGAAGCACGAGGACGAGAACGATGAGCCAACGGGTCATTCGATAGCCTGCCCCGACAGGGCGGGCGGCATTGTACCAGAGGCGGTCGGCAGACAGGGTTGACGGAGACTGAACGAAGGAGTAGAATATCTCATGTAGGAACAATCCGATCAATCGGATGAATTGACGATGGACTCGGACCTTCTCGACTACATCGCCCAGGTCGCC
>Ga0209108_10002180_pt1 | contig 11295 bp, 9 predicted proteins | sample Rifsed10ft1_FD_184003 | JGI IMG/M metagenome (GOLD analysis project Ga0209108, IMG submission 184003) | Soil microbial communities from Rifle, Colorado, USA - sediment 10ft 1 (version 2) | ecosystem: Environmental > Terrestrial > Deep subsurface > Rock core/Sediment | place: Rifle, Colorado...
CGCCCTCGCGGCGGGCGGCGACACATACAAGCTTCCCTACGGGCATCGCGGCGTGAACCAGCCGGTCCAGGATCTGCTGACGGGTCATTGCTACGTCACGAGCCAGAATCACGGCTATGCGGTCAGGCAGGAATCGCTGCCGGAGGACTGGCAGTCCTGGTTCGTCAACCTGAATGACGGATCGAACGAGGGCATCCGTTCTCGAACCCGCCCCTTCTGCAGCGTGCAATTCCACCCCGAGGCCTCGCCGGGCCCGCGCGACTGCGGGTTCCTGTTCGACGATTTCCTGGGTCTGGCCGGTTCCATGAAGGTGGCTTCGTGATGAGCGCGGCGTCACACAGGGTAAGGCCGCGCCGGACCCTGGTACTCGGCTCCGGAGCGCTGCAGATCGGCCAGGCGGGCGAGTTCGACTATTCCGGCTCGCAGGCCATCAAGGCCCTCAAGGAAGACGGCGTCGAGACGGTGTTGCTGAATCCGAACATCGCGACGATCCAGACGAGCGAAGGCATGGCGGAGCGGCTGTACCTGCTGGCCGTGACGCCGGAGAACGCCGCCGAAATCATCCGCAAGGAAGGCGTCGACTCGATATTGCTGTCGTTTGGCGGACAGACCGCCTTGAACTGCGGCATCGCCCTGCACGAGAGCGGCCTGTTCGGGAAACTCGGAGTGCGGGTGCTCGGCACCCCGATCGAATCCATCATCGACACCGAGGATCGTCGTCGCTTCGTCGAGCGCATGAATGAAATCGGCGTCAAGGTCGCGCGCAGCACGGCTTGCCGATCGATCGCTGAGGCGAAGAACGCCGCCCTGGCGGTGGGACTGCCGGTGATGCTGCGCGCCGGATTCGCCCTGGGCGGTCAGGGCAGTGGCATCGTGCGCGACGTGGCGGACCTCGAAGGGGCGCTGCGCCGGGCGTTTTCCGGCGGCGTCAGGCAGGTCCTGGTCGAGGAATACCTGGGCGGCTGGAAAGAGATCGAATACGAGGTTGTCCGGGATGCCAAGGACAACTGCATCACGGTCTGCAACATGGAAAACCTCGATCCGATGGGCATCCATACCGGCGAGTCGATCGTGGTCGCCCCCGCACAAACGCTCAACGACGATGAATATCAGTCGCTTAGATCGACCGCGATCCGCGCCGTTCGGCATCTCGGAATCATCGGCGAATGCAACATCCAATATGCGCTGGACCCGTATTCCGTCGATTACCGCGTCATCGAGATCAATGCCCGGCTGTCCCGCTCGAGCGCGCTCGCGAGCAAGGCGACGGGCTATCCCCTCGCCTATGTTGCCGCCCGTATTGCGCTCGGCTACAGCCTGCCGGAGATCCCGAATGGCATCACGCGCCGCACGACCGCGTTCTTTGAACCGGCGCTGGACTACCTGGTCTGCAAGGTCCCGCGCTGGGACCTCACCAAGTTCCACGGGGCCGTGAAGCAGATCGGCAGTGAAATGAAGAGTGTCGGCGAAGTCATGGCGATCGGGCGCACCTTCCCGGAGGTCCTGCAGAAGGCGCTCCGCATGCTCGACATCGGCGTCACGGGCCTCGACCCTGATGCCTTCGAGTTCGGGGACCTGGAGCAGGAATTGCGGCATGCGACGCCAAGGCGCATTTTCGGGGTCGCCCAGGCGCTGAAGAACGGCATGAGCGTCGAGACGATACATGACATCACGCGCATCGATCCCTGGTTCATCCGCGCGATGCAGCCGGTCGTCGCGATGGCATCACGCCTGAAGCAGAGCAAGGCGCCGATTGCCCCAGAGTTGTTGCGCGACGCGAAGCAACTCGGTTTCTCGGACCAGTCCATCGACGAGCGGCTCGGATTGGCGCAGGGCGGGACACGGGAGGCGCGCCACGCGCTTGGCATCCGCCCGAATTACGCACAGATCGATACGCTGGCCGCGGAGTTTCCCGCCGAGACCAACTATTTGTACTCGACCTATCACGCCACGGTCTCGGATGTCGCGCCGAGCGCGAAGAAGAAAATCCTGGTACTCGGCGCCGGGGTCTATCGCATCGGCTCCAGCGTCGAATTCGACTGGTGCTGCGTCAACGCCGTGCAGACGCTCGGCGAACTCGGCTTCGAGACGATCATGCTGAACTACAACCCCGAGACCGTCAGCACGGATTACGACGTCTGCGACCGGCTCGTGTTCGACGAGGTCAGCCTGGAGTCCGTGCTGGACCTTTACGAACGCGAGAAGCCCGACGGCGTGATCGTCAGCATGGGCGGGCAGATCCCCAACAACCTCGCGATGCGTCTGCATCGCGCCGGTGTGCGGATCCTCGGCACAGACCCTGAGGACATCGATCGCGCGGAGAACCGGAAGCGCTTCAGTGCACTGCTCGATTCGCTCGGCATCGACCAGCCAGTGTGGCGCCATGTCACGGAGGCATCGGCGGCCGGCAGCATCGTCGAAGAACTCGGTGGATTCCCCGTCCTGGTGCGACCGAGCTACGTATTGAGCGGCGCCGCCATGAGCATCGCGCACGAGCCGGTCGAGCTCGGCCGGATCCTGGCCCGCGCCAAGCGCGTGTCACCGGATCATCCCGTCGTCGTCTCGAAGTTCGAGACGCACGCGCGGGAAATTGAGATCGACGCCGTCGCCGACAAAGGCGAGCTTGTCCTCTGGGCGATCAGCGAGCACATCGAGGATGCTGGCGTTCACAGCGGTGACGCGACGCTCGTGCTGCCTCCGCAGGGCGTCTACATCTCGACAATACGCAGGATCAGGCGCATCGCGGCCGAGCTTTCGGCTGCCCTGCGGATCACAGGCCCGTTCAACGTGCAGTTCCTGGCCAAGCACAACCTTGTCAAGGTCATCGAATGCAACTTGCGCGCCTCGCGCAGCTTTCCATTCGTCTCCAAGGTCACCGGCGCCAATTTCGCCGCCGAGGCGACTCGTCGGATGTTGGGCGTCGCGGGCGGCTCGAACTGCGCCAGCCTCGATCTGGACCATGTGGGGGTCAAGGCGCCCATGTTTTCATTCGCGCGTCTCGCGGGCGTGGATCCGATGCTGGGCGTCGAGATGGCGAGCACGGGCGAGGTCGGTTGCCTGGGCGATGACCTTCAGGAAGCGCTGCTCGCCGCGCTCACGGCCGCGGGCTTCCGGATCCCGCGCAGGGGCGTGTTGCTGTCACTGGGACCGATCGAGGACAAGTACTGGTTCGCAGACGAGGCCCGGCTGATCCACGAGCAGTTGCGGCTACCGATCTATGCGACCGCAGGTACAGCCGATACGCTGACGGGTCTCGGCATACCCTGCACGCCGGTCGCCAAGAAGCCCGGTGACGGTCCGACGGCGATGGACCTGATCGATTCCGGCGAGATCGACCTGGTGGTCAACGTGCCGCGTGAATACGATGAGTACGGGCGGCCGGACGGTTACCTGATCCGTCGCCGCGCAGTCGAAACCGGCACACCGCTGTTGACCGATCTCCAGCTCGCGCGCGCAGTCATCGAGGCGCTGTGGCTCAAGCGTGACGACAGACTGAAAGTGCGCGCCTGGCAGGACTATCTGCGAAACTGACCGCCGATCATGATGTATCGCGGGACGCAATCCTGGTGCCTGGTAGCCATCGGCTCATTGTTGGCGGCTCCGGCCCTCGCCGCCGGCAAGGCGACACTGACGGCCGCGCAGGCGGAGTTCGACGGTCTCAGCATCCGCAAGCTGGAGCTCAACTGGACCCGGGGTCGCGACGGTCCGGGACGCGCTGCGATGCGCGCCGGCCGCATCGAAGGCCTGGAGTCGATGGGCCCATTGTCGGGGCTCGCGATCGATTGCACGGAGCTGGAGGTTTCCGGCGATCTGTTGATCTGCAATAGTGGCCACCTGTCCGGCGCGCTCGGCTCGCTGGGCAGCCAGGACACCCGCTTCAGCGCGCGCACGCTGCCCGACGGCAGCCTGCGACTGCGCCTCGACGCATTTGCGCTGGCCGGCAGTCGCGCGCAAATGAACCTGCGGATCGATGGCTCGCGGTGGGAACTCGACGCATCCGTCGCCGAACTCGACCTGGCGGCCTTCGCGCAGGTCGCCACGCCCTGGTACAGCCTGCCAGAAGGATTCACGGTCGCCGGCGAGGCGTCCGGCCGGGTCCAGGCGACCGGGCGCGCCGACCGGTTGCACACTGCGGACATCGAACTGACGATCGCGCGCCTCGATTTCGCGGATGCGGCTGGTGCGCTCGCCGGCGAGGCGGTTACGGGCGATATTCGGATCGGGCTCGAGTCCGACCGCTCCGGCGCTTATGTGACCGACGGCAGGATCGGCCTGACTGGCGGCCAAGCCTACAGCGATCCGGTGTTCCTCGACTTCGGCGTGCATCGCGTGGAAGTGGATTTTGCGGGCCTGCTGGCGCCGGATGCATCGAGCCTTGAGGCGCGCACATTCCGGCTCGTGCACCACGATGTCGCCGAGATTTCCGGATCTGCGACGCTGGACTTCGCCGGCGAGACCCTGCTGACGAAGGCAGGCCTGTCCATCGCAAGACTGGATCTCGCGGCTGCGCTGCCGGCCTATGTACAGCCATTCCTGATCGACGCGGCCCTCAAGGACATCGAGGGTGTCGGCCGCGTGCATGGCGAACTGGATATCACCGCGGGCTTGCCTAGCCGCATTGCCCTCAATTTCGAGCAGGTGACCCTCGACAGTCCGGCCGGCTCGCTGTCCATCAGCGGGCTCGGCGGCGACCTGAACTGGTTCGACGATGCCGCATACAGCGAGCTTGCGGCAAAAGTCGATTCCACCGTCTTCCGGTCGCGCCTCGCCTGGGAATCGGCCCGGCTCTGGGGCATCGAGTTCGGCGCCGTTGAATTGCCATTCACGATCAGCGGCCGGCACTTTCGGTTGCTGGAGCCGGCATTCCTGCCCATTTTCGATGGCGGCCTCGCGATCCAGACCTTGCGGGTGCGCCACGCCGGCACCGGCCAGATGTACGTGCGATTCGATGCCGGGTTGCGCCCGATCAGCCTGGCTCCATTGAGCCGCGGCCTAGGGTGGCCGGAGTTCTCCGGTACCCTCGCCGGCAGCATTCCGGGGCTGCAGATGACGCAAGGAATCGTCACACTCGACGGCAATCTCGAGGCCGCAGTATTCGATGGCCGCATCGTCGTGCGCGACCTGCAGCTTCGCGATCCCCTGGGCAAGTTTCCGCGCCTGAATGCAAACGTCGACGTGGACGACCTCGATCTGAAACTCGTCACCAACACGTTCTCGTTCGGGATGATCACCGGGCGGCTGTCCGGCCGGATCGAGCATCTGGAAACTTTCGCCTGGATGCCGGAAAGCTTCGATGCGCGCTTCTATACGCCGCCAGGCGACCGGTCGCCGCACCGGATCAGCCAGCGCGCAGTCACCAACCTGTCGAGCATCGGCGGCGGCAGCGGAGGTGGCGTCGCGGCCGCCCTGCAGGGCGGGTTCCTGAAATTCTTCGACGAATTCCGCTACGACCGCCTTGGCCTGAGTTGCCGGCTCGCCAATGATGTTTGCACGATGAGCGGCATTGAGCGCACGGGTGGCGGCTACTACATCGTGAAAGGAGCGGGCCTGCCGCGCATCGATGTCATCGGCAGCCAGTCACGCGTCGCCTGGACGCGCCTCGTGCGCCAGCTCGGAGCCATCATGGAGTCCGAGATCGTGATCGAGTGATGCGCACGGGTGCGCTAGAATCGGTTCAGGATGCGTTCAGCCGCCGGCCGCGAGCATGGCTCCTGACCGGCATGGGAATCGAAGGAGGATTGGGCATGAATCGCTGGATCAACGCTGGTATCACCGCCGGCTGCCTGGCGCTCGCCGCCTGCGTGACGATCAATGTCTATTTTCCCGCGGCCGCGGCAGAGAAAGCGGCCGACCGGATCATCGAGGACATCTGGGGCCCGGGAAAGGCCGCAGAGCCCGGTGCAAAGGAACAATCGTCGCTTTCGTCGCCCGCCGGCGACGTGGTGCTCGCCGGGCTGCACGGTGTGCTCGACTTCGTCATTCCGGCCGCACATGCCCAGGCCGACATCGATATTTCGAGCCCGGCCATCCGTGCGTTGACGTCTTCGATGAAGAGCCGCGCCGGTGACCTGGAGCCTTTTTTCGACTCCGGCGCCATCGGCCTGACATCGGACGGCCTGATCGAGCTGCGCGATGTCAATGCGGTGCCGCTCGCGGATCGCAACCGGGCGCGCACGCTGGTCAGCGATGACAATACCGACCGCAATGCGCTTTACCGGGAAATCGCCAACGCAAATGACCACCCTGAGTGGGAGTCGGACATCCGCACCACATTCGCCGATCGCTGGATCGCGAACGCGCGGACCGGCTGGTATTACAAGAAGGGCAGCGGCGACTGGGCGCAGAAGTAGCGGGGGTTCAGGTGCTGGCGGCCTGGAGATCCGGTTCGATCAGCTTCGGGCCCTCGTTCTTCGGGGCATTCACCAGCCGGCTGACCGGCCACGCCTGCAGTGCCTCGGGATCGAACGGCCCGAGTGCCTCCGACAACTTTCCGGTATCCGCATAGGCGGGGTCCAGCCAGCGGTCCCAGGCCGGTTCTGGCAGGATCGCCGGCATCCGGTCGTGAATCCGTCGTATCGATTCCGACGCGTCTGTCGTCACGATCGTGCACGACTCCAGCAGTGATTCATCGGCCGGGTCCTTCCAGCGCTCCCAGAGTCCCGCGAATGCGAATGGGCGAGCATCGCCGATGCGGATGAACCATGGCTGCTTGCCACCTGGCGCAGCTTGCCACTCGTACCAGCCACTGGTCAGCACGAGGCAGCGACGCCGCTTGTAGGCATCGCGGTAGGCGGGCTTCTCCGCCAGCGTCTCGGCGCGCGCGTTGATCATCCGGTTGCCGATTGCGCGCTCCTTTGCCCAGCGAGGCACCAGCCCCCAATGCAGCGATGCGACTTCCCGGCTGCTTTCCGCCAGCATGCGCACAACCGGCACAGGCTGGGTCGGCGCGATGTTGTAGCGAGGCGTCAGTTCCGCCATCTCGTTGAGCGCAAAAATGCGCTTGACCGCCTCGGCCGGCGAGAAGAACGCATAGCGCCCGCACATCGTCCTACTCCCGAATGCCTGTGCCGCGGTTCATGAGCATCACGACGACCGTGAACATCGCGACCGCGAACGCGGCCATGATCGCGAACGCGACGCCGAGGCCGACGTCGCTGGTGCCCAGAAATCCGTAGCGGAAGGCGTTGACCATGTACAGGATCGGATTGGCGTAGGACAAGGTCTCCGCCCAGTCCGGCAGCAACGAGACCGAGTAGAACACGCCGCCCAGATAGGTCAGTGGCGTCAGGACAAAGGTCGGGAACCACGAAATCTGGTCGAAATTCTTCGCGAAAATCGCATTGAAGAAGCCACCCAGTGAAAACACAACCGCGGTCAGCAGGACCGATGCGATGACCAGCAACGGATGTGCCACCGGCACGTGGGTGAAGAACAGCGTCACGCCGGTCACGACCAGGCCGACCAGCAGGCCCCGCATCACGCCGCCGGAAACATAGCCCAGCACGATCAACCAGTTTGGCAGCGGCGCTACCAGCAATTCCTCGATGTGCTTGCCGAACTTCGCTCCGAAGAAGCTCGAGACGACATTGCCGTAGGAATTGCTGATCACGGCCATCATGATCAGTCCCGGCGCGATGAACTGCATGTAGTCGTAGCCGCCCATACGCCCGATCCGGCTGCCGATCAGGCTGCCGAAGATGATGAAGTACAGCGTCGCCGTCACAGCTGGCGGAACGAGAGTCTGGCCCCAGATCCGGATCATGCGGCCATACTCACGACGCACGATCGTCTGGAAGCCGATCCACTGAGCGCGGGCCATGGACGACCCGGTTTCGCGCACCGAATCCGCAGTCGCCGCCACTTCAGGCGTTCCCGGCGCCGGCTGCGCCCCTGCTTGCGACAAGTCGCATGAACAACTCCTCGAGGCGATTGACCTTGTTGCGCATGCTGATGACTTCGATGCCATTCCGGGTCAGCATTTCGAAAACTTCGTTGAGGCCCTGTTCCTTCAGGACCTCGATTTCCAGCGTGTGATCGTCAGTCATGCGTGACACGTAGCCCGGCAACGAGGGCGGGTCGGCAACGGGCTCGCGGAGATTCAGCACGAATGTCTCCTGATTCAGTTTGCCGATCACCCCGGCCATGCTGTCATTTTCGATGATCAGGCCGCCGTCGATGATCGCGATGTTGCGGCACAGGCTTTCAGCCTCCTCCAGGTAGTGCGTCGTCAGGATGATCGTAGTGCCCTGCCCGTTGATGGCGCGCAGGAAGCCCCACATGCTGCGGCGGATCTCGATGTCCACCCCGGCCGTCGGCTCGTCGAGGATCAGCAGTCGCGGCTCGTGCACCAGCGCGCGTGCGATCATCAGCCTGCGCTTCATTCCACCCGAAAGCGAGCGGGCAGTGTGATCCCGCTTGTCCCAGAGTTGCAGCTGGCGAAGATAGCGCTCCGCACGTTCGCGGGCCAGCTTGCGCGGAATGCCGTAGAAACCAGCCTGGTTCACGATGATCGTGAATACCTTCTCGAACTGGTTGAAATTGATTTCCTGAGGCACGATGCCGATGCACGACTTCGCGCGTGCGAGCTCATGGTCGATGTCGTGGCCGAACACCTGCACCTCGCCACCGGACTTGGTGACGAGCGACGTGATGATGCCGATCGTCGTCGTCTTGCCCGCGCCATTCGGACCGAGCAGCGCGAAAAAATCGCCCTCCTCGACATCGAGATCGATGCCGCGCAATGCCTGCACGCCGTTGCGGTAGGTCTTGGTCAGGCCGCGGATCGACAGCGCCTTCATGGAACTCCGGAATACGGCTGAATTGGTGCCGGACAGGCACGCAGCCTAATCTCCGGCCTGATCGCCGGCAACCGGCGCAGTGGCCGTGTTTCAGGCCGTGAGTCCGCGTCGAGGCTTGCGCTGCAGTGCCTGCAGCCGGGCGCTCTCCGCACCCTGGATCTGCAAGCCGAGTTGCTGCAGCACGTTGACCGACCTGTCGTCGGGATGCGAGGCGCAGCCTTCGAACTGCAGCCAGAAACGCGCGCGCGATCCGAAGCGCGCGGCAAGCGCTGGCGCGACGCGCCGTGCCAGGCCATCGAGACCGGAAACCGGCAATGATGCCAGCGCCGCAATCGTCGCCTTTGCGGTGCCAAATACGAGTTGCGCGCCCGGCGCACGCGTCTGCGCCAGGTGCCAGGCCAGCATGATCACCGTGCGCGTAAAGGCGACGATGCGCTCGTCCGCAGCCGCCGCCGCTTGCGCGTCCTGCACCGCGCCGGCCGCCGCCACCTGGTCCTCCCAATAACCGCCGTCGCCGAATCGAAGGTCGAAAAGCGCGTAGGGAAGCCGCTCGCACAGCCGCTGTTGCGCCGCAGGGTCGATCAGCGCGTCAACGGCCCGCGGCGGCAACCCGTTGATCAGCCGCAATCGACCCTCCTCCGCGAGTTCTGCGGCGAGGTCCAGGAAGGCGCGATTGATCGAGCACAGGGCCGTTCGCGTGGCTGCGTCCAGCAACGAGCGTTCAGACCAGTCTGCGTGTCCGACCGGTGGTACAAGCGCAAGCGGCTGTTGGCGGCTCATGGCATTTCTCCCCGATGACGTGCCATTACGCAGAGGGCCGGCTCTTGGACCGGCTACCTGTTTACTGGTAAAAAAATACCAGTAACATGACCTGGCGTCAAGGCGACAAAAATGCGCATCACAGACGACCGCTACACCCGCGACCGGCTCCGGCTGGACCTGGCACTGCGCCTGATCGGCCACGAGGCGCGCACACGCACGATCCGCAGCTGGACCGGGCTGACCGATGACCGGATACGAAAGCTCTATCGATCTTACGTCGCTGATGCCGGCCGCCGGGACGTGCGCCGCCACCGGGGCAAATCGCCGCGCCAGAATGCCTTCTTCATGCGCAACCCCGGCATCCGCCGCGAAGCGGCGAGCCTCGCGACGCTCTTGTGCATCCTCGGACTGCTGCGGCGCGAAGCCAATGCGTCGCCGGGCGTCATGGATCAGTTGCGTTGGGGCGAGAGTTTCTGCGAGGCCTATGAGACATTCGCGAGCCTGTTCGAGCATCCGCAGATCTCTTTCGAGCATGCCTGCCAGCTGATGCGATCGCTTGAAAGGCAGAACGAACTCTGCCTGGACGACTGCGACGGTTGCGGCAGCCTGCTGGTCGTGCTGCGCTACGCGGAGAAGCCGAAAGCTTGCGAGTTCTGCGCAACGACGCGGCCACCGGCGCGCCCCGGCTTGTCGGTGGGCGACTGCTAGAATGACGAATCTGCAGTCGAGGAACGGACACCGATGCGCCGGGATACGGGTCGGCCCAATGTCTTCGCCGGGCCGCATGTCGACCGGCTGAAATTTTCGCAGATCGATGCGGGGACGGTCACACGAGCGATCGCGGAAGGCGCCGCCCGCCTGGTACCGGTATGGCGCTCGCGTTGCGCGGTGATGCGCGAACCCTCGCCCAGCGCCCTTCTGCTGGAGTTTGGAGCCGAGCCGTTCGCAGACATCGACCTCGACGAGCTGATCCTGCTTGGCGAATACCAGGGCCGTACCGTTTTCACGACTGAAGTCCTGGCCGATGCGCCGCCGGCACTCGCCGGTGGGGCCGAATTTGCCGACTTGCGGCTTGCGGCGGGGCTCCTGTCGCACGACGAGGCTGGCCTGCTCGCCTACGCGCGCGCGATGGTCTCTTTCCGGCATCGGCACCGTTACTGCGGCAGTTGCGGCGCGCCCAACCGGCCGCAACGGGCCGGCCGCGTCATGATCTGTAAGAATCAGGATTGCGGCACGGAATTTTTTCCGCGCGTGGACCCGGCCATCATCGTGCTGGTCACCGACGGCGATCGGGCGTTGCTGGGGCGCCAACCCGGCTGGCCCGCGGGCCGGTACTCCACGATCGCGGGCTTCGTCGAGCCCGGCGAGAGTCTCGAGGATTCCGTGCGCCGCGAAGTGCTCGAGGAAACCGGCATCGAGACCGGCGCCATGACTTACCAGTCGTCGCAACCCTGGCCGTTCCCGCGTTCACTGATGCTCGGCTTCCGCGCCGAGGCGCTGTCAACGGAGATCCGCCTGGGCGACGAGGAGCTCGAGGATGCACGCTGGTTCAGTCGTGCTGAAATCGCCTCGGGCACGCCGATCCTGCCATTCTCCCAGTCGATCGCATTCCGGCTCATCGAGGAGTGGTACGACGCCGGCGCCGCGCTGCCGCTCGCCCAGGAAGCCGGGGTGCGGGGCTGGGACCGCCGCCGGTGAGTATTGGCCTCTCGATCGTGACCGGCATCGCGCTGGC